>Ga0070738_10001088_pt1 | contig 61917 bp, 55 predicted proteins | sample Coa_R2_2_FD_66446 | JGI IMG/M metagenome (GOLD analysis project Ga0070738, IMG submission 66446) | Surface soil microbial communities from Centralia Pennsylvania, which are recovering from an underground coalmine fire - Coalmine... | ecosystem: Environmental > Terrestrial > Soil > Unclassified ... | reverse complement strand
CAACTGCCTGGCCGCACAAGAACTCCACCAGCAAGTGCAATGGACCTTGCGCCAATCGAGCCCTCTACCTAATTTCCGCTTCGCAGAATTCCGGCGCCGTGATGCCCATCGGCGCGGCGGCATTGTGGCGAATACGATTGTCGCAGGAAAATCCATGAAGCGCACATGGACCATCATTGGCGTCGCTGACGTGACGCATAGTTTCACGTGGTATCAGTCGCTGCTTGGCCTGCCTGAGACCGCGCCCGCGCATGATTACTTCGGGCAGATCGTCGATTCGGATGGAACGGTCTTGCTCTGTCTGCACAAGTGGGGCGTCCACGAACATCCCCCATTGACGAGTCCTCATCGCGCCGAGCCGGGCAATGGTCTCCTCTTGTTTTTTCGGGTCGATGATTTCGATCTGGCTTTGGAAGGGGCGCGCGGGCTCGTCAGCCGGCTCGAAGAAGAGCCGCATGTGAATCTCAGCACGGGAACGATGGAGTTTTCGCTCCGAGATCCTGACGGATATTACGTCACGGTCAACGCGCTCGATCCGGCCTAAACCTGTGAGAGGGCTGCAAGCAGAGCGCAGACCGCGCTCAATGTCGGCTCAGTTTCTCTTTTTCCGCGGGCGTCAAGATTTTGGCTTCTGCAGCGCTGAGCGCGCCATAGCCTGCGATCTGCACCGCGCTTTTGTCATTGTAGGCGGGAGGAGAGATTGCGCCTTGTTGCTGTTTCCTTTTTTCATTGCTCGGTTCCGGCACTGAATCTTCATCCCCGTCTCCTCCGCCGTAGCCGACGACATCGACGATAATGATCGAGGGTATGTTGTTCGTCTTGTTCGTCGCGGGCGGCGCAATGGCCGCCTGGACCGCGCCTGCGGCACTATTGGCCGTCGTCAAAGCACCGACATTGGGCGAGGTCACGACCGGAATGCCGACCGAGGCGCCTTGCACCGTAATGTTTGCGGTGTTGACCACCTGAAGCGCCGCGACATTGAAACTGCCTGAGACGCGAATACCCGCCTCGCCCGCATCGACGATGCCTTCCGGAGCGACGAGATTGAGAGCGCCCGGCGGAACTTGCGGGATCGGATTGAGCGTGGCGATACCCGCGCCGGTCGACGGCACCTGTGGCGACAAGGTGACATTTCCGTAAGTATCGTAGGTGCGCAGCGGCGGCGTATAGACCAGAGTCGTTTTCGAGCCCTTGCCGGCGTCGATATTGCCCGTTGCCGACCAGATGACGATATTGCCGCCGAACGTGGTCATGATGCGACTCTCGCCGAGCGACACGCTGCCCAGCGAATACATGTCTATGTCCCCGGTGCCTTGCGTGATGACGCCGGCGCTGCCCGGCGGCGTTGCGCCCTCGACGCCAACGATGGTTTGGCCTCCGGGCGTCAAGGTCTCTATAGCGCCGCCGAACTCGGTATGAATGCCGGAAGCGCCGAACATGGTAACGTCGCCGGCATAGACGATCGGGTCGCCGTTGGCATCGGTCGTCGGGAAGAGAGTGGCAATCGCCTGCTTGCCGCGCACATAGGTCTTGTAATCCTCGACGGCAGGATTGTTGAAGTCGAGACCCGAAGCGTTCAACTCGTCGAAATAGACCTGCCGCAAAAAGACGTCCTGCTGCAGCGCCGGCAGCGTCTCGAAATAAGCATAGGCATCCGTCTCGCTGCCGGTATAGCCGTAATTTTGTTCGAGCCAGGCCGTCAGCACCGCGTTGTACGTGAATTCGCTTTGCTGGCTTGCCGGAAGGCCCAAGAAATAAGCGAGCGCATCGCCCTGGTCACCGATATAGCCCTGAGTTTTGAGCCATGCAAAGAGCGCCGGGTTCGAGGGAAATTTGGCGCGTTCGCTTGCCGGCAGGCTGTTGAAGAAGGCGAGCGCACCGGATTCATTGCCGCTATAGCCCGCTTCGACTTTGACCCAGGAATAGAGATCGCTGAGTTGGGCGAGCGCGTCGGCGGTTTGGATCGCCTTGCCGGGCTGCCCATCGATCGGCAAAGACGGAATGGCGGCATTTGCCGGGTTCAAATATTGATTGGCGAAGGCGGCATAATCGGGTCCGCTGGCGCCGACACCGGCGAGCAACGTGATCCCCGCGCCTGTATCGTTGCTTTGCTGGTTGACGTTATAGACCGCGCCCACGCTGACGAGCGATGCCTGGTTGGCCGCGTAATAATTATCGCCCGCCTGCACGACGAACTCGCCCGGGCCGCCGATCTGCATGCCCGAATAGATGATGTTGCGACCGGCCTGCATGAGCGACACATCCGTCGGATTATCGTTCAGGATGAAGCCGAAGGTCGGTACGATCGAACCGCTATAGGCGCTGGGGATCTCCGCACCGGCAAGCACGATGTCGCCGCCGGCAATGATGTCGGCCGCCTTCGCGCCGATGTACCATGTCGAGGGTGTGATCCGTGGTCCGTAGAACTGCGGCTGAAAGTTCAGCACCGCCCCGAAGTCGAGGCCGACAATATCGCCGGTCGCCGCATAAATGCGAATGGGATCGGGATCGTCGGCATGCAGATCCGTGGTCGGAGTATCGGGTCCGAATGTGAAGAAGGAACTGCCGCTGTAACCGTAGCCATAGGTGTTGGGATTGACGTTGGTGATACTTGGAATGTTGAAGCCGTACGGGATCGCGAATGCCGGATTGAACGGCGTCGGGGTCATGGATGGATCTGCGCCGGACATCGCAATATCCGCGGCAATGATTGATCCTTGCGCCAGCAAGTTGAGCTGACCGTCGGCAGCGGGCGCCAATTCCACCATCGGCTGCGTAAGGCTGCCTGGAACGACAGGGAAATAGATGCTTCCCGATACCGCGACGGCGTTCAGAGTCGATGGATAAATGTAAAGGCCGTAACCGAGGCCGGCCTCGGATTGGCCCTGGTATTCAGTAGGCGCCAAATTGCCGCCGGCGGAGAAGAGGTTGATGGCAGTGGCGTCAGTCCACAACGAGAACCAGCCGTCGCCGCCGCCCGCATAATTTACGCCGCCGCTTGTGAAGGGCGTGGTGTTGGGTTCGCTACCGAGCCCCGGGTCGCCGACATCGGCGAGCACGAGATCGCCGCGCGTCGAGATGGTAACGGACCCGTCACCCGGCTCGACCGTGAGTCCGCCACTTATGTTGGCGCTATCGGCCTCGAGGGGGCCGATATAACGCGGATCAAGCACACCCGAGCCACTGAAACTATAACCATAGGCACCGCCATAGGCCGGCGCGATCGTGCCGACTGCGCCTGCGTCGATCGTCGTGTCGCCGCGCAGGTCGGTGAAGAGGCTTCCGTTGCCGTTCGCATCGGTCCCGATCGTCCCGCCGACATTGACGACCAAATCACCGCCGCCGGTCTCGACCGGGCTCCCGCCATTTGCCGGCACGCGGCCAGTGCTCGCCACGGCCGCGACCACGCCGTTCGCATTGCCGCCCACGTCCAGCGTGACATTGCCGCCGCCAAGCGTGCCGATGCCGGTGAACCCAACTAGACCGATGTAAGTGCCGCTGCCGCCGGGTATCTGCGCGTACGTGCCGAAATTGATCCACCAGGCGGCGTCTTGCCCAGCAACCGCGCCGCCTTGCGTCCATAGCCAATTGCCGACGGGATTGCCGCCAATCGCATTGAGGTCGCCTTGGACTGAGACGAGCACGTCGCCGCCACCCGCTGGATAATAGGCTGAGTAATCCCCGATCGAGGGCTCATAGGAGGGGAAGTTGCTGTAGCTCCCGAGCACCGTGCCCGAACCGTCCGAATTCAGCCCGCGTGGAAGGTTGTAAGAATCTTCGCCATTTGGTCCGACATCCGCTGACTGCGTGCCCGCTGTGTAAATGCCGAACGGCGAGTCCTCATCGACATTGCCCCCTGCGAGCAGGCTGAGGCTCCCCGTGCCGGTGCGGATCACGCTGAAGGACTGAGAAGGCGTCGGGCCAAAGAAACCGGGTATTCCGTCGCCCGCATGGGGATCATTCAGCGTTAGATTGCCGCTGCCGGCGAGCTGGGCAGCCGATTGCAGGACGCTCGCGCTGGCGGCAGTCGTATCGGCACCGGCCCCGAGTTGCATGGACCAGGACAAATCGCCCGCCGCCAGCATGGGCGCGAGCGCGTAGACATGGTGTCCGGCTTGCGGGATCTCGGAAGCACCGTAAGGGCCGCTCGGCCCGACCAAGTCCGCGCCTGCGGGAATTGTGCTTCCGGCGGCAACAGACACATTGGCATAGGTGGTGACGTCGCCCGTGAAGCTCAGCGTATCGCCGGCGGGCCACATCGTGCTGTCGATTGCGACATCAAAGGGAAGCTGCGCTCCGGCCCCTAAGGTCGTCCCGGTCGGCAAGATTGTTCCCACCGGAATTGTCTGACCGGCCGTGTACGTCCGCGTCGGCGTCACGATCGTGCCGCCGGCGACAATGCTGGACGACAGGGTGTAGTCCGCCGCCAACGTCACCGTCAGGCCCGCCGGGATGACCGCGTTCTGCTGCAGTTCCGCCAAGCTCTGGATATAGGCGGTGGTCGGAAACACGGTGCCGGCTGAAAGCTGCGTACCGGCGGGGAGAGTTATGGCCGAAGCGAGTTTCGTTCCCTGATTATAGGTGAAATCGACAGACACCCCATCGGTGAAAGTGCCGGCTGGAATCGTATATGGCGCAGAGACCTGGAAATAGACAATGTCGGTTCCGGCCGGCACGATCTGCCCGGGACCATAAGAATTGAAATTGCTATCGTAGACGACATCGACCGAGTCAGGGACGGTCCAGGCTGTTTTGGTCGTGGCAATCGGGGTGGAGAAGTCGATGTAATAATTGCCACTCCCGTCTACGCCCTGCGTGTTCAACGTATCCCCCACGCCGAAGTGATCGGGTACGAGCAGCGTCGTTGTAAGAACTGTACCTGCAGGCACGGTGTAGCTTTTCGCCAGGGTCACGCTGGTCGGCGCCGCTTTATCGGCCGGCAGAGTGCCGCCGAGGATCGGGATGGAATAGCCGAGCGCGCTGCCCACACCGAACGTCGTGCCTGGACCAAGGACGACGCCGGTGCTCAATGTCACATCGGAGCTGACGGGACCGGCGCTCATCGCAATCCAGCCAAGGTCGTCGGGGCTGCTCGGCGGCGCGCCGAATCCGTCCGTGATACTGCCGCTGATGGTGAGATTGCCGCCCGCACGCAGCACCAGCACGCCGGGCTCGCCGGATCCGTAAACCGCGGGATTGACGCGCAGGCCGTAATTCGATGCATCCGAATAACGATAGCCGGAAAGGTCGAGATCGCCTTGGACGGTCAGATCGCCATTTGGCGTGGCGCTCTCGATCTCTACGCCCGGGCGCAGGTGGAAGATCGAACCATAGCTGGTGAGCCCGGCGATCTTCTGCTGGAACGAGCTATTAGCGTCGACTGCAGCCATGAAGGTTTGGCTGTCGGAATTGATCTGATCGAGATAGGCCTGGGTGATGATTTGGCCGTTCGGATCGTTGGGATCGGCCGGCGCATTTTTATATGTCGCAAATCCGTTGAGAGCGACCGACCTCGCACCGACGATGCCGATTGTGCCAATTGCCACGACGTCGATGCCATCTCCGGTGGCGTCGAGCGCTCCGGTAGAACTGTCGATCCGCGGCGCATTGAGCTCGACGTCGCCTTGCGCAGCTTGCAGCGCGCCTTGCGGGGTCGTCACGCTCACATCGATTTTCGAACCGCCGCTCAGCGTCAGCAATCCGGCCACGGCGGTGAGGTTCACCGTGCCCGCGTTCTCGGCGTCGATCGGATTGCCGTAACTATCCTTCTGCAGCACCGTACCGTGCGCGTCGAGCACGCCGTTCAGAGTGAGATTGTCTGCCGCAGCGAGGCTGATGCTGCCCGGCGTGATGCCGCTCGCATTGATCGTCCCTTCGATCGTCAAGCTTCCATTGTCGATCGAGACGCTGACTTGATGCGCCACGACTTCGTTGCCGATCGTGAGATCGCCCTCTTTCAGATCGAACGAGCGCGACCAGGAGAAGCCGTCCGAGTCCAACGCGGCGTTGAGTGCGGCGAAATCGGCGGTGAGGTTCGAGGCGCTCCCGCTCGACAAGGTTTGGGCCGCAACCGAAATCGAGCCGCCCGCGAGATCGGCAGTCAAGCCGGGTGTCAGGGTGGCGGAGGCCTTGAGCGTTCCGTCGAGCGCCACTTGCCCTGCCCCGGCGCCGATCGCCTGAATCGTAAGCGAGCCCGCATTGTTGTCGACCGCCGAGATATCGATCACCGACCCGGCAGCCTGGAGGATATTTCCATTTGCGCTCGCTAAGACGACGTCACCGCCCCAGCTATATTCGGTCTGGTCGATGACCTTCGTCGCCTGCCCCGCGAGGTCGAGGTTCGCGCCGGACTGGAGATCGATATCGCCGTTCGCGGTAATCGTGAGTTTGCCGCTCGGCAGAAGAACCGCGCTGTCCACGTTGACGCTGCCGCCCGCGAGATCGATTTCCGCGCCCAGCGCGCTCGTTGCCGACGCAGCGGCAGGGGAACCATTGGGCGGAGCAACGATGGTAAGGACGCCGCCTGCGGTCACGCTCATGACCGATCCGGCCGCACCGGTCAGCAAGGGCGTTTCAAGATCGAGCGTGCCGCCGACCCCGGGGCCCGATGGATCGGCGCCCTGCGCTTGATAGACCGCGAGCGTGTTCTTACCGCTCGAGGTGATTTCGGGCGCGATCATATCGACCTGCGAGAAACCGTACATCACACGGTCGTATGTTGTCTGGTCATCCGGCACGACGTTGTTCGGAAAACCGAAAGTGATCTCGTTGGCGACGATGTTGAACGTGCCCGAGCCGGTGCCCGGTCCGTTCGCCGTGATCGGGCCGGGCGGCGCCGAAATCGTTTTGCCATTGGCGTTGGTAGCGGCGACGCCGCCCCACGTAAGGGTGCCGACCGTCAAAGTGGCGCTGTCGCTCGCGCTGCCGTAGCCGTAAATGGCGGGCGTATTGAGCACCAGGTTCAGATCCGGCTTGCCGGTTGCCGGATCGATGACGTCGAGATCGACCGAACCGAACACGTTGACGGACTGCGATGCCGTCAGCGTCAGAGTCTGAAGCGCCGGCGCGCCGACGGACGTGTCGCCCGCCAGCAATTGGTCGAGCCTGGCCTGGGTGAGATTGAAGCCGGCCGGAGCATTGGCCGAAGCCATGACGGCAGGATCGCCAATATTGATATCAGCAGCGCTGAATCCGACATCGGCCGTGCCGAACGTCGCCCCGTCGGCAATGGTGACTGGGCCGCCCGCGGCGAAACCGATCGAGCCGTCCGAATAGAGCTTGGCTCCATCTTCGATATTGATCGTCGAGTAGGCTGGGCCGAATATTGGCGAGACCTTATATTCAAGAGTGACATCGGCATTCGAGACGACAAGTTCTGCATCGCTGAGCGCGACGATAGAATTGTTGCCGTTCACGCTGACCGGCGGTGTCCCCATGCCGATCGTATCGATTTCGGCGCCCGGCTGAAGCGTAATCGCATCATTGGCGGCCGCGATCAGAACGACCTGCGCCGCCCTTAAATCGACGCCGCTGTCGAGGGTCACGTTGCCGTTGGCGGCATTGATCGTCAGACTCGGGGCGGCGATATTGTCGAGAGCGCCGACGTCGAGCGAAACCCCCGAAAAGCCTTGTGTCGGCGCATCGGCATAGACCTCGATATCGCCGTTCTGATTGTCGACCACGACCTGGCCGGGTTGACCCGTGGCACCCGTCTGCGCATCCGCACCGGGGCCGAACAGCGCCGTTCCGTCGAACGTGAGGGCTGTCTGCCCATTGTTTGGGGAACCGTTGAAATTGAAGGTGAGCGTGCCGCCGTCCATCGGAAGGAAAGGCCGGATGTTTTCGACGGATTTGGCGAGCCCGATCTGATAGGCGCTGTAATTCACCTCGTCATAACTGGAATTGTTGCGCACGGCGCTGCCCGGCATGACGATCAGCTTGGTCGGGAGCGCGTTGCGAATTCCGGTATTGGCGACGTCCTCAAAGCCGTCGATCACATAAGCGCCATTGCCCGTCGGCGCAGCGCCCTGCAATGCCGATGCGGCCGTAACGGTTCCGGCGAGTTCGACGCGATAGCCGCCCGGCAGGAGCGCATAATTGGCCGGTAGAAGCGTATAGGTTCCGGCTGGCAGGCCGGGGACGCCGGACGGTATTGTGACTTGCTGACCTATTGTCGGCGCAGCGCCCGCCACGGGATCGACCGGCGCGTAGCCGCTCTGATAACCCGGAACGATGGCATAGACCTGATCGGTGGCGGAACTATAGGTATTGGCGGGATTGGCGTTGACGAGAGGCGTCGTCAGCACGTTAACGGAACCGCCCTCGCCGCTGATGAAGCCGGCCCCCGCAATATCGCCGCCCCCGGACACGTCGATGACCGCGCCTGCGGCGACGTTCACCGATGGAGCGTCCAAATCAAGGCTGTTGCCGCCCAACGTATATGTATTGTTCAGCGTAGTGCCGGCATAGGTCCAAGTGATCCCATCAACAGTCCCGCCGACCAGCATCGTGAGCCCGTCCATGCTGCTCGACGTAATGCTCCCGGGGAGCAGATTGATCGCATTTGTCGCATCGAACGTGACATCGCCGTAAGGCGCCCGAATGACGCCGCCTTGATCGATCGTACCGGCAGTAAACGTGAGCTGCCCGATAATCGAATAAGGAACGGCCGGATCGACACTGCTGATCCGTTTGATGGTGATCAGGCTGTTGGGATCGGTTGCACCGCCTGCTTCTGCGCCAGCGACGATGAAGGCCTGGGTAGGTTGGACTCCCGACGTGTTGGGATTGATCGCCCCGTTTATCACCGGATAGAGCTGAGCTGCCGTGAACGTCAGGTCGCCCGAGGTCTCGAGCTGCGAAGCGCGTTCGGTCGCCACGGTCGGCGGAAGGAAACGGATATCGCCCTGGCTCGTCAGGTTCACATTCGCGAAGCTTGCATAATCGTAAGTGACCGGCGTGCCGACCGAATTCGTTGTTGCCGGCGAATCGATGCCGAACACCACTTGGTTCGAGACATCGATCAGATCGGCATCGATGGTGAAACTGCCCGTGCTTTGCTGCGTCGAGGGTTGCCAGCCGAAGCCCCACAAGGAGGGATAGACGCTGATGACGTTCGTATCGATGCCCGTGTTGCCGTCGAGCTGAACGTAAGGCGCCGTGATCGTGACCTGCGCCGCCGCGCTCGTATCGCCGATCGCTCCTTCATGGAAGGCGATGCTTTGCTTGGCGGCAAGATTGACGTCGCCATCGAACACGATCGCGTCGAACGCTGTAAACGAAAGCGCGCCGAAGCCGTCGGCGGCAAGAGTATCCGCGCTGAACCGTGCTTGACCGAATTGCAGCGAAGGGACGCTGATCCCCGGCTGCAGATCCGTGGGCAATTGCTGCCCAACGGGCGCCTGGCTCAGCGTGATCACGCGCGGCACGAAGGACGGCGCCGTCGGATCATATTGCCCATATGCCGGCGTCTCCAATGTGACGTTGAGCGCGCCACCCGCAGCGCTCGGACCGCCTGCCGCAGCCATCATTGTGCCATCGACATAGATCCCGCTGTAGGAGCTCAGGGTGATCGCGCCGCCATTGCTGGCAACTGAGATCGGAGAGACGGCACTGGCCGATTGCAGCAATGATGGGGTTGTGCCGGCGTCCGGATCGATCAGCGCGCTGGTTCCCGAGGCATCGAGCACGGCGCCCGGGCGTACGACAATGAAGTCGAATGTGGATTCGATAATGTCGGCGCCGTTGAGGACGTCGCCTGCGGCGCCCAAAGTTATCGAACCGCCGTTCGGAACCACACCATAAGTCTGGTCGAATTGGCCGACCGCGGTGACCGCTCGTGCGGAAACATCGAGCACCGCGTCACCGCCGATCCAAATCGACTGGCCTTTCGCGCTGTTGTCATTGCCGCCAATGTCGACGATCGAAATATTGCCGCTGGGTGCACGCAGAATTCCATCGACGGTAATCTGGCTCGGAGAGCCGATATCGATGGATTGGCCGGGATCGACGGAGATCAGCGCGCCCGCACCGATCGTTATCGGGCTGGCAGCAATGCCGGCAAGATTGATGCCGTCCAATGTGATGCTGGCGCCGGCGCGAGAGGTGATTTGACCCGTTTGGGGATTCGGCAGGTAGAGCGGCGGCGTCCAAAGGCTAAGTGCCGAACCCGGCGCGCTGCCCGTCGGCGCCGAATAGCTCGCCGAGGTGAGCTGATAGACCGGCTCGACCACATCGATTTGCGTGCCGGGCGCGACGGTGACGCCATTCCCACCCGTGATGCTATAATTGGAAAACCCGCTTTCGAATAATGACGGCGACAAGTTCAAGAGCGGTCGGATATCGACATTTTGTGCGAAGACGGCGCCGGCCGGAGCCGGGGTTCCGGCAGCAAGGGTGACGGGCTCGCTCAACACCGTTCCTTGCGGAACATTGACCGTCACCGGATTGATGGCAATGCCATCGGGGAAGACACTTGCGGGAACCACATAGCCCGCAGGCAAGTTACCGGACCCGCTCGTCAGCAGCGTTCCGGCAGGAACGATCTGGCCGGCGTTATACTGATTGCCGGAACTATCGACTACCGTGAGTCCGGCCGGGACGGTCCAGCCGCTGCTGCTTGCGCTGACCTGCAGACCTACGCCGTTATCGGCAAAAGTCGGCGTGGCACCGACGGAGAGCGACTGGCCGGCAGCATCCGTCGCGAAACTCTGCGGCACTGGGAATGGCGCGACGCCCCCCGCCGGAATGTCGACCTCCGCCGCGAGCACCAATTGCGTCGGAGCGGCCTGGCCGGCGGCGAGCACGTTGTCGGCCAGCGCCGGCTGATCGGCAATGTAAACGCTTTGACCTGTTCCAATCGTGAGCGCGCCGCCTTTGGTGACGCCATAAGCGCTGAGCGTGCCATCGAGGATCAAAGGAGCGGTCGCGACGGAACTCACGGCTGGATCGTCGACAATCAAGTCGATATTGCCGCCGGCGCCGCCTTGGAACTTGCCGTTTTGTAGAATGGCGCCGCCCGACGACGTATCGATCACGCTTCCCGAAGCGAGCGTGACGCCCTGGCTCATGTCGATCGAGACGGCGCCGCCGTTCACCAAGGCCAGGCCCGCAACATTGGTCGGGTCAAGCACCGCGTTCGTCCACAGGCCTTGCGTATCGATGGTAACGCCCGCTTCCAAGGTTGCCTGCGCCAAGCCATTCTGATCCACCTGGACCTGCGGTGTGTTGCCGGCCTCATAGAAGTTGGTGATCGATATAGTGCCGCCGCGATCGGTAAGGTTCGCGGCAATATCGATATCCGATCCGAGGAGTTTTACGCTGGCACCCGGCGCAAATGTCAGCGGCGCGCTAACGGTGATGGAGCCGGATGTCGCGATCGAGAGGCCGCCCAAAGACGCGTCGGAAATTTGGCCCGCATCGAAATAGACCGTGCCGACGAGGTTCGCCGGGATCGGATCGCTCGCCGATATCGAGCCCGCGTCAGCGGACTGAGCGTCGAAGGCGACCGTTGTCGTATACGGAGCAAAGAAACCCGCGGCATCATATTGGCCGAGATCGATCTGCCCCGCCAAAGGCACGGTTGTCTGCGTCAGAAGATAAGGATCGCTGACATTGGCGGGCCGCGCATTTGTCTGGTTGGCGCCGTCGATCACACCCGCTTCGACCGTGCCGTCGAAGACGGACGTAGGCGTCGAAAGAATGAGACTGCCCGCATCGCGCCCGACCGTATAGCCCTGCTCATAGATCTGCGAGCGGATGAGCGGACTCCAAAAATACTGCGTAATCCCCCAATGCGGATGACTATCGGCATAGCCTTGGTAGACGCCGGTGTAAGTGATGTCGGCCGGCGCTGTATTGATATTATAGATCCGCCCGTCGCTGCCGATCAGATAGCTTTGCTGAATATAGCCGCTCTGATATTGGATCGCGCCGCCGGAAATGTTGAACACGGAACCTGGCTGCGCGACCACCGCCCCGCTCGATCCGGTCGAGAGCGTAATCGACCCGCCGCTGGCTAACCATTCCCCGATCGTATGGCCTGTGTCGTTGAGCCAGCCGGAGACTTCGAGCACGCCGCCCGCTGTATAATAGCGGTCGGACGAATCGCCCCCCGTCCCGGCAGGCACGTAGATCAACTGGCGATCATCGACATAAACCGTATCGCTGAAGAGCGTACCGGTATCGCGATTGTTCGGATCGTCGCGCAGCTCATTGCCTTGGATATCGACGGCGACGTCATTCGCCGGCATCGGCAGCGTGGTCTCCTCCCCCGCGACGTCGAGCAATGCGCCGGTGTCGACCTGAACTCTGTTCGTGGCGCTCACTGCGATCTGGCCGCCGACCGCGGTGGTCGTCGAGCCGTTCTGGAAATCGACCGTCCCGCCAGTCACGATCTCGATCCGGCTTTCGTCTTCGACGTCGGCCAGCAGGGAAAGATCGTCGAACTGGCCCAGAATGAGCTTGTTGCGACTGGCATTCTGGGTAGCCGAATCCGAAATCAGGGCGGCGCGCACACTATTGTATGCGGTCGCGCCCGACGTATCGGGCAGGATGAGACTGAGGCTGTTGCCGGTCAGCGTGACGCTGCTCAAAGGATCCGAAGCCGAAGACAGAAGATGGATCGTGCCGCGGACGTTGACCGAAGTGGTCGAATAGGCGACGCCGTCTTGGACGACGCTCTCGCCGGCGAGCGTGATGTCGCCGGTATCGGCTTCGATATAGCCGGAATTATCGACCCAGCCGCTGCCGCCGCTTGCACCGCTCCCCGGGTTGTTCAGCTCCACCGCGATTTCATTGCCGCGGGTCGTCGAAGTCTGGTTGGCGGTCGTGCCGTAACCGGGACGCAGGATGAAACTATCGCCCGCCGCGAGCTCAGTCTGGCCGTCCGGCGTGACAATGGAGCCCTGGTTCTCGACCTCCGTGCCCATCAACAGCACATAGCCGCCGCCCTGCGTGACCGAGCTCGGCGTATTGGTTGTGATCTCGGCGCCCGGCTCGACCGTGATGGCGCCGCCGGCATCGGTGAAGCTCGGGTTGTATGTGCTCCCCGCCTGCGTCGAATAGATCCCGTTCGCTAGGAATTGGCTGTCGGCAATGTCCGCCGTCGAGGCAATGAGCGAGCCGACATTGATCTGGCTCGAGCCCCCGAAAATGATCCCGTTCGGATTGATGAGATAGACTTGGCCATCGGCCTTGATCCGCCCGAGAATCTGGCTCGGCTGGCCCGAGGGATCGATGATCCGGTTCAGCGCGACCCAGGTGCTGTTGCCCTGCTGATCGAAATCGACCGTTGTGTTCTTGCCGACATTAAAAGTCTGCCAGGTGAGAATGGCTTGCGGCGCTGTCTGCTGAATGGTGACGGTCGTCTGCCCGGCACTAAGGGTCTGGGTCGGCGCATTGGCGTTCTGCCAGAGATTTGAGCCGGGGACCGCGCCCGGTGCGACTTGAAGACCGCCGGCAACCAATCCATTCGGAATGGCGCTCGGTGCCTGAAGCGCGAGATTATGTGCGGCGGCCTGCGCTGCCTGCATGGCCTGAATTGCCTGCGTCGCCTGGCGGAGCGCATTCATCGCCTGCTGCGCCACACTCGACGATTGCTGTGCGCTCGTCAGCGCCGCGCTCGTCGCGGCAGTAATTGCCGATGTGCTCGCGCCCGTCGAATAGAGCGAACGGGCTTCGACGGGAGCCGCGGCCACGCCGAGCGCTACGGCGCTGACGGTACCGAGCAAAGCCATGCGACGCTTTAACCAGCCGGACCGAAGCGCGTGATCAATGGGCATTGCGAGTCCTGGAGCTTGCTGAGGATCGATCGAGCGGCGGGTAGATACGCACCCCGGCCTATTCCGATACCCGGATTGTTTCTTTCGAGGTGCGTCGAGCCTGCAGCAGCAAACGCTGCCACGCTCGAGCCCTCACGTAATTGACCGCCACCCTCCGGCCGATACCGAACAGCGAAATGAAAATTTTTCTCGGAATCGCGTTGTGAAGCTTTTCTGACAAGCGCGGCGCGATCAGCCCAGAAGCACGATGCCGCCCGGAAGAAAAGTCGCGCGCGCATCGAACGTCTGCACGATGTGCTCGACGATTTCGTCGATTCGGTCGATGTGAATGCTGGCAACCACGTCGCGCTCGGCCAGGTCTTTGTCGACGAGAATGATCCGCCCCGGCCGATAGCGGTTTACTTCGTCGATGACCCGCGCCAACGTTTCATGCCGGAAGATGAGCATGCCCTGCTGCCAGGCGGTCGCCACGACGACATCGACCGCCAGTACCGGCCCGATTCCCTCGCCGCTGTAGGTCGCCTGATGTCCCGGCGGCAGGGTCACCGATTGGTGCTGCTTGACGATCTCGACCTCGCCGTCGAGGCTCGTGACGCGAACATTGGCGCCCTCGCGGCGGACATCGAATCTTGCTGCGGATGCGCTCGTCAGCCCGTCGGCCGCGAGGACCTGAAGGGGCGCGGCAGCCTTCGCCGTCACGGCAGCCTCGCCCGAAATCAGTTCGATCAGGTGAGATCCCGACGAGGCTTTTTGCACGTTGATGCTCGTCTGGGTGTTCAATATCAGCGAGACATTCGCGGCCACCGCGATCCGGCGCTGCTCGCCGGTTCCGGTCCGATAATCGGCGAATAATTCGCTGACGGAGGGCCAGAAGTGGAAGGGCGGCCGCGACCCGAAATATCCAATCGCGCCTGTCGAAGCGGCCAGGGCTCCGCCGAGGAAGGCACGCCGAGCGATGCCGGTTGCGCTCCGAGCCCGCGCGCCCACACCATCTCCGTGTGGCGCAACTTCTTGCGCGGCTGGTCCTAAGGCATCCCAGAGCAGTTTGACCTCGGCAAATGCCTGCCGGTGCACCTCGCTCTCACCGCACCAGCGCTGCAAGGCAGCCGCGTCCTCCACTGTCGCCTCGCCCGAAGTCAGGCGCGCGATCCAAGCCGCGGCCTGATCTCCCGCCGTCTCGGCGTCCCTATTTTTCATCTTTCCCGACCGCTCGGCCAAAGCTGCTTCCTATTCTTTAGACGCCGCTGAGCCGGTCGAACCGAACGGTTTCGGGTCGTTCAATTCAAAATAATGGCGGCAGTGGTCGAGTGCCCGTTTGAGCTCGCGCTCCACAAGGCGCGTGGAGATTCCGAGCCTTGCTGCAATCGCCGCATGGGTCAGCCCCTCCAGGCGGGTGGCGACAAGGATCGTCCGCTGGCGCGACGGCAAGTCTCGAAGCACGCGAGCCAGCTTACGAAGCGATGAGCGCGCCGCAGCGACGCGTTCGGGGTCGATTTCGTCCTTTTCGAGCTGCAGGAGCAGTTCGATTTCGGAGCGCTGCAACCGGCGCTTTTCCGAGCGGCGCAGGTCGGAGGCCGTATTGACCGCGATGCGAAAGAGATAGGGCAACGGCCGTACGATCGCGCCGACCCGTTCGATGCGCTCGACCCGCATGTAGGTTTCCTGCAAAGCCTCCTCTGCCGCTTCGACCGAGCCGAGCCGACGCGCCAAGCGCCCCTTCAGTGTGGTGTAATTGCTCGTGAACAGCCGCAGCAACAACGCCTGATCGTCCTCAGCCATGAACAGCCGCCGGCCTTCTCACACTTCAAAACACGCTCTCACCCCTCGCCCTCGTTCGCGCGGAACAAGAGCTGCCGGATGGTCCGGCATCGCCGGACTCCGAAAATTATATGAAAGCAATATCATTCTTTTTTGTCAGCCGCGGCGGGGAGATCGCCTATCGGCAGTCGCCGCTGTCCTGCGAGGAACGGGGCAAAATCACCATGACGATCGGTTGCGGAAGATCTGGAGGCGGAAGCGCACCGATCGAAAGTCCCCTGAGAACTTCACTCACCCGCAGGTCCCGCTGCGGATCGCCTGTGGACCCGAGCAAATCGATACTCGAAACGATCCCGGAAGAATCGAGGCGCAATTGGAGCGCGATACGGTACGCCCCCGGGCGCATGTCTGGCTCTTCGCAAAGCGCGCGAAGGACTGCCTGTTGGATGAAAGCCGAATAGTCTCGATAGAGCGCGCTGTTCTCCGGAGCGGCGGCCGGGGCATCGATCGAAAGCGTGATGGCGTCGGCGCCGACGCGCCTCGCGTCGAGGCCAGTGCCGGTCAGCAAGATCCGCAGAGCCTCTGCCGGCGTGAGAAGACCTTTGACCGCGGTCGATTTGCGGCCGAGCGTCACATGCCCGTCTACGATGACTTCTATCCCGGTCGTCGCGTCGAACGCATAAAGCGCGTCCTCCAGCGATTGCGCTGGAATGTCGAACTCCATGGCTGTGCCTAGCCGATCTTTCGTTCCACTGCTTTGCGCGCCCGCCGTAGAAGCTCCCGAAAAAGCGAGCAATGTCACTAAGATGACTACGCGGTAAACGAGCACCGCCGGATTGAATCGCCGGCATAGGCCGTCGCACGCCCGGATGCCGTGCCGAGCGGCGGGATTTGCGTCTCGGCGTTGATGCTTGGACATAGATCGGAACGCCAGATCGGCGGCTCCTCGCTCTTCACGAATTTGATAACCTCGCGGTCTTGAGCCCACCCCATCCAAACCGCGCTCAGCCTGTCGCGGCTTCGAGCGAAGCGGTGACATGCGCATTGTCGAGCCGCAGCGTCAGGCAGAATGCGGCTCCGCCGGAAAGGATGAAAGGAGCAAGATCGACCTCTTCGATCTTATAGCCCCGGCCTGCGAGAATTGCGCGCCAGGACCGAGGCGCCTTGGACATGACGATGGTCCTGCCGAGATTGACCGCATTGATGCAGAATGCGGCCGCGGCTTGCGCATCTGCCTCGATCAGTGCCTGCGGCGCGACGCGGGCCCGGATCGCTCGAAGAGCATCGTCGGTAAAGGCCGGCGGATAATAGAGGACTTCGCCCCCGGATAGCGGACAGAAACACGTATCGAGATGGTAGAAGCGCGGGCTGGCGAGTTCGAGCGGCACCGTCTCGGCGCCGAGAACGTCGCCGATCCAAAGCGCTGCCGATCTGTCGGAGCGCTGGCCGTAGCCGGCCCAGAAAATCCGGCGCGTCACGTCCCAGATGAAGTCGCCTGCCCCTTCTTGGATCATGCCAGGCGGCAGAGAAATGATCTCCTTGTCCGCCCTGGCGCCCAAGGCAGCACGGAAATGCGCTTCTTCGCCCCGCCGCTCTTCGTGGCGGAAGCGCGCGAGCACGAATTTCCGATCGAAGACGACCGCGAGGTTGGCCGCAAACACCATGTCAGGCCAGCCGGGAGTGCTTTCGATGACGCTTACATCGGCGCCGGCGCGTTCGAGCGCGCGTTTCAGATCTTGCCAGGCGCGGATCGCCGAAGACAGATGTTCGGGCGTCCATTCCGCCGGTCGCATCCAAGGATTGATTTCATAGCGCACGTCATAATGCGCCGGATCGGTCATCAGGATTGCCGGTTTCAACCGCTCGACCTCGCGTCCAATGTTTCGCCGATTTTAGGCGGTAAGAGAAAAAGTGGACACCGGTTTTTCGCAAGTCCCGCTCTAGAGCTTTAGAATCGATCACGTTCATGCCTTTGATTCGATTCGCTCCAAGGCATCGTGATTTAGCGCCGCGACGGTCTGCCTGTTCGCACCTGTGCGGCAAATTCACACTAAATGTGGGAAAGTCTTTGAAATGTTAGTTTTGCGGACCGGCGAATGCTGCATGCGGCGGCTTGGAAGAAGATGCCTGGCATGCGGATCTCGCAATGCTGCTATCCCGCGCTCAATTTCTGCTGATGGGCGACCCAGCGCAGCCGCGCGAGTTTGTAGGTGTCCATGATCGACACGGAATAGATGAAGAGCCCGCCGGCCAGCCTTCCGATGAGGCTTTGTTGCGGGGTCGTCAGGTGCCAGGTGATCCAACCCAGTGCCACCATGAAAAGCTGCATGATGAGGCCGCGCTGTGCCAAGCCCAGCAGAACATAGCCGGAGCCCGGCAGCAGAATGGAAGCAAGCAAAATCCAATAAGGATGTATCGGCCGCTGCAATTGGCTCATGTCAACTCCATGTGCCGGACCGCCGGCCGTTTCTGCGGACCGACCGAGCGATAAATGTCCGCGGCCGCTTGTAAGAGCCGAGCCGCAAGCCCCGGCGCAAGTCGCGTCTCGGCGAATTCGCTTTGCCGCAGGACTGCATAGGTGCCGCGGCTTGCTTGCGCGGCCTGATAGACGAGCCTCACGCCCTTTGGCGTGACCAGCAGTTCTTTCATTTTGGGATCGTCGAAAAGATGGAGATGTTCGGCAAAGACCGCCAAAGGCGGCATATTGGCGCTATCGTCGCTGCGAATGATGGCGTCAGCCGGCCAGTCTTGTGGCCTCGCGATCTCGAAAGGCAGATCGAAGGCTGGCGAATAGAGTTCCATGCCGCGCGGCCTGATCAGAAGATCGAAAATGCCGGAATAGCGCACGGGCGCCTTCAGGCTGACTTTGATCCAGAGCGAGGGCAGTTTGCGAACCGTGAGATCATCGATGATCGGCTCGATCTCGATGTCGAGCCCTTGGTATCTTCCCGCGAGGACCGGGTAATGCAAATGGTCCTGCGTGATCACCCATTTCTCGAACAGCGGACAGCATTCGGCGAAAAAGGCGCCCCTCATCATGCGCCGGCGTTCGCGTTCACGCCGATAGGACCAAGTCAGCCAGAGGACCGCAACGAAGAGGATTGCTAACGGAGCCCAGTGCACCTTCAACCTTCTTGAAGAAAAGTGCGCCGGCATCGCAGCACGAGTACCGATGCCGGCGCAAGTTCAGGGAGGGTTCGCGATGCTTCCACTTTTTGTCAGTATCCTTGCGGCCGCGGCCAGGGCATCGTGAACTGATCGCCGCGCTTCACAAAGCGGTAGCGATAGAACGCGAACCAGCAGGAGGCGATGATATAGAAGGCCATCATCGCCAAGAGCTGGCGGCCGTAGCCGAGATAGACCGCAAAGAACGTCACCGTACAAAGAACGAAGAGCGTTATCGCCGGCAGCGGGTGGAACGGATGCTCGAAGCCTCTTTGGATCGAGCCAAGCGGCCACATGCGCCGGAATTTCCACATGTTGATCGGCATGAAGGTGTAGTTGAGCAGCCCAGAGAGGATCGAGAAGGTGATCACCTGGGCGAGCGGGATGAAGAGCGCGAAGATCGCCGCGATCGGAATGAGAAACAGGATCGAGCGGAACGGCGTGCGATAACGCGGATGCACCGCGCCGAACCAAGTCGGCAGATAGCGGTCGCGTCCCATGGAGAACCAGGCCCGCGAGGCATCGTTGATGCAACCGTTTGCCGAGGCGATCGCCGAGAACAGAGTTCCGACGAAGAGAGCCACCGTCAAAAACGCATTACCGGTCACGTGCGCAGCGTCATAAAGCGGCGCAAGCTCGTTGTCCCAACCGAGATATTCCCACGGCAAGAGGCCGCAGCAGACGTACCAGGTGAGTGCGGCTGCGATCAAAAGCGTGATGATGCCGAGCATCGTTCCCATGGGAAGCGCGCGTCCGGGAGAGCGCACTTCCTCTGCCGCCTGGCATGTGCCTTCGATGCCGAGATAATACCAGATTCCGAAGTGGAGCGAGGCGAGCACGCCGATCCAGCCGTAGGGAAGCTGGGTCAAGAGGTCCTTGTGCAGGAGCACGGCGCCCGGATTCCACGGCTCGGTTCCGATCACGAGCAGGATAATGGAGCAGAACGCCGCCGCCGTGATCACGAAGTTGACGCTCAACGTGACGAAGACGCCGCGATAATTGATGAAAGCCAGAATCATCAGCGTCATGACCGTGAACGGCTGCCAAGGAATATTGTAGCCGAAGTTTCCGGCGCCGATCTGCAGAAGCTGCCCGGCAACTTGGACGTCGCCCGCTTCGAGCATCGTATAGGCGAGAACGAGATAGAGGCCGACGTTGAAAGCCATCAGCGGGCCGATCATGTGTTTGGCTTGCGTATATTGCCCGCCGGCCGCCGCCACAGTCGACGTGATCTCTGAATCGATCATGGCCACGCAGGTATAGAGCAGCCCGATGACCCAGCAGGCGATCAGGGCGCCGAGCGCTCCCCCTTTGCCGACCGCGTAGTTCCAGCCCATGAACTCGCCGACGAGGACGATCCCGACGCCCAGCGCCCAGATGTGGACCGGCCCCAGGACTTTGAGCAATTGAAGCTGTTTGGGCTGCTCTTGTGCGACTTGATAGGTCATCGGATTACTTCCCCCGTGAGCCATTGTTTCCGGTGCCGAACAGGTCGTCGACGCCTTCGCGAGAGCTGAGCAGAACGCCCTCGTCGTATTTTTTGTTGACGCCCAGGAAATCTACGAACATCCACAGAAAGAGGACCGCCGAAATGATCCATGCGGCCCATATGATCGCATCCCACATCGTAAACCTCGCAATCGAATTCAGTTCGCGAATTCTGTTTCGCCTGGATCAGATTCGGCGCTCGCCGAACTTTTCGGCGACCACCTGCTTGTATTCTTTTTCCGACATGAACAGCATGAAGGCGAAATAGCCGATGACGACGATAGCGGTTGAGCCGATGCCGATGACATCGACGTCATATTGGAAAGGCTGCGTGATAATGTCGGCTGCCTGTTCCTTCGTGTAACCCAGCTTCTTCCACTGGGCCTGCATGACGGGGTTCTGCCCGAGCTTCTCCCAGCTCAGTCCCGTCCACGTCTTGGTGCCGTTCGCCGCGGTCTGATAGGAGACGCCGGGCGGCAGCTTTTCGACGCGCGACGGAACCGCGATCTTGAGCCAGATCGGAAGGAACAATGCGCCGAAGACGAGCGCGAGCAGGAAGGCGACATCGAAGAGCTGCATAGCAACGCTCTGCTTGGGCGGCACGTATCGTTGAACCATGGCGTTTCCTCCCCGGGCTTGCTCAGCGGCCCGCATCCAAGTGTTTGATGTCGACCGAATAGATGTGGTTTTTGTCGTGCAGATAGTGGCGAACCATCGCGGTGATCGACGTGGTGTTGAACAACACCAGCATGAAAGCGGCGATCCAGCAGACGGTTTCGACAGCCGGATTTGCGATGTAGGAATGAACTTCGAGGAGAACGAAAAATATCGTTGCCCAAAGCGCAACCACGAAGCCAATGGCGATCGCGCGATCACGCGCATACATGGCGTCGATCCGCTGTTGCAGAGCGCTCGAAATCTCCTCGGACGCCGTCGCCTGCTTGGACGGCACAGCCACTTGCTCCATCATTTTCCTCCTCGCTTCTATCCAGGCGCCGTTCCCACGAGGGCGACAGGATTCCCGGTTTGAAAAGCTGCGGTTCCTCTCCAGAAAGAAAGTTTCCCTGACGCAAATCTTCCCCGACTGGCGCGGACGCGACAGCCATATTCTCTTTGAGTTTTCGTGGGATAGGATTCAGCGACCAGGGTCGCGTCGCGGCGGATGTTGCGCTTCCACTTGTCGCGTCTCCTCCAGGACAGTTCTTATACGTAATATTTATTTCTTAACAAGAAAGGCTACACCCTCCGCGGCTCTTGTCAAGACGTTTACGGCGATTTCTCCGGTTTTCGGGGCCGTTTTCGCTCGTTTTGCGACGCAAAAACAGGGTTTTTGAGGGGCGAAACCCGTGTTTTCGCGCTCCCGCGGGCGCGTTTTTTGTCGGCCCGATCCTGCCATGCGAAGATGCGCGGGCCAATATTCGGCGGTGCCTCGATTTCACATGCGAGGCGCCAATCCATAGGAATTATTCGAAAGAATTGCCAAGGCGAAACGGTCTTGCCCGGCGCTGCGGCCCGGTTCGCGAGAGAGAAGCGCGTCCGCAGGGGACGCGCTTCGGCAAATACTCAAGGCGTTACGTCATGGGCCGTGCAATGCGGCTGGGCGAACTCGGAAGGCACGACTTGATTGGGGCTCGTGAGCTGACCTCCCGGGCCGGGACCGGCATAATAGGCGATATTGTCGGTTCCATTATTGACGCCGAAGCCGGAGGGCGGTGCGTAGCCGGCGAGCGCGCGCGTGCGATAGGCGATGGCATGATCGGCGCAAGACGTATCGCCGCTCACTCCGAAGCCGCCGATGACCTGACCGCCTTGATAGAGCGCGACGCCGCCGCCGAAGGTGATGATGCCGCCCGGCACTTTCACCGAAACTTCCGAGGCGGAAGCACTTGCATAATCGCGCGAGCCGCCGAGGGAGCCTTGCGCATTATAAAACGGATTGTATGGGTTGGAATTATTGAGCCCGTAAAGCGAGCCGCCGGGCTGTGTCGGCCCATAAAGATTGGCGGTCGACAAAGCGAGCGCACTATTGCTGAAGTCATTCGCGGTGCCCGCCTTGGCAACGGCAATGTCGCGACTGCCGGGCCAGGGATCATTGCCGGTGTTGAATACCGCGCAAATATTGCCCTGCCTATCGACGAGCGCGCCCCACATGCGATTGGGGAAGAACAGGCCGCCGTTGTGATCGGCCGGCGTCATGCTCGAAGACGTCACGCCGGTGATGATGTTGAGATCGGCTTTGAACTTATAGACGATGCTGGGTGACAGATTGCAAGGCGAACTCTCGGTCGGATCGGCCTGAGCGAATGCCGCCGTTGAGCAAAACAGACAGAAGCCGATGGCAAGCAGGGCTTTTTTCATGATACCCTCCAAATTGCTTGAAAAAATCAGACCGGCGAAAGCCGATCCCCGCCGCAACTTTGTCAGGCTACACCAGGTTGATGACGCTTTGATGCGTGTGCGAGTCGCAACCGGGTGGCGCTGAAATTCAATATCCAAATTCGATTTGTCTAAAGTTGCTTCGTCCGGCAGGATGCGGCGCATCTCTGCCCATAGCGCTTCTCTCGCGCCGCCTTAAGGAGCGACGTCGAGCGCCTTGAATTCCGAGTTGCGAAACGTGTTGCTGGCAACCGCCTTATGCACGAAGGCATATTTGGGATCGAGCCGGATCGCCTCGGTGTAATCGGCAATGGCGCGGTCGAAATCGCCGGCAGCTTGATAGGCCTTGCCGCGGATGTTGTAAGCAAAGGCCACATAGACGCCCGGCCCGCGGCTCGATTCAATCACGCGCGTACAGCCTTTGATCTGCTGCGCGGGATCCGACACGTCGTCGCTACACCAATTGGCTTGCCGATGAATTTGCAGACCGACCGGAATGGCGATGAGCATAGCGGCCAGGGCCGCGATAAAAGCGGCAGTTGTCGTTTCGTGAAGCATGCGATCAGGAAAGCTTCGAATTGACATGACAGGCCTCCCCTCGGTGCATCTTGAAAACGCTACACCTTCAAGGCCGCGAATCAGCCGGTCGCGTTGCAATATTACCATTGTCAAATCAGAAGTGAAGCGGAAAGGAAATCGTAAAAAGTGATTGATTTCAAAGATCCACAGATATGTCGGGACCGCTCTGCCTTATTATAGGCGCCTATCGGTCACAATTCGCCTCGACTGCGGCCTCGATCGGATTGGCGCGGAGCGCCTCGATCTGCTCAGCTAGGCGGCAAGCTCGAGCGGCATGCATCGGCTACATTGAGACTGCGCATCTCTTTGCATTTCGACCCGCGACCCCGCATCCATCGATTGGAAGCTCCGCAACGATCGAATCTTCTGACTTTAGAGACGCGCCGAAACTGCGCACGCGATACCGGTGAACTTATCGTCGAAGCTTATCGGTCGCAATAGCGACGCGGTCCGAAGAAGGGTTGATAAGTGCAATCGGACGCGCGAAACGAATGATAATATTGCTCGCAGACCGGAATGTCGCATTGAGCGCTCTGGCCGTCAGTGGCCGCGCTCCTGTCATCGGCAGAAGTCTCAGCAGACCCTTGCTGTCCACCTGTCGGCCTCTGCTCGTCTGCCTCTCCCTGCTCATCTGCCGATCGCTGCTCTTTGGCCGCTCGCTGCTCCGCGTCCGGCTGGCGTTCCTCGTACGCTGGCGCCGTTTCGCTCGCGGCGTTCGGCGCCTCCGTGCTCGCCTGCGTCGGGCTCGGGGAACCGCTCGGACCGGCCTTTTCCATGAAATCTTTCCACATGGACGCGGGCAGCGTGCCGCCGAAGACTTCTTTCATCGGACTGTGATCGTCATTGCCGACCCATACGCCGACGACGAGCGAATCGTTGAAGCCGATGAACCAGGCATCGCGGTAATCCTGGCTCGTCCCCGTCTTGCCGGCGGCAAAGCCGTCGAGCGCCGCCGCCCGTCCGGTCCCGCGCTCGACCACCGCCTGCAGCAGTTCCATCATCTCGTTCTGATTTTGAACCGCGTGCTGCTTCTCGTCGGGCCGGCCGACTTTTATTTCATGTTGATCGCCTCCCATCCGAAGGCTCGCAATTCCCCACGGCTCGACCGGCGCGACCCCGGCGCGGACCGCAGCATAGGCTGAGGTCAGATCGATGAGGCTGACTTCGGACGTACCGAGCGCGAGGCTCGGGTTATTGGCGAGCGGTGCATGCAGGCCGAGATCGCGGGCGGCCGTGATCACTTGGCTGATGCCGATCTGCTGCGACAGACGCACCGTAGCGGCATTGAGCGAATGGGCAAACGCGTCGATGAGCGTCACCCGCCCGTGATAGTGCTGCTCATCGTTTTCCGGAGTCCAGCCCTTGATATCGACCGGCTCGTCGAGAACCTCGTCGTCGAGCGAAAATCCGTTGCGCAAAGCCGCGTAATAATCGAAGAGCTTGAACGAGGAGCCGGGCTGTCGCTTTGCCTGAACCGCGCGATTGAACTGGCTCTGGGCATAATCGCCTCCCCCGACCATAGCCACGACGGCGCCGTCCGGCCGCATTGCGACAAGCGCCGCTTCACTCGCATGGCGGTCAGCGCCGTATTCGCCAAGCGTGGTGTCGACGATCCTTTGGGCCGTTTCCTGCAAGTGGGGATCGAGCGTCGTGCGGATGCGGATCGTGCCATGGAGCGAGCCGGTGATCGCATTCGCCTTGTCATTAATCCAGTCGGCAAACCAGCCGGCTGAAGGCGAAGAGAGATCGCTCGGATTTGGCGTTGCCGGATGAAGCTTCGCGGCGAGCGCCGCCTCCTGGGTGAGCTTTCCGTTCGCAACCATCGTATCGAGAACCGTTGCGGCGCGCGCTTGCGCGGCTTGCAGATTGCGCAAGGGATCGTATTGGACCGGGGCCTTGATCATGCCCGCGAGCATGGCGGCCTCTGGCAGCGAGAGGTCTTTAGCATCCTTGCCGAAATAGAATTTGGCCGCGGCGGGAAAGCCGTAGGCGCCGGAACCGAGATAGACATTGTTGAGGTAGCTCGTCAGAATTTCGTCCTTGGTCAGATGATGCTCGAGCCATATGGCGATCGCCGCCTCCTGGATCTTGCGCTTATACGTGCGCTGCGATCCGACGAAGAACATTTTGACCAGTTGCTGGGTGATCGTGCTGCCGCCGGCGACGATCTGCCCTTTTTGCTCGTTCTCGATGAAGGCGCGCAAAATCGAACGCGGATCGACCGCGCCTGTCTGATAAAAACGCCGGTCTTCGACGCTGATCACCGCGTTGACGACATTCGGCATGTCCTTGGCCGCGACCGGCGGCAACCGGAAGGCGCCCTTGCTCATGATGATCTGGCCGTCGGAAGCTTCGAGCACGATAACCCGCCGCGACGTGACTTCCGCGGGCGAGGGAAATTGCAGACCGACGAGCGCCCAAGCCACGACGCCCCCGGCGACACAAGCCGCGATGAACGCCAGAGCGAAGACGCAGGCGAGGAGAAATAGTGCCGGATGCCGGCGCTTGCGCGTAGCGTCGGCTGTCGTCGTGGTGCTGCCCGGTGAGAAATCTTCAGGATTCGGCATCATCCGCGTTCCGCACAGACGGCCAACGCCAAGCTTCTCAATCAACGAAGGGGCGCAATTGTTCCGAAGCAAATGAGCGCAGCGAACTTTGGCTGCGCTTTAGCGCGCCGCGATCGCATGCTCTTCGCGGCGGATGAAACGGATTTTGGACTCCAGATCGCGACGATCGCATTGCGATGCTCCGCGCGATTTGGCAAAGCGCCAACACCGATGCGCCTGCTCGCGATCAATGCTGCACTTTCGCCCATTCGGCTTGCGCCGCGGGAGGCAGTTTGTCCAAGTGTTTCAAAAAGAGCGCGAGGGTCCAGATCTGTTCATCCGTCAATGTCGTTTTCCAGGACGGCATGGCCGTCCAGCGGATGCCATGCTTGATCTTCCAGAAGGTGACACCTTCGGGATCGTCTTCGACACCTTCCGAGGCAAGCTGCGGCGGCTTCGGATAGAGACTCTTTGCGACCGAGGTGGCGGATGCGTCGCCTTGTGCCGTGCCGTGGCAAAAAGCGCAATGACGCCCGTAAAGCTTGATGCCGGCGATCAGATTCTCATCCGTGAGCGCAACGGGATTGGCTTCCTTCGGCGCCTTTCGCCCGAGATAGGCCTCGAGCGAAGTCCTCGCCGCCCATTTCTCAAACGGGAGCGCTCGCCCGTCCGCATTCGCCGGTATGAGACCCGCGCGCAGGACGGCATATCCGGCGATGATCGCCAGCGCGATAGCGGCCAGAAAACCTAGAACAAAGCTTCTGAACATGACTGCCTCCTGCGCCGGCAGCTTGGTCTCGCTCCGCTCGGAATTAAATCCGAAATCGAGACCTCGAAACTCCGGTCGATCCGCGTCACTGGGCAGGCCGCGGCGCAACCCCGTTCTGCGAAGGCGATTGGGTGGGCGCGATTCCATTCGGCGCGGGAGCCTGGCTCGGCGCCACCGGAGGTGGGGCTGGCGCAGCGGCAGTTTCGCTCGGCGGCGGCGCGGTTTCGGCCCAGGTAAATGGCGCATTTCCGCCACCGGTCAAAGACCAGGTCCTGCCGGATTGAGTTTCATATCTGACGATTTCCCAATTGCCTTTCTGATCGAGCGCCTCGACCAGCGACATATGATAATCCCCCACGGGTAATGGCGCGGGTTCCACGACCGGGGCATAAGCCTTCGCATCTGCTCCCCAGCCCCAAACGCTCACGACTTGGCCAGTTGCGACATTGATCCGGAAGATCGCCGGATTCATGCTTCCTGTCGCCGGAGGTACGACGACGAACTCGTAGGAACCTGCTGCGGCTGCGCTCATTCCAGCGAAAATCAATGAAATGGTCGCGGCGATGAGTATGAGAAGCTTCATGACTTTATCCTCAAATGCCTTGCGTCGAAGATTGCCGGAAAGTGCTGGCGCAAGCTGAGGCTATCGGAGCAGGGTTTTGGGTCAATAATTTTACCGCCAACCCGAATCCGAGCGTTTCCGGCCTCTCGGGTTTGCAGTCCCCTGCCCGCTTTCCACAATCCAACTCAACTGATAGGGTCGCACAGCGAAAGGAGCTGGGGTGTTCGTTCGCGCGGCCAACGGGCGGGCTTCGGGCGCCGGCACAGTCGGCGCCAGGCCGGGGCGGCAGATTGCCGTCTGGCTTGCTATTTTCGGTCTTTACGTCCAGCTCTTTGCCGCTGCGCTCTGCACGTCGGCGGCAGCGGGCGATGCGCTCACGAATGGCGTTTCGCTCTGCCATTCTGCGGCCGCCAATCACGACTCCGCGCCGGCACCCGATCGCGCCCATCATGATTGTCCCTTCTGCGCGATCCATTGCCATGGGGCCGTGGTCGCGTCGCCTTCGCTCGGCATTGTCGAGAATTTCGTCTCGGTTTTGACGCAGGCGCCCGTGGCGCTTTACAGCGCCCCTGCTCCAACTCGTTCCTTCGCCGGCGCCTCGCCGCGCGGTCCCCCGGTCTGAATAGAGCCACCTCCAATTTCGCAGCCTTTGTTCGCGTGTGAGATCACACGTGGGCAATCCGCCATGCGAATGCGCTTCGCTCAATTCAGACTGAGGTCTTCATGTCCCGCAAAGCTTATCTCGCCGCGGCGGCCATGCTGCTCGGCATTCCTCCGGCGCTCGCCCATACGATCGTCGGCAACCGCGTATTTCCCGTGACGCTGACGATCGACGATCCAGGCGTCAACGACGAGCTCGCTCTACCCGCATTCGCCTATATGGCGACCTCCAATCCCGACGGCACGCCCGGTGCGCTGACCTACGCGCTCTCCTGGGAATATGCCAAGACGATCACGCCGGATTTCGCACTCTCGATCGGCAATCAATTCGATTGGCAGAAGAACCCGTCCGCCTCCGGCTGGACGAATATCGAAACGCAAGGAAAATATGTTCTCTATCAGAACGCGGAGCACGAATTCATCTTGGCGACCGCGCTGAGCGTCGAATGGGGTGGCACCGGAAGCCCGCAAAGCTCCTCCCTCCCCGCCGATCCCTTCTCGACCATCACGCAGAAAGCCTTCGTCGGCAAAGGGTTCGGCGATGCGCCGATCGATTGGCTACGGCCTTTCGCAGTGACCGGCGAGATGGACCTCGCGATCCCGACGGTCGCCGTCAACCCGGATCAAAGCCTCAATCCGACGGTCCTGACCTATGGCGCGAGCCTGCAATATAGCCTGCTCTACGAGAACTCCTTCGTTCACCAGCTTCCCGAATTCTTCAACAAGCTGATCCCTGCTTTCGAGGGTGTGTTCAGCGCGCCGCTCGCCAATATCAACCCCTCCGTGCCCGGCGAATTCTCGCCTTCCGAGACGACCGGCGTGGTGGGCCCCTCTCTTTATTATATAGGCCAGACCTACGAGGTCGGGCTTATGGCTCAGGTTCCGATCAATGCGGCGAGCGGCCGGCACGTCGGCGCCATGGCGGTCCTCGACTTTTTCCTCGACGACATCGCGCCCACCACGCTCGGCAAGCCGTTGTTCAGCCCGCCGACCCGAAACCCGTGAGGACATCATGCTACGCTCGTTTCCCGCTTTCTCCGCGGCGGCTCTCGTTTGCTTGCTCGCAGCGACGCCCGCCTGCGCCCATGCTTTTCTCGATCATGCAACCCCCGCTGTCGGCTCTACCGTAAGCGGTTCGCCAGGCGAATTGCGATTGAGCTTCACCGAGAACGTGGTGGCGCCCTTTTCGAACGTGCATGTCACGGCTGAAGGTGGCGGGCCCGTTCCCGCCGCAAAACCGCGACTCGGCGCCCCCAACGAACTCATTATCAGGCTCGGGCATCCCTTGAAGCCCGGCACTTATGTCGTGAGCTGGCACGTCGTTTCGGTCGACACCCATCCGACGCAAGGAACCTACAAATTCACAATCACACGCTGAGCCTTGCGCATGCCGAGAGCGGAGCGGATTGGCCGAAACTCTGAAATTCGCTCAGGCAAAGAAATGGAGCTGGATATCTTCTAAAAGCCATCCAGCTCCGGCGCGAGGCCGCGCACCGGAACGCTCATGACCGCCTTCGTCCTCGGACGCGCAATCCATTTCGCCGCGCTTTTTGCTCTCTTCGGCTGCCCCCTCTTTTGGCTCGTCGCGGGAAAAGAGGCGCGCCTCGGCTCACCCCGAAGCTTCCGGGCGACGGTCCTCTTGCTGCGCATCGCTGCGCCTCTCGCCCTCGTCTCGGGTGTCGTCTGGCTTCTCGGGATCGTTGCCAATATGGCCGGCGGCATGAGCGATCTCGACGCGGCGAGCTTGCAAGCCTTCTTCTTTCAAACGCAATTCGGTCCTGTCGCGATCCTGCGCCTCGTCCTTCTCACGGCTGCTGCGGCAATCGCCCTCCTCACTCGCGCCGACCGCGCTTTGTTGGCGGGCGTCTTTGCCGCCGCCACGCTGCTTCTTCTGGATCAGGCTTGGCTCGGGCATGCGGCGGAAGGCGGTGCAAGCCTCCATGGCGCGTTGATGATCCTCGCTTACGCCGTGCATATGTTCGCCGGCGCTGCCTGGGTCGGCGGACTGGCGCCCCTCCTTCTTTGTCTTGCCCAGCAGCGTGGATCGCCGGAGGCCCGCACGCGCAGTCTCCATATCCTGGCGCGCTTCTCGCTTTTGGGGATCTTCGCCGTGACGGCGGTCGTCGTCAGCGGCATCGCCAATGCGCTTTTTCATGATGCCGGCGCGAAATTCTTCCGTACGGCCTATGGCGAGGTCTTGGGCCTCAAGCTTCTGCTCGTTGCCGCGATGCTGGCGCTCGCCTCTTTCAACCGCTTCGTCGCGATGCCGCGGCTCCGCGCCGACCCCTTCAAAGCTCGGGCGCACGAGGTAAATCTCCGCATCAGCGTCGGACTCGAGTTGACCTTCGGGCTGATGGTCGTTGCCGTTGCGGCCTTGCTCGGCCTCACGCCCCCGCCGCACTGAGCGCTCGGCCCGGCAGCCGCGCGACCAGGTTCGTGCCATGATACGGGCTTAGTTCTCGTCTTTGTCGAGGGGGTAGAAGGGCGAGCGGCAGAATGCGCCAAAGGATGAGCCGGACGAGATCTCAAGATCCGCGTTGCGATGCGATCCCTCGTTCGGGTTGGCGCGCCGGCTTTTTGGCGCTGGCATTCGGGTTCGCGGTCGAGACGTTATATCTTGCGCAGGCTTCGGCGCAGGATTCGACGCAAGCCGAAGCATCGGATGCCGGCGCTCCCATGCCGCCGGTCCGGCCATCGACGCTTCCGAAACCCGTGCCGCAGGTCGTTCCGGTCACGCCACCAGAGCCGGGGTCCGCTCCTAACGATCCCCCGCCCTGGACGCCAGGCAAGCTCCTTCAGCTCCCGCCCTATACGCGCGCCCGTATGCACGAATGCGCGCTCGAATGGCAGAAGATGAAGGCGGAGGGCGAAGCGACCGAAAAGATCTGGTTCAACTTCGCCCAATCCTGCCTATCAGGTAGGTCTTGAAGTCCGCACGCCGCGATGAATGCCTGGCGCTGGGACAGACGGAGGCGGAACAACCGGCCCTCGCAATAGCCCGTGCCTATCCAAGGCACGAAAGGTCGGACAGACCGTCTCCGTCCCCTCCTGAAATGAGTTTAGATCGTCTCCGGCATCGAGGCCGATGCGGCCTTCGGAGAAGCCTTGCGCCTCTTCCGAGCCGGCGACTTGCGGGCCGTCGTCCTGACGGCCTTCTTGGCCGCACTCTTTACAGCTCTTTTCTTCGAAGCGCTCTTCTTCGAGCTCTTCTTCGAGACCGACTTCCGCACGGCCTTCTTCGCGCTGCTCTTCTTCGCAGCGCTCTTCTTGGCCGGTTTACGCTTGGTGGTAGCCTTCACCATGTTTGAGTTCCCTCTGTTCATCTGTCGACGTTCGCGCCGACAAGAGGCGTAATTAGCGTAGCGCGGTTAATCAGTCGTGCAAGAGGTTTGTGCATGAAGATTCGAGAATCGTGCTTCGATCTTGCTTCGTCGCGCGAGCATTCGAGCCCTTCGTCGAGGTCTCAACGACGCGCTGAACGCGCTTGATTGCCTTCCGATGAGCTCATGCATCGCGCGAGTGGCGGCACTGCGATGATCGGCTCGAAGCGCTGATCGGATCCTTCGACGAAGCCGCGCGAGCGCAGTGCGCAATCGAGGTGCGTAAAGTAAAGTCATTGTTTTTCTTGACTCTCTCATGAGTCGAAGGACGAGCAATCGCCGCTCGATGCGCCCCTTGCACCTCTCCTTGCCGGCACGCGAGGGCGCGCTGTTAAGCATCGATGCGCGGCAAAGCATTGAGCTACGCATCGTCTCTTCTGCGGAAGATCGATCGGGTTCTTCGGGGTAGTTTGGCGTGCGCTGGGGCCCCAAAAAAATTTTTGTGGGACAAAAGAAAATTTGCCGGAAAGAGCGCCGCGAGGCCCTCGCCGGCGCCTCGCCAAGCGAATCGGGCGAATCGAACCGACCGTTCGAGAGCCCGTCAGATGCCGAGTTTGGCTTTGAGGAGTTCGTTGACGGCCTGCGGATTGGCCTTGCCGCCGGTCCCTTTCATCACCTGACCGACGAACCATCCGAGCATCGAAGGCTTCGCCCGAGCTTGCGCGACCTTATCGGGATTGGCTGCAATGATGGCGTCGACAGCAGCTTCGATCGCGCCGAGATCGGTCACCTGCTTCATGCCGCGGGCCTCGACAATGACACGCGGGTCGCCCGCTTTCTCCTCTTCGATGAGGATCAGGAGCAGATCCTTGGCAATCTTGCCCGAGATCGTCCCTTCGGCGATGAGATCGACGATCCCAGCGATCTGCGCCGGCTCGAGATGGGTCTGCGGGATCGAAAGTCCGACGGAATTCGCGTAAGCGGCAACGTCGCCCATGATCCAATTGGCGACGGCCTTCGGATCGCGGCTCTTGCTCTCGTGCGCGATCGCCGCCTCGAAATAATCGGCGGTCTCCTTGTCGGCGACGAGCACGCCCGCATCATAGGCCGGCAGGCCATATTGGGCGATGAACCGCGCCTTCTTGGCATCGGGCAGTTCCGGCAGAGCCGCGGCGAGCTCATCGACATAGGCCTGATCGAGCTCGAGCGGCAGAAGATCCGGATCGGGAAAGTAGCGATAATCATGCGCTTCTTCTTTGGAACGCATGGACCTCGTCTCGCCGCGATTTGGATCGAAGAGCCGCGTCTCCTGTTCGATCGAGCCACCGTCTTCGAGGATGGCGATCTGGCGGCGCGCCTCGGCCTCGATCGCCTGGCCGATGAAGCGGATCGAATTGACGTTCTTGATCTCGCAGCGCGTGCCCAAAGGCCCGCCAGGCCGGCGGACGGAAACGTTGACGTCGGCGCGCAGCGAACCCTGTTCCATATTGCCGTCGCAGGTGCCGAGGTAGCGCAGGATCGTCCTGAGCTTGGCGACATAGGCCTTGGCCTCTTCGGACGAGCGCATGTCGGGCTTCGAGACAATCTCCATCAGGCCGACGCCGGCGCGGTTGAGATCGACGAAGGAATCGGTCGCCGATTGGTCGTGCAGCGACTTGCCGGCGTCCTGCTCGATGTGAAGCCGCTCGATTCCGACCTCGATCCGCTCGGTCGGCGAAACATCGACGAGGACGATCCCCTCGCCGACGATCGGGTTCTTGTACTGCGAGATCTGATAGCCCTGCGGCAGGTCCGGGTAGAAATAGTTCTTCCGGTCGAAATGCGAGCGAAGATTGATCCTGGCCTTGAGGCCGAGACCGCTGCGCACGGCCTGAGCGACGCATTCGGCATTGATCACCGGCAACATGCCGGGCATGGCGGCATCGACCAGAGACACATGGCTATTGGGCTCGCCGCCGAACTCCGCGGAGGCGCCCGAAAAGAGCTTGGCCTTGGAGATGATCTGAGCATGGACCTCCATGCCGATCACGACCTCCCAATCGCCGGTCGCGCCTTTGATGAGTTTCGAGGGATTGGTGTTCATGGCGGCTTCCCGTCTATCGATCCCACCATTTCGGCGGCAGAGCGATCTTCGGCGCGGATTCTTCGATTACAGAGGCGAGCGCAAACAAGGTCTCTTCCTCGAATGCCCGGCCGATGAGCTGCAGAGCGAGCGGCAGGCCTTCGGCGGATGTGCCGGCCGGCACGGCTATGCCCGGCAGGCCAGCCATGTTCACGGTCACGGTGAACACATCGTTCAAATACATTTCGACCGGATCGGCAGATCCCTTTTCGCCCAGGCCGAAAGCCGCCGAAGGCGTCGCCGGCGCCAGGATCGCATCGACCCCTTCGGCGAAAACCGTTTCGAAATCGCGCTTGATCAAGGTCCTGATCTTCTGTGCGCGCACATAATAGGCATCATAATAGCCGGCGGAGAGGACATAAGTGCCGATCATGATCCGGCGGCGCACTTCCCTGCCGAAACCCGCCGCGCGCGTCTTTTCATAGAGCTCGACCACGTCCTTGCCCGGCACGCGCAGCCCGTAGCGCACGCCGTCATAGCGAGCGAGATTGGATGAAGCCTCGGCAGGCGCGACGATATAATAGGCGGGGAGCGCGTAACGCGTGTGCGGCAGAGAAATTTCGACGATCTTGGCGCCCGCCGCCTTGAGCCAGGAAACGCCCTCGCTCCAGAGCCGATCGATCTCGGCCGGCATGCCGTCGAGCCGATATTCCTTAGGAATGCCGATCACCTTGCCTTGAATCGACGTGCCGACCGCGGCCGCGTAATCCGGCACCGGAAGATCGACCGATGTCGTATCTTTCGCGTCGTGGCCCGCCATGGATCGCAATAGAATTGCCGCATCGCGTACATTGCGCGCGATCGGGCCCGCCTGGTCGAGGGACGAGGCGAAGGCGACAATGCCCCAACGCGAACAGCGTCCATAAGTCGGCTTGATGCCCACCGTTCCGGTGAAAGCGGCAGGCTGGCGGATCGAACCGCCGGTATCTGTCCCCGTCGCGCCATAGCAGAGGCGCGCGGCAACGGCCGCCGCCGAGCCGCCGGACGAACCGCCCGGCACGATCTTCACATTCGAGCCGGGCCGGCGCCAAGGCGAGATCACCGGCCCGAAGTAAGACGTCTCGTTCGACGAGCCCATTGCGAATTCGTCGAGATTGAGCTTGCCGAGCATCACGGCGCCGTCGCGCCAGAGATTGGCGGTGACGGTCGATTCGTAAGTCGGGACGAAATTTTCGAGGATGTGGCTGGCGGCCGTCGTCCGCACGCCCTTGGTGCAATAAAGATCCTTGATGCCGAGCGGAATGCCTTCGAGCGGCCGCGCATCGCCGCGCGCAATCCGCGCATCGCAATCCGCCGCCGCGGCGAGCGCCTGATCCGGCGTCTCGCTGATGAAGCAATTGAGCACGCGGGCCGCCTCCATGGCCGCAATATGGGCCTTGGCGAGTTCGACGGCGGAGACTTGCCGTTTTGCGAGCGCTTCGCGCGCCGCGGCGAGGCTGAGTTCGGTCAAATCGGTCAATGTTGCTCTCTATGCCTATTCCACGACCTTCGGCACGACGAAATAATGATCCTCGGTCGCCGGCGCATTGGCGACGATCTCGTCGGCAATATTGCCCATTGTTACGACATCGGGGCGCTCTTTCATCCGCATCGGCGTGACCGAGGTCATGGGCTCGACGCCCTCGATATCGACGGCGGCAAGCTCTTCGATGAAGGCAAGGATCGCGTTGAGCTCGGAGGCGAGATGCGGCACCTCCGCGTCCTCGAGCTTGATGCGGGCGAGATGGGCGATGCGCCTTACGGTTGCGTGGTCGACGGCCATAGTTTCCTCTTTGGCGCGAGCCTATAGCATCGGGGCTCGCGCCCGGGCAAATGCGGCTGATCCTTCCCTCTCTGGGAAAGCGGCGGCGGCGAAGCGACGCCGCCGGATGGGGTTCTCTGCGAGAACCGACGTGGCCACGGCCCACGAGCTGCTCGGCTGCGCTTTCTCGGGCGCCTCGAGGAAATTCAGCAAAGCTCAGCTTCGTTGACGGATGCGGTCAAAGCGAGATGCTCTCACCGATCGCAGGCACAAGGACTTTCGGTGTCGCCCCCACTGCGGCGACAAATTCACTCGCATCCTGCGCCAAGGCATCGAATGTGCCGTAATGGCAGGGAACGACCAGGTCGAAAGAAAAATAGCGATGGACGGCTTCGGCCGCCTTCTTGCCGCCCATGGTGAAGCGGTCGCCGACCGGCACAATTCCGACCTTCGGATGATAAAATTCGTCGACCAGGGCCATGTCGGAGAACATGTCCGTGTCGCCCATGTGGTAAACCACAGGCCCCTCCTTCGGCGTGACCACGAGACCCATCGGATTGCCGAGATAGACGGGCTTGCCGTCGACGATCGTGGAGGAGGAATGCAGCGCCTGGGTAAAGCTGACGCCGAATTCGCCGCAGGCGATGGTTCCACCCGGATTGCCGGGATTGATCTTCTCGATGCCTTGCGCGGCGAGATACATGCAGACCTCGAAACTGGAGATCACCTGCGCGCCGCACGCTTTGGCGATCGCCACGGTATCGCCGACATGATCGTCATGACCATGGGTCAAAAGGATGTGCGTCGTACCTCGGGTTACCGCGCCGAAGTCGAGCTTGAATTTGGGATTGCCGCGCAGAAAAGGATCGATGAGGATGACCGCGGCACCGGTCTCGATACGAAAGGCCGAATGGCCGAGCCAAGTGAGTTTCATGGATCATGCTCCGCTTTGACGATCGCAAAATGGATAAGAACCGGGCCGCCGGCAATATCCAGGCACATCCCCGCGAGCTGCGAGAGCCGCGGACCGGATGGCCGACATGACGGAGCTTGCCAGGATCGAAGAACTGAGCCTCAGCGGCACGCAAAGGCTGATGGGGATCGACCTCGGCACCAGGACCATCGGCCTCGCGCTTTCCGACGTCGAGCGCCGGCTCGCGACCCCGCTCGAGACGATCCGGCGAACGAAATTTTCCACCGACGCCACAAGACTATTGGCGCGCGCCAGGGAATTCGACGTCGCCGCCTTTGTCATAGGTCTGCCGCTCAACATGGATGCGAGCGAAGGTCCGCGCGTCCAATCGACACGCGCTTTCGTCCGCAATCTCGGCGCGCTCACGCCAATTCCTTTCGTTTACTGGGACGAGCGCCTGTCGACGGCCGCGGTAACGCGCGCCCTGATCGAGCAGGATGTCTCGCGCGCCAAACGCGCCGAAGTGATCGACCGCATGGCCGCCGCCTATATTCTGCAAGGCGCGCTCGACCGGCTCAATCACGTGCGCGCGCAAGAGGGCTGATCACGCTGTCTCCAGGACGGATTCGCGGGCAAGCGGCAGGATGGCTTCGACCAGCGTTCCCTTGCCGGTGGCGCGCGGCATGATCATGAGCTGGCCGCCGCAGGCGCGGACGCGCTCGCCCATCCCAGTCAGCCCAAGCCCGCGTTCGAAGCCATCGGGCATGCCGATCCCATTATCCTCGACTTGTGCGCGCAGCACCGAACCGAGGCTGCCCTCGCTCTTGATGCACTCGACGCTGACGCGCGCGGTGGTCGCGCCGGCGTGGCGGAACACATTGGTCAGTCCTTCCTGGATCACGCGATAAGCGGCGAGAGTGATATCTTCGTCGATGCCGCCGAAATCGTCGGAAGCTTCGAGCGAAATCTCGAGTTCGGGATGTGCCGCCCGCCAGGACTCGACAAGCGCGCGCAAAGCTTCGGCAAGGCCAAGCTCTCCCAGCGCTGTCGGCCGCAGGCGCTGCAGCAGGCGGCGCAACAAGGTTTGGATCGCCTCTGCCTGTTCGCCGATCGCGGCCACCGTCCGCCCGACATAGCTCACCTCGGGCATCTTTCCCGAAAGCGCGCTGACGTTGGCACGAATGCAGAAGAGGTGCGGTCCCATTTCGTCGTGCAGATCGCGGGCAATCTGCGCGCGCTCCTCCTCCTGCACCTTCATGATCTGCCGGACGAGGCGGGTATTTTCCGCATTCACCCGGGCGAGATCGACCGCAAGTCCATTGAGCTTCTCCGAAATATCGATGAATTCGGGTGGGCCGTGCGGCACAAGCTTGATGGCCGTATCGCCCGCCGCAAGCCGCGTGATCGCCTGGCCGACCTGCGCGACGGGCGCAATCGCGCGGCCAACAAGGATCATGATCAAAACCAGAAAGCAGACGCCGAACAAAAGCGCGGTCGCAACGACAGACCCCATTTCCTGCCAGATCTCGAACAATTCCTGCGTCGGATCGGAAGCGATGGCGAGATTGCCGAAATTGTGCCCGTCGAGAACGACCGGCAGAAGCGAGAGCCGCGGGCTCGGCGCAAAAAGGCGGACGAACCATTGCGGCGGCCGATCCGCCGAATTTGAATAATTGATCACCGGCATCGAGAGCGCCTGCGCCTCGCTTGCGGCAAAATAGATCCGCACATGCCGGAGGTTCTGCAGATCCGCGACGAGCCGCTGCAAGCGCGGGCCCGGGTCAGGCGCGTCCTTGAGGCTTGCGAGCACGGTCGAAATGACATGCCGGGCCAGGCGCTCGTCGCTTTGATTTTCGGCGCGGATGCGCGGCCCGGCCTGCCAGGCGATGAGACTGATATTCAAAAGGAGCGAAAGGAAGAGAAGCGCGCAAAGCAGCAGATTCAAACGCGCCCGCAAGGACAATGACATCGAAAACGCCTCGGCAAATCCGGGCGCCGAATTTACCGGGCTTGCCGCCTATCGGCAAACAGGCATCATCTCGCAGCGCAAAATCGGGAGCACAATGATCAAATCAGAAGCGCAATTATTAAAGAGCGCGACGGTTGCCCGTCGCGCTCCAATGTTCACCATTCCTCGTAGCCGTAATAGCCGGGGCCGTAATAGGGCCCATAGCCATAGCCGTAATAGCCGTAAGGATAGCCGGTCGCTGCGGCAGCGGCGCCGCCGAGAATCCCAGCCGCCGTGCCGACGGCTGCTCCAATCGGGCCCGGTCCGTGGTGATAATAGGCGTAGCGGTGACGGTAGTGATGATACGGCGAGGCTGCCGCCGTCCCGATCACACCGATGGCAAAAACGCCAGCCAAGGCGATGCTCGCCATCTTTTTCATGCTTTGATTCATGGTTCGGTTCTCCTCTCTCTCAATCCGCCAAGGCTCTACCGGTCATGCACCGGGTAGATCCTTATTGAAGATGGCCTTACCATTGGTAGCGGTAATACGGGCCGTAGCCGTAAGCGTAAGGGCCGTAGTACGGATAGCCCATCGCGACCGCAGCGCTTCCGGTGAGCACGCCCGCCGCCGTGCCTACGGCCGCACCGATCGGTCCCGTACGGTAATAACCGTAGTACCCGCGATTGGGATAATAGGGATAGCCGTAGTCGTAGCGGCTGAAGACATGTCCGGTATTGTTGAACATGATCTTTGCATCGGCCGTATTTCTCGGCTGCGCGAAAGCTGCTCCCCCCGTCCCGAACAGAACTGCGCCTGCCAGAACAAGCGGCCTTTTCCAAGCTTGGTTCAGCATGGCCTTCTCCTGCTTTGAGCCGCAGGCTCGCTGCACTGCGGCCAGGCGTTCCGTGATTCAGCTCGTGCTGAATCGCTCTCCTGGCTTACGCAAGAGACGAAAAATCGTTCCATGACTGGAAATGAGCGCTACGCATCGACGGCGCTGCATTTGCGCCGGGCAAACGGCAAACGTCCGAATTGCTAATTTGAATTTGCTAAAATGCGCGAGATCGATGAGCGGCGCTGTCGCCGCTCATCGATAAATTAATCGAGCACGACATTGCGCGGCTTGCCCGCGACCCAGGCTTCGATATTGTCGACGAGCTGATTGGCAAGGCCCGTCATCGCTTCGATGCTCGCCCAGGCGACATGCGGCGTGATGATCAGGTTCGGCAGGTGCGCATCGAGGAGGATATTGCCGTTTTTCGGCGGCTCGACCGTCAGAACGTCGAAACCTGCGCCAGCGATTTCGCCGCTCTTCAGCGCTTCGAGAAGGGCCTTCTCGTCCACAAGCCCGCCGCGCGCCGTGTTGATGAGGATCGCGCTCTTTTTCATTTTCTTCAGTTCCGCCGCGCCGATCATATTGCGCGTCGTCTCGGTCAGCGGGCAATGCAGGGAGATAATGTCGCTTTGCGTGAGGATCGTGTCGAGATCCACTTTCCCCGGAAAATCGAACACATCGGTGGCGATCACTTTCATGCCCAGCGCCTCGGCGCGCGTTGCGACCGATTTGCCCAGCGCGCCGAACCCGACGAGCCCGAGCGTCGAACCCGAAATATCGTGGATCGGATGATCGAAATAGCAGAATTGATCGATCGTCTGCCATTTCCCGCGGCGAACGTCTTCGACGTACGGAATGAGATTGCGGCGCAATGCGAAAATGAGCGCCAGCGTATGTTCCGGAACTGTGTTCACGGCGTAATTGCGGATATTCGAGACCGTAATGCCGTGTGCCTTGCAATAGGCCTTGTCGACGCAATCCGTGCCGGTCGCAGCAACCGCGATCAACTTCAAATCGGGTAGTTTTTCGAGACTGGGTGGGCGCATCGGCACTTTGTTGATGATCGCGATCTCCGCCCCGGCTAGGCGTTCGGCCACCTCATCCTGCGAGGTTTCCTGATATTCCTTGTACGTATGAGGAAAATTGGGTTTGCGAACATCGACCCCGATCGTCGCGCGGTCGAGGAACACAATATTGTAACTCTTGTCTGACACGGGCGCTCTCTCCTTCTCCTCCCCTTCCTATTGGCGGCGCAGCGACACGTCAATGCGTGGCCGCAGCTTCGCCTCGGCCTAGGGAACGCAGGCGCCACCCGGACCGTTGATGGGCACGCATTCCTGCGCCCGAGCCGAAGCGCCTGAACCGGCGCAGATCGAATGTAAGAACCCCTCGAACGGAGCTGACCATGGGTCTCTTCACCAAGGACATCAGGAACATGGATGATCTCTTCATGCATCAGCTGAAGGACATCTATTACGCCGAAAAGCGCATCGTCGGGGCCCTGCCCAAGATGATCGAGAAGGCGAGCTCGCAAGAGCTGAAACAGGGCTTCGAGACGCATCTCGAGCAAACCAAGAACCACGTCAAGCGCGTCGAGCAAGTATTCGAATTGCAAGGCGAGAGCCCGGATACGGTCACCTGCCCGGCGATCGACGGCATTATCAAGGAGGCGGACGAAGTCGCGAGCGACGTAGCCGACAAGAACGTCCTCGACGCGGCTTTGATCGCTGCCGCCCAGGCGGTGGAACATTACGAGATTACCCGCTACGGAACGTTGATCGCCTGGGCGAAGGAGCTCGGCGCCGATGAGGCGATCGACCTTCTCGACCAAAATCTCGAGGAGGAAAAAGAGACCGACGAAAAGCTGACCAATCTTGCCGAAGGCAATATCAATCGCGCTGCGGCTTGAGCTGCTGCGCCCGAAGCGGGGAGCCATGCGCCCCGCTTGCGCCTTGGCCGATCCCTGATCGTTTTCCCGGCCTGATCCTTTTGGGTCAGAGCCGGGACGTCGGATGTACCCGCTGAACGGGCCCGTCCGCGAGCGCTGATCAAATGATCGGCTTGCCGCCGGTGACCGCGATCATGGTGCCGGAAATATAGCTCGCTTCATCGCTTGCCAGCATCACGTAGACGGGCGCGACCTCCTTCGGCTGCGCCGGGCGTTTCATCGGCACTTGTTCGCCGAAGTGCTGCACTTTCTCGGCCGGCATGGTGGACGGAATGAGCGGCGTCCATACCGGCCCCGGCGCCACGGAATTGGCGCGTATGCCCTTCTCGGCGAGAAGCTGGGCCAGTCCCGCCGTGAAATTCTCGATGGCACCCTTGGTCGTCGCATAGGCGAGAAGTTGCGGGCTCGGCGCATCGGCGTTGATCGAGCTCGTATTGATGATCGAGGAACCGGGCCGCATATGCGGAACCGCCGCCTTGGTCAGATAGAACATGGCCGAGATGTTGGTGGCGAAGGTACGGTCCCACTCCTCGTCGGAAATCTCGTCGATCTCCGTAAAGGTCATCTGATGGGCCGCGTTATTCACGAGAACGTCGATCCGCCCGAAAGCCTTGACGCATTGCTCGACGAGCGAGCGGCAATGTGCGGGTTCGGCAACATCGCCTGCGACGGGAATGCAGCGCCGCCCGGCATCTTCGACAAGATGCTGCGTCTCGCGAGCATCTTCGTCTTCGTTGAGATAGGACACGAGAAGATCGGCGCCTTCGCGCGCATAGGCGAGCGCGACGGCCCTGCCGATACCTGAATCACCGCCGGTCAAGAGGACCTTCTTGTCTTTGAGTCGGCCCGATCCTTTGTAGCTCGTCTCACCATGGTCGGGCTTTGGCCGCATCGGCGAACTCAATCCGGGGGCCTTTTGGCTCTGCGGCTCGAACGGCGGCTTGGGAAAAGTGCTGGGCATGTTGGGCGTCCTTGAAGTGACGCGCCGGGAACGCGATCGCGAAACACTTGGTTGCGGGCATGATGGTGCACGCTCCGGCTTCAAAGCAGGGCGTAACAGTATAATTCCGCGCATTTGCTGCTTTTTACCGGGGCCGAACGAGGCTGTGACCTTACAGTTTTCATGGATTACAGTGCTGTAACTTTACAATTTCGTGTAAATGCCAGTATTGTCAAACCTTCATCGGAACAACTGAGGGCATTTGGCTGTTGGCTCGAATGACGGGCAAGCCAGGGTAGATTAGGAAGTTCAGGAGATTTCGTAATGGCCAATGAGCGTCCGACCTCAAATCGGGGGTTCGCTTCCATGGACGGGGAAAAGCAGCGCGAGATCGCGCGCAAAGGCGGCGCGAGCGTTCCGGCAAACGAACGCAGCTTTTCGAAGGACCATTCCTTGGCCGCCGCGGCAGGCCGCAAGGGCGGTGCGAGCGTGCCGGGCGAAAAACGCAGCTTTTCGCAGGATCACGAGCTCGCAGCGCAAGCTGGCCGAAAGGGCGGCCGCGCCTCAGGCGGCAATTTTGCCAATGATCCGCGCCGCGCTTCGGAAGCAGGCCGAAAAGGCGGGCATGCCTCCGGCGGCAATTTTGCCAATAATCCGCGCCGCGCCTCCGAAGCCGGCCATCGCGGCGGTGAAGCCTCGCATCGGCGTTGAACTCGGCTCTTAGCTGAGACGAGCAGGATCACGTTCGCGCAATTCGTACCGCTTCCCTAAGATCAGCGACGAATTCGGCGAAGGCCTGATGGCGCGCCGCATCGTCCCTCATGCGAAGCACGGCCGACGGGTGAATGGTCGCCATGACGCGCCGGCCGTTCTCGAGCCCGATCACGCGGCCGCGATTTTGCCCGAGCACGATCGGCCGATTGAGCAGCGCATGCGCGGCAGTGGTGCCGAGCGCGAGGATAAGCTTCGGATCGACCAGAGCGAGCTCCCGATCGAGCCACCAGCGGCATGCGGTGACCTCTCCACGGTTGGGATGTTTATGGAGCCGGCGCTTGCCTCGCTGCTCATGCTTGAAGTGCTTGACTGCATTGGTGACGTAAGCCGAGGCGCGATCGAGGCCGACTTCGGCGAGCGCCGAATCGAGAATGCGTCCGGCAGGGCCGACGAAAGGCCGCCCCTGCCGGTCTTCTTGGTCCCCCGGCTGTTCACCGACGAGCATGATCAGCGCGCCGACCGGACCCTCGCCGAATATCGTTTGGGTAGCATCGCGATAAAGCGGGCAGCGCTCGCAGCTCGCTGCTTCATGCGCGATTTCGCGCAGTTCCTTGGCGGCATTGCCCTTGCCGGCGCGCCGTGCCGTAGCTTGGCGCGGACTCATGATGCCGCCTGCGCATAGATCGGCTCGCGCCGCGCGCCTGTTTCCTTCCGCCATTCGATGCCTAACTTGCGCATCAAAGCCTGCGCATCCTGCGGCGCGCGCAGCTTGTCGGTATTATCGAAATAGACGAAGACGTCGCGCGCGCGGGCCGGCCCCGGCTGCTGCACGAACCTGCCGTTACGCATCGACCTGCCCTGTGCCCAGGCGCGAATTCTTGCCGCCCATTCGTCAATGGCCTCGGCCTCGTAGCCGCTACGGTAAAGTTCGGTCGAACCGTGCAAGCGGCAATAGACAAAATCCGCCGTCAGATCCATCAGACGCGGCCATTCGACCGTATCGGCGCAAACGAGCGCCACATTGAAACTGCGCAAAAGATCGATGAAGGCCGGATCGGCAAAACTCTCGTGCCGGATCTCGACGGCGTGCCGGATGGCGCGCAGCGCGTCGGTCCGCAAATAGGCTCTACCCTGAATCCGGTGGTCATGTTTGCGCGCAAGGCGAGAGGCAGCCAACGTATCCTGCGGCAGGAGCGACAAGAATTCGCGCATGAGGTCGAGGTTCAGACGGAAGTTCGGCGGAAATTGCCAGAGCACCGGGCCGAGTTTGGCGCCGAGCCGCAGCGGCCCGGAGGCAAAGAAATTAGCAAGCGGGACAGTGATCTCGCGTGCTCTCTTCACATGCGTGATGAACCGCGGGCCTTTCAGCGAAAAGCAGAAATCCTCGGGGACCTCTCCGGCCCAGAAGCCAAATGTGTCGGGGTTCTGCAGCTTATAGAAAGTGCCGTTGATCTCGACCGTGGAGAAGATCGAACTCAAATAGGCGAGCTCGCGGCGCTGCGGCACGCCTTGCGGGTAGAACTGGCCGCGCCAGGGCGGATAAGTCCAGCCGGAAACGCCGACCCTGATTTCTGCCGCTCGCGCCATTTGTCCTCATGAGTCGCGCGCCTGCAGTTACGAAATCGGCGCCCTCCTACTTGGTTCCGGAACCCGGCGCTTTCGCCTGTTCCTCGGCCGAAGCGGCGGGTGTGGCGGGCTTTGTCGGGGGCGTAAGCTCGAGGACGAATTCGTAGGATCTGTGCGGGGCGGTGAGGGTCAGATCGAGCGGGACCCGACTGGGCATCGAGGCCGGCTCTTCGACGGCAGTAATGGCAAAGAGGCGACCTGAGCGCCGCCGCGTCTCGAAGGTCCAACCTTCCGGCGCTTCGGCAAAAAGATCCGATGGAACAAAATCGCCTTTCCAGGCGAGAAACCATGTTGGGTTTGCGGCGCTCTTATTGGGCGTGAGCACCATCATTGCGCTCGCCTCTTTCGGCGCCAGCCGGGTCGGCACGAGCGCCTCGGCCCTCCCGACGTCTGCGGCTTGCGGCCCCTCGCCGGATTGCGGCAAAACCAATTCGGCGCTGTTCCGCACGGGCACGCAAATATTGTCGCAGACGGCATAATCGATCGTGAGGTGTAAGCGCACCGGCTTAGCCGCATCTTGCGGTGCGACATGAATGGGAAAGGTGACGCCGCCACGATAGCCGAAGGCTTCGATGCCTTGTTCGTTGATCCGCTGCGGCGCCGGAAAAAGCACGGTTGCGTTCGCCACATTCTGCGAGCCGCTGATAGAAAATTTAGGCGGCACGCCGGCCTCGCCCGGGGCACGCCAATAGGTAATCGCGGTTGGCGAAAGGCTGATCTCGGCGGCGGCGCGATAAGTACCGTGGTCAATTCCGGCGGCGATAAGCCGCATCCGAGCATTCGCTTGCCCCGCCTGAGACGCCGCAAAAGGATCGGACTTGGCCGGAAGCGTCACAAGTAAAAACGCGATCCCGAGCCCGGCAAAAAGAGGATGGCAAAACCGCTGCCACTGCGCCAACATGGGGCCGGAGCTAAGAGACCTGCGAGAAACGATCTTCGACAACGATCACTCCCTGTGACACTTTACTGTGGCCGACAGCTGAAAATTGAAGCCGAGCGACCCATGTGATCCTATACTGAATAGGGCGCGAATGATGGCGAGCATGACATATCGTGGTAAGAGAAATGGCTATCTCGACGGGCAATTGCTGCTTGCCATGCCCGGCATGGCCGATGATCGCTTCGCACGCTCGGTAGTTTATCTTTGCGCCCATTCGGACGAAGGCGCGATGGGCATTATCATTAACCGCCGCGCACCCAGCTTGAACTTCTCGGAACTCCTGGTCCAGCTCGAGGTCATCGCCCCGGATGAGGCGATCAGGCTGCCGGCACAGGCCGGCGCCGTTCCGGTATTGAAGGGCGGACCGGTCGAGACGGGTCGCGGCTTCGTGCTGCATTCGAACGATTTCTATATCGATAACTCAACTCTCCCGATCGACGCCGGCGTTTCGCTCACCGCGACCATCGATATTTTGCGTGCGATCGCGCATGGGTCGGGTCCCGATCGTGCCGTTCTGGCGCTTGGTTACGCCGGCTGGTCTCCGGGCCAATTGGAAGACGAGATGCAACATAACGGCTGGCTCACCTGCCCTGCGGATAAGGAGCTCATTTTCGATACGCCGCTCGAATCCAAATATGAGCGCGCCTTGCGCAAGCTCGGCATCGATCCCGGATTCCTTTCAGCACAAGCCGGCCGCGCGTAAGTGGCCATCGCGTTTCAGGCTGCAGCCTGCGCCGCCCCGACGAGCTTGCGCGCATCCGCGGCGCTCATCGGATGGCCGAAGACATAGCCCTGCGCATATTCGCAACCGAGCTGATAGAGTTCGATCGCGTCGGATTCGGATTCGGCTCCTTCGGCGACGATGTCCATGTTGAGGTCATGTGCCAAGGTCACGATGGAGCGCAGAATCACCGGACGCGCGCCCTTGCCGTTGTGACGTACGAAAGAGCGGTCGATCTTGATCGTATCGAAGGGAAAGCGCTGAAGGTAAGCGAGCGAGGAATAGCCGGTACCGAAATCGTCGAGCGACAGGCCGGCGCCGAGCTCGTGAAGGCGGCCTAAAATCTGCGCCGCATATTCCGGATTTTCCATCGCGAGGCTCTCGGTCAATTCGAGCTTCAGCGTACCGCGTGCCACGCGCCAACGCGTAAGCACGGTCTTCACGTCCTGCAGAAGGTCATGGCGCAATAATTGCCGCGAGGAGATATTCACGCTGGCAAAGAGCGGCGGATCGACATCGAGCGCCGCCTGCCAGGCCGAGAGCTCGCGCGCCGTTCGCTCCATCGCGAAAACCCCGAGATCGACGATACTGCCGTTCTCTTCGGCGACGGGGATGAATTCCGCAGGACCCAGCCGGCCGAGGCGCGGATGGTCCCACCTGAGCAAGGCCTCAAATCCGGCCACGGTGCGGTCCTCGAGCCGAATGATCGGCTGAAAGAGGATGTTCATTTCGCCGCGATCGAGCGCGCGCCGCAGATCCCCTTCGAGCGTCAGTCGGTCGGAGCGCAAGGTACGCATCGAGGGCCGGAAAACCTCGATGCGATTGCCGCCGAGCCGCTTGGCATGGCGTACCGCGATCTCGGCATCGTTCAGCATGTCCTCGTGCTTGGCGTGCAGCTGCGGATCGTAAAGCGCAAGTCCGATCGAGGCAGATAGCGGGACTTCGTTTTCGCCGAAGGACACCGGCGTCGACACCGCGCGGCGCACGACGTTGGCGACCGAGATGATCTGATCCGTTTCGGTCTCGGAAAGAATGATGGCGGCAAACTGATCGGCGTTGAGACGGGCGAGGCAATCCTGCGGCTTCAAAATGCGGCCGAGCCTGCGGGCGACCGTCAGCAGGATCGAGTCCCCTGCGGAAAATCCGACGGTCTCGGTGATCTGCTTGAAGCGATCGATGTCGATGCAAATCACGGTCGGGCGCACCCGCGGATCGGTATGCGAAAGAGTGAGCGCCGCCTCGAGCCGGTCGAAGAAAAGTTCGCGATTGGGCAGCCCGGTGAGATTGTCGTGAACCGAGTCGTGCAGAAGCCGGACCTCGGCGGTCTTATGCTCGGTGACATCGGCGAGCGTGCCGATGACCCGGATGACTTCGCCTTCCTGGCCGATGACGGGCCGCGCTTTGAGCAGGAACCAGAAATAATGGCCGTCGGCGGCGCGCAGGCGGAATTCTTGGTTTATGCGGCCGCGCCTCTGTTCAAGCATCGTATCGAGACAGGCGCGGAAACGGTCGCGCTCGAACGGATGAAGAAGTTCGAGCCAGGCGGAAGCCGGCCCTTCGAGCGTGCCGCGGCTGAGCCCCAATTGCATTTCGACTTCCGGGCTCACGTAGATTCGGTCCGACATCACGTCCCAATCGAAGATGATGTCGCCGCAGCCCGTCAGCGCCAAGGCCTTGCGCTCGACGTCGCTAATGGCGCCATGGCTGCTGCCGGCGAAGGCGTTTTGCATGACTGTAAAGCCGATCAGCATCACGATCAGCACAAGACCGCCGATCAAAGCCGGAGAGACGAGGTCATTCGTGAGCGTGCCGGTCACCGTGAACGCCGCGGCGACGATCCACACAAGCAGGAGAAACCAGGTCGGGATCAGCATGACCGCACGGTCGTAGCCGTGCGTCGAAAGATAGAGCACCAAGATGAAGCCGACGCCGGCGATGGTCGCGAGCGAGATCCGCGCGACGCCGGCGGCCACGGGCGCATCATAGATCGCCAGTCCGACGAGCGCGACGAGGAACAAGAGCCAGCCGATCGCCACGCGCGAGGCGCGTACGTGCCAGCGATTGAGATTCAAATAGGCGAAGAGAAAGACGAGCAAAGTTGCGGCAAGCGCCGTCTCGGCGCCGGCTCGCCAGATCCGATTGGTCTGCGAGGACGTGTCGAAAATCTTGTCCCAGAATCCGAAATCGATGCAGACATAGGCGAGCACCGCCCAGGCAAGCGCTGCTGCAGCAGGAAAGATCACCGCGCCCTTGACGACGAAGACGATGGTGAGAAACAAGGCAAGGAGACCCGCAACTCCGATCACGATCCCCTTATAAAGAGCCAAGCTCGTCAGCTTGTCCTTGTAAGCGCCCGGCTGCCAAAGATAGAGCTGCGGTAAAGTCGAGGAGCGCAGCTCCGCGACATAGGTCACCGTCGTCCCAGGATCGAGCGTCAACAGGAACACGTCGGCATCGGGGCTTTCCTGACGCTCCGGCGGGAAACCTTGGCTTGCGGTGATCGCCGAAATTCGCCGCGCACCGAGATCCGGCCAGATCACGCCGGAGCCGACCAGGCGAAAATGCGGCGCGACAACGAGCCGCTCGATCTGTTCGTCCGTATCATTGGTGAGCGCGAAGACGATCCAGCTCGGATGCGTGCCCGGCTCGCGCGCCCGCACTTCAATGCGCCTGACGATTCCATCGGAGCCCGGCGCGGTCGAGACGAGCAGCCGGTCGCCTTGCGAACTGTAGTTTTCGACCGCTTTCGTCAAATCGATTGCCGCCGCGTCGAGCGGTATGCGGACAGATTCGATCGCATTGGCCGGAACGGCGCCCGCTCCAATGAAGATGAGCGTGAGCAGCAACCACCGAACCTGTGCGCGCAAAACCGACATACTGCCCCGTTCAGGCGCGATCGCGCCGTGAGACCCGCAACGGAAGCGGATCCGTTTCGAGAAGCGCATAAAGGACGTGATCCTGCCAGAGCCCATTGATCCGCAGATAGGCTCTCGCCAATCCTTCCCTTTTGAAACCATTGCGCTCCAGCAATTTTATCGACGCCTCGTTATGTGGCAAGCAAGCCGCTTCGATACGGTGCAGCCGCAAGCTGGTGAAGGCAAATCCCGTCGTCGCGCGCACCGCACGCGACATATAGCCTTTGCCCGCAAAGGGCAGGCCCATCCAATAGCCGAGCGTCGCCGATTGCGCGACACCGCGCTTGATCTGGCCGAGCGTAAGGCCGCCCATCAACGCATCGTCGCTCTCGCGGAAGACGAGGAAAGGATAGGCTTCGTCTTCGACCATTTCCTGCATATGACGCCGCAGTCTTCGGCGGAAGGCCGTGCGGGTCAGGTCGTCGCCCGGCCAGGTCGGCTCCCAGGGCGTCAGAAACGCCCGGCTCTTCTCGCGCAGATCCGCCCAGGCTTCGAAGTCACGCATCTCCGGTGGACGCAGATAGACGCCCTCGCCACGCACGAAATTGGTGACATCATTCGTCGGCCCGAGGCGAAACAGAGCCAAGTCTTCCTCCTTTAGATCGATCCGAGCCGTTCGCTGATGCGATCCGGCGAATAGACTTTCGCGACCGGTCCGACCGCGGCGACGGTCGGGCGCGTTTGGAGCGCCGCAGCGCCCGCTGCGCGAATCGCAGCAACCGACAGATTATCGATTTTTTCGACAATTTCCTCGCGCGTAAGCACGCGGTCGAACGCCAGCACCTGCCTCGCGATCTGTTCGGCGCGGGCGGTGGGAGATTCGAGAGCCGTAAGGATCGAGACTTTCATCTGCGCCTTCGCGCGCTGGACCTCCGCCTCGCTCAGATCGCTCGCGGCCGCCGCAAGGCAATCGAGCGCCACGGGCGTCAGTTCCGCGACATGCTTTTGTGCAGTCGCAGCATAAAAGCCGAAGAGACCCGTATCGGCATAGGCCCAGTGAAAGGCGTTGATCACGTAAGCGAGCCCACGCTTTTCGCGCACTTCCTGGAAGAGCCGCGAAGACATGCCCCCGCCCACCGCATTGGCGAAAACGTTCAGCGCATAATGGTCCTGGTTTTTATAAGGCAGGCCTTCGAAGCCGATGACGACATGCGCCTGTTCGAGCCGGCGTTTGACGCGCGTCTCGCCGCCGACATAGCGGGCGGGCAGAACGCTTTGCGCGGCATGACCCGGAAGATTGGCGAAGGCCTTGGCGACCGAGGCGACGATTGCCGCATGGTCCACCGCGCCCGCCGCGCCGACGGTCGTTGCACCGCTGCGGTAGTGATTTTCCAGATAGGCAGCGATCATGCCGCGGTCGAAACTCACGACGCGATCGGGCGTGCCGAGGATCGGCGAGCCGATCGGCTGATCGGGAAAGGCGGCGGCATTGAATAGATCGAAGACGAGATCGTCGGGCGTATCCTGCACGGCCGAGATCTCTTGCAGAATGACGCCTTTCTCGCGTTCGAGCTCCTGCGGGTCGAAGGTGCTCTCGGTAAGGATGTCGGCGAGAATATCGAGCGCGAGATGGGTATCGCCGGCCAGCACATGCGCGTAATAGGCCGTCTGCTCGACGCTGGTCGCCGCATTGAGATCGCCGCCCGCAGTCTCGATCTCCTCGGCGATGTCGCGCGCGGAACGCTTACGCGTGCCTTTGAACGCCATATGTTCGAGAAGGTGCGAAAGGCCGTGTTCGCGCGGGCGCTCGTGCCGCGAGCCCGCCGCGACCCATACCCCTAGCGATACGGTTTCCAGATTGTCCAGCCGATCTGTGACGATCCGCAGGCCCGACGGCAAGGTCGTGATCTCGACGCTCATGAGGCGGCAGCCCTTTCCGCTTCATGCAGCCTGCCGCGAATGAAGGATTCGAGCACCGCCTCGTCCCTCGCCAGAACGTCGTAATGTTCGCGGCGCGAAGCGAGATCGGCAAGATGCGCCGGAAGCGGAGGATCGATATTCGTCGCGCGCAGAATGGCGCTGGGAAATTTCGCAGGATGGGCGGTACCGAGAACGACCATGGGAATGGCGGGATGCTTTGCGAGAGCCGCGCGGGCCGCGCCGACCGCCACCGCGGTATGAGGGTCGATCAGCTTCTGCGTTTCGCGCCACACGCGCGCGATCTCCCCGGTTGTCTCCGCCTCCCCGATCCGAACCGCATCGAACTCGGCGCGGATCGCTGCAAGCGGCCCGGGCTCGATGCCGAAGCTGCCGGCCTGCTGCAATGCAGCCATCGCTCGGCGGATCGCCGCCGGATCCCGCCCACAGGCCTCAAACAGCAGCCGTTCGAAATTCGAAGATACCTGAATGTCCATTGAGGGCGATTGTGTGGCCTGAACCTGGCCGACTTCGTAACGGCCGGTTGCAAGGGCGCGTGCAAGTATATCATTGGCATTGGTTGCAATGACGAGCCGCTCGATGGGCAAGCCCATGCGCTTGGCAATCCAGCCGGCGAGAATATCGCCGAAATTGCCGGTCGGAACCGCGAAGGAGACTGCCCGGTGCGGCGCGCCAAGCGCGACCGCGCTCGTGAAATAATAGACCGCCTGCGCGACCACCCGCGCCCAATTGATCGAATTGACGCCGGCGAGCGAGAATTCCTCGCGCGCCCGCTTGTTGGCGAAGAGCGCTTTTACCAAGGCTTGCGCATCGTCGAACGTGCCTTCGATCGCGACGACGTGGGTGTTGGCGTCGCCAATCGTCGTCATTTGCCGGCGCTGGACATCGGAGATGCGCTCATGCGGATAAAGGATGAAGAGATCGAGTTCGGCGATACCTCGAAAGGCGGCGATGGCGGCGGCGCCCGTGTCGCCGGAAGTCGCCCCGAGGATCGTCGCCCGTTTGCCGCGCGCTGCCAGCACATGCCGCATGAGCCGGCTCAAGACCTGCATGGCGAGATCCTTGAAGGCGAGCGTCGGCCCGTGAAAGAGCTCGAGCAGGAAGAGATTGTCGCCGATCTGGCTGAGCGGCGCGACGGCGGCGTGATCGAATAGCGCGTAAGCCGCCTCGATCGCCGCGCGCAAATATTTGCGCTCCAATGCGTCTCCGACGAAGGGAGCGATGACGGCTTCGGCCACCTGTGCGTAAGGCTTGCCGGCGAAGCCCGCGATCTCGGCCGCCGAGAGCTGCGGATAGGCTTCGGGCAGATAGAGCCCACCATCCTGGGCGAGGCCGGCGATCAGAGCATCGGTGAAGTTGAGCGAGGGGGCCTCGCCGCGTGTCGAAATATATTTCACCATTGTACCTGGGCTGGGGGGATCCCGAGGTCGGTTTAGCACAAACGGCAACGAGCAGCAGGAATTACCTCAATCGACCTACCTGTCTTAGCCTGTCAAATCAACGATTTACCATTTCACCTCTTTGTTCGACCATTCTGGCGCGCAGCCAGCCCGCGAAAGTCGCGACCAGCCCCACCGCCAGGCCAAACCAGGTCAGCGCGTAGCTCAAGTGATTGTTTGGAATATCGATTTGCGTCATGCCGCCGATTGGCCAGCCGCCCGGCACCGGCGCCGGATCGGCATCGACAATAAAGGGCGCCACCTGCGACAGATGAAAATGCGCGGCGATCGGGGCTGGATCGCGGCTGAAATAGAGATTTTTGTCCGGCTCGTCGGCCGGGGTGAAGAGGTTGCGCTCCTCGGGCGGCCGCATCAGGCCCGCGAGCGTGACTTCGCCCGAGAGCTCGCCCTTAGCGCGGGTCGATTGTGCCGCAAGCGATGCCGGCACGAAGCCGCGATTGACGATGACAATGGCCCCCGACCGGAGCCGCAACGGGGTAAAAATGAGATAGCCGGGCCCGAGCTCGTGCGGCCCGGTGCCGTAGAAAACGTGCGCCTCATCGTCGTTCTCGAACGTGCCGGTGAGCCGGACGTGCCGATAGGCGTAGTCGTTTGCCGCGAGCTGCGGCCAGCTCGCAGGATCGGGCAGCGGCTGCGGCGGCGCCTTGGAGCGCGTCGCGATTTCCTCGATCAGCGTCTCCTTCCACGCAAGGCGATGCAATTGCCACGCGCCCAGCGAGACGAGAATTCCGCAGGCGACAAAGAAAAACGCAATGGGAACAAAAAGGCCCTTGCGCGCGGATTGAACGAGAGACGTCACGGTTTGAGCCGGCCCTGCTCGGCCTTGTTGCGGTATTGAAGCGCGATCAACAGCCCCTTCAAAGGCCGCAGGAGGCCGATGCAGACGATCAGGGTCAGCGGAAAGAAGACGACGATATAGACCCAGAACGGAGGCTCGAAGACAACCTCGGTCCAGAGGGCCGCACCGACCACCAGGAAACCGGCGAACAGCATGACGAAGACGGCAGGCCCGTCCCCCGAATCGGCAAAGGACAGGTCGAGTCCGCAGGACTTGCAGGACGGCGCGAGATTGAGAAAGCCGGAGAACATCTTGCCGCGTCCGCAGCGCGGGCAGTGCCCAGCGACGCCGGCGAGCGATGCCGAAAGCAACCGATCTTTTTCATTGCCGCTCATCGCGGCTCCATCGCGCAGCGAAGACGCCGCGGGTTCCAGCGCGTGCGAAGCCAAAAGGCCTCGCACGCAGATTGTCTCAGTGCTCCATCGGGGCGCCCCACGAGCCCCAGACATAGATGCAGGAGAAGAGGAATAGCCATACTACGTCGACGAAATGCCAATACCAGGCAGCGAACTCGAAGCCGAGATGACGCTGCGGCGTGAACTGGCCGGCGAGCGCGCGGATCAGGCAGACCGTCAGAAAGATCGTGCCGATGATAACATGGAAGCCGTGGAAGCCCGTGGCCATGAAGAAGGTCGAGCCGTAGATGGAGCCTTTGAAGCCGAAGGGCGCGTGGATGTATTCGTAAGCCTGCACAGATGTGAATGCGATGCCGAGCAGGATCGTGAGGATCAGCCCGTTCCTGAGACCCGTGCGATCGTTGTTGAGGAGCGCGTGATGCGCCCAGGTGACCGTGGTGCCCGACGTCAGCAAGATCAAAGTATTGAGCAGCGGGAAATGCCAGGGGTCGATGACCTCGATGCCCTTCGGCGGCCAATGCCCGCCAGTGAAGGCAACGCGCGCATATTGAATCTTCTCGCCGGCGAAGAGACTCGCGTCGAAGAAGGCCCAGAACCAGGCGACGAAGAACATGACCTCCGAAGCGATGAAGAGGATCATGCCGTAACGCAGGCCGATGGCCACGACGCGCGTATGATGGCCCTGGTATTCGGCTTCGCGGATCACGTCGATCCACCACGACGCCATCACATAAAGAACCAGGATCAGGCCCGCGCCGAAAATGTAGCTGCCCGGCTGCATGTTGAAGGCGACGATCGACTTCATCCACATGATGCCGCCGAGCGCCATCAGGAAAGCGCCGATAGCCCCGAGAATCGGCCAGGGGCTCGGGTCGACGAGATGATACTCGTGGTTTGGTTTTGCGTGGGCGTCGGCCATATCTGTCCCCTCTCCTAATTCGCGGCCTTATCGGCTTTATTCGGCTTTCTCTAAGCTGGGCTTGCTGCCTTCCCTGGCCGTTTGCACGGTTTAGTGCCGCCGGTCAAGGCGACGAATGGTCGTCAAAGTCTGTTTTTGCTTCCATTCTCGCCCGCAGCCGTCTGTTTCGACGCGTCCGCGGAATAGAATGTATATGACAAGGTGATCTCGTCGATCCCGTTCATCGTCTCGTCCTTTTCGAGGGCCGGGTCGAGAAAGAACACGACCGGCATTTCCGCCATCTGGTGCGGGCCGAGATGCTGGGTGTTGAAGCAAAAACAGGAAATCTTATCGAAATAGGCTCCGGACTGGCCGGGCGAGACATTGTAGACGGCACGCGCGGCCGTCTCTTGGTCGGTCAGATTGGTCACCTTGAAAAACACGGTCGCCGTTTGCCCGGTGAGCAAGGTGACCTGCGCAATTTCCGGCTCGAAACGCCAGGCAAGCCCGGCACCGACATTCGTGTCGAATCGCACGATCACCTGGCGCTTGCCGCGAGTGGTCGGCGCTACATGCGCAACCTGCGTCGTGCCGGCAAAGCCGGTCCTCGCGCAGAAGAGCCGATAGAGCGGCACGGCGGCGAAGGAGAGCCCGAGCATGGAAGCGGTGGCGAGGAGCACCGCAACGGCGACCCATTTATTGCTGAAAGAACCCTGGGCCATGTCGCTCTAAAGTGGCCGGTTGAGGACGCCGGGGCCGACCTTGACGATCGTTACGGCGTAGAAGAGCAGGACAAGAAAGCCGACGGCGAGCCCGATCGCAATATTGCGCTGGCGCCGGCTCTTGCTTTGTTCCGGCGTGAGGACGACCCCCTTGGAGTCGCGCTCGCTGTCCATGTTCATCTCAGAAATCCCATCGCCGACGCGATGAGCCTTTCGCTCAGGATCTCGGCGAAAAGCAAGAAGAGATAGAGGATCGAGAAGCCGAAGAGCCGCATCGCGCATTTATTGGCGCGGTCGCCTTCGCGTAAGCGATAGACCTGCCAGGCCAGTCCGACGAAGGCTGCGCCGAGGGCCGCGCTGACGACCCCATAGACCGGCGATGCGAAGCCGAGCACGAAAGGCAGAACACCAAGCGCGGCGAGGACGAGGCTGTAGATGAGGATTTCGAGCCGCGTGCGGTCGGCACCTTTGACATTCGGCATCATCGGCACGCCGGCGCGCCCGTAATCTCCCGAGCGCACCAGCGCCAGCGCCCAGAAATGCGGCGGCGTCCAAACGAAAATGATGGCGAAGAGAACCAGTGCCGCGAGACTCACCTGCCCGGTCGCGGCGACATATCCGACAACGGGTGGCAAAGCGCCCGCCGCTCCGCCGATGACGATGTTCTGCGGCGTCAGGCGCTTCAGCCACATCGTGTAGATCACGACATAAAAGAAGATGGTGAAGGCCAAAAGCGCGGCGGCCAAGAGATTGGCGACGAGGCCGAGCGTCAGCACCGCGAAAATCGCAAGCGTCAGCCCGAAGGCCAGTGCCTCCTGCCGCGTAACCTTCCCGGTGGGGATCGGCCTGCGGGACGTACGGCGCATGACGGCGTCGATATCGGCGTCGTACCACATGTTCAGCGCGCCCGCCGCGCCCGCCCCGACCGCGATTGCGAGAAGCGAGGCAAAGCCGATGACGATATTGACGTGCTGCGGCGAGAGCACGAGCCCGGTAAGCGCGGTGAAAACGACGAGCGACATCACGCGCGGCTTGAGCAGCGCGACATAATCATCCGGGCCGGCGGCCGAGATTGCCGCCAGCCCGGATACGCTTCTGCTTTCTCCGACGAAGGTCATCGTGCGACCGAACGCCAAGCGTCTTTCGTTTCGCCCGACCGCTTCGCCTCCAGATAGCTGGATCTCGACATTTCGTCTCTAGCCGGCCTCAATGTTCCGAACCCACAATGCGCGGCAGCGTCTCATAGGTATGGAACGGCGGCGGCGAAGGCAGGGTCCATTCGAGCGTCGTCGCTCCGACGCCCCAGGGATTGGCGCTCGCCGCGCGCTTCTTCAGGAAAGCGTCAATGATGAGATAGACGAAGAACAGCACGCCGATGCCCGAAATATAGGCGCCGATGGACGAGATCTCGTTCCAGAGCGCATAGGCGTTCGGGTAGTCGATGTAGCGCCGCGGCATGCCGGCAAGGCCAAGGAAATGCTGCGGGAAGAAGGTCAGGTTCACGCCGACGAACATCAGCCAGAAGTGAATCTTGCCGAGCGTCTCGTTATACATGTACCCGGTCATTTTCGGGAACCAGTAATAGAAGCCCGCGAAGATTGCAAAGACTGCGCCGAGCGACAAAACGTAGTGGAAATGCGCCACCACGTAATAAGTTTCGTGCAGCGCACGGTCGATGCCGGCGTTGGCGAGCACGACGCCGGTCACGCCGCCGACCGTAAACAGGAAGATGAATCCGGTCGCCCAGAGCATCGGTACGCGGAAGGAAATCGAGCCGCCCCACATGGTGGCGATCCAGGAGAAGACCTTCACGCCGGTCGGCACCGCAATCACCATGGTCGCGAAGACGAAATAGCGCTGCGTGTCGAGCGACAGCCCGACCGTGAACATATGATGCGCCCAAACCAGGAAGCCGACGACGCCGATCGCAACCATGGCATAGGCCATGCCGAGATAGCCGAAGATCGGCTTGCGCGAGAAGGTCGAGATGACGTGGCTGATGATGCCGAAGCCCGGCAGGATCAGGATGTAGACTTCCGGATGGCCGAAGAACCAGAACAGATGTTGGAAGAGGATCGGATCGCCGCCCTGGTTCGGATTGAAGAAGCTCGTGCCGAAATTGCGGTCGGTGAGCAGCATGGTGATCGCGCCCGCGAGCACCGGCAACGATAGGACGAGCAGGAACGCGGTCACGAGGATCGACCAGGCGAAAAGCGGCATCCGGTGCAGCGTCATGCCGGGCGCGCGCATATTAAAGATCGTGGTGATGAAATTGATCGCGCCGAGGATCGAGGAAGCGCCGGCGAGATGGATCGAGAGGATGACGAAATCCATCGCCGGACCCGGATGTCCGATGACCGACAGAGGCGGATAGAGCACCCAGCCGCCGCCGAAGCCTTTCATGCCGGGCGCGCCTTCCATGAAGAGCGAGATCACGAGCAGCGCAAAGGAAGCTGGCAGGAGCCAGAAGGAAATATTGTTCATCCGCGGAAAGGCCATGTCGGGCGCACCGATCATGAGCGGAACGAACCAATTGCCGAAGCCGCCGATCAAGGCCGGCATCACCACGAAGAAGATCATGATGAGGCCATGCGCGGTAATGACGACGTTATAGAGATTCTTGGCGTAATCGACCGCCATATCCGGCGGCGCCCCGTCGATGAGCTGCGCCAGGAACGGAAAGACCTGCAAGCCGGGCTCTTGCAACTCGGCGCGCATCAGGATCGACAAAAGCCCGCCGAAAAGTCCGGCACAGATCGCGAAGATCAAATAGAGCGTGCCGATGTCTTTATGATTGGTCGAGTAAAGAAAGCGCCGCCATCCCGTCGGATGGCTGTGGGCATCAGCGGTCGCGGTCGTATCCATTGTCGTTCCTCGAAAACTTGGGTCCGGAATCTGCGGGCTAGTTTCTCGCCGTGTTCTCGGCATAGCGGGCGGGCTCGGCGCGCGCGGCGAATTTCTTCTTCGCCTGCGCAAGCCACGCCTTGTATTCGTCGTCGCTCACCACGCGGAAAGCGATCGGCATATAGGCGTGATCCTCGCCGCAGAGCTTCGAGCACTGGCCGTAATAAGTGCCTTCCTTTTCGGCTCTGAACCAAGTCTGGTTGAGCCGGCCGGGAACGGCGTCGATGCGGATGCCGAAAGATTGGATGACGAAAGAATGGATGACGTCGCTCGCCGTCACCTGGACCAGGATCGTCTTGCCGACCGGCACGACGGCTTGATTGTCGACCGCGAGCTGGCGCAGGTCGCCGGGCTTCAGATCCTTGTCGTCCTTGATGTAGGAATCGAAGCTGAAGCCGCCGCCCTGGTCCGGCGGATATTCATAGCTCCAATACCATTGGTGACCGGTGACCTTCATGGTCATGTCGGCCGGCGGAATGACGAGCTGATGCGTCAGCAGCCGGAAAGAGGGAATGGCAATCACCACCAGGATCAGCACCGGAACGACGGTCCAGGCGACTTCGAGACCGGTATGATGCGTGAGCCGCGAAGGATTGGGATTGGCTCTTTCGTTGAACCGGAAGATGCAGATGCCAAGGAGCGCGGCCACGAAAAGGCTCACTGCAAAGATGATCGGCACCAAGACGTCATTGTGGAAAACATGCATTTCTTGGGCGATCGGCGTCACCGCAGTCTGCATGCCGATTTCGCCGGGGGTCGGCACGCCCGTGCCCGCCAAGGCCGGAGCGGCAAAGACAGAGAGAAAAGCGCCCGTCAGCGCCAATCGCATCGACCCTTGGCCAGGTTTTGCTGGAAATGTCATGGACTTTGGTCACTCCCCTCCACGGCTCGCATGTCGTTCTCTTTACCGCTCTACTGGTCTTTTGGCGGTCGAGCAATTCGTGGCTAAGCCGTTCCAAACCACAAAGATTTAATTCACGCAACCAGCCCGTTCCGTCCCTTCCTTGCGGCATAAACGCGCGAGGGCCTTGTAAAAGCCGCGATTTACGGCTGCAGCGGCCATCAGCGCCTCAAGGTGCGGAAAATCCGCGTCTCGCTCCCCGGCGCGATTTGCAACGCCGCCGCGATAGGCTAGGGAAATGTCAGGTTTTTCGACACGATCTCGATTCGATTGCGGCATATTTGCTGCGTTTTGCCGATTTAGCGAGAACCGGCGTGCCCGCGCCCGCCGGCGCGCGGCAAGAGAATGGCCATGATCCACATGACAACGAATCGCCGCGGCCTCATCGCCCGGTTGCCGCTCGTCCTTGGCCTCGCCGCCTCTTTTGTGTGCGGCGCAACGAACAATGGTTCATCGCAAGGCGTCGTCAAATCGAAATTCGGCGACTGGGAAGTGCGCTGCGAGACGCCGCCCGGAGCCCAGCACGAACAATGCGCGCTCCTGCAGAGCGTGGCGGCGGAAGACCGGCCGAACGTCAATCTCGTCGTGATCGTGCTCAAGACGGCGGACGGGAAGAGCCGGCTTTTGCGCGTGATCGCCCCGCTCGGCGTTTTGCTGCCCTCCGGGCTCGGCCTCAAGATCGACAATACAGATATCGGGCGGGCCGGCTTCGTCCGCTGCCTGCCGACCGGCTGCATTGCTGAAGTCATGATGGAGGATAAGCTGATCAATCAGATGAAAAATGGCCACAATGCCACATTCATTATCTTCCAGACACCCGAAGAGGGGATCGGCATTCCTCTCGCCCTGAACGGCTTCGGGCCGGGATTTGACTCGTTGCCCTGACATTAACCGGCCCCGAGTCAAAGTCGGATATCGGAGCGGGCCGCGATTGACCGCAATTCGGTTCGGTTCAAAAGATTGGAGTTGAGAATGGGAGGGCGAGCGGTTGATGGCAGATCTGGTCGTGCCCGGAGCCTGCGCCGCGCACGGGGAGTGACTTGCGCCGCGAGCATCGCCGCCTCGATTTTCCTTGTCGCCGCGCTTGCCGGCTGCAGCCGCAATACCGGCAGTTTCGACGTCGACGAGCCCGCGCAGCAGAAGTGGGACAATCTGATGGCGCTTGTCTCTTTCAAGCCCCTGCCCCGCCAGCCGCAGCCGACCGACCGTATCCTTTGTCCGGAGATCCAGATTCTCGACGGCACCGCCGCCGACCGCATTTATGGCCCGGGCACGGACCAGACGAACGCAAACGTGCGCTATCAATTCTCGATCGAAAATGTGGCGCGCGATTGCGAGGTCAGAGGCGGTCAGGTTGCCATGAAAATCGGCGTCGCCGGCCGTGTGCTGCTCGGGCCGCTCGGCAGCGCCGGCTCTTTCGACGCGCCCGTCCGTGTTGCCATCGTCCAGCGCAGTGACGACAGCCCGGTGTTGAGCAAGCTTTACCAAGTTCCGACCAGCGTGCCGGACGGCCAGACGGAAGCGCCCTTCACGCTCGTCACCGAGCCGCTCAGCGTTCCCGCGACGGGCAATTTCAAAGAGGACTACGCGATCAAGGTTGGCTTCGATCCGACCGCCAACGACAAGGGCTCCGGCGCGCAGGCGCCCCGGCATCATCGCAGGCACGCGGCGCCGAGCCAGGCGAGTAGCGCAGGCGGGGGCGCCGACTGAAAGAATGGGCGCAACGCGGCTCACGGTTGCGGTTGAAACTTTCCCGATCGCCGGCGGCTTCGTCATTTCCCGCGGCGCCAAGACCGAGGCAATTCTCGTCGTCGCAACTCTCGAATCGGACGGCTTTCGCGGTCGCGGCGAATGCGTGCCCTATGCCCGCTATGGCGAAAACGCGCAAAGCGTGTTGGCCGAGATCGAGGCGGTGCGGCAGACGATCGAAGCCGGCATCGACAACGCGGCCCTGCAGGAATTGATGCCGCCCGGCGCGGCACGCAACGCCCTCGATTGCGCGCTTTGGGATCTAAGGGCGAAACAGCGCGCCGTTCCCGTCCATAGACTCTTGGGTCTCCCCGCGCCGGCAACGGTCGTCACCGCATTCACGATCTCGCTCGGCTCGCCAGAAGCCATGGCGCAGGCCGCGAAAGCCGCGAGCTTCTATCCGCTGCTCAAGTTGAAACTCGGCGGCGACGGCGATGCGGAAAGATTGGCGGCGGTGCGCCAATCCGTGCCGAAAGCCGAACTCATCGGCGATGCCAACGAGGCCTGGTCGCCGCAAAATCTCGTCGCAAATCTCGAAGCCTGCGCCCGCCACGATGTTCGCCTGATCGAGCAGCCGCTGCCTGCCGGACAAGATGCGGTCCTCGCCGAGATCGCCCATTCGATTCCGATCTGCGCCGACGAGAGCTGCCACAAAGCGGCCGACGTTGCCGACCTGCGCGGGCTTTATGATGCCGTGAACGTCAAGCTCGACAAGACGGGCGGGCTCACGGAAGCGCTCGCCACCGTCGCCGAGGCCGAGCGGCTTGGATTTCAAATCATGATCGGCAGCATGGTCGGCACTTCGCTCGGCGTCGCCCCTGCTTTGCTGCTGGCCGGCAAAGCGCGCTACGTCGATCTCGACGGGCCGCTGCTGCTCGCTGCCGACCGCGCGAATGGCCTGCGCTATGACGGAGCGCGGATCTATCCGCCGGCGCCGGCTCTGTGGGGGTAATTCCCTCTTCCGCTTGCGGGAGAACGAACGCCGCGTCAAATTTGGTTCATCGGGTCCGGCTAGCTTCACCGGCTCCGCTGGACGATTTCTGTGCAGCAACCCAGCACTTCCTTGCGCCGCCGGCTGAGTGCGCTCTTCGACGACGACGCGCCGCAGACAAGAACGACCCGAATCTTCAACGCGCTACTCGCGGCGCTGATCATCGTCAATGTCGCCGCGGTAATCCTCGAATCCGTCGAGCCGATCCGGGCGCACAACGCGCGTCTTTTCACCCTCATCGAAACTTGCGCAACCACGATTTTCGCCATCGAATATGTGCTGCGGCTTTGGACCTCGGTCGATTTCCGCAGCGGACGATTTCATTCCCCCTTGTGGGGACGGCTCACTTATGCGAGGGGCTTCTTTCCGCTGATCGATCTGATCGCGGTTCTGCCGGCGGTTCTCGGCCTTATCGGCGCCGGCGATTTGCGCGTGCTCAGACTCTTGCGCCTGCTGCGCATGATAAAGCTCACGCGCCACTCGACCACATTCGCGCTTCTTTGGGCGGTGCTGCGTGAGGAGGCGCAGGCGATCGGAGCCTTGATCTTCGTCCTCGTCCTCACTCTGACGATCGGCGGCGCGCTCATGTATATGCTCGAAGGCGCTGCGCAGCCCAATGTCTTCACCTCGATTCCCGCGGCGATGTGGTGGGCGATCGAGACGATCACGACGGTCGGTTACGGCGATATCGTACCCGTAACTCTCGCCGGACGGATACTCGGCGGCATCATCTCTGTCATGGGAATCGGCGCGCTCGCGCTCTTTTCGGGTCTCATCACCGCCGGCTATCTCAATCAATTGCGGCTCCGGCGCGAGCAGCGCGCGAAAATTCATACGATCATCAGCGCCGA
>Ga0070738_10001085_pt1 | contig 62096 bp, 41 predicted proteins | sample Coa_R2_2_FD_66446 | JGI IMG/M metagenome (GOLD analysis project Ga0070738, IMG submission 66446) | Surface soil microbial communities from Centralia Pennsylvania, which are recovering from an underground coalmine fire - Coalmine... | ecosystem: Environmental > Terrestrial > Soil > Unclassified ... | reverse complement strand
CGGAAGTGCCGCATCCGGTTGCAAACACCCGGCCCTTGCGGTTCGCCAGAACCTCCACACATCGGGCCAAGCTCTCAGGGTCGATTGTTTGAGCCAGCCGGGTGACGCTCGCCGCTTCGGCGTCCCAGACGGCGCGCGCAGTGCGCCAGATGCTCCGGCGGGTAAGGGCGCTGTTTTTCATTTTGTCAGGCGCAAACTGGTCACGGGGTGCTTTTGAAGGTGTTATTTACGGCAGGAGGCGGTGCCCAGACAAGCTTAATTTTCATTTTATGACTGTTGAAAATGAAAAACATCGCGAGAAAATTCCGCCCCGATCTAAGCGATGCCGCAGGGACAACAATTTAGTACGCTAAGCGGCGCATACACTATTTGGGGCCGCGCTTGGTTTGGAATCGGACCTCCCAAGCGACACGTTCCGCCGGCGGGGTGAAGCTGACTTTAAGGGAGTTAAGACCCAACTCCATTTTGGCGGGAATCTCGTGGCTCGAATCCGTTTGCGCATGAACTTTCGACGGGACGCTGGATTCGGGCACATAAACAAACAATGAATAGCTTTGGCCCGGGATGGTTTCGGAAACGCCCCTCAAAACCTGGTTCGAATGATCCCAGGCGACTTCCGCAATCGAGTAACTGCCCGAAATGTGGCGCGAATTTCCGATGAGTAACGGATGGTCCGCGATTGCATGCAACGATAGTACCCGCGTGTCGTGCACCTCAACTTCAGCGGGAATGAAATCTTTGAAAACCCCCAGCACCTTCTGATTCCAGAAATCAAAGGCGACGCAGGTGCTTCCGGGGGCAAGCCCCAGCTTCTCGGAGAAGGACACATTTTTAGTAGTCGCCCAGCTTCGCCAGTTCGGCAGGGCAACGACGTCATAAGTCCCGGACGCAGCGCTGACTTTCAGGCCCACGATTTCCGGGTAGTGATGAATATAATCGTCGGCGGTCGTGTGTTTGAAGGTGTCCCAGTCAATATCGGTTCCGCGACTGAACAGGTCGATGGGACGAATGGGCAGAGTCGGCAAGGTGCGCTGCAGCAGTGCCAACCGATCGGCGGGCAGTTCAGGCATAACCCCGGACAACGGGTAGACCACGCCCGTGAGCGCGACCAGGCTGACGAGGGTCCGTGCTTCCGCCGTCGTTACCCCAAAACCAATCATTGGATCTTCACGGGTTCGCGCGGTTTCCACAACTTCAGCCGGGCGCCGGTGCTTTGCTTGGTCAACGGTGATACGCTCTCCCAATTCCATTCCTTCGCCAGGCATGACGTAGACGACCATTCGATTCAAAAAGGCATTTGCGTTAATCGAGCTGAAGAGCGCGTGCATTCCGTTCCAATTGTTATAGACGTCCTGGCCATTGAAGTACGAATTGAAGAACCCGATCCCGTTGAGAGGGGTGCCTGCCGGACAACCTTCAACAAAGGCCTGGGCGCCGATAATATCCCGAATGACCTTTAACCGTTGGCGATAAACGGTGATCGGATCGGTTACGGGATCACTGAGCCTCTGGCGGTCTACGGCGGGCACGTATTTGGGGAGCGCATGCTCGCCATCGAACTTGAAATAGTCAAAGCCCCAGCCACGCAACGTAGTGAACAGCGTTTTCAACCACGCGAGCACCTCGGGATTGCTCGAATCCAGAGCCGGCGTGCCGTAGTCCAGAATTATTTTTCCGTTTCTATCGCGGAGGTACCAATTGGGGTGCGCCTCGACAGCGCCGGCATAGGCATTCGGCACCAGCCATAATCCCGGGTGCAAGCCTTTTGATCGAATGTAAGACGTCAGCCATTGAGGGCCGTGAGGGAATTTTTTGTTATCCCAATGCTCGATCCAGAAGTGCCCGTTTTCCGCCCCGCGATCGTAGCCGTCGTCAAGTTGCACGTATTGGAAACCATAGGGTTTGAGATGTTCCGCCAGCCAATCGGCATTCGTCACCATGGCGGCTTCGGTCACATCAGCGTAGTAACTGGTCCAACTACACCAAACCATCGGCGCAGTCGGGAACGTCTGCTCCTGAAACGTTTCATAAAAGGGAACGCCAAGCGTCTTCGTGTAGTAATCCGGGATCAGCTGGATTTCCGCGCTCCCGACTAGCGGCAGCTCCAGGCTGAGAAACTGCATTGCTCTGCCGGCCCGGAATTGCGCGAGCTTCGGAAAATCGATTGCCGTATCCGTCAGTCGATCAAACAAACTGTGAAACGGACCCGTCGAGAGCTCGCCGAGGGCAAAGTACATGCACTCCGGATTTCGAACGGGCAGGTGCGAGGGATTCCTGGTCATGGCGCCGCCGTAGCCGCCGGCTACTTCGCCGGTGCCAGTCCATTCGACTGGGAAGCCCTGGGGATCCATCAGACGGGCCAAAACCAGGTGGTCCGAACCGGGCACATCGGCGCGAACCATAGCAGAAGGGGCGGTGCAAGAGATTCTCAAAGCATTGCCGGCCAGTTGCCATGACCAAACGCTCTTCGGTTCCGAAGTGTGAATGAGCACACGATCGGGGCCGTCCTGCCTTGCTGTCCAACCAGTGGCACGCCTTTGTTCGCCCCGCGCCTCGACATAGAATTGGACGTTAGAGAGCAGAACTCCAAGCCGCTGATGCGCCACGTAGAAGCCTTCGCTTCCTGGCTCGATGCTAAGCACCCAGTCCTCGTTGGTTAGCGATGTCGTTTGTTGCGGTGCCGCCGCTACGGTTGCAGAACAAACCGCGAACAAGGCTGCGACCGCCATTACAGTGAGCAGTTTCATTTCGCGAATCCAAACTCAATTTCGTTCGCCCAGTGCGTCGACCAATCGTTGTGAAATGCAAAACAGTTGTCCTTGGAAACACTGCGGCCCGCCGACAACTCAACCGCATTTCCACCGTTGTTTACCCGAAAGCTGAACTTGATGGTCTGGCCTGATTTTAAGCGTTGTCTCACCTCCGGTATTTCGCCCCAGGGAATGGCACACTCCACCACGTTGTCCTTAACGACGAGCTTCGCCCTGCCCTTCACCGCTCCGCCGTCCACTGCCGCTCGCGGTTGTCGCGGAAAAAAATGTTTCCGCATCATGCCCGGCTTTTGCAGGCAGAATATTTCAGTCCCGCCGCCGTATTCCTCACCCACGCGGTTCAAGGCAAATTCGTAGTCGGTATCGAAATACGCGCAAAACCGAGGCATGGTGCCAGGTGGATATTGGAGGTGATCCTTCTTCTCGGCAGGGATTACGTTGAAAGCGATTTGCACGTTGTGTTTGCCATTGCCGGAGGGCACCTCGAAATCTTTGCGATAGGAATAGCGCCTGACCCCTGCCGGCCAAGTTAATTCGGTGCCGTGGCTGATGACTTTCTCGGGATAAAAATAATCGTCATCGTTCCGGGTTTCGAACCTGGGCAAGCCGTCCATCTGTGGCACCTTTGCCGCAAAATAGAAGAAGTCATCGTCGTAAGCGAGCCACGCGGTCGTCACGCCATTGCCGCCCTGGCGGGACCAGTCTTTGAATGGGAGATACGCCTTCTCGGTGTCACTGGCGCCCACTCCTTGGGCGGCGGTTTGTGGAACAACGCCTTTCCAATCGTCGAGACTGCCGTCGATCAAAGGCGTTCGACGAGCAATCAGGTTTACGTGCATTAGTTCAGCATGCGAAACCCGGCCGTTTGTGCCGGCGTCGAAACTCGCCATGAGCCTGTAATTGTTGTCAGGCGCCGTCCGCCCTGACGTGATGGTAACGAACATTTCCTTGATTTCCTGAGCGCCGAGCGAGACTCGTCGGGACGGGGAATCGAGCACCAGATCCTCTATTTGCACGTGCAATTCTCCGCTTACCGGCCTGTTCAGCACGTTGGTGATCTTCAGCTTTAACTTCGGCTTGTCCTCGATTGGAGCTACCATGTCACTGGCCACAATTTCCACCGGATCAACTCCCATGATGTCGGCCTTTTCGATCGCTTTGAGCAGCTTCGGAAACGATCCGCGGCTTCCATCCGTTCGCAGGAAGTAGCCCAACTGGTTTAGCGGCACAATAATCTTTCCGGAGCGCGCCGGGACCGGGTTTGCGTAAAAATCGTAGAGGACGAACTTGCCGCCTTCATCCGATAGTTCCATCCGCGCTTCCCTGGAGAGAGCGACCGACCGAAACAGCGTGCGATTGCGGTCGTAGCTCGCGCTCAGATCTCCAGTGACAACCACCGTTCCATCGTCAGGATCGTTTGGTCCAGTGCGCTCGTCTCCTGACTTCTGCCGCAATCCATCAAAAACGAAAACCCAGGGCAGGCCATGCTTGAAGAGTATCTCGCGAAATGCGCGCTGCCCAATGAAGTGCTGGCACGCGGCAACCGCGGCGCCCGCCGACCAGACTTGCGCCACGGCGTATTCCTTGCCATCGGCACGGTGCTTTTGTGAAGTAAACACATTGCCGGCGTAGATGCCCGCCGTCCGGTCCTGGCCCATCGAGCGCATCGAAGGGATCACCGAAGCCACCCGGTCATCCGAATTGGCGACCCAGCTTTCGGTGTCCCAAACCTGCACACGTCCGTACCCGCTCTTCCGGTTCATCCATTTGGGCTCCAGAACCGGGTCCGCCGACAAGGGTTGATAATGGATGCTCACAAAATCCAGCACCGGCAAAAACGTGTCCGTGCCGTCGCAGAACAGTTTGTCGCGCGTGTTCGCGGACGAGCAAGCGCCGCCAATAAGCACCTTTACGCCGGCCTCGCTTCGCGCTTCCAACACGGCATCGGCCATCAAACGATAGAGTTCGCGGAACCGCGGAATATCCGCGCCCCAGCCGCTGATCGAGACTCCTTCCCAGGGTTCATTCCACAGTTCCACGGCATTGATGGGTCCCTTTAGCCAGCCGTAGTCCGAAACGACGTTCTTCAAATATTTTTTGAATTCCGGGTCGAAGGAGGGAAGCCACGCCAGATCTTCTTTGATCCCCTCGATGCAAGTCCCATCGGGTTTCAGCCAGGGACGTCCCCGGCCCAGTGGTTGTTGTTCAATCGGGGTGTTGCCGCAACCAACGGTCAGCATCAGGGCCAGGTCATTTTCCATCGCCCAATCGATATGCGCGTCCGCAATGGTGTTATATCCGCCCTCAACCCGAGCGCCTTTCACGCCCAGCCGTTTAAATACATTAAACACCTGGGGTGACATCTCGTCCGGCCAGCCCAGGTCCATCGCATACGTTGGCAGCCGTTCGCGCCCGGGCTCGGCGCGCGGCACCCGGACGCACGTGCAACCGAACGCGCGGCCCCGATCCCCCAACTCCAGAATGACCGCATACCCACCAAACTTTTCGCCGATTTCAGGTGTAACGTCGAACATCCCACCTTCGCTCGGCAGGTTCACGTCGATGGCGCATGAACTGGTCGTTTCAATCGCAAAGACAATCGGTTTCCACCAGTCTCCAGGTTTCCCTTTTGTTCCATAGCGGATAACCTCAGCCTTGAGCGTGCCTTTGAACGGCTGGCCGGGCTTAACAAAAAAAGTGAAGTTTGCCTTCTCTCCCGGCCACAGCACATTGGCCCCAAGGCTGCACCCAATCTGTTGAACACTCCAGCCTTTCGCCGAAGTCTGGAATGATTTCGCGAAGTCTTCCATCTCGGTCCCGGTAACCATTTGAGCGCGGGCACTCACAGACAAGCAGCAAAACGCCAGCGTAGCGGCCAACAGCAAGCGGGAGAACTTCGAGACAGTTTTCATTTTAACGTTTCAGAAATGGATTCGAGCGTCGAATCATTGTCGCATTTAAAGGTTGCCCCTGAAATACTCAATCCCTAAATTTCATTTTCGTACTGTGAAAATGAAAACTTTTTCACGCCGCCAAGACCACAAATTCCGAGAGTCACTCTTGCCTGCTTCTGTTGTCCGGAACTGACAATCAACTCCCACCATGACAAAACTCATCGCACTTTTAAGCCGGCTGGCCTTGTCTCTGAGCTTTGCCACCGGCGTGACGTCGTACTGCAGGGCCGGCTCTGCCGCTCAAGGAGGCGAATCGCCCGTGGGCCCGCTGCCATTGCGAGAGAACGTGATTTCGCGAATGACTGCCCCTGTCTCCATTCCGGCGGGAGTTACCTTGCACGTCAGTCCCAATGGAAACGATGCCGGTGACGGCTCCCGCAACCGGCCCTTTGGGAGCCTCGAACGGGCCCGAGATGAAATCCGGGCCCGTCGCAAAGCGCGGACGCTGCCGCCAGGTAGTGTCGAAGTGGTTATTCATGGCGGGGAATACAACGTGGATCGAACGTTTGATCTTTCGGAGAGTGACTCGGGAACGGAGTCGGCCCCGTTGATATTTCGGGCGGCCGACGGCGAAAAACCCGTGTTCCGCGGTGGAGTTCGATTAAAAGGGTGGCGCCCACTCTCGGAGGCGGACGGGTATCCGCAACTCCCGAGCGAAGCCCGCGCCCACCTGTGGATCCTGGACCTGAACGATGCCGGAGTTCACAACCTGCTGCCCTTGAAATTGGGCGGATTTGCCAGCGGCAATGGTTTCAAAACGCACCCTGCCCACGAACTGTTTTTTAACGGATCCGCGATGCAATTGGCTCGCGGACCCAACGACGGGTTTCTACATATTAAAAACGTCGCGGTGAAGGACGGAACCAAGGGATATGATCGCGAGGGAAGTAAAATCGGGAAGTTTTTTGTCGAGACCGACCGCCTGAGCCGGTGGGCAAAGGAGCCGGACTTGCTGCTGTACGGCTATTGGTTTTGGGACTGGGCAGATTCCTACGAGCGAGTCGCAAAAATAGATCCAGACCAGAAGTTAGTCACTTTGGCCGAGCCCTGGCACACCTATGGGTTCAGCATTGGAGCGCCGTTCTACGCGATTAACGCGCTCAGCGAACTGGACGTGCCCGGCGAATGGTACCTCGACCGTGAGCATCGTCGCGTGCTGATCTACCCGTCCTCGGATCCCCGGCAGGCAACGATCGAACTCTCGTTGTTGGCTGTCCCGATGATCCGGTTGGAACATGCCGCCTGGGTGCAATTCACCGGCTTGACGTTCGAATTGGGCAGCGCCGATGTGATCCACATCGATGGAGGAAAGGAGATCCTCTTCGCAGGTTGTGTGATTCGTCACTTCGCCGGCAGCGCCGTAGAGGTCCGGGACGGACGCAACGTCGGGCTGCGATCCTGCGACATCTATTCGATGGGGCGTGGAGGCGTGTTGCTTTCCGGAGGCAATCGCAAGACCCTGGAGCGCGGCGGGTGTTTTTTGGAAAATTGTGACATCCATGACCTTTCACGGATCGATCACACTTACACCCCGGCAGTGAGTTTGGGCGGAGTCGGAAATCGCATCGCTCACAATCGCTTTCACGATATTCGCAGCAGCGCCATGAGCATCGGAGGAAATGATCATCAGATCGAGTATAACGAGATATACAACGCAGTGACTGAGTCCGATGACCAGGGGGGAGCGGACATGTGGGGGAACCCTACGTTCCGCGGCAACATTTATAAGTACAATTATTGGCACCACATCGGCAATTGGCGGGCCCAGGGGGAACAGCCCAAATGCGGCCAGGCCGGCATTCGCCTGGATGATGCGATTAGTGGCACGCAAATCTTCGGCAACGTCTTTGAACGCTGCTCGGCCGGGAGATTGGGGTTTGGTGGAGTTCAGATCCATGGCGGCAAGGACAACGTCGTCGAGAACAACCTTTTCATCTCCTGCTCGGCCATGATTAGTTGCTCGCCGTGGGATGACAAACGCTGGCATGAGTTTGTGGCCAAGGCTCTCGATTCAGATGAAATCGATCGCGCTCTTTACCTCAAACGCTATCCCGAGCTGGCACAGCTGCCGGAGCACGCCAACCGGAACATCGTCCGGCACAATGTAGGATGGCGCTGCGGCGAACTACTGAGACGGGCTCCCGGAAATCTCGAAAACAGCGACAATGTTCTGCTGCCCGAGAGCGAGTTCGATGGGAATCCAAAGAACTTCCGTTTTGAGCGCCCGGGCTTCGACTCGATACCATTCGAGGAGATCGGACTGTATCGGGATCCACCCTTTAGAGTGAAGTGAAGGCGGGCGTTTTCGTGTAAGACTTTCCAAATTGAGCCTGATCGGCGATGGGGTACGCCGTTCATTTCTGCCGGCATCTTTCCGGGAACCGCTCGGTTGCTTTTATGAACCGCAGAATGGTCCTCACCGGCTGCACCTTCATTGATCTTTGCTGGCCCCCGGATGTCCATCTGGCAAGAACGGTTCGTTATCCCTCAGGATCGCCCGCTTACCGATCTCATTTTTGATTTGCACTCCATAATAACCATTGTTCCCTTCGATGATCGCCGACCTCACTCCGGGGCGCAGCAAAATGCTGCCCGGCTGCTTGCGAACGTCCTGTTCGCCCCAGGCGTGTCCGAGTCGGCGTTGGCGCGACCGCGCATCAAAGGTGGAATTGTGGACCTGCAGCCTGCCGTTCTCCGCCACGATGGAGTAGCCGGGATCCTCCTGGTTGTCGTTGGCAAAGTAACAGTCTGAAAAAGACACGTAAGCGTTCCCGCGCAATTGGACGTTATTCAGGACCGGCCCCCAAAAGCCGCAGTTCACAAACCGGATATTCCCGGAACAGCCAGGTTCGACGATCACCTGCGTGCTTCGGCCGACGCGGTGCGCATCAAACTGGCCGTTGCTGATGAGCAATCCCTGGGGCTGCAGCGACTCAATATCGACGCAGGTATCACAGGCATCGGCTCCAATGCCGGAGAATTGTCCATTGCAGGCGCCGTCCCACTGGCCATTTTTGCTTTCGATAAACCGGTAACCAATCCTGGCCGGGAACACGAACGTGTCGTTTACATATTCCCAATCCGTCCGGCCGAAAACAAAAGCCTCGAGGTGCTTCTGCATATAATCAAAAACCTTCTCCCAGTTTCCGCCAAAAACCGGGTGCGCCCAAAAATGCGAATGGAATTGCACGTTTTGCACGCGGCCGATATCCCCCGTGCCCTCGACCAGGATTCCCCGACGCAGAACGCAGCCGTTGATCTGGAGGAGGCGATGGCGCCCGTTCTCGCTGGGCCCGGTTCGTATTCCGTTGTAGCTGTTGACCAGGGTGACGTTCTCAACAGTGCTGTCGAAACTAACCTCCTTTGCATTGGAAGGGTTGCCCCGGATGGCGATGGTCCAGGGGTAGGGCCGGATATTATCGACCTTCTGTTCAGGGTAATAAATCGTCACGCCCCGAATTGACGTCGAGCTGCGCATTTGCAGGAAGGGTGCCCCCTCCTCCTGGTCACGCCCCTCCGTCGGTAACAGGATGGAGCCACTGGCCGGTTCCCATGATTGCGGCGCCTGGTTCATCCCCAGCAAGTGCACACCCATCTTGAGTTCGAGATGTCCCGCACACAACCAGCGGCCCACCGGCACTAAGACCACCCCGCCTTTTTCGCTCGCGGCATCAATGGCCTTTTGAATTGCCTGTGTGCAGTCTGTCTGGCCATCGCCGAGTGCTCCAAAGCTTCGGATATCGAACACACCCGCGTTCCCGATGCGCAGCGCGGCGGAATCCGAGCCGGGCGAATCCTGAGCTTGTAAACCCGCGCAAAGCAACAGGCACTGCGCCGTTAAAAAGAATTTCAAGGCTCTGGCCATGGGCCAATGGCGTGCGGGGCTACGTAACTCAGTTCCATCCTTTACATCGCGGTTCATCAGTCGTGATTGTATGAGTGATTGTTGCTCGGACAAGGTGTGGGGTCATCGTAAGGTTTATTTTCACTTGTTCAATTATAAAATGAAAAACCAGGTAGATGCCAGATGCGAATACGGTGGCTGACGGTGGGTGCTTAGCGCGGTGAACGCAGGCGGCGAAGAGAAAGCCCCAAGTGACCATCTCGCGTTTAACGCCGGCTTAACTTCTTTTGTTTTCATTTTTAATCTGTGCAAATGAAACATAAAGCTTGAAAGCGAACTGGTGCGCCGGCTTCTTGCATTGGCCAAGACACACGAGCAACCGCGATTACTGGGCGCAGGGAGTCAACGGCTGACTTCGCAGAGTCGTTCAGAGTTGTGGCCGCGCTTGACGGTTTCTCAGCGCAACACCTAAGCTCGGGTCGTGTACGTTCCGAAGCATTTTCAGGAGGATCGTGTGGAAGTGCTGCGCGGCATCATGGAGGCGAATCCGCTCGCCACCGTTGTGGCGCAGACAACCAACGGCCTGGTTGCCAACCATTGTCCTCTCGTCTTCCGATCCACAGCTGCCGCTGAGGGCGCTCTGATCGGCCACATCGCGCGCGCGAACCCATTTTGGCGTGAAACGGTCGTTGGCGATGTTCTTGCCATTTTCTCCGGCCCAAACAGCTACATTTCTCCGTCGTGGTACGCCGCAAAGCAGCAGACCGGGAAAGTGGTCCCCACGTGGAATTACGCCGCCGTTCACCTGTACGGCAAAGCGCGTTTTATCGAGGACCGGGCGCAGCTTCGGCAAATCGTCGAAGACTTAACGGGAATGCACGAAGCGAAAAGGAGTCAACCGTGGAGCCTGCAGGACGCGCCGGCTGATTACATCGAGCAGCAACTTGGCGCGATCATCGGAATCGAGATTTCCGTGACCCGAATCGAGGGCAAGCTTAAGTTCAGCCAGAACCGTTCGAGTGAAGACCAGCTCGGTGTGATTGAAAAATTGGAAAACGAGGCTGCGCCTGACGCCTCCGCCCTCGCGCAGTTGATGCGGGAGAGCTACGAGCGGAGACCCGCCTAAGGCAATAGACCTGGGAGTGAGAGGCCCGGAACCAGGGTCCCAGCATTAACAGAACGATGAATCTGAATAGCACTCGCAGTGTGGCTCTGACCTGTGTCTGCCTGATGTGGCGAACGCTGGTGAGCGCCGTTGAGTACCCGGCCCCGTCACCCTGGCAACCCGATCCCCGCCAACGCGAGCACTTGCGCCGCTCGCTCACGCTGCTCAGTACCAGCACTCCGGCCAACCGGAAGACTGTCCGGGTGCTTTTCTATGGGCAGTCCATCACGCAGCAAGCCTGGTGGAAGGAGGTGGAACGCTATCTCCATTCGACCTACCCCAATGCAAATCTCATTGTCGAAAACCGCGCGATCGGCGGACACGCTTCCCAGTTGCTCGTCAAAACCGCCGAAGCTGACCTTTATCCATTTCAGCCTGACCTTCTGATTTTTCACGTGTATGGGTCGCACATCGAGTACGAGAACATCATTCGCCGCGTTCGGGAACGGACCTGCGCGGATATTCTGCTGCAGACGGACCACGTCACGACCGATTCCAGTCTCAATGAAGAGACCGAACCCGCCAAGCTGAGCCCCAGCAAGTGGGATGCTTGGATGAACCACGTCTTCCTTCCGGCCACTGCCGCCAAGTACGGCGCCTGCCAGGCCGACATCCACGAGCAATGGAAGTCCTACCTCCGTGACCACAAACTGAAGGCGGCCGACCTGCTGAAAGATGGCGTTCATCTGAATGCTCACGGCGAGTGGCTGATGGCCGAATTGCTTAAGGCTTACCTGGCGCCGCTTCCACCAAAAGCCGGTTATGATCCTTTGAACGAAGCGCGCGTCCATACAGTTCAGATCCGGCCCTCGGCTGGGCGACAATCCGTTCGGCTTGAATTCACCGGCACCCGGGCAGACCTGGTGCTCAACCCAAAAGCCAAAGGGACCGTTTCTGTGCTGATCGATGGGAAGAAGCCTTCGGCTATCCCTGAACTCTACGGGTTCAACCGGGTCTCGGCTTTTCCGATGAGCGATTGGCCGCTCCTCTTGGAAGTCAGGGCGGCATCGCCACTGATCGCGGAAGACTGGGGACTTAAAATCAGCCAGGCCTCTGCCGACGGCAAGGTTTGCCATTTCGCTTTGCGTGGTTCGGTCACCGGCGAGGACGGCGAAGGCTGGAGCACGAACCGTTTTGTTTCAAGGTCAGGCCGAGTTGTCATCGAGCCGGACGACTGGAACCTAGCCTACAGCGTTGCGGTCTTTAAGCATGCCCTTCCTGAAAATCACACAGCTAGCTGGCGGGCTCTCCTCCACGGCGCCGATGCGATAAGTCCTGAGCCCGCGCCGCCCGGTGTCGAGGCGTGCGTCACCGTCGCCCAAGGGCTGCCACTCGGTCACCACGTTCTCGAGTTGATCGGAACGGATGTGCCCGGGCAAGTGCAGGCTGCCAGCTTCTACATTCCGGAGGAGGGTGCGAGCCATCCATGAACGTTACGCTCGGCCAAAAAGCGGCAGCATGACATCACCGAAGGAAGTTGCTGCCGCGCCGCATAACATCGTGTTCCAACGAGCTTCAGTAGGCGTCATGAAAAGGATTCTTCTCCTGCTTGGCCTCTCAGCGAACTGCGTGTTGCGGGGCCAGGTCGTGACGATCGACACGTCGGCCGCAGGGCGCCAGCAGGTTATCGACGGTTTCGGCACCTGCCTTTCGGGTTCGGAAGGACTCCAAAGCTGGTGGCAGCAACTCTACTTTGACGACTTTGCGGCCAGCATGGTCCGCGTGGACCTCACGCCAAACCTCCGTTCGCCCTATTCCGACAATGCTTACAACTCGCCGAGTTGGGGTAATGCCGGCCCGGACGGTTACTACGCGCGCGATTACACCAATGCCGCCGATTACAAGCGCGTTTTTTCCGGACGTTCCGCGCCGATTGCCGTCATGGGACCAAACATCGATACGAACATCGGCTACTTTGTTTTCCCTGGCGCGCCGGCAAGCACGCCCGGCACGGTCGCCCAGGCCGGATGGATGCGCCGCTTGCAATTGGGCGATTTCAAACTGTTCGGTTCGCTGTGGTCACCCGCGCCGTGGGTCAAACTGTCCTCAGGAAACCATTACAGCGGTTCAACCACCGGCTTACCGGCCAACGGAGCACCTTGGCCGTTTATCTGGTTGGGCAACTTTGCCGGAGGCAAGCTCGACGTTTCCGGGACGCCCCTCCCGGATTTCGACGACTCGGCCCTCGGCGGCACGGGCCCAACCAGCGCCCTCACGCAGTTCGCCCGGTGCACCGCCGCCTGCGTCCGAGGCTTTCAACGCGCTTACCAGGTCCAATTCTACGCCCTGAGCATCCAGAACGAACTGAACTTCGAGGAGTTCTATAATAGTTCACCTATCCGCTGTCCGCAGAGTATATCGCCGCTCTCAAGGCGGTTCGCGCTGAGTTCGATAAATACCCGGACCTGGCGCCGATTAAGTTAATGGGCCCAGAGGATTTGCTGGGAGGCGACCCCTACGGGATGTGGCAATACGGCTCAGGAACGACCGCTGTTCACAAGAACCTGCAGTACCTCCAAAACATTGCCGCCGATCCTACTACAGCCTCCGCGTTGAGCTTCTTCTGTATTCACGGCTATGCCAATGATGGCGTGACCGCCTCAGGCTCAACCCCGACCCAATGGAATTGGTGGCTCAATGGCTGGAGCACCAGTCCCGCGGCGGGAATACCCAACAATGTAAAAGGAACCGCAGGTTACGGTAAAAAATCGTGGATGACGGAGACCTCCGGCGAAAGCCCCGCGTGGTTAAACCCGTCGTCGGGCTTTCCCAACCAGGGTGCCTGGAGCATTGCGCTCAAAATCCATCAGGCGATGACGTCCGGACAGCAAAGCGCCTGGGCTTATTGGCAGTTCACCGATGGAAACGCCGCCGGCGCTTCGACGCTCACGGACGCCACACAACGGACCAACGCCACCAAATACGTCGCCGCGAAACATTTCTTTCGGTTCATCCGGCCCAATGCCGTGCGCGTGAGTGCCTCGGTTTCGAATGCATCCGGCCTCGAAGCCAGCGCTTATCTTGCCGCTTCAAACACGGCACTCGCCGTTGTCCTGGTGAATACCGCGAGCAATTCGATTACAGTGCAACTCGCAACGCCGGCAGTTCCGGCCGGCCTGACCAAATACGAGTCATTTACTTCCGGCCCGAACGCCCTGTGGGTGAGCAACTCGGTTCCAATTGCAGGTGGAAACGCCACCGTGACCGTTCCAGGCTACGGGGTGTGCACCCTCTTCGCCCAAACGGCCGCACCGGTTCTCCCGCCTGCGTTCACTCAGTGGCCGCAAAACACGAACGTGTCCGCCGGTTCGAGTGTCCGCCTGAATTGTTCGGCGACAGGGGACAGCCCGCTGAGTTTTCAGTGGTTCTTCAATAACCTGCCCATTCCCGGCGCCACCGGCACTTCACTCGTCCTGACCAATGTGCAACCGTTTCAGGCGGGCCAATACTCAGTTCAGGCGACCAACAACTCGGGCTCTCTAAAAAGCCTTTCCGCGGCCCTGGAAATCCGCGGCCAACCCACCTTGCCCGTAGTCACCCCAACGATCTCGATTGCCTCGCTGAGCAACAGCGTCCAGTTGTCCTTTCCAGCCAATGCCGGTCGGATCTACTCCTGGTCCGTCTCGACAAACTTGCAGGATTGGACCGTCGCCGCTCAATTCGTCAGCAGCGTCAGCCCGGCCCAATGGGCGGTGCCGATTTCAACGTCTGCGCAGTATTTCCGCGTTTCGAGTCCGTGAATTTTCAAATCTCAAACATTCACTTAGCTTTTGACGATGTCTGCTCATTTCCGCAAACTGGAGAACACGAACCTTTTAACATTCAGAGACTTGCTCTTTGAATTCGGGACGTGATCGGGTTCGACCCATTTATATGAGATTTTTTGCGATAGTATTTGCTCTCGGCATGTTTGCCCGTGTGGTGGCAGCGCAGGAGACCAATTTAACGATCGTGGCAGGCGGAACACCCGCTATGTCCATCAAGATTCCTCAGAGCGCGAACGTCACCGTCACCGGCGATCATACGGTTGTGCAAACGAAGGAGACGACGTTCCATATTTGGTCTTTAGACAAGTTAAAGACCTCCGAGGAAGCGCTTCCACAAATCAGCGATATCATCAAAGCCGAGTTTGTGAACTTCAAGCCGGACACCACAAACCAAATGACTGTAGCCGACGCGCCCGCTCTGCACATTTCAGGCAAAGGAAACGAGGCCGATGATGGAGATCCCGGCGCAGCACAAATCGTGCTTTTTACAGCAGGCAAGCACGTGTTTGCAGCTTGCGCCCATGGTGAATTTGACGACGCGGTTCGCCGGAGCAAGGAAATGATGAAAATGCTGAAGTCAGCGCGCGGCCTCTGAACTGGCAGGAAGCCTGAAGCTACTGCCCATCGTAGCGATTCGTCGATAACGGAGTCATGGGACTGGCCCATGGTGGGAGTTTGTGCGGCGGAAGCACCGGGGGGTGGGCCAAATGCATCGAGACTCGAACCGGGTAGTTCTCCGGCGGCAACAGGTCTCGATTCGGCAGATGGAGAGTATCGTTGTCACGATCGGTGCCTGGATTGTTTATTAAGGCTGCTGGATCCCGAATCAATGAAACGATCGAGCCTTCGCGCTGCGCGGCAAAGCCCCACCGATCGAAAACTGAGCCGTTGTAAAGCCACTTTTCCACACTCATTTTGTGTCCGCCCGATTCCGGCCCTTTCTCAGCCAATAACACAAGATCCGACAACTCGAAGCTGAAGCTTTGACTGTTGGTTTCCCACGAAATATCGATCCTTAGGCCGTTGGTTTCCGGAACGGTGATCGCGCTCCGCAAATTCCCGCCCACTTCAAACTGAGAAAGCCCCAACAAGAGAAAAGCCAATTGAAGGTCGACCGGCGAGGCCTCGGTTTTTAATAGCGATTCGTAAGTTTTCCCTGACTCCATGACCAGCCCGTATTCGACGATCTGGTTCCGGATACAAACGCGCGCAGGCACTGTGATCGTCCGTTGCAGTTTGTCGAATTGAACGTGCCCAATCTGGAACGTGTTTGACCCGGTTTGACTGAGTTTAAGAGCGCGTTGCAAAGCCGCCCGGGCTTCCTCGGCGCCGCGCGAAGACTGGTCCGCGGTTGGCCCGGGCGCCGGTGGAACGAATTTTCCCGACGGGCTGATGCTTCCCTCGCCCGGACCCGGCAGCCTCCTGGATGAACCTGGAGGGTCGCCAAACGCAAGGCTGGCGTTGAGCGCAAGCGCCAAACCGAATAGCGCAAAGCCCGAGAAACGGATTCGACCAGGCAGGGTGAAATTCATTGAGACCAGAATTTCAGCCCGGGGTTACGGGGTCAACAATTCTCGCTTGCACTAGCGTCTCGAACGCGCTTAGTTTACGTGCATAACCCTGCGGAAGATTTAGTGCCAGTGCCGTTTCGTGCATTGATTCGGCAATTTGCAACCGGGTTCAGCGAATGAGTGCCACAACATGAGAATACCAAGACGACGGACGTTGCTGTCTTTCCGAATCATTTCCGTTTCCATTGCTCTGAGTCTTTATTACGCCGGTTTTCCACAACTGACCGCCCAGGCCGCCCAGCAGATCACCAAGGTGAGCACTTCGGGCGGAAATCTGCAGCTCCAGTGGTCGGGCCAATCCGACCTTTACGAAGTGCAGACCACCGCGAGCCTTTCTGAACCAAACTGGGTACCAATCTTCAATACGGCGGGAACCAACGCTTTATTGTCCTCGGCCGCAGGCTCAGGTTTTTACCGGGTTATGGCCGCCGGGACGAGCAGCGGACCTTTGATCATTTCGATGACCAACCTGACCACCGGCGACATCATTACCTGGACCAGCCAACTGCACACGAACCATTCCGATTGGGTCTTCGACGGACCTACCAATTGGAACGGGGCCGCCCCCCAGATCGTCTTTCCCTCGGATCAATTCACGAATTTTGACGTCGTCTACGGGGCCGGCGGCAGTTTCACGATTGTGACGAATGGCCAATCCACAGGGTACGGCGGATGGGTTACGACGACACCCGGACCCGGGCCCGGTGAAGTGACCCACACCGGACTGCTGACCAACGGGACCGCCGCGGTCTCGTTTTCCGCGGTCGATGACCCGAGCGTGGTGATTGTCATCCTCGGCATCGCCGCGGTCGTGGCCGTGCTGGCCCTGGCCGAAGCGGTTCTCACATGCGTCGCCTCGTCGGTGGCAGGATCCGTCTCCTGCGCGCTTTCAGGCCGACAGCTTATCGCGCCCCCAAAAATCACTTGGACGATCAATCCTCCGTTCCAGAACAAACTGGTGGGAATTGTGGTCACGTGCGACTTTTGCAAGTAGCGCGAGTCCGTATGCAGCGCGACTGGTTAACAGAACCCAGCAACTTGCGCGCACGACGCGAGGAGTGGCCCGCCCGGGCCATTTCTTCCATTGATGAGGAGCCCTAAAAAACGTCGCCAAGAGGCCGCACTAACCCTGGCGCCCGGCTGGAAGGTCGCCTTGTCACGCCGCTTTGCTGTTGACTCATCAGATTGGCTGATTAGCCTGCTTCCATGCAATTGAACACCTGCGTTTGCGGGGCATTCCTTCAGCCGTAACCGGCCGGACAGGGCACCCGCGGTCCAGGCGCGTCAGCAGTCTACTTCCATGAAGAATTTTAATAACCCTATAACCCCCCGGTTTCCATGGTGCCAGCGCATTTCCGGACTCGTGGGGTTGCTGGTTATCGCCAATCCTGTCTGGGGGGCGGAACCTGCCCTGCCCAGGTTGGGTGCAGAGCGGCAACCCAACATCTCACTGCGAAACGAAGTCAAGCACGCCATTGATAAAGGCTGGGCCTGGCTGGAGAAAAGTCAGAACACGAACGGCTACTGGTCGATACCGGATCACCCGGCGATTACAGCCCTGGTGTTGACCGCGTATCGGCTTCAGCCGGCAGTGCAGGAATTAAAGCAGGAACCTGAGTCAGCCAGGAGAGGTTATGCCTATCTCGTGAACTGCATCCAGCCGGACGGAGGTATTTATCGAAAAGACCTGCCCAGCTACAACACCTCGGTGGCGTTGACGGCGCTGGTCCTCGCAAACCATCCGGAATTCAAGTCCGCCATTCTCAACGCGAGAAAGTTCATCATCGGTTTGCAATCCGACCTTGGGGAACCGGGCAAAATCGACACCGCGTCCGACGGCGGGATCGGGTACGCCAAGTCTGACAAGCGACCCGACATTTCCAACACGTCCTGGGCCCTGGAAGCCTTGTATCTGAGCAAGAACTATCTTAAGGACAAAAACGTGACGGATGCGGGGGACCTGAACTGGGAGGCGGCGATTCATTTTATTCAGTGCTGTCAAAATCTGCCGGCCTACAACTCCGAATCCTGGGCTTCGGATGATCCTCAGAACAAAGGGGGGTTCATCTACGCCCCGGGACAAAGCATGGCCGGCCAGACGAACCTGGCGTCGGGGCGGGTTGCCTTGCGTTCTTACGGCAGCATGAGTTATGCAGGGCTGCTGAGTTATGCCTATGCGGATCTGAAAATGGATGATCCCAGGGTGGTCGCGGTCATGGAGTGGCTGCGCAACAATTATACCGTTGATGAAAATCCGGCTCTGGGCGCCGAAGGCCTTTATTATTACTACCTCGTGATGTCCAAAGCTCTCGCCATTTACGGCACCGACACGCTCCAGACGCGCGACGGCCGAACCATCAAGTGGCGCGAGGACCTCGCGCTGAAGCTCTTGAACCTCCAGCACTCCGACGGCTCCTGGATCCATACGGACGCTCGGTGGTGGGAGAAAGATCCGATCCTGGTGACTGCCTTTTCCATGATTGCGCTGGAAATGGCCTACAAACAAATGTGAGCTTCCGCAGGCGGTGTCCAAGTTGTCGCCTCGGGCATCAGGGCGCTCACCCCCCAAAACCCTTTGGCATTTGAACGGCCATCGCGTACCCGGATGAACCCCGAACAGGTTGAGGCCTCGCGGAAGGAGGACGCTAGCCGTGGTTCTACTCACGCTTCGGCCCGCAAATCCATTTCGCGGCCACCCGGATGGCTGATTCTGGCCACTGGCGCTTTGGCCATTACCTGCCTGGTTCTGGCGATCGCCGAGACGAACCTGTGGGCCCATTACCTGATTGATCGAGGCGAGTTCCTGAGCCTGTTTGGTCTCGGGTTCATCGGGTTCTCTGGAGTGTATCTCTTCAGCCGCCAACGGTTGTTCGTCTCGCTTCCGTTGGCTATCCCGTGGCTCCTTTACCCGATCATAACCCAAGGCGATGAGATAATCGACAACCTCTCCATCAACCAAATGCGGGTTGTTTGCCAGGTTTTGCTGGCCGCAATCTTCGCCACACCCGTGGTCGTCATTGTCCTGGCGGCCCGGCACGCGCTGGCGCCCAGGCCCGAACGGAATCCGCCGACGTTCCCCTGGCTTTGCCGGGTTCCCGGGGTTCATGCATTGGCCTCAGGCAAGATCCGGCAAGGCGCCGGCCAACTCGCCGCTTTCTTGTTCCTGCTCGAGATCGGCATTGCGCTCAAATTCCTCGGTTCGCTGATGGTGTTGACGCTCCTGTTGATGATGGCCGGAGCCCTGGCGTATAGCCGGTGGCCCGCGGGACGAAGCGGCGGGACGGGGATCCGGACACAGAATAAGGAAACCGCTGCCCTGGCCGGCCTGTTGGCGTGTATTGCCGGCTCGGCGGGGATCTATTTCGGATTCCATCATCGACCTGGCGCGTATCAAGGTAGCCCCAGCGCGTTCATGGACCCGGCGCAAAAACACGCCTTTTACCCGCTGGACCGCGTTGCGCTATCGACAAAACCGCCGTCCACGCCCGCAGACCCGAAAGCAGTGGAACAAGCCCTCACAAGTTACGGACGAACGCTCGAAATGCTGCTGAGCGGCTACCACATCCTGGATCGTAATTACACCTATGATTTTCACAATCACCTCTTTCTAAAGCACACTCCGCTGCTCGCGAATTACAAGTCTGCCGGCCTCGAACGCATCCAGAACGCCCGTAAATTGGCAAAGGAGGCTGACGCCGTTGCCGTCGGCGCACTCGCCACGTTGCCTCAGGACGACCCTTTGACCGCGCTGCTCGAGGATGTGAAAGGCTACGTGGCTTTCAATCTCAACCGAGCGTTAACCCTGGAAAACATGAGCGCCGAGTTCGAACGCACCCCCGCCGGCCTCCAACACGCCGCGCATTTGTATGAGGGAGAAGGCAAAGCGCTGGGAAGTAAGCTGCGGCAACTGCTAACGAAACACCGTGGCGTTACAGGTTCACCAAAGATAAAAGGTGCCGCGGACAAGCTCTGTTTGATTAGCCAGTCCATTTATATGGAATACGCGCGACATGTTGTCGGGTTCTGACGTAGAGAAAAACACATCAATGCGGGAGCTGATAAGTCTCGACCTTTCCTCCGGGTTTCGCAAGAACCTGCCCAACAAATGTCTCCAAAGCATCATTTCTGAAAGTTCCGTAGCTCCACCCCCCGAGACCGTTCGAGAAAAGGGCAATATATGTTCCGCCAGTAGAGCCGACATGGATGGTGAATTCGAACTTTGGGCGGTTGCTTTCGCTCCAAATCCTGGCCACGCAGCTCGAACCTCCACGCGGGTGATTCATGGAGCACGGTGTTGTGGCTGCAATCAGCTGGAGAAACCGCTCTCTCTCGACAACATTGAGTTCCACTTCCCTGATGTGCAATTCTCCGCCCGAAGATGTTTCATTCTGCAGGCTTATTCTGCGTATTTCGCGGGGAGATAGCCTGATTAGCTCCCTACGATAGTTCGAAGCAGCACGCCACCAAAGCCCGGCTAGCAGAATTACTGTTCCGGCCGCCAAGAGACCAAATACAAGCCTCCAGGATTTTACAGATTGAATCATGCCTGGTTTATAAGGATAGCCTGCCTTAAATATCAACTCGAGCTCCGGAGCGGCCGACCGGTAGGGCCGGTTTTCATAATGCATTTGCCATACTGCTTCCGATAGCAGCATGAACACCCGCTGCGAATACGGTTCCGGAGTGCGGTTCTAACGAACTCCGGCAGCGCTGGAACCGTGCTATTGGTCAGGATACACGCGCTGTGCGCTTGGTTCATTTTTGGCCTGTTCAGGCCCAATCGCCATTGCTGCCGCCACACGAGCTCGGCGCATGATCAATTTTGACCGTTCACTTTGTACTGAACAGATCAGGGCCGCTAGGCTTATTGTCGGGTTTGTCCTCTGCGGGGGTCCAATCGGGCTCTGGAACGTCTCCCATCTGCCAACTGCTGGGCCGATTGTAATTCTGCCGATGATGGACAAAGTGAGTATACACGGCATCAGTGTTGCCCGGCAGCCTCTTTACAGACTCCCACCAAATACTTGCTGAAGCAAGCCCGACGCCCAAAAACAGGCTCTGCGCAAGGGCTTTGGTTCGCATCCCTATTATTGAGCAGACGCCAACCGTCAAGGCGGCATTCCATGGCACAATGTACTTTTGATCGGTCAGATCGTCTTGCCATGCTAATTTATAGTTTGTAACTGCGCCCTGTATTCCTCCTGACCATTTCGGGCCAGCTGGAGGCCAATTTGCGAACTGCGAAGAAATACCCCATGGGCCCGCCCTAAATCTTGCCGGATCGCAGAAAATTCCTTCGCTAATGGGTCCCGCTCCGCCGCCGAGGCTAATAAAATACCCCTTGTAATCCTCAACGTTCCAAAGATTCCAGACAGGGGCCACATAGGCGCCGGCAGTCACCAAGTCGCTCTGCGCGCTGGAAGTAATTTGCCCACCGCCATAAAAGAAAAGCCCAACTTGAGCACTGGCCATTTCGAAAACCAGTTCCGCCCCGATAAGTATCTGCGACCGGTTTAAAACAGCCCGCGCCCTTGGCCCCTTGAGCAGAGCGTTCGCTGCGGCTGCCAACCCCCCACTTGCGCCAACTCCAAGCACGGTGCCGCCACCGCTGGCGCCCGTAGGCCCCTTCCAACCGGTCTGACTCAAAATAAAACCAATGGCCGGAAAACCAAGCATTCCCCGGAGCGAGCCGGAGCCGCCGATAAGAGAAGCATCAGGAAAGATCCTGTTCAGCGCGTTCTTAATCGCGGGACTGCTGACAGTAAGACCAGTTCCCACGGCCGAAATCAAAATCGGAATCAAAGCGGTCACCACTAACTGTTCCATAACATCCATAGTTCCGGTTGGGTCTAAACTATTGATCGGGTTATTTTCACAATACGTGTATTTGTGCAAAGTCTGGGGGTTTTGATCATCCCCAGACCACGGATCTGCTTGGAAGAACCGCCCCGTACGCGGATCGTAGTTTCTGGCTCGCAAATGCGTTTGCTGGAGATCCGTGTCGAACACCTCTCCCGTGTAAAGCAACTTGGTCAGGGCTGAGTTCGGCTGCGCCGGTGCCCCTCCTAAAATGACTCCAAAAGCATCGTAAGCGTAGCACACCTTGACTACACCCGATTCGTCGACCAACTGCCGTGTCGATCCATTCAAATCCGGCAGAAAGTACAGTGTAGCGTCGTCGCTCCCGGTTTGGGAAACAGGCTCCTGCCCTGCTATATAAGTCATGGACGGCGGCTGACCCGGCCCGGGGAACTCTTCCAAAACCTGACTGACGCCTGAAAGACTCTGCCCATCACGCAGGAACGCCATTAAATTCGATGAAGTGACCGTTCCGTCCACCACCGTTTGCCGGACCTGCTTCACACGGTTCCCGCTATGGTCATAAACATAAGACACCGAGGTTTCGTTTGTGTGTCCGCCCAATGTCGTCGACGAAATTGCCGATACCAGATGTTGAGCGAGATCATACTTGTAGAAAATACTGCTCGGAGTTGGCCCGGTGGTAATTCTGGAGATTACCGCCCCGTTCGCGTCATACGCGTACGAAGTGATGGCGCCATCCAGTGACCATGTACTCGGGTCCAGGGATGCAAACAGTTGTGCCTCCCCCGCAAGTGCGTGAAAATCAATCGGATTCATGACAATGACTGAAATCAGGGCTCCGGTCGTCGTGCGCGCACCCATTGCCCGCCAGGAATTGCCTCTTTGCTGAATCCAGAATAGCCTTCGCCGTTGAGTATAGAAGACAAACAGATTCGGTCCGAACAATGCTAATCCAAGCGTGGACGCCAACGTCCAAAACACGGCAGAGTATTTAGGCGGTCTTGGGAGCGGTCGAGACCCCGGAACGCCTGGGGTGCCGGGACCGGGTCCAACAGCGCCGCCGGTAATTACCGCATTACTCTCAACGAGAAGCCGATCGTTTGAATCGTAAACATACGAGGTCGTTAGGATCTTGCCATTTACCTTGATGTTACGCCGGAGTCTGTTGCCAACGAGGTCGTACAGGTACGAAGCGCTAAACCCGGAGTTATCCTTCAGGCTGATGGCCGTTTCGTTAGTCAATCTGTGAATACCGTCGTATGCATAGGAAAGTTGATTCGTAAACATTACCCCACTTGAATCTCGCAGTCTTTCCACGGTGGAAGCGATAGAACCGTCCGCCAAATAGGTATACGAATAATTCGCAAGCAGATTGCTGCTGGCGTCCCGGTGCTCGATCGCGATGACGCGGTCAAGTTGGTCGTAACCATAACTCGTCGTAACGCCATTCGGTCGAAAGACGGCGGTGCGGAGCCCGGTTGAATCGTAGTTATAGCTTGTGGTTTCCGGCGCCGAGAGAAGGCGCCCGTTCCGCATGTTTACAGTCACACCCATCAGGAGCCCTTCCGGCGAATAGGTGTACACCTGATCCGTGTTTGTTGTGGTTACGCGATCAATTTGGCTCGTATCCGGGTCCGTCGTATATTGTATAGTGCCCTCGGGTCTGGCTACGGACTGCAAATGATTGGCTTGGTCGTACCCGAACTGGACCGCACCCCCCGGGCCAACTGCTCCCGAGAGTTGCCCAAGAGGATTGTAGCTGTACGCAAGAATTTGTGTTCTGGTATTTGCGGCATCCACCAGCAAGACATTTTGCAGATTCCCGTTCGGATCGTAGCTGTTCAAGGTTACGTCGCCATTGAAATTCGTTCCTGCAATCTGATGCCCGTAAACGTCCCAACTAAACCACTCTGTTTGACCTCCCGGCAATGAGCGTGACAGTTGTTCATTGTTCGAATCATATGTATAAGTCGTGGACCGCCCCAACGGATCCTGAACTGAAACGATCTGGTTGAGCTCGTTGTATTTTCTGCTGTACCGAGGATTGACGGGCGCACCGCCGCTCTGAGGGTCGGGAACAGCAGACAGAACGACTCCGCTCAGCCTTCCGACATCGTCAAATTCCAGCCGAGTCTCGCTGCCGACTTGATCGATTGAGTTCGTGCGCATGCCTACAGGGGAGTACGCGGCTTGTATCGAACTGCCGTCCGGAAAGACCGTCCGGGTTGCCCGATTGTTATTATCATATAGAAAATCCGTCTCTCTGCCTTTGGTGTCCCGCACTGCTGTCACATTACCCACGGCGTCGTAGGCTGACTGCGTGCGATGCCCCGAGTCATCGCTTTCAGCGACTCGCCTTCCGCCTGCATCGTATTCAAAATGCAAAGTCCTTCCGTATGCATCCTGCGTCAGTACCAGAAGTCCCGAAGCGTCATAGATGTTGGTTCTGCTGGAAACGGCGGGGCCTGAACCGATCACGGTGCTGGTAATAAGGTCTTGCTGCGTAGAGATATTTACAGACACGTTGGTGAGTATTTCCGCAAGCACAAGAGCTCCGGCGGCATCGTACGTCATCCGCTTACCTGTCGCGAGGGCACCGAGGGCGGCGCGGTCAGTTGACAGAACAACCCGGCCAAGGGCGTCATAAACAAGCCGGATGCATGTGCCGTCGGGGTACACCGACTGAATTAAATGGCCTGCGGTGTCGTAGGTGTTAACAGTCTTTGCGCCGCTGGAGTCGATATGGGCGGTAACTCTCCCAACAGCGTCATATTCGTATTGCTCGCTCCCGCCGCTCGGGGTGGTCTGGCTCAGCAGATTTCCAGCCTGATCGTAAGAACTGCTTACCCCAGTACTGACCAGGGTGCTATTGGAGGACCCCAGTTGCATGCTGTTACCGGCAAGGTTGCCGTTGGAGTCGTAATTAAAAACTTGCGTTGCCCCAAATGAGTTGCTCAGTCCCGCCAATCGGCCGGCCTGGTCATAACTTGCTTGAATAATTTGTTGCCCGAGCGCATTGATCATACTGGTCGGGTTTCCATTCGTGTCGTAGCCCAGCAAAGTCGTGTTTCCTGCCGCATCCTTCAAGCTTGCAATTCTGCCAAGTGAATCGAACGTTTTAATCGATTGACGGCCCAGAGGATCGATTATAACAAGCGCATTTGAGGCAATCAAAAACTGCGTTGTGTTACCAAGGGCATCCGTTTCTGACGTCAACCTCCCGTTTGCATCGTAGGTAGCGGAACGAGTGTGTCCCAGAGGATCCGTGACAGAAGTGACATTGTTGTTAGCATCATATGTCAATGTTGTGGTGCGCCCCAAGGGATCCGTCCGCGCCAGCAGGTTGCCTTTATCGTCATAAACCAGTGCCGTGGCGTTGCCGAGAGGATCGAAGCTGGTTGCGGTGTGGGAGGATGTTCCAAAGTTGTAGCCATGACGATTCCCGAGCGCGTCGAGCATTGCAATCAACCGTCCGTTGGCGTCGTATTGGAACTGCGCAGCGCTATGGCCGGAAGGATCTGTTATTGCAGTAAGGTAATGCGGAAAGGCAATGTTGCCATAGACATAGGTGTTTGTGGCATACGAAGGTTTTAAAGTGTTCGTCGAGGACAAAAGCTTAGCCACGGTTGTAAGGTTGCCCGCAGAGTCATATTGGTAAGCCAGGGAGGCAGGCCCGCTCGGCTTACCGTTGGTATCAACGTTTTGGGGGAGGAATATCGCCACAATCCGGTTCAGCGCGTCACGTTGGAACGAAACTGCGCCGCTGCGCTGCCTCCCGGCGCTGAACTGAGTGATGTTCTGCAAAGACCCTGATGCGTCCCGATTCAGCACAGTCAAGTCACCACTTGTGCCAATAACGCGAGTTAAAAAGCCGCCGGTGTAGGCATGGACAAATCCGCCGTTCCCGGTATCGGTTGCATAGAAGTGTTGTCCAAGGTCCTGGCGATCAATTTCGTAACGGGTCCCGTCAGCCAGGGTCAATATGAACCCGGGCCAATCAAATGCCTGCCAATCGGTTCCGTCGCCCGCCGCCTGCCAGATGGGGGGGACCCCTGGCAGAGTGACCAGGGTTGGATTAATCGTTGGAACCAAGGTGGCACTCACACCGGGCGGAGGCGTCCACACGGCCTGAGCGGTAAAGGAGCCCGGGAGCAGCGAAAATCGAAACGTCACCCGTTGGCCAGTATCCGGCATGGTTAAGGTCACATCCCACGAACCACCGGCACGCAAACTGAATGAAGTGCCATCGACAGCATCCTGAGTTTGGATTCGTTGATCGTTTACGTTAAGGCCAAGGTCGGCGACGCTGTAGGTCCAGGAATAACCAAAGTCGGACGTATTCCCATTGAGAGAATCATAGTTTCGCACAACCTGAAGGCCCACTCCTTTTACGGGAAGAACAAGGTCTTGTTGACTGAAGGTCAGTTGCCCAAGTTTCAACCGTGAATCGAGGGAAACCTGAGCTGTTGAGTTGGCGGTTTGTCCATTAGCTGTAACTTCCAGCATGAGAGTGTAGGAACCATTACGAACGAGGGTGAAATCCAGGATCCCAAAACTCCCGCCGGCAGGAACTCGACCTTCGTGGTAACCATTTGAATCCAGAGGACCAGGGGTTACGTCCGCTACCCGCGCACCTGTTGGATCGTACAAACCAATGCGCCACGCAACGGCCACAGGCACGCCCGGATCATCGGCCGTGCCGAGCAGGTTGAAGGTTCCGGTGGTGATGCTGGTGGTGTTATTCGGGTCGAGGTTGGCGATCGCGGCGATTGGAGGCGAGCCGTTGCCGACCACGGTCATCAGGGGCGACGAGTAGCCGGAAAGACCGGACGGATCCGTGGCCAGAAAGGTAATCTGTTCGGCGGCATTGATGCCCGCGGGATACGTGATGGTGGCGACCCGGTTCGAGTCGATCACCACCGTCAGCAGGTTGGTGCCGGAAGCTTTCCAGGTGATTTGGCTGGGTTGATAGTTCGGGTCGCTGACATAATCGTCCAGGTTAATGGTCGCGAATTGCGCTGGGGCGGTGACAGTTTGATCAGGGATGGTGGCTACCGCGGGTGCGCCGGTGCCGCTGGCCAGGACCACCAGAGTGTAGATTTGAGTGGCAGTGCCGCCGTGGCCGTCATTGGCGACAATAGTGACTTTGTAGGCGCCCACCTGGCTGGAATTGGGCGTCCACGTGACCGCGCCCGATTGCCCATTGATGGACATGCCGGGAGGGGGCTGGGTCAGGGAATAGGAAAGCGTATTCGCCACCGGCGAAATGGCGACGGCGTTGTAGAGGTAGTTGGAGGTCGGGGCGACGGCAAATATCGGGGTGGAGGTAAATAGCGGCGGCAAATTGGTAAAGGGTATCACCGTGAGGGTGTAGCCCTGGTAAAAGGACCCGCCGCGGCCATCAACAGCCACCTGGACCAGGAAGCTGCCGCTGTTGGTCGGCATCCAGGTAAGCAGGCCTGCATTGGTCGAAATGGTCATGCCAGGAGGTCCTTGCGGCAACCGGTACGAAAGCGGACCGTTTTGAGGATCCTTGGCCAGAACCTGGTAGGTATAAGGCACGCTGACGATTCCCTGGAACGACGGCGTGGAGGTAATCTTGGGCGGCGAATAGGAGTTGGTATCGACGGCCGCAATCGTCACGAGGGCGGAGTTGGTGCTGGTGAGCAGGCCGTTGTTGACGGTCAATTGGACGGTGTATTGCCCGGCCAGGTCGGTCTTGAACGAGGGGCTGATCGTATTGGTGCCGCTCAACCTGGCTTGGCTGCCAATGGGGATGGAAAAGAAGGACCAGGCATAGGTGAGCGGCCGGCTTTGCGGGTCCTTTGAACCACTGCCGTTCAATTGCACGGACTCGCCGAGGTAAACGCTCCCGCCCTGCCCCGGGTCGGCAATCGGCGGCAAAACCGCGGCCAGGTTCTCTGCCACCGTCAGCGTGTTGTTGGAGTAGGTGATCTCAGTGTATTGGTAGACACCGTTGCCGGAATCATCCGCCACAACATAGATGTCGTGATTCGTGACCGTGGGAGACTGCCACGCGACGCTCAAATCCTGGTACATCCCCGGACTCAACGGCTCGGTCGAAGCAGCCACCCCGATGAGAACCCCACCGGCGTGAGGGTCGCCGTCGTAGAACGCAACGGGCACATTGGTGGGCACGGGAACCAGGCCGCTGTTGCCCAGGCGCGCGGTTAACACAGCTTTGGCCGGCAACACGGACCGGTCCACTTGCAGGAACGAGGCGCTCAAATCAATCACCGGCGGCTGGTTGGTATTGGCATCGAACCCGGAGCGCTGGATGTTATTGAGTTTATTGTATTCGACGACCACGTCCTGGCTATCAACAAAGGCGTAGAGTGGGCAACCGGCAAACAACGCTTTGCCGAACACGGTCATCTCGATGGAAGCCTCGGCGCCGGCGGGGAAATTGGCCGGCGCATTGCCATAGCCGACGATGGTGTCGTTGTTGGTGGTAAAGGTCCCATCCAGATCGTTGTCGACGAACAAGGAAACGGTGAAGGGCACGGGGACGGGATCGGTTCCGTTGTTGCGGAAATAAACGGTGGCGGTGCCCGAGAGCGCCAGCGTTTGGGCATCGACCACGACATTGGACATCTCGATGTGAGTCGGTGCCAAATCGATCTGGGGCCCAAGGGGCGTGGTGACCACAATACTAAAGGCCTGGTGAGTAGCCCCCCCATTGGCGTCGGTCGCGAGCAAGTCCACGGAGTTCGGACCCAAATTGTTGGTGCCGGGCAGCCATTTCAAAATGCCTGTATTCGTGTCGCAAGACATCGTCTTGGGTCCGCTAACCAATTGGAAGGTGACCGCCGCCCCGGCCAGGTCAGTCACGGTTGGGGCGTACGTGTAGAGTTTGCCCGCTGGGATCATCAGGGGCGGGGTGGTCGTGAAGACCGGCGGGGCATCAACTACCTGCACCATTTGAGTCGCGACGCTAAAGGCGTTGTGGCTGTTGCTGACGATCAAAGTCACGTCGAAATTGCCGATTTGATTGAAGAAATGCGTCACCAACGGTCCGGTTGTGTGATAACCGTCGCCGAAGTTCCACCAGAACGTCATCGGATCGCCCTGAGGATCGAGGGTCGCCGTGGCATCAAAGGTAACGATGGCGTTGTCAAACGCGGGGTTGTTGGAAACCGACATCGAAATGATCGGCGGCTGGGTTGCCGGCGCCATGGTGACCGAGAAATCGTAGGTATTCTGGCCGCCACGATTATCGGCAACGGTAAGAGTTCCTGAATAGGGGCCGCCCGCCGCGTAGAGGTGTGTGACCACGTTCGAGCCGTTGGTCGTGATGGTACCGTCGCCAAAATCCCACCTGAAGGTAATCGGGTTGCCGATGGGCGAGTAAGAAGGCGAACCATCGAGTGTAATGGTTTCACCTAGCCGAACGGCGAAGTTTGGTCCATTGCTGACGATGGCGATGGGAGGCACGTTCGGCCGGGTAATGACGGCATGCGTTTGTGCGGAGACCGTTTTTCCGTAGCCGTTGTTAACAAACAGGCTTACCAGGTAATCCCCGACTCCTCCGTACGCGTGGACCGGGTTGGCGTTGGTCGAGGTGGACCCGTCGCCAAAATTCCAGGCGTAACGCAACGGATTATTTCCCTGGTACGTCGTGCCGGCTGAAGAGAACTGGATGGGCTGGTTAATCAGCGCGGCGTAGGGTCCGTTAATGTTCACAACGGGCGCGTAATTGGTAGCCGGGAAAACAAATAGCGTATAACTCAGAACATCGCGGCCGATGGTGTTGCTCACCTGGAAGGAGAGGAATTGGTTCCCGAGCTGCTGCGGTGTCGGTATGAAATCCACCAACCCGTTGGTTGGATTCACGGTCATGTTCGTGGGCCCGGAGAGCAGGCTGAAGTACATCGGCTCGTTTTCCGGGCTGAAGGCGTCCAGGGCAACTTCGTACAGTTGCCCGACCTGGGCTACACGCGATGGGGTGGATTGGAATTGAGGCGGGTGTTGATCCAGGTTTCGAGGCGGAGAAACGATAAACACGGGATCGGAAATGCCCAGCGCATTTGGGTTGCCGTTCCTGTACGCGTAGACGCGGTAGTAATACTCGGTGCCGTAATCAATGGTCGTGTCGAGAAACGTTGCGTAGGAGCTGTCCGTCTGCCCTACCTGAATAAAGCCGCGATCCGGCCCCACCTGGCTGCGCATAATGACGGCATAGTCGCCCACTTTCGTCCACGTGAGCTGCGCCTTGGTGGCCTTGGGCCGGATGCGCAGATCGGTGATGAGGCGATTGTAAACATAAACCGTGGTAAAAGCGTCCGCAGTGGCATCCGGCAGAGCGAAGTTGGTATAGACCAAAGAATTCGCATTCTTGACCTGCAGCCCGATTTGATACGCCCCGGCAGTGGGATAGCCGTTGGTGATGGTTGGAGTCGGGCCTGAGACTCCCTGGTTAAAGGTGACCGGGACCTGGTAGTAGATTTCCCAGTTAAAGGATTGGATGAAATTACCGCTGGAAGCATCGACGCAAAACGAGCCGCTGCCGTCCAGGTGCACATCCTGCCCGGCGCAAGCCACATAAGGGCCGCCGGCATCAGCCGTGGGAGGATATGGAGGCACGGTTGTCTGTACGACAACAGACGCGGAGTCGAACAGTTGCGGCGTGCCATTGTCGCCGACCTGCAGCCAGACGGTGTTGGTGCTGAGGCTGCCAAACACGTTCGTAACGACGGGACCGACGGCATCCGGGTGTGTAAAGTCGACACCTTTGGAGGAATTGAACACCCACCGGTATTCGATAATTTTGTACCCGGGATGTTTATGATAAGAGCCGCGGGCATCGAAGATCACTGGGTAGCCCATCGCAGAGGGATTCGGGGCGACATTAATGACCGCGACAGGTCCTTGTTGAAACAGCGAACTGGATAGAATCAGGATGGACCATGCGCTTGCGAGGGGACCATCGGCCCAGGCGCCGGAAACCCAGGACCCGGGAGGGCTGTTAACCGGGCTCTGGTGATCAATGGTTACCCGCGCCAGGCCATCCACGGGGTCATGGAACCAATCTTTTCCTGTAAGCGCGAAATTATGCACGGGCTGCGGCCAGGCCGTACGCATGGCCTTGGCGATGGCATAATTGGCGTAGATGTTATTTTGCCCCATGATGTTCTGGCCGGAAGTCCAATTGTTGGCCAGAAAGTTTTCGCCATGGACCCACAGGGCGTTGGTGGTGGCCACCTTATCGAATCCCATTTGGACAAGCGCCGAAGGCGTGGTCGCTACTCCATCGCCCGGACCGGTATAGCCGAACCCGTTTTGTCCTTCTGAATAATTGAGCCAAACAATGTTACGGGCTTTCACCCAGGCCGGGACGGTCGCGCCCCAGAAATTTTCCGCCGGGAACATTCCAATCGCCCCCCATTGGCTGGCCGAGTTATCCGGGGCCGAATGCCACCCATACCTCCAACCGCCGCCGGTTGCCGGATCGCTGTATTGACCCCAGCAAAACATATCGACCAGGTCTTGGACAATATCACCAAATGTGCGGCCTTTGACATTGACCCCGCCCGCCGGAGCGATCAGTTCAGGCCGGCCAACAGCTACGAGCGCGTCGAGTACGGGGCCGGTCTCGTAAATGGGCTGGCCGCTGTTGGCCTGCAGTCCAATCCCATTATGATTGCCGTCCGGATCCCCGTAAGGCACGAGGCCGATAGGCACCGGAATGAGCTGGCTCAGAAGGTAATTTACACCGCGCCGCACGGTGTCGACGTACGGGTCCCGCGTAGGATCGTCGGTCATCAAATGGCCGTTGACACCGAAACATTGGATCGAAGCGGCGCTGGCACTGATGGTTCCGCTGGAATCCCATCGGCCGGCGGTGGTGTTGGTGTCCAGGTTAAAGCGGTTCTGTGCTTTTTGAAGATACCATAAGCCCTCGTCAATCGCGATGGACTCCTCCACATCGATGGTCCTGGCCAGGACCACCAACGGGTAGGTATCCTGCAGGACGGTTCCATTGGTCAAATACACTGTGGCCTTGGCATAGAAAGGCGTGCCCGCACCGCCCGTATACGCGTGCAACGTTTCGAGGTTATAAACTACCGCTGTGGTATTGGTGATGAAGTAGTTTGTGACGCTCCCGGTGCCGTCGCCATAATCCCAGACGTTCGTGAACGGTGGCAGAACGCCTCGTAATACGGCTTTAAGAGTGTTGGTTTTTCCCGAGTAAACCTCATGCGGCTGTTCGATTCCATTGACGATGAGCCAGGGCACGTGCAACAACGCGTTGCTTCCCGAAATCGTCACGACCATTGAAGCGGTGGCGGTCTGGTCGGCGTAATCCATCACCGTCAGGGTGTTGGTGTACGTCCCGGGCGAACTGTAGCTGTGCGACACTGCCGGCCCGAACCCGGGCGAACTGCCGTCGCCGAAATTCCAGGTATAGCTCGCAATGGCATAATCATCGCTCGAGCCATACCCGGTGAAGGGCAGTTCCACACCCGTTTGGCCGTTGGTGGGACCATTGATGACGACAGTGGGAGGCGCGCCCACGACCGGAGAGATGACGATGCTCGTCGAGTTTGTCAGCAACGCGCTATCCACGACCTGCAAGGTCACCGTGCCGCCCGGGTAAACGGGCCGGAGCTGAGTCGCTCCAAAGGCGACCACGCTGTCGACCGCGAAGTTTTCGAACCCGAAGACACCGGAATTCACGTCAGCGCCGAAGCTGAACGTGCTGTCGTTTCCAGTGGCTGTGTCCAGCAAAAGCGTGAATGGGGCGCCTGTTCCGGAGGGCCTCCAGTAAAATCGCGCGCCTGCCACGGCTTTGGTTTCAATGCGCACGTCATAGGAAGTGCCCTGCGCATAGTTGGTGCTAACACCAAGGTAACCTCCATAGCTATAGAGATAAACCGTGCCGTTTTGGAAAAGGAACCCGTACGGGTACTGGTTTTCGTGACCGTATGCGGTATTGAGATTCTTGAGGCCGAGCAGGGCCTGGTTTTGCGTCGAAGAGGCCGGAGTATCGATCCGGCCCTGGAAGGACCCGCCGCGCTGGACCAGGGTCCCGATCGAGAAGAAGTATGACACATTCCACGCATTTTGGCCGGTGACGGAAAGCTTTCCGTTTTGCGTTGTGTAGAAGGCATACCACTGATTGGGATCAATGAGCTGGCCGGCAAAGTCGAACTGCCGGGGAGGCAAAAACCAGGTGTACAGATAGATGCCATTGTCGCTGCTCGAGGTCGTGCCGCTCAGGGTGATTGGTTGAGCTCCTTCCGGCGCGAGGGTGCTAGCCGTGATGCGCGCCACCGGCGGATTACCCGCCACCACCGCAACCGTCTGCGTCGCGGTGGCCGAAACATTCCCATTGTCCGTAACGGTGAGTTGCAACTGATAAACGCCCTGGGAGGTATAGTTGTGACTGACCTGCGGACCCGACGCGCCGGCTCCGTCGCCGAAGTTCCAGGAATACTGGTAGATTCCAAATGTATCCGTGGAGGACGATCCATCCCAGGCGCCGAACCAGAGGCCGTTAGTTGAAACGGTCACGGGCAGGACATGGGGACCATTAATAACCGGGACGGGAACGGCATTGGCCACTATCACGACGATGAAATTAGTGGAATTGGTCTGGCTGTCGTTGCCGGTGACCGTCAGCGTCACGAGGTTGGTGCCCACCGCGCCGTAAGTTGTTGAAACAATCGGTCCGGACCCCGATTGACCATTGCCGAAGGTCCACGCGTATTTCCAGATCCCGTACGGCGCGCTCGAGTTGGTGCCGTAGAAGGAGGTCGACCAGATGCCTCGTTGCGCGTGGCTGTCATCCACTACGGATAATCCGTTAATCACGGCAATGGGGGGAGCCCCGGGAGTGAACGTAACGGTGGTGCTGCGGGTATTGGTCTGCAAAGCGGCGTCCATCACCGTCAAAGAAACCTTCCAGACGCCGTAATTGGTCCAACCGTGGGAAATGGTGGGCCCGTTAGTTACCACAAAGGTTCCGTCCCCAAAATCCCACTTGTAACTAATAATACCAAAATCGTCAGTCGACGCTGAGCCATCCAGTGTGGCGTACCACACTCCCTGCGTGGCAACTTCAGACCCGAAAGCGTACGGCCCACCCGGGTTGGCCGCCGGCGGCTGGCCTTTGACGATGGCCCAGGTCCCCCGCACGCTTTGAATCCCCTTCGTGCTGGTATGCCATAAGCGAGTCAACAGCCGGCCTTCGGTCGTGTATTTATGGCTGACGACCGGGCCCTGGTTTGGCGAATTGGTGGTGAACGTCCAGGCGAGCAAATTACTTCCCTGGTCGCCGAAGCTCCAGCGGAAGAAATCATTGGAAGTCACCCCCGAGCCCACGGCTTGGTAAATGATGGTGCCGTTCAAGTTGGTAACCGGGTTTGCGGGACTGATATCGACATCCACACGTGGCGGAGCCGGCGGCGCGGAGATGCCCAGGGTGTTGCCAATGCTGGTGGTGAGAGTGATTCGGTTGCTGTTGAAGGTGCCGTCGCCGATTCCGGGATAAAGGTAAACGGCGTGGCTGTTCCACGTTGACATCGCCAGGTCAAGATGGCCGGTCCCCAGGTAGTCAAACGCGCTCATCGCGGCAAAATCGGCCACATTCAAATTCGCCCAGGGGCCGTTAGTGGCGATCGGCGCGAAGGTGCCGTCGCCCGCTCCCTTGTAGAACACCATATTGCCGCTGGTGCTGGAGTTTTGGATGATGTCCAAATGCCCGTCCTCGTTGAAATCTCCGGCGACCAGCCCATAGGGGTCGCTCCCGAACACGCCCACCTGGTTGGTTTCAGTAAACGTGCGGTCGCCATTGGACAGGAACAGCCGCACTCGTCCATCCGAATAGGTTCCTCGGGCGAGATCTTCGCGGCCGTCCTCGTTGAAATCTCCGGCAACAATTCCACGGCCGCAACAGCCCCAGTCCTTTATATCCAGGGTGAAGGTGCCGTCTCCGTTGCCCCAGTAGAAGTAGACATAGCGCTCATTGACGTCGCACACAAAATCCAGGTTCCCGTCGCCGTCGAAATCTCCGACCGTAGCGGCCATCATGTAACTGTTGGCGCCCTGCGCCGTTTGCATCGCCACGGGCTTGGCAAAGGTTCCATCCCCGATTCCTTTGAAGAAGAAGGGGGTCAATGTGTTGCCGTTGGCGCCGCCGGCGATGATATCCAGGATCCCGTCGCGATCGAAGTCACCCAGGGCCACTCCGCCCTCGGCGGTGTTGCCGGTGTAAATTTGCGAAGGCGGGCTGAAAGTTCCATTGGTCTGTTCGTAAAAAGTCCAGAGCCTGCCTTGGCCGTCGTAGGCGGCGAGAATATCGTCTCCGGGCATGTAAATCAGGGCGAAAATGCTCGAAGCATTGCCGGAGGCATCCACCGCCTGGATCTGAATATCGGTAGGCTGATGAAGGTTGACGGCGAATTGGTAGCTCAAGGTCGACGCCAGGACATTGGTGACAAGCACACCGTTCACGAACAACCGATAGTTGGCCACGCCGATATCGTCGAAAGCGGGGACCCAGCTTACCGCCAGCGACGATGGGGGAGTGATTGTGAACTGAGTTCCCGGCCCATTCGTCCAGGTCGGGGCGTTGGTGTCCGAAAGACGGTGGCCGTACTCATGCACGCGGAAGAACATGGCGCTGTTGGTCGGCGAAACATCCGTTATCTTAAATGAGGCTCCGGGCAGGGATTTGCCGGACAGAACCGTCTGCCAGTTGAGAAGGTTGGTGCTGGATTGCAGGACGTAGATGACACTGTTGGAAGCGCTCTGCAGCTGCAGTTTGAAAATAAGATTCGTCTGCGAGCCGGAATTTCCGCCCGGTTGCGCAATTTTGAGCATGGTCTGGCCCGCCGAATGGCAGAGGCAAGAAAACAGCGCGGCGCAAGCCAGGCCAATAACAACCAGCGAATTTAAGCTTCGTTTCATCATAGAAATCTCCACTCAGGTTTCCAGGTCCGATGAGCCATCAATGCTGTGTTGCCCATATCTCAAAGAGGCTCATCGGGGGCACGCTCCGGGTGAGGCTGTAGACCTCAACTGAGTTCGTCAGGACCACATTCTGGCCGGCCTCAAGCAAACCGTTTGAAAGGTCGGCTTTAACTCCGGCGCTGACATCCACATACGGAACACCGTCACGCAGGGTCCCGGCCGGATGCGGATAATAGAAATTCGTGGAAGCCTTGAGCCCCACCTGGAATGGCGGACCAAAAGCGACTTGATTCGCCACGGGGTTAGTTATGGTTAACGTGCCGAGCAGACTTCCGGTGGCCCGGTCCAGTTCCCACTTTATGAAGCCCATTACAATCTGGCCGCTGGCGTTGACGAACTGCTGCGATGGGGCGAGGTAGCCCCAGTCCAAAACTGCATTGGTCCCGCTCAAAGTCCGGGTCGCGCTAAACTCGGTCCCCGGGTTTGGATGGGCCACATTATTCGTCAAAGTTGAAGGCAAGGTGGCCGGAGTAACACTGACTGTGAATGGTCCGGGGCCGGGCGGAGTTCCAAAATCGTAGTGACCGTTTTTGTCCGTATATTCCTGAGCGAGGGTTGATCCGGAGTTTCCCTGCAGAACCATCAAAACGTTGCTGACTCCTTCGCCCGGATCGGGCAAGCCATTGGTGTTGGAATCGGCGAAAACGGTGCCCGAAAGCCCGGCGTATTTTGCCTGGCCCGAAAACGTGATGAGAGCCGCAGCATCCGCCTGGTCATGCTGCAAAAGAGAGAACCCGCCCAGCGAATGGCCTGCTTCCGAAACCATCGTTTGGACCTGGAAAGTATCGCCGGGCCAGAGCAGGTTACGGGAAAAGCCCAATGACATGGCGACGTCGTTGAGGGCGCTTTGGGGGACCGAATTGGAACTGCTCAAAGCCCCCGCAAAGAGGTTGCGCAACAACATTCCGTTCTCAAAACCCGGCTCGTCAATTTGCCATTGGTTTGGATCGGTAACACCTGCGCCCGCATAACCGGCAGTGGTCCCATATTCATTATAAAACGTGTTCGTCGCCTCCTCGATTTCGGCGTCCAGGAATGCCAGAAACGTCAGATTGGAATAAACGACGTTGGCGGTCGTGTTCGAAAAGGTGTAGGTCAATATCAGGTCTGCCGAATTGGTGCCCAAGGTCGAGGAGAAGCTGTAGGACAACCCGGCCGGCAGACTGTCCAGGGAGAGCTGCGCGCTTGTCCCAACCTGGGGGCCGTTTAAATCCAGTCCTCCCAGCCTGAGGAACGCATCCAGTTCGAAAACGTCGCTGCCGGCTCCAATCAAAAGAGGTTGGCCGTTCTTCGAGCCGCCCTGCCCTTTAGACCCAAAGGGGCCAAAACTAATCGCCTGGCCAGGGACAATGCTCAACATTGTCGCACACCAGATCCACACCAACAGATTCTGTTTCATAATCGGTTTCATGTCGTCGGCGAGAGAAGTCAGAACGGGCGTTGCATGTTCGGCGAGAAGCGCCCCAAAATTCCGCGCAGCCCTTTGAAAAGAACCACCAGGTCCATTCAACGCGTGCGTTTCAAGCCAAACAGGTTCAAAAGCGCTTCCCCAAACTCAAACCAGCCACCCATCCGCTGCCGTCCAAGAGCAGGATGTTGGGGCCAACCGCAACCTTCAGCTTCTCGGACACCCAATCGTACCCGCCAAAAAGCCCGGCGTAATAACCCTTGCCCAGGTCCAGGTTGGCTCCCACAACGGCGCCCAAACCGAAAAAGACCTTTTGTCGCTTCGCGGAGTCCGACCAACTGCCCAATAAAGCATTCCCAGCGGCTGAGCTTTGCGTGAAGGTCTCATTGCGATCGACGTTGGCGTCGACGATGTCCAGCGAAACGGATGGGCGCAAAAAAACGCTCACTCCTTGCGTCATGAGTCCGACCTTGGGTCCAAGACTGAACTGGTAAAAACTCTGGTCGACTTTAAAGCCGATCGAGTTGTAACTGGTGGAAAGCGGCGCGGAGGTGGTGCTTGAGCGCGAAGCCGGGAGATTGGGGATAACCGGACTGGGAACGACGGGCGGATTGTCGAACGGGCCGAGGTATGTCCCGTGAAAGCCATTGGCGGGAAAAGAAGCCGCTCCAATACCGGACACGTCGTAGGTGTCGGTCACCGTGATCTGGCGGACGTCCTCCCGGTATGAAGAGAAGTTGAAAGTTTGCTTGGCTCCCCAAACGCCCTGAAAACCCGCCGTCAGATCGAAGGTCCACGCGTCCGGCTGGGTCAGCGGAATGCCAGCGACCATTTGAAAGCCGCCCGCCCAATAGTTGCCGCTGCCGTCGGGCGCCCCGTTTTGGATCGTGTTGTAACCAGGGGAGCCTTGCTTTTGAAAGCTGAGCGTTTGCGCCCCGGCATTGTATTGCGCGCTGTTGTTAAATCCCCAGTTCCAGGTCGTGTTTGGATCAATCGAGTTTGGGTTGCCGGTGCCCGGATCCTTTTTGACATAACCGTTGTCGTAGGTCCTGTCAGCGTAGGCATTTGCCGCACCAATGCCCCCGGGCGGAGCCATCACCCCAGCGGCGTTCGGGTCATGCAACCCCAGCATTTGTGTGTATGAGGATCCTTGGGCGCTGACCTTCATCCCGCCTCTGAACACAGGGCCCGCTTCGATCCACCAACCTTGAGACCAGCCAGTTAACGGATAAAAAAGTGCGCCGGTACAAGCCAATGCAAAACAGCGTGCCCTCCAAGCCGACCTCATGCAATCCTTGTCATAGAAAGTTAGTCAGGTTTTTTCTTCAGGTCTTATTTTAATAGAAACACTTAATCAGCCTAGCTAATTTAATTCAAATATCGAAAATCACTGATTGTCTCAGGTTAATTCAAGCCGGCGGTGTTCCGAGGCTTACGCGCGAATTGGAGCCGGTTCGATCGCGGCCTGTAGTCCATCAAACGGCGGCCAAACTACAGGGTTTGGCAAAACAGGGGCTGCTTTGTTTTAAGCTACCATAAACGCCCTTTCAAGAGGAAGTCCGTGGTAATACGGATCCCTTAGCTTGCGGGCGGGCGGGTTTTGATTTTAAACCGACTGCAAGGCGGCGCGTGGAAACCGTAAACACCGGGACTAAGCGGTTCCCGGTGGACGCAGTTCTTCAGCGCTGCGCCAGTCGTCCATGCCTTCCTGCCAGTAGAGCGCGTCCAACGGAATTCCACCCTGGCGGAACATGTCCTGGACCTGGGCCGAGGTGAACGGTCCGGTTTGGGCGTTTGCCTGAAAAAGGTAAATCGCGGCCGGGTCAATCACTCGAGCCCGAACGGCGTTGAGTTGGACCCGGATGGGTTCTCTCGCGGGGCGAATCAACGGTTGTGGCACCGGTTGCGCCTCCACTTCCTCCTCGGTCTCCTCGTCAAGGGAGGGCATCTTCAGAAGCGCCTTTTGAACCGCCATAAGTCCCAGGCCGCAAAGTGTGCCGCCCACGTGCGCGGCAAAGGCCACTCCACCTCCGGTTTCGGAAGTGGTCATGCTCACCACCATTCCAGCGAAATCTTTCAGGAACCAAAAAGAAATGACCAGCCAGGCGGGCATGAAAAATTCGCCACTCCAAAGCCGAAAGAAGAAAAAGATAACCCATTTGAACTCAATTTTTGTCCGCAGAAACAGCAGCAGAAAGGCGCCGATGCATCCCGAGATGGCTCCCGAGGCGCCCCCAAGCGGGATCTCCGATGTGAAATGACCCGGGGCCATCGCTATATAGGTGAATTCAGAAGCCAAACCGCACATGAGGTAGAAAGCGATAAACCTGGGCCGGCCGATCATGTCTTCGACGCAGGAGCCGAACAGGAAAAGGTAAACCATGTTCCCAGCCAGGTGGAACAAGCCCGCGTGGACGAATAACGATGTCAGGTACGTCCACCAATGCGAGAGGGCCGGCGTGAGCCACAGATTTGACATTACCCATTCGAGCGCTGCCGAACCGTTGGCGAGCCTGAAGCCAAGAGTCACCAGGTAAACGGCTACACACAGGCCCATCAACGTGAAGGTGACGACAGGATATCGCCTGGCGCGATAGTCCACTCCGACTGGCAGCAGGAAGAACATGGCCGCTGAAGTGCTCCCAGTGTACTTGGAGCCGTTACGTCGTGTCCACCCAATTCAATTCCTCCCTGCTGTGCTGCGCCATGCTGGAACCGAAGCACCCCTGGGAATGGTTGTTCCCATTCAGTTCATCCGGCGTAACCGTGGTTAAACCTGGAATCCATCGCTGACTGACCCTAGTCTGTCCGTCACATGAATCGCCGTGATTTTTGCAGACAACTCACGCTTGCAACGGCGGCTTTCTCAGGCTCAGCCGCATTTCTCAAGACCGGAACATCGGCGGAGATTTCTGTGGAGCGCGCCTTGCGAGAGGCGTGGCTCGAAAAGTGGGAAAAGCATATCCTCGCGGAGGCCGCCAATCGGTATTGCGACAAGGAAACAGGCGAAGAACTTGGGTGGGTGGTGAGCCCTTTTCTTAACGGGTTTTACTACGGGTACCTTGCGACGGGAAATCGCAGCTGGATTGGGCATCTGATTGACTGGACAGATGCGTGCCTCAAACGCACGGTGCTGGAGCCGGACGGAGCGCGTGGCTGGCCCAAGGGGGACGGCGGTGGAGGCGATTCGACGCAATACCGGGCGGACAGCCTGCTTGGGGAAGCCATGCTCCTGCGACCGGTGGTTTTGGCGGCTATGGAAATCCAAAAATCGGCGCCGCTCAGAGCGGATTGGGGTGGCAAAGCCGATGCCTACATTAAATTCGCCGAGGAAATATTCCAAAAATGGGATTCGAGAGGTTGCTGGCGCGAGGTGGAAAAAGGCGGGCTATGGGTTGTCCCCGCCTATGGCATCGACCTCAAGACAGGCGGCTGGTCGTCAGGTTACGAGACTAGAACGGTGTCGGGTTTCTCGAACCCGGACAACAAGGAGAACCACATTGCGCGCTGGATACTGGCCCTGCACGATGCGACCGGCAAAAGCGTGTACAAGGATCGAGCCGCAAAATGGTTTCAGCTCATGAAATCCCGCATGAAATCGACCGGGAACGGAAAATTTTTCGTATGGAATTATTGGGAACCGGCCGGGCCGTGGGATTTCAAGCCGGACGGTTCGCCCAAGCATTGGATCGGGGTGCATCCCAATGGAGGGTACTACGGCATCGATGTTGAGGCGATTGTCGCGGCGTTCGAGCACGGCCTGGTCTTTTCGCGGGAAGACATCGACCGGCTGATTGCAACCAACCGCGATTTCATGTGGAACGGGAACTTCGCCGAAGCGAAATTCAAGAGGATTGACGGGGGTCAACCCGACCCGCGCTGGAAAGAATCGCCAGGCGTGTTGTGGACCTCGCTCGTGCCCTACGACCAGACGCTAAAGAAAATTTTCGTGGAGAACCACCGCCCTGACAGCTGGGGTGGCATCGGCACAACACCGTGGTTTTTATCCCTGGCCAAGTCCTGAAAAGACGAGCGATGGATTTGCGCTATTCGGCGGGGATAAACTCGAATGAGGCGAAATTGTTGCCCTTGTTGTAATAGAACGTGAGCAGCTGCAAACCCTTTTTTGGAAACCGAATCTTGCCGATTTCGGCTTTGTTCCATTTGTGCATGCTCCCGGTGGCGAGGGGTAGTTTGCATTCACATGCAGGTTGCCCGTTTATTGAAAACCGAACGGTGTTATCCGCGTTCCCGTAAAGGGCGATAATACGGTAAAGGCCCGCCCGCTTGACCTTCACGGTGTAGTTGCACCACTCGCCGTCGGCGGTCCACCCGATGTACAATTGGTTCGTTGGAGGCGCGACGAAGTTGGTGTGATTAAAGTCCGCGAAATCTTTTGTGTAAGAAATATCGACCCCCTCCCCCGCCCTGAAACTCCAAAGATAAGGTGTGGCATGAGGCCGATGATGCTCGGGCTTGAGATTGAGTTCACCGCTGCCGTGGTTCACGGGGTCGGTGTCGTGATAAGCCACCCCTTCGCCTCCCAGGTCGTAGCAGGCGCACTGGACAATTCCGGGGATGACCTGGGGGCCGTCGCGATGAAACGAATCCTTGAAGGGCGTGCCCCTGTACCCGGGAGGCAACGCAGCGGGCGAGTCGAAGCATGGGAAAAGCGTGAATATCAACACGGCCGCGGCAGACAGGGTTTTCACAGCGAAACTAGAGCGCGTCAAAAGCCGCGGCGCAAGCCCAATCAGTAACCGTCCCGCCAATGCGACCACTCGGAAGTCGTGACCTTGGCCATCGCCGACACGGCTTTGATCAGCCAGTTTTTCGGGCGCCGCTCGAGGTCTTTGAGGATCGGTGCGACGGCGCTCTTGGTGCCGAGATGGATGTTGGCGGTTTCCCACCCCATGGCCTGCAGCAATTTCAATTCGTCCTTCACCTTGGGCAACGAGGCAAGTTCAATGCGGCTGCAATCGGGAGCAAGACGCCGGATCAGCCAGTTCCCGTGCAAACGCAGGCAGGGATCCGGAACCCGCACCGCGCGCGAAATAATTTGCTGATACAGGAGATCGGGGTCGTCTCTGCGTTGTTGCCAGTTCCAGGCCGAAGGGGCCAATTCCTTGGCTTCACGCGCAACCAGGCCGCCGCGCCAGTCCGCCAAGCCGACAAAGCGCCGGCGCCCCAGGCTGCCCAACCCAGCCTGCCGATGAACAATCCGGAACGAAGTTCCAAGCTCCGGCAAAGCCTGGGCCAGCGCCAGCTTGACCCCGCGAGGCACCGAGGACTTCAGCGTTTTCAAATCCGTGAGCTTCATCCAAAAACGGGCCGGTTCGCGAAGCTCGCCGGTGGCCAGGGTGCGGAGCCATCGATGTGATTCGGCCAGCACGAAAGACCTTCCGCCCTCTTTCAACCCAGTGGTGTAGCCTTCCAGCACCGCCTCGCAAATTTGGTTCAAACCACAGCCGGTATCGTTTTCGGTCGCTGCAAGCTGCGCGCTGGCGCATAACCTGACCAGGTCGTTGGGATAGGGCAACCAACAAGCCTCGTCAAAATCGTTTACTCCCCAGATTAACCGGCCTTCGCTGTCTCGCCATGTCCCGAAGTTTTCGACATGCAAATCGCCTACCCCGAGAACCAGCGGCGCCGACGCCAGTTCAGGGCAGCCTCGTTGCCAAAGTTGAACCCAGCGGTAAAAGGTGGCGCGCAGAAAAGCGAACGCGCCCGAACTCATCCGGTCGTGCTTCAATTGAAGGTCCGCCGCGATCAGCGGCATCCTGGCCCGAAGCCACTGTTCATAGGATCGGGTTGATTCTTGAATCGTCATCGAGGGCTGGCTGAATGTACATCCCAGCGGACGGAAGCGAAGGAGAAATGCGATGAATTTCAGTTCTAACGTGCTGAACGGCTCCCCTGCCTTTGAACGATTCGAAGGCAAGACTTGTCTGTTCCAAGGAGTGAAACGTCAGCCGGTCCCTGGGAATCACTATGAGGAAAACGGTTGCATTAAGTAAACTGTTCGCCTCAGCCGGCGCTCTTTTGTTTGGTTGTCTCGAATGCAGCGGCCAGACAAATAACGATCTGCCGCGGCTTGCTTTTTTCCAGGCACCGGCCCACCTGCGGTCCGAATTGGAGGCAGGCCCAAAAATCACGGATTCTCAATCCCCAGCCACGGGTAAGCCCTTGCTCCCCCCTGCTCAAGTGCAACTCAACCTGGATACGGCCGAACCCCTGAGGCGCAGCAGCTTCAGGAGCGACCGGTTCTATCTTGCAGGACCTACAGTGATATCCGACAGTCCCGGTTCGCGTTTCATGGACAACATGTTTAGCCCCGAAGTGTTTCGCCTCAAGAAGGTCTCGATCAAGTGCCCCATAGCAACAGCCATCAAACGCAAAAATCCTCTTGCCCTATTAAGCGGCCTGGGCGCTGACCCGCTAGAAGCAGGGATTGCGTTTCGGTTGCTGCAAATTGATTGGTAAAGCGGTTTATGTCCGGTGTCAGGCAATCATGGATCTCCTTAAAATACTTTCGCTTTTGAATCGGAAATTCAGCAGTTCAAAGAAATGGCTTTTGTTGCTCACAATTCTTTGTGGAGGTTGCAACCGGCACCAGGCGCAAACGCAAATCGAAGATCTCCCGAACGGCATCCGGCTGGTTTCAGTCAATTTCCCCGGCAGCACAAATGTTTCGATCTTCACGTTTACGGGAATGGGCCTTGCCACGGACGCGCCCGGGCAAGCCCAATGGGCTCACCTGGTCGAGCACCTGGTGGTGCGCAGCACGGTTCCCGGGGACCTGGCTCATGCCAACGCAGAGACGCTCATCGACCATATGCGGTTGGATACGTACGGGTCATTGGCCGATTGGCGCAGTTGGCTGTCGCATCACCGCCGCTGGATTGAGGGCGTGCCGTTCAGCCAAACGAGCCTTGAAACCGAAAAACCGCGAGTCATCTCCGAATGCGATGTCACCGCCAGGAACTTGATGACGTCAAAATTCGCATTTGGCGCCTGGGCTCAAGCCCACCGCCACGGGCTCAATCATGTCGCGCTCAAAGGCGACGTGTTGGCCGCAAAATTGAACGATGTTCAAGCCCTGCGAAACGCTCATTTCGCGGTCCCGGGCGAAGTTACAGTTTGCGTCGTTGGCGGGGTCCCAACGCCGACTGCCCTGGCCGGACTAAAGGAGGACCTGGAAAGCCTGCGTCTAACTGCGACGCCCGTTTCCAAAGTCAAACCGAAGAACGGAGATGTCGAGCTCACCTGGGACCTGGACGGCCGGGCCTTGTTGATGACGTGGCCGATTCCTGACTTCGACGATCCCGACTACGCGGCCCTAATGGTGGCGGGCCAGCTCCTGAACATGAAAATGGCAGCTACGCAACCGGCCAAAAGAACTTCCGGCGCGGTGTTGGCCGGGGCGGACTTAATCACACCGGAAGGGAAATTCTTCTATGTGTCCACGGCGCTGAATCAGGCGGCAAGTTTCGATGAACTCAGGGAACGATTTCAGGCTGCGGTTGATGAGTTGGCGGCAGGGAACGATCTCAATCAAGCCAAAGCCATAGGGCAGCAGATTGCGTTCACGCTTACCCGGGTTTCTCCGCCGCCTTCGTTTGTCCCTTTGCCGGCGGGAATAACCCGAGCGATCGTCGAGGGGAATCTTGGATTGAGGTTCGGAATGAATGTCCACCGCTTCGGTGCTTCGAGGGAAAAGCTGGCATCCAATCTATCAGCCGTTTCGCCCGGGGATGTGCAAAGAGTCGCAAAGAAATATCTTTCCCGAAGTTCGTGCGCTGTGTGCCAAATCGAACCTCGGAATAGCCCATAGCCTCAGCGATCTTACTTATGTCCAAACTGGATCAGCAGACCACCAATGGCGATAAAGGCGACGCCGGCCAGTGTTGGTGCCGACAGACGCTCGTTGAACACGAATCGCCCAAAGAGCACGCTGACGATCGCGAAAAAAGCGACATAAACCCCAAGTAATTTTGAGAAGTCCCATTTCACGGAATTCACCAGCAATCCATAAAGGGCCAGCGCAGAGCACCCAGCCAAAATCCAGGAAGCCTGGCGGCTGCGCAGACCCTGGCGCACTGCCGCATCCCCGCTCACTTCGAGCAAAGCCGCCCCAATAAAAATAAACCACGCGATGAACGTCATAGCTTGCGAGGAGTGTAAGGCTCTTTGCGAAGCATGCAACGTTGCTCCCGCGTAGCGCAGGGAGCCGCCGGGGTACGCGAGTCGGATTCCGAAGGGCGTTTGCATCGTGTTCTCCGCCTCACTTCGACAGCCGCGGACGAGCCAAAGCGCTGGAGATTGGGAATCAATTAGAGCAGCATTCGCCGGGTTCCAGGTTTTGTTCCATTGAATGAAAACAATCGTTTGGTTCAGGCTCGATCTGAGACTGGCGGATAATCCAGCGCTGACGGCTGCTGCGCAAACAGGCGACACCATCCCTGTGTACATTCACGCGCCTGAGGAGGAAAAGCCATGGGTTCCAGGAGGCGCTTCACAATGGTGGCTTCACCAATCATTGTGCGCGCTGAGCGAGGGGTTGAGAGCGGTTGGATCCAGGCTAATTATCCGACGCGGGCCCACCCTTAAAACGCTTCTAGTGCTGGCCAGAGAAACGTCGGCCAACGCGGTGTTCTGGAACCGGCGGTATGAACCTGCCGTTGTCGCACGCGATGGCGAAATCAAATCCGCGCTGCGTCAACAAGGCGCGCAAGCGGAGAGTTTCAATGCGGCCCTGCTGCACGAGCCATGGACCATTCGCAACCAAAGCGCAAAACCGTTCAGAGTGTTTTCTCCATTTTGGAGAACGTGCCTCGCCCAGCCCGACCCTGCCGAACCGCAGCCAGTGCAGAAGCATTTGCCCGCCCCGTCCGAATGGCCAAAATCGCTCCAGGTTGAGGAGCTCGAGTTGCTGCCCAAACCGGATTGGGCTGGAGGCTTGAGGGCGGCCTGGCAACCGGGCGAAAAAGGCGCAGCAGCCAACCTCGCCCAATTCCTAAAAAGCAGCTTCGATACTTATCGCGAACAACGGGACAGACCTGACCTGCCGGGGACATCGAGGCTTTCACCACATCTGCACTTCGGAGAAATCAGCCCGCGACAGGTCTGGCATGGATTGGCCAAAGCGGCTTCAAAACGTGCGGTTCCTGGTGCGCAGTGGCGCAATTCGTCATTCGTCACCGAGCTCGGCTGGCGCGAGTTTTCCCATCATCTCCTGTTCCACTTTCCAACGACGCCCTCGGATCCATTGCGACCCGAATTTGCGAAGTTTCCCTGGCGCAAGGACGATGGTTTTTTGCGTGCGTGGCAACGAGGCCAAACCGGCTACCCCATCGTCGATTCCGGAATGCGGCAGTTATGGGCGACAGGGTGGATGCATAATCGAGTACGCATGATCGGCGCCAGCTTTCTGGTCAAAGACCTGCTCTTGCCGTGGCAGGAGGGCGCGCGCTGGTTCTGGGATACGCTGGTCGATGCCGACCTCGCTCAAAACACACTGGGCTGGCAGTGGACCGCTGGATGCGGAGCGGATGCGGCGCCGTATTTCAGGATTTTTAATCCGATACGCCAGGGAGAAAAATTTGATCCGGATGGAGCTTATGTCAGGCACTGGTGCCCTGAGCTGTCCAAATTGCCCGCCAAATATATACATAATCCATCGACGGCCCCGGGCGAAGTGCTCGTCAGGGCGGGCGTGGTACTGGGACGGGATTATCCTCCGCCTATTGTGAGCCATGCCATTGCGCGCGAAGTCGCTCTCGAAGCTTTTTCCAAAATCAAACAGGCAGGCTCCGCTTAGCTGTTAACCCGAAGTTGAGTGAGCAGGCGAGCGGGCACGGGGAACGCCGGCGAGGCGCGCGGACGCGTTTTCGCTGGGAAATCTCTTCTACTCCCATGAACAAAGGACGGGAGATGTTGTTCCGATTCAAAACGACTTTACCTCCATTGTGCAAGTGTAGTGTCATTGCCGGCATGAAGGAATCTTCGGAACCGAACCTTGCGCCTCCCGGCAGCGGGCTGCCAAAACTGGAGCTCATGGCGGCGAGAGTGATTTTCGGATGGCGATTGAGAACCGGCACTCGCGCGGCATTCAACGAGGTATTCCGGCGCGAGCGCCGGAACGTGCTGGAATTGGCCGGTGGGCTGGATGAGAACTCGGGAGCGAAGCGCGTTCTGATCAAGCGGATCCGCGGCGTCGAAGACAGCAGCCGGTATTGGTCAGTGTTCATGACGCTTGACCACCTTCAAATCGTGCAAAGCCAGGTAGCAATGGTCATTTGCCAGTTGTTGAAGGGGGTCATCCCGCAAGGCAAAGCCAGCACGGCTAAGGTCAAGCCGCGGCCAGGAGCGACGATTGCCTCCGTGAAGGAGTTTGACGCGTCCTGCGATCAGCTCCTGGCGGCGGTTGCCGAACCATCGAACCTGCAAACCGAGGCCACCTATGAGCATCCGTGGTTCGGCGAGTTGAATGCCGAGGGCTGGCACGCGCTGGCCGCTTTACACCTGGGCATCCACCGGCGTCAAATTGAGCAAATCCTCAAGGGGTTGTGAATCCGGCTGCGCAACCGGGTATTGGCCCCATCCAAAAGCGGAATCGGCCTGACCGCCTGCTTCCAAATAGGGTCACCACATCACTTGAGCGGCGCATCATTGGGACGAGAATGAATCAAGAAACACAGAATTTGGAGGAGCAATGAAAGACAGCAGCCGAGAAACCAGCAAGGCAACGGGCAAAGGCACGCGTGGAGTGCTTATTGGCCGGACTCGCGTCGGCAACCAGACTACTGCCGCGACGTCAGGCGCGCCCTCAGGGCAACAGGAGCGGCATCGGAAGTTTTCAACCTCAGATGGCAATTTTCCACGCGAAATCGCGCGCGAGCAGTGGCAGGATTTCCTTGCTGATTTCAGCGCCGAACACGATGGGTGGAACTCAGATATAGAAGTCTTCGAACCGAACCAAACTTCCCGGTTGGAAGTGCACGGGCTTCCATTCGAGGGGGTAAGCATTGATTTGCAGCAGCGCGTTACCGCCATCAGCGCGGGCGACAAGACTTCAGACCACGTTCAAAAACTCATCCCGGCAACCAACCGCATTACGGCCCTTAACGAGAACGAAATGGAAATCGAGGCTCTGGACCGCACGCGGATTCTGGTGCATTGCCATGAACCTACAACGAGGGCCGAGTGAGGAACTGCGCAGGCACGGAATCCTCACCGATAGTTAACACGATGCAATGAAAGCTGGCCCGCAGAAGACGGCCCGAACAACCATCGGCCGCAAACGAGGTCAACGGGGCCCGGACAATGGCCCCGCCGGACTCAGCAAATCGTTGCCCGGCGGCAAGCGCACCCCTCCCGCGGATCGGGGAGCCTGCGAAAAAGAAAGCTCCGTTCAGGGTAGCGAGTAGCGGCTGAACCTATCCTTCAGGCGTCCTTTTCCTTCGACTCGGTTTATTTCCTTTTATCCGATCGAGGTCGTCCTGCATTTTGCTGATTCGCCTGGCTATGGTCACCTGGAACCTCCTGGCGTCGACCAGTCTGCGATTAAGCCGCTGCATGATCTCTTGAAGCTTTGCGTCCATAACCTTCCAGTAGATAGACACAAAAGGGGCATAAGAAATTCAATTGCTCAGGGAGGATAATGTCCCCGGAACCGAGGCTTATATCGCGCAACGGTTTAGCTTATCGCGAGGCACCAGCGCGACCGGACTTTACGAGTAGTTCACTCGCGGAGGGTTCTCAGGTAGCCTATGATTGCTCCAATGTCGGCTTCGCTGAGCTTGCTGGCGAACCTGGGCATTTCTCCCTTGATCCCGTCGCGGATCCGCCTGGCGATACCCCCGTCGCTGAGTTCGAGATTGTGCAGACTCGGGCCTTCATCGCCGCGGGCGTCTTCGCCATGGCAATGCGAACAATTTTTCTCATAAAGGTCGCGCCCGGGTTTCTGTTCAGTGCCAGGGGCCTGGGGCTCGGGGCTTCTACACTCGGTCTTTGAGGCGCTGGATAATGACGGACTAATAACAAACCCGAGCGCGAGTCCTAGAACAGTAATGGCAGCTTGAAACTTCGATCTCACGTGATGCGAATTAGTTCTAAACAGAGTTGCGCATTAAAAAAGCGCGCCAAATAGTTCCCCTGCCCCGCTGAAACATCACCCGGCTAACGGCGAATCAACAACCGCCAGCGTGTTCCGGCCTTGCACGAAATTGACCGTCGTGACTCCCAGAACACTGCGCAATTTTTCGGCCGGGACTTTCATGGGACCGGGTTTGGGTGCTGTTCCAGGTTGAGGCTGCGGAAAGGCCGTGGACATTGCGGTGTGGAACGTAATGTTGCCCTCCACCTTTTGGATTATCTGGTGGATGTGCCCATTGAGCACGGTAACGGACCCGAAGCGCTTCAAATAACTCAGCGCCTGTTCGCTGTCATCGGTTCCCCAGCCCCATTTCGGGTAAACCGCCCAAAGAGGCACATGAGCGAACACCACGATGGGCGTGCTGGCCGAGCGATCGCTGAGATCGCTTTTGAGCCATTCGAGTTGTTCCTGTCCAAGAACTCCAAGCCCGCCCTCCTTGATATCCATCACATTGACCAAACCGACAAAATGCGCGCCGTGGTGATCAAAACTGTACCAGCCGTTGCCTTTGGATTCCGTGCCAAACCTCTCTCGATACTGTTTGCCATTATCATTCAAAACATCATGTTCTCCGGGAACACAAAACACCTGCCGTGTTTTGCAGTCTTTGAGCACCTGATTCAAGGTGTCGAATTCTTCAGGTTCGGCCAGGTGCGTTAAGTCGCCGGTGTGCAACATGAACGAGGGAGTGTTGGGCAGCGCATTGATCCTGGAAACGGCTTCCTTCAAAGTAGCGGTCACGTCTTTGTTCGCTTCTTTGTTGAACCCGATGTGGCTATCGCTGATTTGAACGAAGCTGAAATCGCCCCTGGCAGACAAGTCTGCCGCATCGGCAGCCCGGCTGAGGGTCTGTGACCGAAGAACCCCGCCGGACAGAGTCCAAAGGACGCCCGTGCCGGCCCAGGCCATGCATTTGAGGAAACCCCTGCGGTCAACGCCGTCGTGATCGTGGTTTTGTTGGATGAACTCAGACATAATTCGCGTGATCTTGCTTTCCCGACTTTGCAGGAGCGGCAACGTGCCGTCCGTTCACCACTACAAACCGGAGGAGAGGCCGATTTATTCCCAAAGATTAAAACTTTTCTTGAACAAATCATCGCCTCCTCGAGTTCCTGTGTTCAGTGACATGGCCTGATGAGGCTCATTAGCTTTGCACTTTCCTCGGGCCCGGGTTGGAGTTACTAAGTTCTCATGAATTTCGAGGATCCCCTATCCTGCCAAAGCGGCGCGGCAGTTCGGGTTCAAGCCTGACATACCATGCTCAAAAGATTGCGTACCAGCAATAACTGGAAGTTCTTCTGCGCGCTGCAGCAAGCGAACAAGCCGCTGGCCTGCGCGTGGTGGGCAGTGCTGATCCTGCGCGGCCTGATGCCGGCGGCTTTTGCAGTGACGATGGGCGTGCTCATCGGCGCGCTGCAAACCGGAACAAGCCTGTGGATGCCCCTGGCGCTGGTCGGTGTGGTGTTCGTGCTTTTGCAGGTGCTTTCTCCGCTTCACAACGCGATCGCCAGCAACCTTGGGAGCCAAACCGCGGCGTGGCTGTACGATCAGCTGACGATTGCCTGCGTGCGCCCCCCGGGAATAGGACATTTGGAGGAACCGAGTCTGACAACGGATCTGACGATGGCACGGGACTTTGATTTGGGGATCACAGGGCCGCCTTTAAATATCTCCATGGGGTTCATCGCTTCAGGCCTGGTTGAGATGGCAGGCGGACTGGCTGCGTCGATCCTGCTGGCGGGCTATTCCTGGTGGGCGCCGCTGGTTTTGGCGGGAGCATGGTTTGCAACGCATTGGTTGCTGCGTGAAAGCGCGGTGTGGCGCGATCGCAACACGGAAGAAGTGCGCGAAGCCCAGCGTCACGCCGACTACGCTTATCGGCTGGCTGTGGATCCCCCCGCGGCAAAGGAGTTGCGGCTCTTCGGGCTGAGTTCATGGACCGTGGACCGGTTCAAATCGCGGCGGCGTCAGCTGTTTGAGCTGCAATGGCGTGCCACGCGGTTGCGTGAACGTCCGGTGGCCTGGAGTGTGTTGATCGTGGTTGCGGCGAATGTCGCCGTCTTTTCGGCCCTGGCCCTGGACGCGGCCAAAGGAGCGCTTTCGTTGTCTCAACTCGTCACGTTTGCGAGCGCGGCGGCGGCCACAAGCATGATTGGCTTCGGCGGTTTATCCTGGGCGCTGGACAGCGCGTCGGCGCCGGTTGGAGCCGTGGCGCGATTAAAGAAGCCGATGGAAACAGCGGGGGCCTTGCCGCTCCGGAACGAGCCGGCCGTTGGCATGCCGGCGCGGGAGATCTGTTTCAAAGACCTTAAGTTTTCGTATCCCAACACCGACGCATGCGTGCTTGATGGGTTCAGCCTGGTGATCCCAGCAGGCACCTCCCTTGCCGTTGTGGGGCAGAACGGCGCGGGAAAAACGACGTTGGCAAAACTACTCTGCCGATTGTACGACCCCCAGGCGGGAGCCATTCAGATAGACGGGGTCGATTTGAGGGATCTCGATGTGGAATCCTGGCGCCATCGGATCACCGCTGTGTTCCAGGATTTCATCCGGTTTGAACTATCGCTCAGGGAAAACGTTGCGCCCGGTGGAGCGCCCGACGATGTGATCCAGGAAGCCCTCGTAGCAGCCGGTGCCGCGGGCCTGGCCAACCTGGATACTCCGCTATCGAAGGGATATGCCGGCGGCACCGACCTGTCGGGCGGCCAATGGCAGCGAATCGCGCTTGCCCGAGCCCTCTGCGCGGTGAAACTCGGCGCCGGGCTGGTGCTTCTGGATGAGCCCACCGCTCAACTGGACGTGCGCGGCGAGGCGGAAATTTTTGATCGATTGCTCAAGGCGACAAGGAAGGCCACGACGATCCTCATTTCTCACCGTTTCTCAACCGTCCGCCACGCGGACCGGATTTGTGTTTTGGAGAATGGCCGGGTGGTCGAGCACGGCACTCACGACGAGTTAATGGCGCGTGGAGGGCGTTACCACACGATGTTTCAACTGCAAGCCTCCCGTTTCGGCGAGGGTGAGGAGGATGGAATGGAGCTCAATGCAACCGGTTGAAGAAATGCCGCCGGCACTGCCGTCGATGTGGCGCGCGCTCAAGCGCGGATACCGGGCCGAGCCGCTGATGCTGCCATTAGCGCTTGGGTTTTCGCTGCTCGCGGCGTTGCCGGACGCGTTGATGGCGTTATGGCTCAAGCTGCTGGCAGACGGCGTTCTTGCAAAAAACCGCCGGTTGCTGCTGGGAGCCGCAGTAGGCCTGGGGATTTCAACCGCGGGCACCTGGTTCCTCAGGGTGATTAGTGATCGCGTCCAGCGGCGGTTCAGAGACCGGTTGACTATCGCTCTGGAGTCGCAGGTGGCGGATCTCCAGGCCTCGGCAGTGACTATCGCCCACCAGGAACGGCCCGAGTACCTGGATCGCCTTGCGATGTTGCGCGACCAAGTGTTCGTGCTGGACCACATGTACATGTCGCTGTTCTCGACGTTCGGGTGGATTTTGCGGCTGGGAGTCACGATTGCGCTCCTGTGCTCGATTCACCCGGCTCTCGGGTTGCTGGCGTTGTTTGCAATTCCCACCGTGCTCACCTCGAGCTGGCGGCCGGGCGCGGAACGCAAGGCCGAGGAGGCCGGGGCCCCGGCGCGGCGGCTGGCCAGGCACCTGTTTGAAGTAGCGACCACAACAGCTCCCGGCAAGGAAGTGCGCGTGACCGGGATCGGCGAAAAACTGACGAACCTGCGCAGGAGCACGTGGGACATTTGGTATCGGAGCGTCTCGAGAGCTCGATGGATGAGCGCTGTGTTCCACATGATGGCATGGACTGTTTTCGGCACCGGCTATCTCGGCGCCGTCGTTTTCGTGGCTGCCATCATGAAAGGGTCTTCAGCCCAGGTGCTGCTGGTCCTGGCTGCGGGGTCGCGCCTTTCGGCGTATATCGGCGCAACGGTCGGGGAGATAGGTTTCCTCCGGGGTTTTTGGCTGGAAGGCTCGCGACGCCTTGCATGGCTGGAGGATTACACGGCTGCCCTGGCCGATCACGCCGACGTGGAAGTTCCAAAAAGCTTATCGGATGGAATCGTGATCGAGCATCTCAGCTTCAGCCACCCGGGCAGCGAACGCGCCGCGTTGAAAAACGTGAGCGTAAAATTGCCGGCAGGCAGCGTGGTGGCCGTAGTTGGAGAGAACGGAGCAGGCAAAAGCACCCTGGTGAAGCTGCTCTGCAGGATGTACACGCCGGATTCGGGCCGAATCCTTGTTGACGGAAGAGACCTCGGGAGGATGCCGGCGACGGAATGGCGTTCCCGGCTTGCGGGAGCGTTTCAAGACTTTTTCCGGTTCGAATTTCGCGCTCGGGATACGGTGGGCCTGGGTGACGTGACCCGGCTGGGAGATCTGAAAGCGGTTTCTGCCGCGATCGAACGGGGTGGCGCCGACGAGGTGATACAGAACCTTGGTTCAGGCCTGGAAACGCAGCTGGGCAAGACCTGGCCGGCGGGCGTGGAGTTAAGTTTCGGCCAATGGCAAAAGCTCGCTTTAGCCCGAGGTTTTATGCGGGAACATCCGCTGCTGCTGGTCCTGGACGAACCCACCGCTGCCCTGGATGCGGAAACGGAGCATGCGCTCTTCGAGAGGTTCGCGGCGGCGGCGCGAGACGGGAAGACCCAACAGGACGGGAACGGTCGAATCACATTGTTGGTATCTCATCGGTTCAGCACGGTGCGCATGGCAGACCTGATTGTTGTGATGAACGGGGCGGAGGTTGTGGAAGTCGGCAGCCATAACGAACTGATGGCGCTCGGCGGCACCTATTCAGAACTCTACAGGATTCAGGCGGCCGCGTACAGGCACATCCCGGCAAAGGAACAAGCGCAACGAAGCGAGGCGTAGCGGTTGAACGGTTTAATTCAGGACCGAAGCGACAATCTTCACTGCCCTTCGCATATCGTCCGATGTGACCATCAAGTTGGTAACCGCTCGAATGGTATCTGCTGAAACCGGCAAGACGAGCACACCATGTTCTTTCAGTCGATTAACCAGGAGTTGGGCGGAAATGGTTCTGACCCGGAACCGCACCATATTGGATTCGACGTCTCGCGGGTCCAGTTCGAGGCCGTTTATCTCAGCGAGGCCCGTCGCCAGCAGTCGGGCGTTGGAATGATCTTCAGCCAACCGCGCGCGATGATGCCGCAATGCGTAGAGCGCCCCGGCCGCAATGATGCCTGCCTGGCGCATGCCGCCTCCTAACATTTTTCGAAAACGCCTGGCCCGCTCGATGACCACGGCTGAACCGACCAGGGCCGAGCCCACCGGCGCTCCCAAACCTTTCGAAAAACAAACGCTGATTGTGTCACACGGAGCGGCGTAGTCTCTTTCGCCAACTCCGGCCGCCACGCAGGCGTTCCATAAGCGGGCTCCGTCCAGGTGCACTAGCAGCTCATGTTTTCGCGCTGCGACAGCAACCTCTTTAACCTGGTCAACCGACCAAATCTTGCCCCCTCCTCGGTTGTGCGTGTTCTCAAGGCACACCATCCGGGTCCGAGGAAAGTGCGGGTCCACAGGGCGGATCACCGCTTCAATTGCTTCTGGTGAAAAGATACCCCGCTCCCCGTTGAGACATCGGCACATCACACCGCTTAAAGCCGCCGGTCCGCCAGCCTCATAATAGTAAATGTGAGCGTTAGCCTCGACCAGGATCTCGTCGCCGGGCTCTGTTTGAGCGCGAATCGCCAGCTGATTGGCCATGGTTCCAGAGGCGGTAAAGAGCGCCGCCTCCTTGCCCAGGAGCGAAGCGGTCTCGGATTCGAGTTCCTTTACCGTCGGGTCATCTCCGAAAACGTCGTCGCCCACTTCGGCCCGCGCCATGGCTTCCCGCATCGCCGGCGTTGGTTTGGTCACCGTATCACTGCGCAAATCGATCACCTCAGGACTTGGGCAATTCATGGGATAATGATGAACAAAACCTGTGTGAACGCAAAACAAAGCAAAGGCCGAAATCGGATTGGCCCCGTGCTTTCGGGAATAGGCACAATCATTCGTGGGGCGTATGATGGCCGTCCCTGGATTTGGACGGTTCATCCCTCAAAAACACACCTTCATTTCATTTCAGCGCTCATGATCTTGCCAAAGAAGCGGAGGTAATTAAAACCTGCATTCCGTTCGAGGTCATTCAATTTTGCAGGTCTGCTCAAATCACATGGTAAGTAGCCGATTTGAACACTTAAGAACGCTCAGTCCCATTGAAGCCGCGCAAGCATGGCTGGCGGGCGATTTCGGCATTGGGGACGAACAAGCGATGATCGAAGCCATTCGCCGCGAGATCCCTATCCCTGTGTCGGACGACCAAATCGTGGATTTTTTTGCGGACGCACTGGCTGAGGAACGCACGGACGCTCAAGCCTGCCTGGAGGAGCTTCGAAGTCGATCGTGACTTGTTGATCCGACACCCCCTTGCATTCGGGCAAGCCCTTCTCGCTGCGGAAATATTCCAATTCAGTTGCGGCTTCCGTCACCGGCGTCCGAACTTGCCCAAATCGTCCCAAGGAATTTCCTCGTTCAGCCGTTGCCGAGCTCGTGGCAATGTAACTGCACAGCTGCGCGACTTTCCTGGAGTTGGATTTTCGGCAGCCCAAAGTAATCGGCCCGGCGGGAAAGACGATTTCTGACAACCTTGTGCGCGGGCCGGATCAGCTCGATCATCAGTGAACCGTCAAGTTGCCCAGCTCTTTTTCATACAACCGCAAATGCAAACCGGGAATGGCAAGGTCAGCAAAATCCTCATCGTGGACGGTTATCCAATCTTCAGGCAGGGGCTGGTTCAAATCCTCTCGCCCCACCACGATGTTTCCGTCTGCGGTGTGGCTGCCACAGCCGCACAAGGTGTGGACGGGGCATCGCGGCTGAGGCCGGACCTGGTTTTATTGGATGTTTCATTGCCCGACCGCAGCGGGCTTGAGGCGATCAAAAAGATTCGCGGAAAACATTCTGAGATGAAGATCCTGGCCGTCTCGATGCACGACGAAACAGTTTACGCACCCCGTGTCCTGCGCCTTGGCGGGAACGGGTACATCATGAAACGCGAAGAACCGGCCGAAGTGCTGTCGGCCATCCGACGGGTGCTGGGTGGGGAGACGTACCTAAGCCCCGCCATGCTGGCTCGAAAGAAATCCAAAATCCCAAGGTCCAGAGAAATCCGACCGCTGGATGCCCTGACAGATTCGCAGCTGGAAATTGTGGAATTATTGGGCCAGGGAACGACGTACGCTGAGATGGCCGCAAGGCTTGGCCAAAGCGCTTTGGCGATAGTGAGTGAATGCGAAGCCATCCGCAAAACTCTGCGGCTGCGCAGTGAAAACGCCCTTATCCGATACGCAGTCCATTGGCTCGAATTGGAAATCAAGTAGCGGAGCGGGCGCGGGGTTGGAGGCATAAAAAATGTTCAGCTCTTGATAATTCGCCTGATCCTAAAATGGGTTCGTTCCGAAAAACACGCATTTGGTGTGAAAACAGTCGATGAGAGGAGCAAAGTTTGTGCGAAACCATAGGAAAACCTTGGTTTTCGTGAGTTGTCTGTGCGCGCATGGACCGGGTTCGCTGCCGCGAAAATTGGCTTCGATTGGGTTTGTTTATACATGTTTCTTCTGGTCAAGGGCCAGCCCGATTGGCCGCAGCGATGGATAGATGAACTTTGAGGGACCATAAAGAAGCGCAAGTTTACCGCGGGTCCTGCGCCAAAAAGGAAAAGGACTGCTTTTTGCCGTGTTTGCTGGCCTGGCAAGCGAGCCCGCGGTTGATCAGATCAGGAATCAAGTTCGCGTAGAGGTCATTGGGTTTCCAAGAATTTGGCCGACCAGGTTGGGATGCATATCGGCCCGTGAGCTGACTCTTTGAGAGCGTGATCCAACCATCGTGTCGAAATTCGGGGGACGCAAAATCGCACCGAATCCGCGTCAGCAGAGTATCGGCGGCATTTTGGGTCAGCGTCTTGTGGGCGCTTGCATCCAGCCAGTCGGCGGTGCACAGGCAATGGTCTACGTGCGCGATGGCAAACTCGAGGACTGACGCACTGATGGTCCCATCCCAAGACTGCCGATCCTGGTTAGCCCAGACGCAGGCCGAAAAAATCATAGCCACCTTCTGGACCTGGCGCGGAGCGCCGTTAAGACGTGCCGCGCGCGCCTCATCGTTTTCGCTCTCGAGCAAGTGGCGGTTACGGCGCTGGTATGAGTCCCAGAGGGCACTGGCCTCGCCGCTGAAGGCGCAAGGCCCACGGAGCAGAGCTATGTTCTTTAGTTTATTTGCGAGCTGGTCGAAGTGCGCCTCCTGCGGGTGAGGCGCCAGGGAGATAAATCGCCCGTGCTGCCGCGCGACATAGAAAAGGAAACGCCGTTGCAATCCCGAAGATATGCCTCGGCCGCGCAGCCGGCAGAGGTCGAAGGTCGCACCCAAAAGGACACTCGTGCTGGTCTCGTCAACCACCCGCTTGCCTCCCGAATGTTGATGATTACTACGATTCTTCTCAAAAGACTCTGATAACGGCTTACAGTCGTACAAGTTTAGGAAAACTTGGCCAACTCGCTCGCCGTAGCCGCTCGTTGTCCAAGTCCCCAAAATAGGGTTGGCTTCTGCGGCGATTAATAACTTGTCGGGGCATCCGATGCCATTTTGGTCGAACTCATTAAACAACGACTCTGAGCTGCAAGCATGGGGCAGGAATTGCTTTTCTGGGATTATTCTCCGGGCCAGTTGCTCGGCCAGATTGATCGCGCTTGATTTACGGTCCCCGGATTTCCCGCCCAGCATTGAGAAGAGGTTTGGGTAAATTCGCTCTTGGCCCCACGGGAAATAAATCCCTCGAGCCAAACACGCAGCAACTACGGGCAAAACCGAACCGACCAAAAAACTGTCTGCGCTCTCGACCTGCTGACGGGCGTAATCAAGGTATTCGCTCAATAACGATTCCGGGGGAACGATCGCCTCTTCGAGCGTGGGCTGCCCAGTCGAATTTGTCGAATTTGTCGAACTCGTGGACTGAACCACCTCATGATGGTACGGCGATTTCCCGGCCGCTGCTTTTGTCTGCGGCGGGCTCTGTTTTTGCACTTTGCGGGTTCTTCGACACGAGGCAACGGCGGGCTCAACCGAAATGCTGACCCTCGAAGATCGCAGATGCCCCTTGGCATTTGCCTCCGGACCCGCCGGAAACAGCCGAATGGCGGCTATCTGAATCAGGTGGTCCTCGACCCGCAGAGCATCATATCCCTGGGACGCCAGGGACTTGATCACGCGTGCAACGAACGAGTGACCGGCACCAATCGGATCGGCAACTGGGTCCGCGCGGAGTAGAGGCTGCAGAGCCCGATCCTGGTTCAAGATCTTAAGCACGCGCTGGTACCGGGCCAGTGCGAGAGTCTGACTGTTCATTTTCATGGATTTTTCCTCGGTACCAGCTTAGAACACGCAATGAGTCGAAGGCCGCCAGGCTTGGACCACATGCACGATCTGTTGCACGAGATAAAGTTCTTCGGCGTTAATGCAAAGATCGAAGAGCGCTTTTATCTCTTCGTTGGAAAGATTCCAACTGCCCTCGTCCAGGCTGCCAGTCGAGTATTCGCGCCATAGTTGTCGTATCGCGGGGTGGTTCTTCAATTTCAAAAGCGCGCGTCTCTCGACCTGACGAACGCCTCGGATCGACATTCGCAACACCCTGGCAACTTGCTCCTGGGTGAGCCCTTCCCCTTTGATGAGATCGGCCCGCAAGGGCAGTTTTTTGGCGTCGCTGCCAAGCTTGGCCCGTTGAATCCGCGCCTGTTTTTCCCAATAGCGGGCCTTTCGCATCGCTGTCAGTCGGTCGGGGGTGCCGGTCGTGCGCCATATCGTGCCACCAAAGGGACCGGTAAACGCGGCCGTAAATATTTTGCTGCGGTGGCTCCGGTGGACGCTCGCTTCGCCCAGGAAGATCTCCCGAATAGGGTCCGCCTCGATCATTATCTTCACGAGCAGATTGGCGCCTTTTGTGATGTCCGCCCGCGAGTAATCCCGGGCATTGAGCAGCCCCGCGGCCGATTCGGCTGCGAGGAACAGTTTATTCAATTCGAATGTTGATTTTGTCATGACCTATATACGCTGGTATGGTTGGAAGTTGCGCTGGGCTTCTTTTGACGCGCCCGAAGGTGGGGCGCCGTCTCAGAAATGTTTACAGTGTCGCCTTCCGGACGAGCGCCCCCAGGGCTCTCCACAAGGCAAGTTCCGCGGTCGGCCGAAATCCAGGGACCTTTTCGCCTGTTGCGTCTTGGACACATCCGAGATGTTTAAAGAAAGCCTGGGCTTTGCCCCCTTGCACCAAGAGCTGCGCTGATATGCGGCCAGTTTGCACCCAGTCCGCCGGCCGATAGAGGAATTGCTCGAACAACTGTCGCCAGTCGGGCACCAATTGTCGCAATGGCTTTAAGGATTTGGCCCAAAAATACTGAGCCATGCCCCGCTCGATCTTGAACCCCATTTTGCGCAAGATTTCCCGTTCGTGCGGAGGAATCGCCAAGATGCGCTCCCTTAGCTCGGCGCACTCCCATCCGGGTAAGTTTTGAGCCTCCTGACTGGGGACAAAATCCGGGTCCCGCAGGTAAACTTTTGTCGAGTTGTCCGGCGCCTGCGTTCTGGCCCGCTTGCAGGAGGTAACGGAATCGGCCGGTCTGGATTGCTGTGAACGAACGTGCTTTCTCATGCCATTAGATACACGCTCTGGGGCGGGAAGATGCGGAACCTAGATCACACCGATCAAACTTTGAGCGGTACTCGGGTAAGTAATACATATGGCATCTTTGAAACAGATCATTGCAAATAAAAAGAACGCTACGCACAGCACCGGCCCACGGTCTATCGCGGGAAGGGCGCACAGCTCGCGCAACGCGCTGAAGACCGGCGCATACGCTAAACTCATGTTGCTAGTCGACGACGACCCCAAAGAGTTTGGGCGGTTGCGTCTTGAGTTTTACCGAGAGTGGCGGCCGGTCGGTGTTACCGAACGCCTGTGTGTCGAGCGGCTCGTGGCCATCACGTGGAGGAGCCGCAGGTATTACCGGGCAGAAGCTGGCCTTTTCGCGATGCACCGGGATTGCCCAGGCGGACAAGGCGGCGTGGCGACGGCGATCAATAAAGACGGAGTTGAGACCCAGGCTTTCTCGCGGCTTTTGCAGATGGACGCGGCCGCTGATCGAAGCTTTGACCTAGTGGTCCGGCGCCTGCAGCGCCTCCAAGCCAAGCGTGCGAAGCGCTCGGGCTTGAGTGGACACTCAGCGGAAACCGCAGAGCTGACATCGGGGTCAGAAGTGGCAACTGGTGCTGAGGAAAACCAGTTTGATTACCCGCAGATCTGATCCCACACGCGGGCTGTGGCTTTCGGCAAATTCGACAAATTCGACAAGTTCGACGCCTCCGGAGGAGCAGTCGGCCGAAAGCTTTGGGCCATAGTTAGCGTTCATTTGATAGTACACCAAATCCAGGTATCCCTCCCGCTGAGGCCCGAGATGCAGCGCTAATCCTTAATGGGTCCCAGACCTGTTGACGCCACACGACTCCCAGCGTTATGGTCTATGCATGGTGCCATTAACCGTGGAATTGCCGTCGCAGCAAAGTCTAACTGAGCAGAATCTTCGTCGTTGGAATGATCTTCTTTCTGACCCAAGACTGGCGCGGCTCCAGGAACGCATTGAGACCAACCGGTTCGGACACATCGTTGTGGGCACGCCTCCCTCAGCGCGTCATGGCAGTTATCAATTTAGGATCGGCGTTCTGCTCGACCGATACCTGCGCGGCGGAAGGGTTATCACCGAATGCCCCATCTCGACCGCGGATGGAGTCAAGGCAACCGATGTTGCCTGGGCCTCGCCCGAGCGTATGCGCGAGTTGGGCGCCGATTCTTGTTTCCCGCACGCGCCGGAGATCTGCGTCGAAATTCTTTCCCCAGGAAATACCGAGGCCGAAATAAGAGAAAAGACGGCGCTTTATTTTGACGCAGGAGCGATGGAGGTGTGGCATTGCACAGATACTGGTAAGATGATTTTTTTGCGCCGAGGTGAAGCGCAAACCCTCCATAGATCGCAAACCTGCCCTGATTTTCCGGCTCAGGTAAATCTTTAACTGAAGATCAAGAGGCCACGCGCTCAAAGGACAACCATGTTGGGCATTAGCGCACTTGCTAGACGGTTTGGTTTAAAACCCTCAACCACCAGCCGAGGTTTGAAATCCAGAAAGATTCGTCCGGAGCCGCCGTTTCCTGGTGAATGCGTGGCGATCCCGGCCCCCAAAACCAAGCGGACGTACAAGGCGACACCGGCCCTGGAGCTGAAGTTGAGGGAGGCAACGGGCGCTAGGGACCTGGATTGCCCACCAGAGTTCTTTACCGAGCTGCGTTAACTTTGGGTTTGGATTTAGAAAATGGGTTGATCACTCTCACCCCAGTATTGCCGAACCCCTCTTCGTCGCGGCTAACAATTGTCAGGTTATGGACTCGGGCCGTCGCAGCCAGAAAGGCATTAAGGGTCGGGACCGGTTTCTGCAGACCTAACCTCCCCCATTGGTCTGCCACCTCGTCATCCACCCGCAAGAGTCGGTCGGGAAATTCGGCAGCAATCCCAAGCAACCACTT
>Ga0070738_10001084_pt1 | contig 62109 bp, 32 predicted proteins | sample Coa_R2_2_FD_66446 | JGI IMG/M metagenome (GOLD analysis project Ga0070738, IMG submission 66446) | Surface soil microbial communities from Centralia Pennsylvania, which are recovering from an underground coalmine fire - Coalmine... | ecosystem: Environmental > Terrestrial > Soil > Unclassified ... | reverse complement strand
GAGGACGGCCAACCCGATCCCGTCCGCGCCGCCGAAGTCTGGAACCGCGCCGTGCAAGAGCATGGAATTAAGCGAATCACAGCGAAACTACTCAGGGAGGCCGTGGATACCGAATTGGGGGTAAGTCGGCCGTCCCCCTCTTTCGTGGAAACATTTCGGCGACGTTGGCCTTTGCTCTCCGATGATGAGCGGGCCGTGATAAGGGGGATTGTCTATGCGGACTATCCGCAACAAGGGAAGGAAGAAGCGCGGTGCGCTGGCTGAGTTCACGACAGAGGAGGAAGCGTTGTTAGTTGACCTCTATGATCGATGCCAAGGAATCACTGTCGATAGTCTTCCCCACACGGACGAAGAGGAGATGATGCATCTTGCCTTCGTTGCCAAGAGCGGGAAAGTGATTCGGCGGCGTGACTTTTTCCAGGCGGTTCTCGCTCTCAGAAAAGAAGGCGGTAGGCTTTCGCGCAAATGCGTGGCCTGAACAATGGTGGAGTGGAGCGTTCAATAATGAATGAGCAACGGTTGTTGTTGGAGATGCCACTAGAAGCGTTCCTGTCCTGGAATGGGCAAGGCTCTCTGTGGGCGCATCTTGAGAACTGGCAGCGGCGGGACTTCCGCCGCTGGAAGAATTGGGCGCTGATGATGCCGCCTGATGTGAACGAGTATCAAGGGCGACGGAAGGCCGCTTGACTGTAAAAATCTGAGACTCGCCCGGTAGGAATTGGCAATATTGCCACTTGTTCAGCGGGGAGCAATCTGTTCTCCGCTGAACCCTACCTTACATACCCTCTTCGATTGAGGGCGGATGGAATGCCGGTGAAGCAACGATGGCCTGCGGGGCGCATCTGTGCCGGTTGTCTGCGGGAGCTTTGGGAAGCCATAGGCTAGACGCCTAAACCTGGAACAAGCAATTAACCCGTCCCATATTCCAGGCTCGCGGAGAAGTCCAGTAGTTTCGAGTCCGGCTTTCGGGCCGGCGGGAGTACAAAACCTCCCTCTCGCCCTCCTGAACTGTTGCACAGATTGATGCAAATTTGTTGCAAATCTGTATCAGAGCTAAGTCCTTGTAAAGTAATGAATTAAGTATTCGGGGAGTTGGAATCGAACCAACATCGTCTCGTTCAAAGCGAGACAGCCTACCTTTAGCCGATCCCCGAGAGTGTCCGGCGGGAGTCGAACCCGCTTATCGGGCATGGCAAGCCCGTGCCTGACCGCTCGGCCACGAACACTTCTGTGAATACCAACGAAAAAGGGCCAGGTGCCGTCTTGCGACACCTGGCCCTTGTGGGAACAAGGAAGCATTTGGGTGTCACAAGCGCAAACGATGAACCAGCAGGCGGCAGCGCTGTTGACCGCAGCGGCCGGTATACAGGCGTTCGAGAATCTGGTTCAACGTATGCGACATTTTTGGCTCTCTTTTCTCCGCGAGCGGCCTGACTTGTTCCGCTCTCCACACTCTCTAGACGCGGGGCGGGGCGAAATGGTTCACGAAAATATCGAAGCCGAACCACCGGCGAAAAAATTCGCGCGAAACGCTGTCCGGTTTCTGGCCCGTTTGCGTTTCTCTGGGAAAGCCAGGCCGATGGATGCGAGCCGTGTCAGCCCCGCTTCCTGGCCCTAAATTCCAAACCGGCGAGAGTTTATCATGGCACGAAAGCAAGCGAGTGCGCGTCAACGATACTTCCGGCCCTGCTTGGAGGCTTTGGAGGATCGAACGCTCATGTCTGCCAGCGCGATCAGCAACCTGGGCGGCGTGACCGCTCAGTTTAACCTCCAGTCCAACGGCCACCTGCAAGAGACGATGGGGAAGGTTCACACCGACCTTGGCGTCGTCCAGGGGTTGTACCAGGGCCAGGACAGTTCGGGGCATAAAGTCGCATACGAGCTGGTCGATACCCTTCTCAAGGAATTCTCTCCCACTTCGGGGTGGGTTTCCCTCGGCGCCGTCAATCAGGTCGCTTCGGACAGCAAGGGCGATGTTTTCTTCACGCACGGCAACACGCTTTACATGGCAACCGGCGTCCCCGGTCATGATCTGAGCCTTCTCAACAATGTGAAGGGATTGACGCTCTCCGGTACGCAGGCCTCGGTGCAGATCGGCTCGTATTTCAAGGTGGATCTGACGGCAGAGGTGAACCCGACCTCGGGGGCAACGACGCTCTCCTTCTCCAACGTCCAGATGAACGTCAGCCAGTTCGCGGCCGGTTTCCTGAACAATGCCGTCACGAACCTTCAATCCTTCACGAAGCCCCTGAACTCTCTGGCGGACGCCTTCGAAAAACCTCTGATTCCCGGTTGGGGTCTCACGACGACCTGGCTGATGCAGCAACTGGGTTACGGTCAAGAGGCCAGCGAAATCAAATCGTTCGCGGACGCCATTCACGAGATTAACAGTATTTCGGGGTCGCTGACCGCGTCGAACGGATGGGTGGACCTGGGCAGTTTTAACGCGGAGGTGAAGAGTCCAAACCAGCTGGTGACGCTGAGCAGCAAGCCGAACTCCTCGGCCGGCATCTCGTCCCAACTCGATAGCAGCATTTCCAAAGCCCTGGCCCAACTGCGAAGCATCCCTGGTCTCAACCTCGTGCTCGACGACCCGAAGCAGCTGATGAGGCTTCTTACGGGCGAGAAAACGACCTTGTTTTCCTACACGATCAACGTACCCAACGCGATCTCCGTGACGACCCAGCAGCAGCTGGCAGCCATCCCCGTATCCCCCGAAACGCTCACGGAATTGGACGTGAGTGCGGATTTCGGCTTGAATCTGAGCGCGGCCGCGACGTTCGGCTTCGACACATCGGGGTTCCAAACCGGCAACTTCGCGCAGGGCTTTTTCATTCAGAATGCTCACGCCACGGCGAGCCTGACGGCAGGGCTTTCGGGGCTGCTCAACGAGGCCGACCTGGCCGGGTATCAAGTGACGGGCGCTGTCACGGGTTCCATCACGGCTAGCTTGAAGGGGGCCGACAAGTCCGGGAAGGTCTACCTCAACCAGCTCAAGAAGGGGGGGATAACGTTCAGTCCTCCCAACTGGAAATTTGGCGTATCCGCCAAGGCGCTGGGGCCAAAGCAAATGCTCACCCTCGCCATCCAACAATTCGGCCCTTACCTCAAGAAGCTCCTGGGGACGGACGCCCAGATCGCCGCGAACCTCCTAAACGGCAAGGGCATCAGCTTCACCGATATTGCTGAGGTAATGGGGAGTTTGTACGGCATTCCGCCTCAGACCACTGCCGGCATCCTCCACAAGCTGAACGCGACGGCCGACCAGATTGCTGGCGCTCTGAAAAGTGTTTTCAAGATCAACGACGCGAGTGCTGCTAGCATCCTGACCAATCTAGGCGTCGGCGCCACCGACATCGCGAACGCTCTGAACAGCGTCTTCAAGGACACGGACCAGGCAACTGCCACGCTGCTGAATCAACTTGGCGTCGGGGCCACGAGTATCGCTACCGCTCTCAATAGCGCTTTCGGAGATAGCGATCAGGCAGTGGCCAGCGTGCTCAACTCGATGGGGGTAGGCGCTACCGACATCGCTCAGGCGATGCATAGTGTCTTCAAGGATACGGATCAGACAGTCGCCTCCTGGATGAACAAGTCCGGCATCGGCGCCACCGGCATCGCTACCGCCCTCCAGAGTGTCTTCAGTGACAGCGATCAGGCGGCAGCCAGCGTTCTCAATGCAGCTGGCGTCGGCACCACGGACCTCGCGAACGCTCTGCATAGCGTCTTCAACGATACCGATCAAACGACTGCCTCGGTGCTCAATCAGCTTGGTGTCGGCGCCACCAGTATCGCTACCGCGCTCAATAGCGCCTTCGGAGACAGCGATCAGGCAGTGGCCGGCGTCCTAAGCTCGGCCGGCTTCGGAGCCACCAACATCGCGAATGCTCTGCATAGCGTCTTCAACGACACGGATCTGACAACTGGCTCACTGCTAAACCAGCTTGGCATCGGGGCCCCCATTATCGCTAGCGCCCTCAACAGCACATTCGGAGACGGCGATCAGGCAGTGGCTGGCGTCCTCAATTCTCTTGGCGTCGGTGCCACCGACATCGCTCAGGCGTTGACCAGTGCCTTTGGGGACAACGATCAGTCGGTTACAAACGCCCTTAACTCCGCTGGCATCGGCGCCACGGACATCGTGAAAGCATTGCAGAGTGTCTTTAACAATTCGCTCAGCTGGTCTGAAATCGCGGGAGATTTGTGGCAAAGCGGCGCCATGGCCGGCCAGACCTCTCTCAACCTGGCGCAAGTGCTGGTCAATGCCGGCGCGGGCGCATCGGACATTGCCAACGCCTTCTTCAACAACTCCGCCCTCCAGTTCGGTTGGTCGGAGATCGCGGGAGATTTGTGGCAGAGCGGCGCGATGGCCGGCCAGGCCTCTCTCAACCTGGCGCAGGTACTGGTCAATGCCGGAGCAGGCGCGTCCGATATCGCCAATGCCTTTTTCAACAACTCCGCTCTCCAATTCGGCTGGTCCGAAATCGCGGGGGATTTGTGGCAAAGCGGTGCCATGGCCGGGCAGACTTCCCTCAATCTAGCGCAGGTGCTGGTCAATGCGGGAGCCGGCGCGTCCAATATCGCTAACGCTTTCTTCAACAACTCCGCTCTCCAATTCAGCTGGTCCGAAATCGCCGGCGACCTGTGGCAGAGCGGCGCAATGGCCGGGCAATCCTCCCTGAATCTGGCTCAGGTACTCGTCAACGCCGGCGCGGGTGCATCGGACATTGCCAATGCCTTTTTCAACAACTCCGCCCTCCAGTTCGGCTGGTCGGAGATCGCCGGTGATCTCTGGCAGAGTGGAGCTATGGCTGGCCAGACTTCCCTCAGTCTGGCGCAAGTGCTCGTCAATGCCGGAGCGGGTGCGTCCGATATTGCCAACGCTTTCTTCAACAACTCCGCCCTCCAGTTCGGCTGGTCCGAAATCGCGGGGGATTTGTGGCAAAGCGGTGCCATGGCCGGGCAGACTTCCCTCAATCTAGCGCAAGTGCTGGTCAATGCGGGAGCGGGCGCTTCGGACATCGCCAATGCCTTTTTCTATAACTCCGCCCTCCAGTTTGGCTGGTCCGAAATCGCCGGTGATCTCTGGCAGAGCGGCGCGATGGCCGGCCAGACCGGCCTCGATCTAGCAAGTGTTCTGAACAATGCGGGAGCTGGATTTGATGACATTGTGAGCGCGCTCGAGTCTGCTCTCGGAATCGGATATTGGGATGCTTATGCGATAGTATCCCAACTTTGATCGCCACGTTGCCGGTTTGCATGGCGACGCGCCGGAAGTGCAAGCGACGGGTCATCACTCGTCGCTTGCACTTCCGGCTCGTTCCATCGCGTTTCGAAAATCACGATGAACGGCGAAGTTTTCTCAGGAATGCCGCGGATTGAAGCTGTTACCGAAGCGCGAGCTTCCAATAATCCGGCAAGTTCGGCTTTGTCTCGCGTAGAATCTCCAGGATCGCCTGCCGATCGGCCGTGGATAGATGGGCGAACTCCTTGCTAGCGTCCTTGCCGCTGAGCACCTCCCATAACCGACGCATCACGTAATCCTTCGCCGGCGCCGGCAGCGCGTCGAACGCCTCGGAATAGATGAGGTAGCTGCACGGATAGGCGAACAAGCGGCGCTTCAGGTCGAAGTCGCGGAGAGATCGTCTCTTGCCGTCGCGTGGACCCCGCTTGGCGAATTCCTCCGCGAATCCGGATGTGCCCTTAAGGGGATCGCTCAAGGGTGCTTCCTCGCAGAAAAGCATATAGCGGACGACCGGCTCGCCGGCGTTCTTGATACGGCTAAGCGTGCTGTCGGAGCGATAATCGGCGGGGCGGCCCAGCGCCTTGTTGAACTCCGCCTCGTCGCGCAGGGCGATGCGGGTTTGCATGTTCGCCCGCGTCAGGCGATTGTGCATCTCCGTTTGATGCTCCATCACCATCAGAGCAACAATATCGCTGTGCGGCGTCAGATACGGCGATGTCTTGAAATAGCGATCCAAATTGGTGACATTGACGTTCGGCGAATTGTCGATGTCCTCCGGGCGCGGGTTGCCGCGCACGATCAGGTTGCCCAGGTGCGTCTGCTTGCCGCTGGTCCCGGTGACGTACCAACCGCCCCAACGTTGCCGCAACGGGCTGGTGTGATCGATGCGATAGGTGCCCGAAGCGAGAAGCGGCAGGCCGAGTCCGTCGGCGAACACCGAGCGAGCCAAATGTCCCGGATAGCCCTGGTTGAACGACGAGGCATGACAGATAAGACAGTTATCCGTTTGCCGCTGAAAGCGCGGCTTGTCGCTCTTTTTTTGGTTCAGCGAGTAAAACACCGCCCCTAATTGCGGATCGACGGCGGTCACTTCCATCAGATCGCCTTTCTGGCAGAAGCCGATGTAGGTATCGTCGCCGAAGTAGATGGCGCGCGGCGTTCGCGGGTTGATGCGTTGGCGCTGCAAGCTCGTCTTGGAAAACACCAGCATTTGCGACGATAACGGCACGTTCAGCTCGCACAGAACGGAACGCAAGTAGCCCGTACCATCTTCATAGGTCAGCTTTGTCCGGCCATCGTCGAGACGCTCTTGCAAGCGTTCGACGGCGTTGTGCGGCTCGGCCGTGCTGTAGTTGATCGGCTCGCGGTCGAGATCGACGGCGCGGGCGGGAAGCGGCAGCAGCAATACCAGCCCGAAGCCCAAGCAAGGGAGGAGAAAAGATCGGCTCATGGTTTGGTTCCTTTGCCGGCATCCCGCCACGGTGAGAGCAAAGGCGGGAAGGAGGGATATATGGACAAGTTTATCCAGAATATGAGCCGTGTCAAGTCTTGCGCAGGTAGTTCTAGCATTGTGGCCAAGTGGCTGCTATGCTCATGAACAGTCCCGTGGGAAGGCTTTGCACAAAAACTGGCCCAGCGCCGCCGTCCAGACCAATCACGAAAGCACGAAAGCACGAAAGGACGAAAGCACGAAAGAAATCCGCATGGAATGGAACTCTTTTTCGTGTTTTCGTCCTTTCGTGCTTTCGTGATGGGAGTTTTTGTGCAAAGCCCCGTGGGAAGAGAAAAAAAACTGATGGCACATCAGGCTCGACGCGCACCGAGGTCAATGCTGCCCTGTGGTTACGCCCATGAACGAAGTCACACAAATTCTCTCCGGCATCGAAGCCGGCGATCCGCACGCCGCTGCCCAGCTATTGCCGCTGGTCTACGATGAACTGCGCAAGCTCGCCGCGCAGAAGCTGGCCCAGGAGAAGCCGGGTCAGACGCTGCAAGCCACAGCTCTCGTCCACGAGGCTTTCGTGCGCCTCGTGAATACGGACGACGCTCCGCACTGGAACAGCCGCGGCCATTTCTTCGCGGCGGCCGCCGAGGCGATGCGACGAATTCTCATCGAGATTGCTCGCGGCAAGCAGTGCTTGAAACGCGGAGGAGATCGCCAGCGAATCGACGTGGAAGATCCCCGCCTCTGCTACACTTCGGAGGCAGAAGAAATCCTGGCGATCGACGACGCCCTGGAGAAGTTGGCGACGGAAGACGCCTTGGCCGCCCAGCTCGTGAAGCTCCGCTATTTCGGCGGCCTCTCGGTCGAGGATGCCGCCCAGCTCGCCGGTGTTCCCCGCTCTACCGCTTATCAGCACTGGGCTTACGCCCGCGCCTTTCTGCGTTCCTGCTTCTTGGGCGAAGATCTTGCCGGTTCGTGAAAAAAATCCTCGCCGTCTTGGACAGAATGCGCGCGGATCTCGCACTGGAAGATAGAAGCCTCCTTGGGCGGTGGAATCATGAGTGCCAACATCGAAAAAGCGCGTGAGATTTTCGTGGCGGCCGTGGGCAAGCTGGCGCCCGAGGAATGGGACACTTACCTTGCCGAAGTTTGCGCGGGGGATGTGGAATTGTCCCGGCGTGTCAAACGCCTGCTGCAACTGGATGCGGGAGCCGGCAGCTTTCTCGAATCCCCGGCCGCGGCTGCCTTCGCCACGGTCGATCATCCAGTCCACGAACGCCCCGGCACGGTCATCGGGTCGTACAAGCTGCTGGAAGAGATCGGCGAAGGCGGCATGGGACTGGTCTTCGTCGCCGAGCAGCAACAACCGGTCAAACGCCGCGTGGCGCTCAAGATCATCAAGCCGGGGATGGATAGTCGGCAGGTAATCGCGCGTTTCGAGGCGGAGCGGCAGGCGTTGGCGATGATGGATCATCCCAATATCGCCAAGGTGCATGATGGCGGCGCGACGCCGGAAGGCCGGCCGTACTTCGTGATGGAGCTGGTCAAGGGCACACCCATCACCGAGTACTGCGATAGACACCGCCTCACCAATCGTCAGCGCTTGGAATTGTTCCTCGATGTGTGCCATGCGGTCCAGCACGCGCATCAAAAAGGTATCATTCACCGCGATCTCAAGCCGTCTAACGTCCTGGTCTCCCACCACGACGTTCGGGCTGTCGTCAAGGTGATCGATTTCGGCGTGGCCAAGGCAACGGGACAGCAGCTGACCGACCGAAGCATTTACACCGGCTTTGCCCAGATGATTGGAACGCCGCTTTACATGTCGCCCGAACAGGCGGGTCTGAGCGATCTGGATGTGGACACGCGCAGCGATGTGTATTCCCTGGGAGTGCTTCTGTACGAGCTGCTAACGAGCACGACGCCCTTCGACAACGAAACGCTCAAGAAGGCCGGTTATGACGAGATGCGCCGGATCATCCGCGAGGACGAGCCGCCGAAGCCGAGTACGCGGTTCTACACGTTGGCAGTGCGCGCCCTCTCGACGATCGCGGATAACCGCGGTGCCACGCCGGGAATCCTGAGCACGCAGGTTCGTGGCGAGCTGGACTGGATCGTGATGAAGGCGCTGGAGAAGGACCGCGACCGCCGCTATGAATCGGCCAGCGCGTTGGCAGCGGACGTACAGCGTTACCTGAACGATGAGGCGGTGGCGGCATGTCCGCCGTCGTCCGCATATCGGCTGCGGAAGTATGTACGGCGAAACCAGCGGGCGCTGGTGACAGCTGGGGTCATCGCGTCGGCCTTAATCGCGGCCACGGTGGTCAGTACTTGGCAAGCCGTCGTTGCCCGAGACGCGCTGGGCCAGGCCGAGACGGCCCGCAAGGACGCAGAAGCCGACCGCGATCGGGCTGAGGCAGCCGAGAGCCGTGCGGCCACCGAGGCGGCCATTGCCCGCGCGGTCAATGCTTTCCTTCAGGAGGATTTGATTGGACAAATGGCCGGCGCGCCTATGTCCGGCCGAGAGATTGAGGGAAAACGCTATGTCACTGTAAAAGAGGCACTGGACAGGGCAGCGTCCCGGATCGGCGACCGCTTTCGGGATCAGCCCCTGGTCGAGGCAGCGATTCGGGCGAGCGTAGCGATCGGTTATCGTAAGCTGTATGAGTTCCAGCTGGCCCTCCCTCATTTCGAGCGGGCGGTCGCACTCCGGAAGGCACACCTCGGACTGGATTACCCGGACACCCGGGACATCATGGGCCGTCTCGCCGAAGATTACACGCGGCTTGGCAGGCACGCCGAAGCGATCGAGCTGGGACAGCAGCTTCTGGAGAATCGCAGGGCCGTACTTGGCCCCGATCACCGCGAGACGCGGGCGCGCTCGGCCGCACTCGCCTCCTCATATGAGTATTCCGGGCACTTGGAGAAGAGCGTGCCGCTTTGGGAACAGGTCCTGGAGCAAAACCGCACCCTTGATGGGGAAACGCACCCTTCCACGTTAGGGGTGATGTTCGACCTGGCCTGGAACTATGGGATGATGGGCCGATTAGAGGAATCCCTGGCCCTCTTCGAGAAGTATTACACACTCCGCAAGGGCCCAGTGGTTTCCGAGGACGGCAGCAATTGGGAATTAGGGTGGTTCGTCCAGGTCTGTCAGTGGGCCGGGAAGTTCGACCGGGCGGATCGCCCGCTCCGCGAAGCGATCGCGAAGGCTCGCAAGGACAAGGGTTCTGTGAATGAGCGAAACGATTTGGCCAATCATCTTGGTTACCTGGCCGTGAACCTGTTGTTGCAAGGGCGGTACGACGAAGCCGAGCCGCTTGCCCGCGAAGCCGTCGCAAAAAGTCAAATCGGGGACGCCAAACACTACTACTGGGTAAGCGCGCTGGGAGCGGTACTCCTCGGTCAACAGAAGTACGCGGAGTCCGAGCCACTCCTGCTCCAGGGCTACAAAGGCATGGAGCAGGACGGACTCGCCGACCACGTCGCGATGAGGAAGCGGATGACCGAGGTGGCGGGACGGATCGTTCGCTTATACGAACTGACCAATCAGACGGAGAAAGCCCGTGTGTGGCGGGAGAAGCTGAAATCTGCTCCTCACTCGGGGCCTCGATAGCTAACAACCGCCGCCCCTTCGGGGCTGGGGTTGGCGGTTGGGGTATCTAGTTTCCAGGGGTTGACACCCCTGGCTAACAACCGCCGCCCCTCCGGGGCGGAAAACGAATGCAGAAAATCGCCTCCGACCCGCCCCGGAGGGGCGGCGGCCCTTAGCCAGGGGCGTGAGCCCCTGGACCAAGAGCCCCTGGAATGCTAGCCCCGGAGGGGCGACCGTCGTTAGCCAGGGGCGTGAGCCCCTGGACCAAGCGGAGTTGATGCGTTTAGCCCCGGAGGGGCGACCGTCGTTAGCCAGGGGCGTGAGCCCCTGGACCAAGTGGAGTTGATGGGGATAGCCCCGGAGGGGCGACCGTCGTCGTCGTGGCCGCCCGTTTACGTCCAGAGATAACGCTCGTCAAACTCCATCTGGTGACGACGCAAAAAGGTGCGCAGCTCATCCTGGAATGACACGGTCCGATGATGTTCCGCCTGCGAGGCGATGTAGTGTTTCACGCTCTCCAGCCCCGAGTAGCTGACGCAAAACGCCGCGTAGCCGGTCTGCCACGCGAACGCATGGTGGTCGGGGAACGTCTCATGGACCCATTTGGACGAGTTGGTCTTGATGACTCGCAAGGCCCCGGAAACGGACACCTCCTTGCTCAACCGGGCCAGCAAGTGAATGTGGTCGGGCATACCGCCGGCGGCAAGCAAACAGCCGTCCTGGCCGCGAATGATTCCACCAATGTAGTCGTAAAGGCGCGGTTGGAGGTCGGCCGTGATAAGGGGAGCGCGCTGCTTGGTGCTGAAAATCAAGTGGTAGTGCAGGCATGTGAAGGATTGAGGCAAGGGCGCCTCCCGGGCAAAAAGTCTCCAAAGATCCAAAGGAGCCAGGGGCTTACGCCCCTGGCTAACGACGGTCGCCCCTTCGGGGCTGAGCCTTGGGCCGGGCTTCTTCCGTCTCCAGGGGCTTGCGCCCCTGGCTAATGACGGTCGCCCCTCCGGGGCTCCGACAGGATACGCTCGCAAAGGTGGCCGGTGCGTTTCGCCACCAAGCTGAAGCCGCACCGGCCCAGCATCGCCCCGGCGCTCGGTCTGCGCGCTGGGAATGATGTCTCTTCACTCTATCGCGGACCTTGCAAAGGAGCAAACCATGAATCCCCCTCTGTCCACGATTTCTCGGTACTTGCGTCGCCCGTTATTCCCCAGCAGTAAGACTCGCACGGGTCGTCGAACCACAAGGCGACAGCGTCTCTTTTTGGAGCCATTGGAAGACCGCACGATGCCGTCCGCCGGATTCGGCTGGGTTGAGGGAGTCCCGGCCTATAGAGGAGGCCCCGCGTCCGTCGCTGTCGATGCCAGTAACAATATCTACGAGGCCGGTGGATATGGCGGCACGACTAACTTCGATCCCTCCGGCCTCTCCACGTCGTCCACGCTCACTTCCGCCGGCGATGCGGACGTGTTCGTGGCCAAGTACTCGTCCACGGGGGCCTTCCAGTGGGTGACCGGCATGGGCGGCACTCAGGCCGACATTGCCGAACGAGTGACAGTCTTTAACGACTCGCCCACCCACGCCATGATCTACGTTGCGGGTTTCTTCACAGGCTCTACGGCAACCTTCGGGTCCTTCACACTGACGGGCAACAGCAACAGCCAAAATGGCTTCATGGCAAAGCTCGATGGCGGCACGGGCAACGTCCTGTGGGCGAAAAGTGTCGCTGGAACCGACGGCCGAGGCGTCGCTGTGGACAGCTCCGGCAATGCCTACGTCACCTTCGCCACGGACTTCGGCAACGACGGCGATGCTTCGGATAGCTACACGCCGAACGTTTCGGGTAGTTCCGCCAACATCATCAAGTTCGCCGCGGCCGACGGCAGCCAGTTATGGAACTACAAGATTACTCCGCCGAGGGGCGGCGGGGTGGATGCTTTCGGCGTCGTCGTGGCCGGCAGTGATGTTTACGCCACCGGCCGGTTCCAGGGGAACAACGTGAATTTCAACCCCGCCGGACACGCCAAGGTCACCGCCAACAGTCCGAGCGGTTACGATCTCACGCTGACTACCAATGGGACCTTCGTGCGGGTCACTCCCTTCGGCAACACCTCCAACAGTTATACAAATCCTTACGCAATCGCCGTGGATGGGGCGGGTAACGTCTACACCTATGGGACCTTTGAAGGCACGGCGGCGTTCGACTCCACGCACACCCTGAACGCCGGCAGCGGAGCCACCTTCCTCACCAAGCTGAACCAAAACGGTCAGCTGCAGTGGGTCGATCAGCTGGGCAGCGGCGGCGACGTAGCTTCTTCCCTGTTCTCAGGCGGCCTCGCGCTGGACGCCTCCAACAACGTGTATGCGACCGGGCGCTTCACCGGGTCCGTCTTGTTCGGCGCTACAACCTTGACTAGCCAGCCGAACGCGAAGAACATCTTCGTCACCGAGATCGACGGTACGAGCGATGTCTTCGATTGGGCTGTCGCCGCCGGAGGCCCCATTGACGACCGCGGCAATGGGGTCGCGGTCGATAGCTCCGGCAACGTGGACGTTACGGGGTCCATCGACCGCACCTACGTTTCCAGCTACGTCGCAGACTTCGACGGAGGCCAGTTGTCGGTGGACACGAAGACATCCTTCTTCTGGCAGTTGACACAATCCCCATTGACTGCCAACATGCTGCTCACGCCTGCGGCCTCGCCTCTGGCCATGAACCAGCCGCCCGTAGCCGCGGTGATTCCCTCTTTGGCCAGCCGGGATGCGGCCTTCATCTCGATGGCTCAGGAGCCTCTGCTAAGAGCCGGCGTGTTGCGGAGCGTAGGATCCGGCACGCCCGTCGTGGACAGTCTTGCTCCCGTCGCGGACCTCGCGTGGACGACCGCCGGCGTTTACGGCGGAGCGAATCCTCCGAACTCGTTGACCATCCTTGCTCCGTCGAGCAGCCAGGCCGTCCACACCGACGGCAGCGCGATGGGTCTACGTGGTGGTGCTTTAACCAGCGAAGACAGCGCGAGGTCCGCGGATGCCGCGGATATATTCTCCGCCGGGTTGGCAAGCGACGCGGCGGCAGAAGGATGAGATGCACCTCTGCTCGTGCGCTACGAGCAGGACCCCGCGTTGTGGGCCGGTCTCCGGACCGGGCCACCGGCTGTGACCGAAGGTCTCCAACCCTGTGCAGGACAGGAGACCTTCGGTCACAGAGGGGTCGGGAGACCCCGCCACAACGAGGTGTGCAGGACAGGAGACCTTCGGTCACAGACCGTGGCGGGGTCCGGAGACCCCGCCACAACGAGAGTGGCGGGGTCGGGAGACCCCGCCACAACGAGAGGAGACCTTCGGTCACAGACCGTGGCGGGGTCCGGAGACCCCGCCACAACGAGAGTGGCGGGGTCGGGAGACCCCGCCACAACGCGGTGGGTGCGGTTTTCCGAACCGCTCCCTTACGGTCGTGGCTCAACTCCCCGCTTGGCGCGCACGCAGCCAGGGACCGACCACCATCGACAGGATGAAAGCGAACACGTTGAGCAAAACGATCGTGCCGGAAACGCCCAGGGTGTACTGGGAATTCGAACTCCATTGCAAGTCCCAGCTGAGCCATTGTCCGGCAAGGCTCAAGACCAAACTAAGAAAGATCGTCCGCCAGAAGAGTTGCCGCATGTTTTGGCTGAGGTTGACGGCCGTCGCTGCCGGGATGATGAGCAGCGCGTTGATGAGCAGGGCGCCGACGAAGCGCAGGCACAGATTGACGATGAGGGCCAGGAGGACAATGAACAGATAATGGACAAGCTGCACCGGGACGCGGCGCGAGAGGGCCAGGCTCTGATTAAAGCTGGCCAACATCAGATGATTGTAGATGCCGGCCAACAGCAGGGCCGTGAAAACAAGCAGGCCGGCGAGGATCAGCAGTTGTCCGCTGGTGACCTTCATGGGATCGCCGAACAGAAAATCTTCCAGGTTGAACAGAGCGCGGTGGCGCATGAGATCGCGGAGGGCGGCAGCCAGGCCGACCGCGCCGGCGAAAAAGACGCCGATCACGGTGTCGCTGCTCAGTCCGGTGCGCGTTCGCACCCAGACGATGCCGCAGCCGGCCAGGATCCCGAAAAAAACCATGATGATCGTGAGCCAGGTCCAGAACGCCGATTCGTTCTTCGCTTCATAACCCAACAGAGGACCGAACACCAGAAAGAGCAAAAAGCCGATGCTGACGCCAGCGAAGGAGCAGTGAGCCAACGCATCGCTAAAGAAAGCCATGCGGCCGCCGATCACCAAGGAGCCGATCGCGCCGCAGCACAGGCTAACCAGGATCAAGGCCAGTACGACTTTGAGGTTGAAACTCCAGGCGAAGAAACTGTGTTCGGGAGCAAGGGAGGCAAGGTATGAAATGGCGCGGTCAAGCCAATCGCTCGGGGCAAAATCGATAAGGAAGGAGGAGAGTGAAGCAGAAAACATGACAGCGGCCCTCGCGGAATGGCGCCGGATTGGCGGGATAAATCTCGACCGTCATCCTAGCACGACGAGGCGGGAGCGTCTCGATTGCTAACCCGCCTCGGTTGGACACGCCGCGAGGACTCCATTTAGATCGAAAGCGCATCGTCCGCATCAACCACGGCGCAAGGAGAAGCGCTCGGCACATCGTCCGTGGGCGGCTCGGCTTCGGACAACAACGACCGTAGTTGTCGATCGAGCCAGCGCATCTCGGACTCCATACGCTGGAGCAGCACCGGCAGTTCGGACTTCTCGGTGTGGCTCATTTGCCCACGAATCAAGTCGAGCGCCAGCGCGACGGTTTGCAGCCGATTCCCCAGGACATTCTTGATACGATTCAGCCGGGACTCGGCGTCCTCCTTGGAGAGATCGAGCAAATGGCGCGGCTCCATTCCGCCGCGGCGAAGCACTTCTTCCCGCAAGACGGTGACGGTCGTTGGGGCGTCGATGCCAATACGAACGGCGTTCGGCTTGATGGCGACAATCTCGATCGTCGCCGGCACGGTGGGCATGATGATGCGCTCATTTAGTTGGCGAGCCAGCACTAACATTTGCAGCTTCCTCCTTGAGCCAAAAAGGCGGGAACCGATCCGGAAACCCTCGCCTGTCGAGGGTTCCTCCGAGGCATGGCCCGATGCCGGCTTCGGCGCGGGGCAAACACTCACAAGCTCGATGTCGAGAAAACGACAGGATTCAGGAATGGAATTGGTGGGGGTGGGGGCGCTTCCATGCAAGCAATCCTGGGCAGTAGGTGTTTCAACCTCGTGTAAAACTCCTTCAACCACTTATTTGTACCCAGCGGATGGGCTAGAGGCAAGAGGAAAAAGAGTTGAAGTAGATTTTTAGAGTTTTTTGAAATGAGAAGAGGCTCTCCTGCTCTCTCGAACAGCTATCGGAGCGCGGGCGTCTCGCGGAAGAGGGCGTGGAGACCGCCTCCACGCCCCAGCCGCAATTCTCACAGATCCTTCCAGACCTGCGTGTCGTAGCTGATGCCCTGCTTCGACGGGTCTTGGAAATAGAGCGTTACGGTGATGCTCTTGCCAGCCGCCAACGAATGGCCCGCCGACAAGAAGTCGATGTAGGGATTGCCGTTGGCGTTGGTGCCGTTGGCGTTGGCCAGGGTGGCGTTGCTGGACAGGTTGGTCAGCTGCAACGCCAGCGGTCCGAGCAGCGTGCGGTCGCTGGTGTTGGTGAGGGTGATCGTCTGCACGAACTCGTGCAGGGCCGAATCGTAGGTGAGACTGCTGCGCTTCACGCTCACGTCGGCAGAAACATTCACGGGGGCAACCACCGTGGTGGTGAGCGAGATACTGGAGGCGGGGTCGGCACTGTCCGTGACGGGGCCAAGGGAGGCCCTCGTGCTGAGGACCGTACCGGCGGGCGTGCCGCTGTTGACCTGGACCACGAGGATACAGGTGGCCGAGCTGCCGGCTGCCAGGGAACCGGTCCAGGCCGTCACCGTACCGCTCCGGCTGTCGGCGGCCGGAGCGCTGTGGTTCCACCCCGCGGCCGGCACCCACGACACCAACGTGGTATTGGCCGGAAGGTTCTCGGTCAGGGCGACGTGGCTCTGAGCGGTGGAACTGGAGTTGGTCACGGTCAGCTGGAAGATGATTTGCCCGCCGGCGGTTACTCCAGCCGGAGCCGTGCCGTGGATGGACAGGTCCGTGGCGGCCTTCGTGGCTCCGAATTCGTAAGCGCCGATATCGACGGCCTTGCCGACGATGCGGGCGAAGCCGCGTTGATCGGTGGCGGGCAGGCCGTGGGCATGGCTGTCTCCGGTGTCGATGGCGGGACTGCCCGAGAGCAGGGCCATGGTCTGAGTGGGTCCGCCGTTGTTGGCGAGCGGTCCCAGTCCGACGGACGAGGGATTAAGAATGTCGCCGTGGGCCGTCGTGAATCCGAAGCTGCCGCTGGAATTGCCGATGAGGTCGTGATCGCTGGAAACGACGCTGCCGGAGACATCGGGACCGGAGGCAAAGCCGGCCAAGCCGTTCGCGCCGTTCGCGCCGGCGTTTGACCCGATGCCCCTGCCCCCCACTCCTCCTGCTCCTCCTGTGCCCGCCACAAGGTTGTTTTCGGCAATCAAGGTATTGGCGAGGCCGTAGGTGATGTTGAACGCTGGAACGAAGAAGCCGCCCCCCTCGGCATTGCCGCCGGCGCCGCCGGCACCGCCCGTGCCGGCTCTGCCCTGGGTAAAGAGGCCGTTGCCGGCGTTGCCGCCGACGCCGCCGCTGCCGCCGGCGCTGCCCTGGGCGAGATTGCCGCTGAGGGTGTCGTTGAGCAGGGTGACGCTGCCCTGATTCACGTACAAGCCGCCGCCCTCGCCGGCGCCGCCCGCGCCGCCGGGGCCGCCGGCATCGCCATTGTGACCGAAGCCGAAAATGGTGCCGCCGTTGGCGCCGCGGCCGCCGTTGCCGCCTATGCCGCCGAGAGCGTGATTGCCGGCGAGGGTATCGTTGACCAGGGTGATGCTGCCCTGCCCAACGTACAAGCCGCCTCCGCAGCCGATAGCGCCCGCGCCACCCGTGCCGCCGGGGACGGCGCCGGTGACCGATCCAAAGGCGCTGGTGTCGTTGCCGCCGTTGCCGCCGTTGCCGCCAATGGCGAAATTACTGCTGAGGGTGTCCTGGCTCAGGGTGAGGCTGCTCGCCGTTGCCACATACAAGCCGCCGCCCGCCCCTTCGGCGCCCGCGCCGCCCGTGCCGCCGGCGGCGCCGTTGCCGCCGTGTCCGCCGGAGGAGCCGCCAACAGCGAAATTACCACTGAAGGTGATTTGGCGCAGGGTGAGGTCGCCCGCCGTTGCCACATACAAGCCGCCGCCCACGCCCGAGCCGCAGTTGCCGCCCTTGGCGGCGTTGCCGGCGAAGCCGCCGGACCCGCCAGCGGCGAGATTCCCGCTGAAAGTGTCGTTGCTCAGAGTGAGGCTGCCCGCCCTTGCCACATACAAGCCGCCGCCCATACCCTCGGCGCCCGCGCCGCCGTTGCCTCCCGAGTACTGGCCGTCGTTGCCTATCTTGGCGCCGTTGCCGCCCCTGCCGCCCTCGCCGCCTATGGCGTGATTACTACTGAAAGTGTCGTCGCGCAGGCTGAAACTGCCCCCTGCCACGTAAATGCCGCCGCCCGCGGCCAAACCGCCGTTGCCGCCGTTGCCGCCCTTCGTTCCTTTCTTGCTATCGAAGCTGCCGTGGCCGCCATTGCCGCCTATGGCCAAATTACCGCTGAAAATGTCGTTTTTCAGGGTGACGCTGCCCCCTGCCACGTACAAGCCGCCGCCGAATGCGGCCGCGCCAACGCCGCCGATTCCTCGACTTCCCTCTCCCGAAGGTGCGTTAAGTCCGCTGCCGGCCTTAGCAATGTTGGATCGGACCGTCACGCCGCTCAGCTTCAGCGTGCCCGAACTGAAGACGGCCCCGCCTTCCGCGCCCACGGTCGGTGCGCCTTGCACGAAACCGCCTTGCAACGTCAGGTTCTCGAGGGTCAACGATCCGCCGCTGGCTACGTCGAACAGACGAAACGGCGTCGAGGGCGCGGCGGTTCGCACGAGGACGTCGTTGTTGCCTACGATCGTGATTTTGCCCGTGATAAACGGCAAGGCTTCCAGTGTGGAGTTGTACCCCGATGTGAAACCGAAGTTGGCGCCCGCTTGCAACGTGATCGTGGTTGGCGTGCCGGAACTGTTGGCACTGTTGATGGCGGCGATCAGCCCTGCGGTGCTGTTGACGATGCCGCCTGAAGGCAGCGTACGGTCCTCCAGGGCTTCCAGGGTCAAGCGCGTCCGCGTGCTGGCCGGCCGGCAACGCCGCCGAAGCTGCCGCGGAGCCTGTCCCATCCAGCGTTGCCATAGGTCGTTGAACCACATGGGAAGTCGCCTTTGTTGAGGAGGGGAAGATCGCCCCTCTTTTTGAATGATGGTTGGAGACGATCCTACGCTAACCGTCTCCCGTCCTTCAGTGCGAAATCGAGAGTCGAGTTCCCCAACGGATTTTCGATTTTTTTTCGGACACGCCCGTGCCCTTTCCACCGGGTTTCGACGTAACCACCAGAGGTGAGATAGTTTAGCTATCGTGAGGCGCGAACCGGACCGCGTCGGCGGTTGCGGGAAATAGGGCGGAATGCTTTGTCCTACGCAGATAGGTCAGGGGCGGGCAAGGCATGGATCAGCGTGAGTTTGATGCCGCGTGTTGTGGCCCGGTCTCCGGACCACCCCCGCGTTGTGGCCCGGTCTCTGGACCGGGCCACCGGCTCTGACCGAAGGTCTCCAAGCGTGTGCAGGAGCGGAGACCTTCGGTCGCGGATCGTGGCGGGGTCGGGAGACCCGCCACAACGGGGGGCCGGAGACCCGCCACAAAGGGGCTTATTACTTCTTCGTTAGGCGTCCAACTCATCCTTGACTCTGTTCTCAATACTACCCATATTGAACGAACGCAAGGACATCACAACGCTGAACAACTTCTTACCGACAACCCCTTGTCACTGGATTGGCAGCCTTGTGGATTGTGCCGTGGGCTAGACGTGTCTTTCCGTGTTGTGCGCTGGTTTTTTCCGATGCTGAGATCCCTCTGGGAAGGATCAGTAGCATCAAGGATTGCTGCAACTACTCCTGCGGTTTGCCTGGGAGTACGCCCATCCGGACAATCCCTCTGCGCGACGCAAGTCCACGGCAAGCTCGGCGACGGTGGAGGATAAACCCGATGAAAGCACGTCTTCTGATTGTGATTGCCGTGATGGCGCCCGCGGTCGCGGGGGTAGGCTCACAGATCGCCGCCGACGAAAAATCCTGGGTCGGCGAATCCGTGCTGTACACCAAGCGGGCCAAGGACATCAAGTTTGGCGATCGGGTGGATGGCAAAGAGGTCTGGTTCCTCTTCTCCGGAAGAACGCCGATCAAGGTCCGCGAGGAGCGTGAGGGTAGGCTGCGCATCCACGACGGAAGCCGGGAAGGCTGGGTGGACAAGCGTGACTTCGTGCTGGTGAACGACGCCCCGGCTTATTTCGATCGCAGGGTCCAGGCTAACCCGAAGGACACCTTTGCACTACTCATGCGCGGCTCTGGCTGGCTTTGGAAAGGAGAGCCGGACAAGGCCATTCAGGACTTCAACGAGTGTATCCGTTTGGACCCAACCGATTCCGCCGCCTTCCACAATCGCGGCCTCGCCTGGCATGACAAGAAGGAATACGACGAGGCGATCAAGGACTTCGACGAAGCCATCCGACTCGATCCCAAGTACACCTTCGCCTTTCACAACCGTGGCAGTTCCTGGAGCGCCAAGAAGGAATACGACAAGGCGATCAAGGACTACGACGAAGCCATACGACTCGATCCCAAAAACGCCTTGGTCCAGTTCAACCTATCACTGACGCAGATGCTGATGCGGCGGCCAGAGGCTGCCGGCGGGTTCCAGGCCGTCCTCGACCTGCAGGGGTGGAAGGGGGACATGGCGCTGTATGCCGTTATCCTCGGCCATTTCGCCGCCCGCCAAGCGGGAGACAAGGCGAGAGCGGAGCGTTTCCTGAAGGACTCCGCCGGCAAGCTCGATGAAACCTGGCCGTATCCGGCGGTCAAGTTCCTCCGCGGCGAGATTGACGAGCCGGCGCTCTTGCGGTTGGCCGACAATGACGACAAGCGAACCCAAGCCCGCTGCTATCTTGGGCTGGATCATTTGTTGAAGGGCCGCAAGAAGGAGGCGCTGGCCGACTTTCGCTGGGTGAAGGTACACGGGAACTCAGACTACGCGGAATATACAATCGCCGTGGCCGAGCTGGACAAGTTGGAGCGACCCTCTGAGCAGCCTAAGCGCTAAGAGTCGTCATGCCGCTGCGCGGCATCCTGAAAGCATGAAAATGGCCACTTGCTCCTGAATGGACTATCAGGAGATCGGCTTATTCTTACAATGCCTTCTTCCGCAGTCGCAGCGAATTGCCGATCACCGAGACCGACGACAAGCTCATGGCCGCGCCCGCGAGAATGGGCGGGAAAAAGCCGGCCGCGGCCAGGGGAATGCTCACGGTGTTGTAGATGAACGCCAGAAACAGGTTTTGCCGGATCGCCGATACCGTGAAGCGGCTAAGGCGGCGCGCGCGGGCGATGGCCCGCAGGTCGCCGCGCATCAGTGTGACGCCTGCGCTCTCCATCGCCACGTCGGTGCCGGTGCCCATCGCAATGCCGATGTTGGCGCGAGCCAGGGCCGGAGCGTCGTTGATGCCGTCGCCGGCCATCGCGACGACGTGACCCTGTTCCTGCAATTGAGCCACTACTTCGCTTTTCCGCGCCGGCAGCACTTCGGCGATCACTTCATCGATGCCGAACTTTCGAGCCACGGATTCGGCTGTGGTTCGGTTGTCGCCGGTCAGCATGAGAAGACGCAATCCATCCGCGTGCAGCAATTGGATTGCCTCCGGAGTGGAAGCGCGGATCGGATCGGCCACGCCGAGCAAGCCAGCGAGCTGCCCATCGACCGCGACAAGGAGCACGGTATGCCCTTCGCGTCGCAATTCTTCGGCGCGTCCGGCCAGGGATTCAACGGCGATGCCGTGTTCGGCCAGGAACCCCGCGTTGCCGAGCAGCACCGCACGTCCCTCGACTCGGCCCATGACTCCGCGGCCCGTGTACGATTGGAAATCTTCACTGCGCGCCAGTTCGATGCCGCGTTCGGTTGCGCCGGCAACCACCGCCGAGGCCAGCGGATGCTCGCTGCCGCGCTCCAGGCTCGCCGCCAGACGCAGCAGCTCTCGCTCGTCGAAACCGGCCGCCGGCTCGACGACGACGAGGCGCGGCTTTCCCTCCGTCAGTGTGCCGGTTTTGTCCACCACCAGGGTATCGGCCTTGTGCAGCACTTCGAGCGCCTCGGCATCGCGGATAAGCACGCCCGATTCCGCGCCTCGGCCGGTGCCGACCATGATCGCCATCGGAGTCGCCAGCCCCAGCGCGCATGGGCAAGCAATGACCAGCACCGCCACGGCCCGCACGATGGCATGCGTCAATGCCTGATCGCGCTCGGGATCGAGACTCCACCAGAGGAAGAACGTCAAGAGACTAATGGCGATCACCGACGGCACGAAGTATTTCGCCACTTGATCGACAAGCCGCTGCACCGGCGCTCGGCTCCGCTGGGCATCGCTCACCAGGCGCACGATATGGGCCAGCAGTGTGTCCGAACCGACGCGCTCGGCGCGGACGAGCAGACTGCCGGTGCCGTTGACGGTGCCGCCGGCGACCGTGCCGTCCGGCGCTTTCTCCACGGGCAGCGGCTCGCCGGTGAGCATCGATTCATCGACGGAGCTGCGGCCCTCGATAACCACGCCGTCCACCGGCACTTTCTCGCCGGGACGCACGCGCACCACATCGCCGACCTGCACCTGTTCGAGCGGAATGTCCTCCTCGCGGCCATCCGGACGAACCACACGGGCCGTTTTCGGTGCCAGACCAAGCAATCGGCGGATGGCGCGTGTGGTCTCGCCGCGCGCCCGCAGCTCCAGCACTTGGCCGAGCAGCACCAACACAACGATCGCCGCCGCCGTCTCGAAGAATAAACCCTCGCCGAGCGTTTCCGGCAACAAGAGTGCCGCGATGCTGTAGCCATAGGCCGCGGCCACTCCCAGGATGATGAGTGTGAACATATTCGGACTCATGTTCACCACCGATTGGGCCGCACGCACGAAGAACGGCCAACCGCACCAGAACACGACCGGCGTGGCCAATAGCAATTGCAGCCAGCCGAGATGAGCATGCATTCCCATATGCAGCACGAGCAGCGGTACGGTCAGGACCAGGCCGATCCAAAAGCGCCGCCGCATGTCGATAAGCTCGGGGTTTGGCCCCTCTTCGGGACCGGCGATGCGCGGCTCCAGGGCCATGCCGCACTTGGGACAGCTGCCCGGACGATCGCGGACAATCTCCGGATCCATCGGGCAAATGTACTCAACCTTGGCTCCCGGAGGCGCGGCCTGGTGAGCGGGGTTGCGTAAGCGCCCCGAGTGCGCTTCCATCGGTTCGGGGCGGGATTCGGGATGAAGATAGCGCTTGGGATCCGCTTGGAATTTTTGCGCACAATGAGGGCAGCAAAAGTAGTATTTCTTGCCTTCATGCTCGACCGAGGCGGGCGCCGAGGCGGGGTCCACGGTCATGCCGCAGACGGGATCGATCGCTCCGGTACTGGGAACGAGGGAAAGTGAAAGGCCGAGTCCTTGCGGACGCGGAGGATGATGTTCATGGTCCATGACGCCGGCTCTTGTAAAATGCCAGAGCGAGATTGAAGACGCCTCTGCATCTATTCTAGAGGAGTGCTGTCATGTCGGAACAATCACCGTCCGAAGTGCCCGCGGCTGCGGGAGTGCAGGCGAGTCTTCACACCATCGCCGAGATCTTGCGTGATCCGCGGCCCTTAAGTCACGAAGTCCGCGGCGTGCTCGCCGAGCTGGTGGATGAATTGGGCCGAGTGCTGGCGATGACGCCGATGCCGCCGGCCGAGGTGGCACATCTGGCCGAAAGCACCGCCCTCCTGACGCGCGCGGTGCATCGCAAGGAAGCACCAGGCCTCCTGGCCGCCGCGCGCAATCGCGTCGAGGCCGCCATCTTCGCAGCCGAATCAACATCGCCACTCACCGCCGGCCTGGCGCGCAGGCTGCTCGATACGCTGGCGAATATTGGGATTTAGGAGTTGTCGATGAATTCGGCAGTTAACCCCAAAGCGACACCGGAATTCAAGGATCGGTTCAAAGAAGCTGTCGATCTCAAGAACCAAGGCCGATTGGGAGAGGCGGAGCAGAAGCTCCATGATTTGCTGGCGATGAACCCGGCGTCGGCATCGGTGCATGCCCTTCTTGCCGATACCCTATGGGACCAAGGACGGTTAACGCAGGCGGTCGCTTCCTTCCAAAAGGCTGTCGAACTGGCGCCGATGTCCGAAATGGCTTCGTTGGGACTCTTTCATACCTTGCTGGAATCTGGGGATAGGGAGCATGCAGTCGCTGAGATGAACCGATTCCTAAGCCTATCCAATTCCGAAGAATACCAGGCTCTCGCGCAACAATTCGGGCGCGAGTCGTCAGGGGCTTGATGGAGGAGAGAGACGAAAAAGCGTCGAGAATCATTTTTGGATCGAAAAAATCCTTGCCTTGTCTAGTGGAAATGCACGATGCTCTCTCTGGTTCCTTAGCCTCGCTTTTTCGCCTCATCACGACGCTTGCGGCGATTCCGGCGGGGCGATTCGAGGAACCGCTTTAAGCCTTCCATCACTTCGGTCCGATCGCCTTTACGTTTGGCGGAGGCAATCTGTCGCTCCAAACGCTGAATCGGGTCGGCGCCGGCGGAAGCCAACGCCTGTTCTATCTCTTTGCGCATCGTGCTGAGTTTTTTGGTTCCGATCATAACAACGCCTCCAAGAGGTTCCACAATTCTTGAAGCTGTCGGGTTGCCGCCTCGACACTTTGGCCGTGGGAGAGCAACTCTGTGATGGCTTTGGCGTACAACGCAACGCGGTCGGCGTCTTCGTTACAAATCATCGCGCCGAGAAGCGACGCGAGAATCTCTTCGCTTGCCTCCGAGATGCCTGCAACTCGCTTTGCGATACGTGGATGCCGGGCCAGGATTTGGTGGCCGCATTCGTGGGCGATTATGGCTTCGAGCGAGAAATCTTCCGGGTCGGCATCACGCTCAAACGCCTCCGCATAAACGGTCAACAAATCAGCTTCTTGCGAGCTACCGCGACCAAACTGAGCGCCGCCTGTCTGGCTGTAAACGTGGCGATACTCGACGCGCCCGACAAAACCGAGATTCCGGGCTATGCGAGCCACTCGTCGGCGGCGGGCGCGCTGTTCGCCGGGAGTCAACGGTCGCGGCTCAGGGATCGGCATCAAAGTATTGTAGCGACTCGTTGCACGTACCACCTCGCGCGTCTGCAAAGACGCCGCCCCCTTGCCAGAGTGCTGCGCTTCCGTCTATTTTATATTTCATCATACCGGAACCTTGTCGGAAGCATCCCTGGGCCGCAGGAGGAGGCTGATGATACACGTCAGCAACCTGACCAAGTATTACGGCGACTACGCCGCTGTTCGCAACGTTTCCTTTGATGTGCCGAAGGGCCAAGTGGTCGGCTTCCTCGGTCCCAATGGGGCCGGCAAGTCCACCACCATGCGCATCCTCGCCGGCTATCTCACCGCCACGTCCGGTCGGGCGACTATCGCCGGGATTGACGTGTTCTGGGATCCGGTCGAAGTGCGGCGGCGCATCGGCTATATGCCGGAGAATTGCCCGCTCTATCCCGAAATGCGCGTCGTCGAATATCTGCGCTTCCGCGCCGGCATCAAGGGACTGCACGGCGGCGAGGCCAAGAGGCGCATGGAGTACGTTCTCGGCCGATGTTGGCTGCAAGAGGTGCGGCGGCAGCTCATCGGTACGTTGTCCAAAGGCTATCGCCAGCGCGTCGGCTTGGCCGATGTGCTTCTGAACAATCCGCCCGTTTTGATCCTCGATGAGCCGACGGCGGGACTCGATCCGGGGCAGATCCGCGAGACGCGCAAATTGATCCGCGAGCTGGGCCGCGAGCACACGATCCTGTTGTCCACGCACATTCTCTCGGAAGTCGAAGTGACGTGCGACCAGGCGATCATCATCAATCGCGGCCTGGTCGTCGCCGCCGGCCGCTTGGTCGATCTCAAGCCGGAAAATCAAAGTCTTGAGCAAATGTTCATAGATTTGATCGAACGAGACGCCGTGGTTAAGGCGTAATTAAAAAGGCGAGCGGGGTCGCGTTAGCGCCCCGAGAGACGCACTCGGGGCGCTAACGCGACCCCGCTCGCTAGAACGACTCGGGGCGCTAACGCGACCCCGCTCGCTAGAACGACTCGGGGCGCTAACGCGACCCCGCTCGCCAGAACGGGGAACCTTATGTTCAACAACCTCAGTACACGCGAATGGCTGACGCTGGCGCTCGTGCTTGTCGTCCTCCTCGGCGCGGCGGCGGGCTTGCTCTGGATGGCGATCGGCCTGTTCCGGGCGCGCAGTCTTATCCGCCGTGAGTTTAGCGCGTACTTCCTGTCGCCCATCGCATATGTGGTGCTGGTTGTTTTCCTGTTCGTCACGGGGGATTTGTTCGTTAATACGCTCGGACTCCTGACGGCCAAGGGTCCCATGGGCACGGAATCGCCCATGCAGACCATGTTCGGCGATAAGCTGTTTTGGCTGGTGTTTCTGTTCATCCCGCCGCTCTTGACCATGCGGCTGTTCGCTGAGGAACGCAGCAGCGGTACGCTGGAGATGCTGATGACGGCGCCCTTGCGCGATTGGCAAGTGGTGCTGTGCAAATATCTGGCGTGTCTGGCGTTTTATGCCGTCTTGTGGCTTCCGACTCTGCTCTATCTACCGGCCCTCCTGGGCGCTTCCGCGCCCGTTTTCAACAACGTGTGGACGGTGGAGGGCATCCTGTTCGTGGCGGGGCTGGGATCGCTGCTGATCGGCCTGGTGATGCTCTTGCCGCATCTGGCTACGGGGGGACGGCTGGCGTCGCTGGTGCTGATTGTCGGAGGCAGCGTGGCGGCGGGCGCCGGCGGTTGGCTGCATTATAATGCGGCTGGTCCGCACCTGTTCGAGATCCCCGTGCAGCTTGATCCCTATCCGGTTTTGTGGACGTATGCCGGCATGTTCCTGGCGGGGGCGATGTTTCTGGCCATTGGATTGCTCATCAGCAGCCTGGTGCGCAGCCAAATGGTGGCCGCCATTCTCGCCCTGGCGATTGGGTTGCTCTTTGTCGGCGGCGGCTTCTGGCGGCCGGAGCTGACCGGATCGAATCTCTACAACTTCGTGTATTTCTTCAGCGTGCCCTTGCATTTCGACCGCTCTTTCACGCGCGGTCTACTGGATACACGGCCGCTCATTCTGTACGGCAGCACGGCGCTGTTTTGTCTGTTCCTGACGGTTCGTAGCCTGGAGAGCCGACGATGGCAGTAACAACTTCCGCTCCCGCCCCGGCTTCGGCGCGGCGTCCGCGTCTGTTCTGGTCACGCTTGCACTTCCTCATCCGCCTGCTGGGCGTGACCGGCGCCTTGTTCGCCTGCTTGGGGGCTTTCCTGGCCTCGATCCAGGGGAAGCTAAATCAGCCGCTCAGTGATGCGGCGACTGCCTGGGACCACTACACGGGCGCTCTCAACATGGCGGGGTCGGCCGGCGAGAAATTCACCCAAACCGGCTCCTTTATCACGCAATTGTGGGACATCGTCGCGAACCTGGGGCGGATATCCCTGGAGCAGCCACGCGAACAGATTGCCACGATCTTTCTGCTGGCGGGGGCGGCCGCGACGCTGTTCGCGCTGCTTGTCGAGGTGTTCGTGGTCCTGTGCTTCACGGCCACGCGCCGAAGCGCCTTCGGCGTCAACGCCCTCGTGCAAGTCGCATTGGCTGCCGTCGTTCTCATCGCCCTCAATGCCTGGTCGTTCAGCAATTATTTGCAGATCGACTGCACGCGCGATCGGCAGTACACGCTGCCCGCCGACGTGCGGAACGATTTGGCACAGCTCGATCCCAGCAGTCAGACGACCATCATCGTTTACAACCGCCACAAGGTCTTCGGCTTGCTTTCGGACAACAAGCTCCAGGACGAGTACGATTCCGCCGCCGAGAACAAGGTCGTTGATAAGGTGCGCGATCTCGTCGAGCAATTTCGCGCCATCGGTCCGCGCATCAAAGTGGAGATGCTCGACACGCAATCGCGGGATTACAAATACAAGGAACGCCTCCAGGAAGTGATTGACGCGATCGTCAAGGGATCGAACTCCGCGGGCGAGTCGCGGCATGACGAAAAGCGGCTCAAGAAGTGGGCCGACGAAGCCGCGTCGCTGCGGAAAACGATCGAAGACGCTCCGGAAAACAGCCTGTTCTTCTGCGCTCGCGGCGAGAACGACAAACTGTACGTCCAGCGTTTGAGCTTCAACGACTTTTATCTTTTGGATAAGACCGCATCGCAAGACGATCGAGACGGCCGCGGTAATCTCGTCCTGCTCTACCAGGGCGTCGAGCCGGTTGCCCGCCGCTTGTTGCATCTGGAGGAGCGCCGTCCCCGCGTCGGTATTGCCGTCATTCACCCCGTCCTGTCGTCGATGCGCGATCATGATTGGGGACTGCGCGGCTTGCGGCAAGCTCTGGAGAAGCGCGGCTTCGAGGTCAAGGACATCGTGCTGAAAAAGTGGTCGCAGTTCGCCCCGCCCGCGGCGGCGGCGGCCACGGTCGATGAGAGCGCTCTGGAACGTCTGGATGAACGGGAACGCGCCATGGAGAACACCATCCGCAATTTGGAGCGTGCCCAGCCCGCGTTAAAGAAGGGCTTCGAGGAGTTCCAGAAGGCCATCACCGACGAGAATAAGCGCGACGAGCTATCAAAGCGTTATGCCGATCAGCTCGACGGGGGAAAGCTGACCGTGCAGGACGTACAGGCCCAGGCGATGGTCCTCCGGCTCAACCTGGAAAACCTGGAGCTGGCTCTGCCGAGCTATCGTCAGCGATTGAAGGACGTTCAGGACGAAAAGAGCAAACTCAACGTACCGGCGCTGCGCGAGCAACAGCGGATGACGGACGTGCAGGCGAAGTTGAGCCGGCTGCTGGATGATTGCGATGTCTTGATCGTGCCGCGCATGACGCTGCGAAATGTGGCCGATCGCTTCGAGAACGTACCGGGCCGGCTGTACAATCTGGACGAGCCGCAGGTGGAAGCCATCAAGGATTTCCTTAAGGCGGGCAAGCCGCTCCTTGCTTGTTTCGGTCCATCGAATACCCCGCCGGATGACCGGTCCATGCGGCCTGGCGACGATCAGCCCGATGGTCTGGAAAAACTCTTGGGCGAGCTGGGCATTCAGTTCGGCAAACAAACCGTGTTGTTTTTCAACGAGGAAGACGGGCTGGCGGAGGCGCGCGCGGATGCCGATCTGGGCGGAGGTCAGCTGGAGCCGCCGCCACCGGTGCTTTTCGATTGGCAGCCAGGTGTCGGCCGGCCCCTGGGGCGTCGTCCCGTAAGCGATCAGCCCAATCGTATCCGTCGGAGCCTACAGCTAGACGCCCGCGCGTTGGGTCGTGATGCCGACGGGAAACCCATTCCGTTGGACATTCGCATCCGTCATCCCCGACCGCTCTATTACACACCGCCCAAGGGCAGCAAGCTCCCCTATGATCCCGATTTCCTGATGACCGATGCGCGTAGTTGGGATGAGGAGAAGCCGTTCCCGACCGGCGACTACACTCCGCATTTTGATCGCAACAAGAGCAAGCCCGGTCCATTCCCCATCGGGGTGGCCCTGGATGCGGAATTGCCGGCCAGTTGGTATGCCAGCACCGGCCAGACGCCGCCGACGGTGCGCGTGGCGGCGATCGGTCAGGGCGGCTTTTTCACCGGCAAAAAGCTGGAGCCGGCCGACGCGAAGCTATTCGTCGATATTCTCAACTGGCTCCTGGGCCGTGATGAGCAATTGCCGGTTGCCAATCGCGTCTGGAGCTATCCCCGCGTCAACGATACCGTTCCGCCGGGGTCGGAAACGTATGCCCTGTGGAAGTACGGCGTCGGCTTTGGCTTGCCCGCCCTCTTCTTCTATCTCGGGGGCGTGGTTTGGTTGATGCGGCGCGTACGTTAAAAAGCAATTTCCACTAGCCCGCAGCGAGGGCGAGCGGGGTTGCGTAAGCGCCCCGAGAAAGTTCCTCGGGGCGCTTACGCAACCCCGCTCGCCGGGCGCTGCGGGCTGGCAGAATTTGGGAGACCGCCAATATGAATATCAAGACGACCCTCGCCCTGCTCGTGCTGGTTGGTGCCGGCGGTCACCGGCTCTGACCGAAGGTCTCCAATTCGGTTCAGTAGCGGAGACCTTCGGTCACAGACCGTGGCGGGGTCCGGAGACCCCGCCACAACGGGGAGGAGGGTCCGGAGACCCCGCCACAACGGCGCGTAAACGGTATAATTCGGATTTGGGAGACCGCCAATATGAATATCAAGACGACCCTCGCCCTGCTCGTGCTGGTTGGTGCCGGCGGTCTGGTGTGGTGGGGCGGCGGGCCGAAGTTGCCGCCGGCGCTCGATCCGCTGGCGCAGCCCACGGCCGTCGAGAATAAGGGCACGCGCGATTTTCTCAAGGAATTGAAGCCGGAGAAGATCACCCGCATTGAAGTGCTGGCGCCGCGCGGCATCACGTTGTTGGATCGCAAGGCCGACGGCGTCTGGACCCTGCCGGGCAATTGGCCCATCCGCGAGACCGAAGTGAAAGCGCTCGTCGATCTCCTCGCCGGCCTGCGCACACGCTTTGAGCCGCAGCCCATCAACGATGACAAGGACTTGACCGAGCTAGGACTCGATCGCCCGGCCGTCACCGTCAAACTGACCGCGGGCGGCGAGGAACACACCCTCGCGTTCAGCGAAAGGCCGGAAAATAGCGGCGAAAATCGGTTCTCGCGTGATACCTATCTGCGGCTCGACAAGAAATCCGAAGCGGTGCGCCTGGCGCCGGGGTTGATCGCATTCCTCGATAAGCCGACGGATTACTACCAGCAGCGCCGTCTGTTCCAAAGCGAGCGCATGGCCAAGGAGGGCAGCGAGAGCGAAAAGGTCGAACGCCTGACCGCGCAAAGCGTGAGCGTCGCCGACAAAAAGCCGGACGGCGCCCACTTCACGCTGGAACATCAGGGCAGCGAATGGACGATCGCCGAGCCGGTTCGCGATCGCACCGATGCCGCCGCACGCGACGCGCTTCTGGCCGCGATACCGGACATCTGGGCGGAACAGTTTGTGCCGCCGGGCACGGGCGGCATCACGCCGTCCTTGTGGCACGCTCGTCCCTTCTGGGATCCGGCATCGATCGCCACCGATTTGTTCTTCGCCACCCAGGGCGGTTTGCTCGTGCGTTCGGGACTGACCGAGCCGGAACGAACGATCACGGTGAAATACGCCAATGGCGATACGGTTGGTCTGCAAATCGGCAACGTGTCCGGCAGGCGCACCAAGCTCGTGCCCGCGCCGCAACAACCCGGTATGCCGCCGGGTATGCCGCAACGCATGATGCCCGTGCAGGAAGAGTATCGTTATGCCAAGCTGCAATACAACGATCAGATCTTTGAGATCAAGGCCGACAAGTTCAAGGATGTGTTCGTCGCCCTGAACACGCTGCGCGACAGCCGGGTTGCCCGCTTCAACACCGCGGACGCTCGCCGTGTCGAGATCAAACACGGCGGCGAGGACATCGTCCTGGAGAAGGACAAGGAGAACTGGAAAATCACCAAGCCCCTGAGCGCCGAGGCGGATAACACCAAGGTGACGGATCTGCTGAGCAAGCTGTCCGACCTGCAAGCGCGCGACAAAGATATTCTCGACAAAGACGATCCCAAAAAATATGGATTCGAGAAGCCCGACGCCGTGGTGAAAGTGACCGTGGAGGAGGAAGTGAAAGGACAGGACCGGCGAGACGCCGGTCCCACCGAGAAAGAGAAAGGACAGGACCGGCGAGACGCCGGTCCCACCAATCCCGCCGAGAAAGAGAAGAAGACGCGGACGTTGACGGTGCGCGTCGGCAAGCACGACAAGGACAAAAAGAAGCTGTACGTTATGGCCGACGATTGGCCGCGCATCAATATCGTGGACGATAGCCTGGAGCCGTTAGTCAATCGCTCGGCCCTGGCCTATCGCGGCAAACGACTGTCCGACTTCAACGCCGCCGACGTGGCGAAGATCGACATTGACAGCCAGGGCAAAAGGTTCTCCCTGGAACACGAGAAAGAGGCATGGCGGCTGACGAGTCCGGTGAAGGCCGAGGCGGATACGCCGAAAGTCGATCAACTCCTCTCCGATCTGGGGCATCTGGAAGCGTCCGAGTTCGTCGCTCAGGAACCGAAGAAGGACGAGCTGGAATCGCAGTACGGACTGGGCAAGCCGCCGTTGACGGTTCGCATCGAGTTCACGGACAAGAAAAAACAGCCGCTGGTGCTGAACGTCGGCAAGGAGCGCGGCGGCAAGGGCGGTTACTTTGCCCGCCTCGCCGATGGCGGACCGGTCTTCGCCATTAACGCGGAGCTGCACAAGCAGCTGGCGCGTGATTCTCTCGGCTATCGGCCACAAACTTTGTGGCAAATTATCCCGGAAGAAATCGAATCGCTGCGCGTCCAGAAGGCGGGGCAGAAAGAGTACGTGCTGACGCGCTCCGGCAACGACTGGAAGATCAGCGGCCCCTTCGAGGCGAATGCCCGGGGCGAGACCGTCCAGAAAATCACCACCGAGCTAAGCGCGCCCAAGGTCGAAAGCTACAAGGCTCACGAGGCCAAGGATCTCGCCGAATATGGACTCGACAAGCCGGCGCTGACTCTCAGCATCAAGGCCACCCTTGATAAGAGCGGCAAGGAACACACGCTGCTGATCGGCAAATCGGTGGGGGAAGGGTCGGCCGCGCGCTATGCCAAGCGAGCAAACAGTCCGGCGATTTTCACGGTGGGCGATGCTCTGGTCCGCGCCGCCGATCGCGCGGCCGTCGATCTGCTCGATAACCGGCTGCTCAACCTCGATTCGGCAAAAGTGGTGCGTGTGCGGAAACAAGTAGGGGACAGATGGTGGACCCTGGGGCGCTCCCCGGCCGAGGGGGGGAATAAGAAGGACGGTTGGCAAGTCACGGAATCGCCCGCGGGCGCCTATCCCGCCGATGCCAAGGCGGCGGCGGAGTTGAGTAAGGTATGGACCGACTTGCGTGCTCAACGTTTCGCCGATTACGGCAAGGGCGTTGAGTGGGCGAAATACGGCCTGGATAAGCCCGCCGTCCGCGTAACTATCGGCGAGCGGGGTAGCGTAAGCTCCCCGAGAGAACACGTCATCGAGGTGGGCAAAGAGGTCAAGGGCGAGTCGGGCGCGCGCTATGCCCGCGTCGATCAGGGAGCGGGGGCGGCCGTGCTGCCGGCGGAGATGGTCCGTTTGTTGGAACGGACGTACCTCGATTACGTCAACCGTGATCTTCTGAAATTCGACAGCAAGACCGCGGTCTCGCTCCAGCGCCGCATGGGAGAGAACGTCCTGGAAGTGGCCAAAAAGGACGGCAATTGGGGAGAGGTCAAGCCGGAGCAAGCGAAAGCCGATGAGCAAACGATGCAGCAATTGTTCGATCAGCTCGGTCATCTCCGTGCCAATCGAATCGCTGCTTATCCGGCCGGGGACTTGCAGCGGTTCGGGCTGGATACGCCCGCGGCCCTTATCACCATCAAGCTGAAAGGCGATCAAAAACCGGCCGAGCACATCATCAAGCTGGGCAAGCCGGCTGGCAAAGGCGGCGAGCGTTTCGTCCTGGTTGACGACGGCAAAGCGGTTGGAGTGCTGGCGAGCACGTTGTCCGAACAGCTGGCGGGCAGCCCGCTGGCCTTCCGCGATCGTACCCTCGCTCGCTTCGACAACGCCGATCGGCTGCAATTGGAACGCGGGCCGCGCCGCGCCGTTTTCAGCAAGGTCGAGGGTTCGTGGAAACTGACCCAGCCGCTGCAAGGCGATGCGGAGCAGGAGCAGCTCGAGGACTTCACGCGCAGCCTGGGCCGGCTGCGTGCCGACACTCTGGTGGCCGAGAAATCCGATGCGGACGCCTTGAAGAAATACGGACTCGATCGCCCGGAAGCGAGCTGGCGCGTCCAGTCCGGCGACAAGGAAGTGCTGACCCTGCTCGTCGGCAACAAAGAGGGGAAGGGCAGCCGGCGCTACGCCAAGCTGGCCAAGGGCGGGCTGGTGTTCCTGCTCGATGCGAGCCTGAGCCAGAAGGTGCTCGACGAATATCGGCCGCGCACCGTGTGGACGCCGGCGCTCGATGCGGTGGAGATTGAATCGCTGAATTATCGCTACAACCGCAATACGTTTTTGCTGGAGAAGGCCGGTTCGGCCTGGCAGGCGGTCGGGAAGCCGGATGCGAAAATCAACACGGCGACGGTTGACGACACCTTGGCGGCGCTGGCCGGCTTGAAGCTGAGCCGCTATGCCGTGGACAAGGGCGCCAACCTGGCTTTGTTTGGACTCGATAAACAACCGGACCTGATCCTGGAGATCGCGACGCGCTCCGGCAAGCGCGTGCTGCACATTGGCAACGTCGAGGGCAGCTCGAAGGGCCGCTACGCGCACATCCCCGACGGCGACCGCGGCGACGTTTTCGTGATCGACGAGGAGACGTGCAGCCGCCTCTTGCGCGATTTGAAAGCCTTCGGCCAGCCGCCGGCGCGCTCGGCCGCGCAGCCGGCGGCACGGTGATCTCGTCTGATCTCGTTCCCACGCGGAGCGTGGGAACGCACGTCCGGCCGCTCCGCGGCCCGGCTTGTAGAGCACAGCCAGCGTGCCTGGACCATCGGCACGCTGGCTGCGTGCCCTACGGAGTCGCGACGCGGAGCGTCGCCAGCTTGCGTTCCCACGCGGAGCGTGGGAACGAGAGGCAGGGTGAGATTTTCCGATTTTTCCGATTTTTCGCTTGCTTTCGGCCTCGCTCTCGGTCACACTAATCTAACATTGGCCATCGGCCAAGTAGGTCTTTACGGAACACGCGCACGGGCATCGCTGCGCAGCACGGGATCCAACGTCGGGAGCCGTGTCCACGGAACAGGTCGAGGACGTCATCCAAAAGGGGCTGTGGGGCGATGCGGACCCAGCAGGAGAGAATCCCATGCCCCGTAACAAAAACCCGCGCTCATCGTTCGTCTCGCTTTTCCACGTCTTTCGTCGCGCCGCCTCAACATCGAGAGACACTCGGACCCGGGGAAGACGACGCCCCGCGCTGCCCCTCTCGCTTGAATTGCTGGAGGATCGCACCTTACTCAGCGCGCCCCCGGTGCTGAACGTCCCGCAGACGAATTTCGACGTGGTCAAGACCACCACGCTCAGCGTTGCCGTCTCGGCCACGGACCAGGATTCGGGGCAGACCCTTATCTTCAGTCTGTCCGGCGCTCCCGCCGGCGCGACCATCACCAGCACGCAAGTTCCCACGACGAAAGGCTCCAAGGCGACGGGCCTGTTGACCTGGACGCCGACACCCGATCAGGGTCCGGCGAGTTACCCCTTCACGATCACCGTCACCGACACCAGTAGCAATCCGCAGCAGTCCGCTTCGCAGCAGATCACCGTCAACACGGAGTCCGTGGGGTTGGTGGGCAACAATCTGCTCATCGTCGGCACCTCGGGCAACGATGTCGTCTCCGTCAACGCCACGACCGCCGCGAACGTCATCACGGCGACGGTCAACGGCGTGACCAGCGGCCCCTTCACCGTCCCCACGGGCGGCCAGATCCTCGCCAACCTGTATGGCGGCGATGACAGCTTTACCCTCAACGAGGGGACGCAACCCGTGGGACCGAGTGTGGCCGTCGATGGCGGCACCGGCACTAATAGCCTGATCGTCAACGGCACGTCCGGCCCGGACGCATTCGCCATCACCGGCAGCGCCGTCAGCCTGGCGGGGGCCAACAGCATCGGCTATTCCAATTTCCAGTCGTTGGCCGTCAACGGTCTGAGCGGCAATGACACTTTCACCATGACCGGCATCAACCCGGCCACGGCCACGACCCTCGACGGCGGCAACGGCACGAACAGTTTCACGGGCAACTTCGCGCAGGGCTTCAACGGCGCGCTCACGCTTGCCAATGAGCAAAGCGCGACGATGCAAGTCACCGGCGATTTCACCGGCAGTCTGACAGTCAATAATCCCGGTGTTTTGCAGCAACTTTCGGTTACGGGCACGGTGACCGCCAACAGCATCATCACGGCTACGAACATTTCCAACGTGAACCTCGGCACCTTGGCGGGCCAACTGACGGCCAACGGCGGCTCGCTTCTGGGCGTGAGCATCACCAGCATCGCCTCCGGCGGCTTGCTCCAGGCCATCGAGGTCGCCGGCGTGCCCGGTTCGGGCGTGATTAGCAACGCTAGCATCGGCACGAACGCGGGAACGATTTCGGCCGGCGCGATCTCCGGCATGATGGTGACCAACAACGCCAGCGGTTCTTCCATCAAGGCGGCCGGTCAGGGCACAATCTCGAACATCAGCGTAGGCAATAACAGCGGCTCCATCACCGCCGTGGAAGACACCAATCCCGGTTCCGGTACGATTAGCAATAGCACCATCGGCACCAACTCAGGCAGCGTCTCCGGCGGTTCGATCTCCGGCATGTCGATCACGAGCAATTCCGGCTCCATCACCGCCGCGGGGCAAGGCACAATCTCAAACATCAGCGTGGGCAGTAACAGCGGGTCCATCACTGCCGTGGAGGATACCAATCCTGGTTCGGGCAAGATCAGCAATAGCACGATTGGAACCAATTCGGGTAGCGTCTCCGGCGGTTCGATCTCCGGTATGTCGATCACAAGCAACTCTGGTTCGATTACCGCCGCTGGGCAAGGAACGATTTCGAACATCAGCGTGGGCAGTAACTCCGGCTCCATTACTGCCGTGGAGGACACCAATCCCGGTTCCGGTACGATTAGCAATAGCACCATCGGCACTAATTCAGGCAGCGTCTCCGGCGGTTCGATTTCGGGCATGTCGATCACGAGCAACTCCGGTTCGATTACCTCCGCTGGGCAAGGAACGATCTCGAATATCAGCGTGGGCAGTAACTCCGGCTCCATCACCGCCGTCGAGGATACCAATCCTGGTTCGGGCAAGATCAGCAATAGCACCATCGGCACCAATTCGGGTAGCGTCTCCGGTGGTTCCATCTCGGGCATGTCGATAACGAGCAATTCCGGCTCCATCACCGCGGCCGGCGCGGGCACAATTACCAATTTGACCGTCGGCAACGACTCCGGTTTGATCCAGGCCAAGGAGGATTCCTCGAACGGCTCCGGGACGCTGAGTAATGTAACGATCGGCACATTGACGACGGCCGGGATCGTGTCGGCGGCCAACTCCAGCAATCTCAGCATCAACACGGTCGCCGGATCGGTCACGATCACGAACTTCAACCTGTTCGCCGGCACCGTGACGAGCACGGCCACCTTCCAGGCCAGCCAGTTCGACGTCTTCACGGCCCAGCACGCAGCGCAGATGATCAACTTCATCGAGCCGACCGTCACGCGGACGCTGACGGTGTCGCCGCACGCGAGCAGCTCCGTGCCCGATTATGGCTTCTACTACGATGGGACGGGTGCGGGCAATCCCGTGGTCGTCGTCCAGGTTGTCGCCGGGAGCACGCCTGCCGGCTTCGACCTCGGCGTGACCACGAGCACGGCGACGAATGGCGGAAACGGCTTCGACTTGGCTGGTCTCTATTCGGTAGATGCCAAGGGCAACCACAATGTTCTGACGGGCATTCACAACCTAGTGGTTGGCGGGAACCTGCTGCTGGGTGCGGTTCCCGCAGGTGCGATCAGCTTCTTCAATTTGCCGACCAACACTGCCGGCGGCGTGCAGCTGCCGCAGGATACCGTGGCCGTGGCCGTGGCCGGCAACCTCCCTGCCGCCAGCATCGTGGCCAAGGCCGTCCCGGCCCTGGCCGCCGGCTCTTTCGCGGGAGTATCGGCGGATACCGCCACTCATACCGACGCCCTCGTCCCCCTGGCCGCTGGTACGGGCCTGACGCAGGCCAACGATACCTTCGGTGTCTTCGTCAGCGAGGCGAACCATGTCGCTCAGTTTTTGGTCACCGGGCCGGGCCACTCGTTCGACGCCAAGCCGTTGTTGTTCGCCGATCAAGTGGCCGATAATTCCCCCGTCACCGCAACGGTAACGCTCGTACCGACTGGCCGCTCCACCACGGTGAGCACGATTGCCTTCACCGGCCAGGGCGGCTCCCTCACCACGGCGCAGGCGATCACCACCTCGATCACGGCCGCCGCGGGCGGATCGCTTGGCGATCTGATCCTCAGTGCCCCGCAAGGCCTGACCGCCAACGTGACGGCGCCCACCATCCTCGGCAGTATCGTTGTCACCAACGGCGGTATCTCGGGCACCATCGAAACCACCGGCGACCTTGGCCGCACGTTCACCGATGCGAACGGCAACATCACCGGCGTCACGTCCATCCAGGCGGGCGGCGGCGGTCTGACCGGCCAGATCATCGTCGGCGGCAACCTGATCAGCCAGGTGAGCCTAAAGAGCGGCCTGAATGGCGTCATCGCGGTCCAGGGCGACATCGGCGCCATCCAGACTTCGGGCGGGATTGCTCCCAACGGCGCCCTGAGTCGCTTTGGCGGCATCACCGTGTCCACCGGCGGCGTCAATGGACAAATCGTGGCCCTGGGGAACGTGTTCGGCGACCTCAATATCAGCGGCGGATTGAGCGGGCGGATTGCCGTCCAAGGCAACAACGGAGAGTATGGTCTCGGCGCCGGCCGGTACGGCATCCTGGGCAACGTCTCGATCAAGGGCGGCATTAGCACGATCGGCGTCATCGTCTCTGCTGGTCTGCTCGGCGACGCCACGGGCGGTACGCAACTGAGCATTTCCGGCAACGACAAGGGCATCCTCGCCGCCGTGGGAGACATTAACTTTGGCTCCACCGGCAACCTGAACGCGGCCGGCCTCTTCGAGAATGTCGGTTCGCCGAGTTCCCCGAAGTACGACAACGGCCAAAATGCCGCGGTCATCGATGCCATCTTCGGCACGCTCACGATTCCGAACGATCTGACCCAGCTCCTCGACAACGTGCTCGCCCTCGCCGTGGGCAGCGACGGGAATCTGACCGAGGCTTGATCTGCATCCGAGCCTGAAGCGTAAGCGAAGCAACGAATCGCATTCGCTTACGCTTCAGGCTCGGATACGAATCTAACTCCCCGTATAGGATTTCTCTTCGAGAATCCGCGAGCCGAGAAGTTCGTTGATTTGTCGCTTGAGGACGGAGCGGCGATCGTTGTGCCGGTAGACTGACCGCGCCAGTTCGACGAATCGCGGCCCAAAATCTTGATCGCGCTCGCACTGGCGCAGCTCATCTTCCACGGTCCAGAGCATTTCGTTGACGCGCCGCAGCTCGTCGCTCAGGGCGGTCAGTTGCTTCGAGGGCCGCAAGTGGCGATCGTACACCTCCATGAGCACCTCCAGCTCCGTGCGGACGTTGCTGAGTTTTGCGACATCATGGATACGCTGACTTTTGATCTCCAGAATACTAATTTTGTCGATCAGTTCTCCGGGGGAAATCTCAACGCGGAGGGACTGCGGCCGAGGTGGTCGGATGCCGCCGGCGCGTAGCTCGGAGGTGATGCGCTCGAAAACGCCATCCCAGTCGCCCAGCCGGGTCTGGCGGAACAGGCGCATGGTCGGATACCACGGGCTGTCCTCGCGCCCGAGCAGATAGCGCCAGTCTGCCCCGAGGGCCAGGCACACCCAGACCGGCACGCCGAGCGCCCCGGCAAGATGAGGGATGGCGGTGTCCGAAGTGATAATCAGATCGAGGTTCTTCATGACCGCGGCTGTATCCATGAAGCCTCCCGTCTTTTCGTCGAGCCGGTCCGCTAAATCGATCACGGGCAGGTAAGAAGCCGTGGCAGCCAACTGCTCCCGGCCCAGCCCTTTTTGCAGGCTAAACAAGCGAACGCCGTCCACCTGCGCTAAGGGCGCGAAGTGTGTGAGCGGGATGGAACGCATACAGTCGGCGGGAAAACGCGGATTGCCCTGCCAGGCGATGCCGATCTTGAATCCGGGCACGCCGCTCAGCTCGTTTCGCCATCGCTCGATGAGTGCGGAGTCCGCGAACAGGTACGGCACCTCGGCGGGCACGTCTGCCAGCGTCGTCCCGAAGATTCTCGGTAGGCTAAGCAAAGGGACGTGAACATCGAAATCCGGCAGGGGCGAGCCTTGGGCGATCAGCCGATCGATGCCGGAACAGCCAGCGAGGAACTGGTACAGGGCCGGCTGACATTCGACGATTACGGTGCCGCCGCGTCGTTTGACCAAAGGCGCATAGCGGATGAATTGGATCGTGTCGCCCAGCCCTTGCTCGGCGTGGATCAAGATGGTCCTGCCCTCCAGGGAGGAGCCGTCCCACAACGGTTGCCGGAAATTGCGCGACGGCATATTCGGCTTCTTCCAGCGCCATTCGTATTCCTCCCAGCCGCGCGCGAAATCCCCCATTTGGAGCCACCACATTGCCTGGCAGTTGCGAGCGCCGACGTGGTCGGGGTTCAGACACAGGGCCTCCGCGTTGGCCGCCAGCGCCTGCTCGATCTCCCCTTGAGCGCCGAGCGCGATGCCCAGGTTGTGGTAGGCATCGGCGAAATCGGGCTTGAGGCGCAGGGCTTGGCGGCAACATCTCTCCGACTCATCGGGCCGGCCGGCCAGCGTAAGGGCGTTGCCCAGGTTGCTCAGATAAATGGCCTCGGCCGGCTGGAGGCGGATGGCTCGTCGGTAGTACGGCACGGCCTCTTCCGGTTGGCCCTGCGCCGTCAAAACATTGGCCAGATTGACGAGGAAGAGAGTGCTTGAAGGCTCCAATTCCAGGGCGCGGCGATAATAGCCGAACGCATCCTCCAGCCGGCCTTGCCGCCGCAGCACTTCGCCGCGATTGGCGTGAGCATCGGCGTACTCGGGTCTAAGCCACAGGGCTTTCTCGATATGGGTCAGCGCCTCGTCGAGCCGGCCGAGCATCATCAGGGCATGCGCGAGGTTGTTGTGCGCTTCCGCGCGGCCGGGTTCCAGCTCCAGGGTCTGCCGATAGCTGGCCGCGGCTTCTTCGAGCTGGCCCTGGACCTGCTGAGCGACGCCCAGATTGTAATGAAACTCCGCGTTATGGGGACAGAGCGCGACGGCCTGGCGGATCCAGTGGATGCTTTCATCGTGCCGGCCGGATTGGTGGGCGAGCACGCCGAGAAGATGCAACGAGGGAGCGTGGGCCGGATCGCTTGTGAGGAGGCGGCGGCAGACTTCCTCCGCCTGCCGTGGTTGGCCGTTCTGGAACAGTTGCCAAGCGGTATCGAACGTCGGGGAAGGAGCCGTCATGCGCTTCCTCCTCGTTCCCACGCTCCGCGTGGGAACGCACGCTGGCGACACTCCGCGTCGCATCCAGTCCCTAGCCGGCAGAGCGAGTCGGGCCGCAGAGCGGCCGGACGTGCGTTCCCACGCAGAGCGTGGGAACGAGAATCCCATCCCTTGCTTGCGCTGCGGGCTGGCATGGTAGTGCTAACGCCCCTCACCGCGGTGTGCCAGCAAGTCGCTTACCTGCGGCTGTTTGCGAATCGGCGCCAGGGCGGGGTCTTCGGCCATCCGATTGTGTTCGGGGAAAAGAAGATCATGGAAGCCTTTATCCAGGGCCGCGGCCAGCAAGGCCGCCGCGCGATCGGCATAGCGCTGCGCCCGATCGGCATCCGCGGCCGCCGCTCGCGCGGCCAAGCTCCAGACACAGGCAGCCGCGTAGAGCACGTGGCCATCCTCCTTCGGGGCCTTTTCCAGGGCGCGCTCGGCATCGGCCGTCGCTTGTTGGTGCTGGCCGCGGGCGGCCATGATGCTGGCTCGCACCAGCGCCGGCAGCGCTGAGTTTGGATCCTTGGCGGCGGCCTGCGCGCAGTCGGCCAGCGCCGCCTCGAATTCGCCGCGGTTGCGGCGATCCTCCGCCCGCCGGATATAGACAAGCGCGGAGTCGGGGTTGGCCGATACCATGCGATCGTAACAAGCCTTGGCCTCCTCCGACTTCCCCTGCTTGTCGAGGACCAGGGCCAGGCTGATGTAGGCGTCCGGCGCCTTCGGTCTCAGTTCGATCATTCGCCGATAATCTTTTGCCGCGTCGTCGAGTCGGTCCATTGCTCGATAAATGTCGCCGCGAACATTCAGGGACTCGGGCTTCTCCGGCGATAGATGGGCGATCAGCGGGTCCATGATCTGGAGCGCTTTCTTCGTGTCGCCTTGCCACAAGTGGAGCTGGGCCGTGGCCCAAAGAACTTCGGTGTAGTCGGGTTTGAGGTCGAGCGCTTTACGGAAGGCGCGCATCGTTTTGTCGTACTGCCGCCGGCCCATGTGGATGGAGCCGATGATGCGATAGGGTTCGGGGTCTTTCGGCTGCAAACGCGCAAGCTCCTCGGCGTCATCCAGGGCGGCGTCGAAGTCTTTCAGAGAGATCAAGTTCAGCCTGGCGCGGTCGCCAAGCACGTTCACGGCTCGGGGCACAAGGGCGAGGACGGCGGAATAGTCGTCGCGCGCCTGCGAATACTTTCCCGTCGCCGCGTGAAGTCCGCCCCGCGCGTAGTACGCCTGGACGTTCTTTCCATTCAGGGCGATTGCTCGATCGTACTCCCCGAGCGCCTCCGTCGTTCGGTTCATTTCTTGGTAGGTCGCCGCCTTTTGAAAATGCACGGCGCTCTTGTCCGAACCCAGGTCGAGCATGCGGTCGTAATCGCGCAGCGCCTCGGCATACTTCTTTTGCTTGCGGAACACACCGGCACGGTGCGAATACAAGGCGCCGTAATCGGGGTTTATCTCGATCGCCTTCTCGAAGTCGGGCAGGGCGGCGTCGGTGTTGCCTTGACCCAAATTAGCGAGGCCGCGATTTTCGTATGCCTCGAAGTAGTGGTCATTTCGCGATAGGGCGGCGGTGCAGTCCTCGATGGCTTGGCCATAGCGCTGGAGCCGCAACAGAACGGCGCCGCGGTTGTTGTAGGACCAGGGAAAATCGGGGCGAAGATGGATGCAAGCGGTGAAGCCGAAGAGGGCTTCCTGCAAATCGCCCAGCTGCACGTGAGCCAGCGACCAATTGAAATAGCCCCAGAAACGATCGGGACGGAGCCGCAGAAACGCGGCATATTCGGTGAGTTCCAGACGATAATATTCCTCAGCTTTTTTGCGGTCGTTGCGGCGGAGGGCCTCATCGCCGCGCCGATGGTTGGCGACGCCGTGCCAGAAGTGATCGACGGCAGTGCTCGGTACAATGGCCTGGGCGCGCTTCTTGTCTGCTTCATCGGCGGCCTTGTTGCCCAGGGTGCCCCAACAGGCACAACGGTTGGCATAAAAGGCCCTCGTCTCCGGCAGGATCTTGTTGGCCTGGTTCAGCCAGTCGAGTGCCTGGAGCGCGGCTTTGTGCTGGGCCGCCTTATCGCCGGCCGCGGCGAGGTCGCGTTCCACGATGGAGGCGATTAGAAAGGTATCGAACGTATCTTCCCGGAAGCGCTTCTGCTGCTCGGCATTCAGCGGCGGCAGTCCGGAAACCGCCGCGCCCGTCGGGCCTTCGATCAGCTTGTACAGTTCCAGAAGCCGCCGGCAGTAGCGTTGCCCTTCCTTCTTCTGGCTGGGCGTGCCGAAACAATTGAATCGAGCCTGATCGAGAGTTGTCTCGAACTCGGCATAGAGATCGACCTGCTCCTCCAGACGCTGCATCTGGGAGCGCAGATCGGCCAGCTCCGAGCGGCTGTTGAGCAACGGGAGATAAGCTTGCTGCAACAGGTCGCGGGCGTGCCGGGAATCGCCGATGGCAATTGCGGCGATGGCCTGGTCGAAGCGCTCCCCCGCGACCTTGCGCGTTTCGGCGATAGCTTCCCTCTCCCGGCTGAGGCGCACGCCCGCAAGGATGCTGCTAATGAGCATTTGGCACAGCAGCACGGCCACGATGCCGCTGAGGAAGGCGACGCGCGGATTGCGGCGGCACCAGCGCCCAATCCGTTCCACCGGCCCCACGCGGCGGGCGCGGATCGGCTCGCCGGCCAGGAAGCGATGCAGATCCTCGGCCAACGCCCCGCAGCCGGCGTAGCGCTTCGCGGGTTCTTTTTGGAGGCATTTCAGACAAATCGTCTCCAGATCTTGCGGAATCTTGGGTTGCAGGCGGCGGGGCGCTACCGGTTCCTGACGGCGCACCTGCTCCAGGGTTTCCAGCATCGATGTCCCCATGAAGGGCGGCCGGCCGGTGAGCAGCTCGTACAGGATCGCCCCCAGCGAATAGAGATCGGAAAGCGGGCCGATCTCATGCGTCTTTCCGCGGGCCTGTTCGGGCGACATGTAGCTGGGCGAACCCATGAGCGTGCCGCTCTTGGTCAGCTCCGAGCTGCCCTCGATGCGTTTGGCCAGGCCGAAGTCGGTGATCTTGGGCAGTCCGGCTTTGTTCAGCAGCACGTTGGCGGGCTTCAGATCGCGGTGGATGATGCCGTGCTGATGAGCAATGTCCATGGCGCGGGCCAGCAATTCCACGGTCTCGGCGGCTTCGCGCGGCGGCCGGGGCTTGCCGTCGATCTTGTCGGCGAGGCTGCCGCCCTCGACGAACTCCAGCGAGAAGAAGGGCAGACCGTCGTGATCGCCGACCTCGAAAATCTGCACGATGCTGGGATGCTGCAAATGGGCCACCGCCTCGGCCTCGGCATGGAAGCGCGCCAGCTGATGGCTGCTGGCATGGGCGCCGGCGAGCACCATCTTGAGGGCCACGATGCGGTTTAGTCTCACCTGCCGCGCCTTGTAGACAACTCCCATGCCGCCGCGCCCCAGCTCGGACAGGATCTCATATCCGGGCACATGGGGACGGGCCGCGGAAGACGCCGGCCGAGTTTGTGGCGCTCCGGCCGCCGGCTGAGTAGCGGGCGCCGCATCCCACTCGTGGGCGCGGGTTGCCGCGGGGTCATACGAGGGAGGAATGAACTCGGTTGTGCCTTCCGACTCGCTATGTTCCGGGCTGAGCGGGACGACGTTCGAGTTGTCGTTCTCGGCGATGATCTCGCTTGTGGCCAGGGCGATCGGACGCATATCATCGCCGATTTCCTCCGTGTTGTCCGCCGTCTCCTCCGCGGGCGAATCTTCGTCGGGGACGGTCGGAGAGGGGACATCGGCGCCATTTCGCCGCTGCTGTTGAAGCTGTGCGTAGGTTTGGGAGATGACCCGCAGCGCCTGTTGCAGCCTCGCGCGCTCCGGTTCGGCGACCTCGCGGAGGTACGGTTCCATACTGGGCGGTTCGCCGGAATTCAGAGCTGCTTCCCAGGCCGCGACGAATTGCCGGGAGATGCGCAGGATCGGCTCGGGGAATGAGCCATCAATGGTCGCGTCGGTGTTCGGTTGTTCGCTCATCCCAGCTCCTTTGCTCGGCGAGATCGGTACTTGCGGTGCTGATCCGTTCGGGAGAGAGCAAATACTATTTTGTACCGGAAGAGGAGCGTATGTCCAAGTAAATCCAAAGAAAGACAAGAGAGGGGCATGTGTGAATTGTGAGGATGGTTCTCGTTCCCACGCTCCGAGCGTGTGAACGCGCGTTGTGGCGGGGGTCTCCGGACCCCGCCACGGTTCGCGACCGAAGGTCTCCGCTCCTGCACCGGATTGGAGACCTTCGGTCAGGGCCGGTGGCCCGGTCTGGAGACCGGGCCACAACGCGTCGACCTTCTGTCAGGGCTGGTGGCCCTGTCCGGAGACCGGGCCACAACGCGGGGGCAGAGAGATTCGGGCCGCAGAGCGGCCGGACGTGCGTTCCCACGCGGAGCGTGGGAACGAGGGGAATCTCACTAGGGCCGGGCACTTCCCTTCCGTGTACGCGATAGGCGAGCGAGTGCCTGGGCCGCATCGTTGGTTCGCGCGGCGTCAGTCAAACCATCTGCCAGCTCGCGCAGATATTTCCGGGCCGAAGTATCGCCGATCATCGCCAGTACCTCGATAGCACGCTCGGAGCGAAGCCGGCCCTCGTCGATTCTCCGCAGGACATCTTCTGTCCGCCGCTTTAGTTCCAGGCTCGGCTCGTCTCGCAGCACCTGCCGCAACCGTGACTCGACCGCGTCTCCCAGAGCAATGAGTTCGCGCGACGCGGCTTCACGGTCCTTGAAATCGTCGGCATCCAGTTGGGTCAGCAAGGCGTTGAGCCGGGCGTTTTCCACGCCGCGAATCGGCGGCAGCTTGCTCTGTAACAACGTCACCGTCTCGGCGGGGTGGGCGGCCATTTCCTTCATGGTTCGATAGGCTTTGCCGGCGTCCGGATCGGCGAGGGCTTCCCACCAGGCGGCAACTTGCTCGGCCTTCATCGGCTGCGCCGGCGGATGCTGGAAGAGATCCCAGATGAGGGCCGAACCATCCGGTCCCGCGCTCAGAAGTTGCGAGCCGTCCAGCGAGAAGACCAGGTGTTGTACCGGGCTACTGTCGCCGCGTAGACGCTGGCGAACTTTCTGCGTTCGCGTCTCGATCAGGAAAATGTCAACCGTGCTTTCGACCCCCGAAAAGGCAATGGTTTTGCCATCGGGCGCGAATGCCAGCACGTCTCGTACATCATCGCGGGCAGATGGCGCTTGGTAATACACATCCACCTTCGCTCGACCGACCTCGCGCCCGCTCCGCGCGTCGACGACAACAATGCCCTGCTCCTGATCGGAATATGCCAGCCACCGGCCGTCGGCGGAGAGAGCGAGGGAACCGATCTGATAGGTCGCCTGCCGCTTTGTCACCCAACTTGGCTTCCGCACTCCGTGGCCGACTTGCTCCGCAATCTTCTTGCCCTGTGCATCCCACAGCAGAACGTGTTGCTCGGCGTGCGATGTGGCAATGGTTTGGCCGTCCGGGGTTACGGCCAGTTGTTCGAGCCAAAAGTCAAAGCGGTCCAGTTCCCGTTGCTTCGTTCCCGTGCCGGCGTCACAAATGCGCACGCTGAGGTCTGCTCTGGCTAAATCATCCGTTCCCGCCGCGATGAGTCGTTTGCCGTCCGCCGTCAGAAACAGTCCGATCGTGGACTTTTTGAATACAGGGAGCTGACGCACGAGTCGTCCGGTGTGCGCATCGAGCACGCGAACCGAGCCGCTGTCCGCTCCGCAGGTAAACAGAGTTTTTCCATCCGGCGCTACCGCCAGGCTTGTCGCGGGTTCGGTCGGGATGCGCGAGAGTTCGCGCCCGGAAGCGGCGTCCCACGTGCGGAGCGTCCGGTCCTTGCCCATCGTGTAGATCCGGGTTCCATCCGGGGCGTAAGCGACAGCCGTGATCCCCGCCGAATGGCCGGGTAGATCGGAGAGTAGTTTGCCCGTGGTTGCGTCCCAGAAGGCAACGGCCGAGGAGTAGCTGCCGCCGGAGTGCGTGGCGATGCGTTTGCCATCGAGCGAAACGGGAGCCTCATAGGAGGCATGGCCGATAAGGCCAGGACGGAAGGATGCGCGCTCCTTTCCCGTGGCCGCATCCCAGACACGGACGGTCCCGGTGGATTCGCCGGTCACGAGCGTGCTACCGTCCGCGGACAGGGAGGGATAATAGGCTGGGTCGGCCAGGCGGTTTCGCCAGAGTTGCTTGCCGGTGTGCAGATCCCAGCACGTCACTTCGGCAGGTTGAGTGCTGACGCCGATCAATTCCCGCCGGCCGGCAATGTGGCGCACATAGACCAACTTACTGCCGCCGCCTCCCGGACCGGGAAAAGTGTGTTTTACTTTCGCGGACGCTACGTCCCAGACCCGAATGGAATTGTCGGCCAGAACCTCAAAAAACCAGACGCCGTCCGAACGTGGTGCGGAGTCCGGGAAGTGTTCTTGGTACGCGAACGATGTGAGTTCCTTCCCGGAGGGGACATCCACGCGGCGAGCCGTCTTCATGGCACCGCTGCCATAACCATCCCAGGTGACGAGCGATCGCCCATCGGGCGCGAATACGCTGTTGGTGCCGGGAGTCGAGAACAACCGCTTGCCGGACACCACCTCATAGACGCCGACGGTAATGCCTTCGATCCTTCCCTGCGGCGTACCTGCGCCGACGGCCAGTAACTTGCCATCAGGAGAGAAATCGCACTCAACGATCGAATAGAAGGGACCGCTTTCGAGCCAGCGCACCAGCCGGCCGGTAGCAGTCTCCCAGATGCCGCAGCGTCCCTCCCAGCAGACGGCGGCGAGATATTTCCCGTCGCGCGTGAATGCCATCGTGGAGCCGATGACTTCCTTTCGCCCCGGCACGTCGGCGCCGCGAATCTGGGCCAGCGGCTTGCCGGACGGCACGGCGGAAATCACAAGCGCTTCGTCGTCGGTTCGTTGTTGCACCAGCCGTTTGCCATCGGGCAGAAAACGCCACCACCGGCCGCCGCGCAGCCAACTCGTTCCCAGCCGCGCAGATGCTCCCGCAGGTAGCGCGCCTATGTCTGCTCGGGGTTCGGCTGATTTTTCCGTCGCGTTTTTACCCGGTTGGGAAGGGGGAGGTTCCGGCGTCCATTCGGCGATGTTCTCCTCCGCTCGCGTCGCATCCACGGGGCGCTGCGTCCATACGCCGGCGCCGGTTGCGATCGCGCCAATCGCCAACAGCAAAGCCAGCGTCATTTTTCCCTTGGTGAAGGCCATGCTCCGCAATCCTTCCTCCGCCAGCACCACGGCCGGCAATCGAACGGCGTTCGCACGGAGAGAGAAGGCCAGGGAGGTCTGGACCGTGTCGCGCAACAGCGTCGCGGAGAGATGAGCTGAGACGGTCTGTTGTGCCAGTTCCGCGGACACCAGCACACTGGAGAGTGTCAGATCGCGTGCCGTCAGCCGTGCGCGCAGCAGGGCCAGTCCGCGCTCCAGGCGGCGATGCAACGTTCGCAGGGACCAACCCATTTGCCGAGCCGCCTGATCGCGGGTCTGACCCTCCCGGTAACAGAGCAACAAGGGCAGACGATAGCGCTCGGGCAGGTTGCACAGCTCCTCGTCCAGTACGATGGACAATTCTTGCAGCGATCCATCGCCAGCGTTCTCCACCCGTATGGTCTTCGCGGTTTGCCTCTCATGCCGCTGCCGCCGAGCTATTTCCGTGCGAGACTTCAGAGCCAGCCGATGCGCGACCTCGAACAACCAGCCGGCGATGGAGTCGCGCCAACGCAGCGAGTTCGCCTTGCGCGCCAGCACAAGAAACGTCGCCTGGAAAACATCCTCGGCGTCTTGCGTACACGTCAGGATGCGGCAGCACACACCCATTACCAGGGCGGCATGCCGTCGCACCAGGGCGGCGAAAGACAATTCATCGCGGTGGCGGGCGTAGCGAAGCAAGAGCTGACGGTCGCTGAGGTGCGTCAGGTCGGGCGGACCGGCGAGCGTGCGCAAGCACTGTAAAACCGAGTGCAGTGGATGCAAAGGCATGATTCGGCTTCCCAAGGGGTTTTCGATTTCCCTCCTATCATCATGCCGGGAACCGCATCCGGTCTGCCACTTTTTTCGCCGAAAAGTATGTATCCGATCCTGAAGCGTCAGCGAAGGCGTTTCTTCGCTGACGCTTCAGGATCGGAAATATGCAATCGAGGTTTGTCGAAAGCTCCTTCCCTCATTTTTCAGGTTGACCCCGTGTGTCGCGTTGATGTTCTACGCGTAGACGTTCCGCTTTCTCCGGTGTGGTCAGGTAAAACACGTTGTCCAGTTTCACCATGCTCAGATCGGCCATATTCGCCAACAGACGCACGGCCGTATCGACGGGCACGTTGTTGAATTGCGCGGTCACATTGAGCTTGCCCCTGTCCTTGAGGGACGAATCCACGATCACCGTGAATGGTGTCTGCTCGGTCACGCGCATCAGGGCCTTGCTGATCGGTGTCTCCTCGAAAACATCCCACACCAGGGGGATCTCGGGCGGGCCCCTCCCGACTATAACGTCGCGGGCAATGTTCAGCTCTTGGCAGAGCGCCAGAGTCGTGGTGATTTCGACGCTATCCGATCGCAGAATGTACACGGCTCCGGATGGAGCGGGCACTCGCGCCAGGATTATGCGCAAGACACTGGCCAGACTCGTATTTCGCATCGGAGGGATTGGCTTGCTACCCGCGATGAGTGTCGCCCCCACATCGTGGTTTACCTGATCGAGTTCGAACGCCTTATCGTTGATCTCGAAGTTGATGTGAAATTGCTTGCCGAGCTTGTCGAGAGCATCCTGCAGGGTTATTCCTGGATCGGCAATCCCTTCGAAGTTCAATGGATTCGTCAGCTGCGCACGCCAGATCTCCAAGCGTGTGGCCGGGTCCTGTTTGGCATCGGGGCCCGCTTCGTCCATTTTCGGCTTCGGTGCCGGGCGATCCCCACGAGACTTCTCTTTTTCCTTTGTTTTCTCTTTCGTCTTTTGCGCCACGCTCGGCGGCCGATCAGGGGTGGTTGCGGGCTTGTCTCCGGGTTGTCCGGCGGCCGTGCGATGAGCGACAAATCCCGCGCCGGAGCCGAGCAATCCAATCGTCACGAGAACGATCACGGCGACTTTGACTTTGCTGAGGAACATGCTTCGTACCACTCCTTCCACGAGGGCGGTGAGCGAGGCGGACACGGCCGAACTCGTTGTCCCCGTCGCGAATAAGAGACTCATACGGATGGTAGTTTCACTCAGGACAGCAGGCGGCGCGGCGCGAAGGAACGTGTTTTCCGCTAGCACGGCAGCCAGCGCGCCAGCCGATACTTCCACTCCGCGACGGACGAGCCGCCGGCGAAGCAGATCGCGCGCCCGCGACAGCCGCGAGAACACCGTCCCCTTGGCGCATCCCAATCGCCGGGCCGCCTCCTCGCTGCTCATGCCTTGCAGATAGCACAGCAACACCGGCTGCCGATATTTCTCCGGCAAGCGGTTCACTTCCTCATCGAGGATTGGCCGCAGCTCACCCCAGGACGACTCTGCCGGCTCCCTCTCGGCCGTCTGTTCGGGCAGAGGTCTTTCCTTGGCCGCCTTGTGCGCTCGCCGGGCCTGGAGCTTGAGGGCCGTGCGATAGGCCACGCCGTAGAGCCAGGGACCGAGCTGCTGGGGTGTGCGCAGGGATGCCGCTTTGCGCACCAGAACGAGAAAAGTTGCCTGGAAGGCATCCTCGGCCTCCGGCGTTTCCCCCAGCCGCCGAACACATAAGCCCCAAACCATCGCTCCGTAACGCTGCACGATCAGCGTGAACGCGGATTCATCGTGCCCGCTCAGGAAGCGATGTAGCAATTGACCGTCGTCGATCTCGTCCACGCTGGCGAAAGGCACGCACACGCGCCGGAGATAGTTCAACAACGGATGCAGCGAAGCGTTTGCCATAAGTGAAATACTCCGGAACAGGACCAACCTGTTCTCATCATACTTCCCCGAAGGCGGGGGTCGCTTCCAATTTTTTTGAACAAATTTCGGAAGGGATGCCAGGAGATGGACAAAATGAAATGCTGTCCGAAAAGAATGTATCCGAGCCTGAAGCGTAAGCGAAGGCGATTGTTCGCTTATCAGTAGTTTCAAGAATGGCGAGAGGTACGGTGCATCTGGTTCCCAAACTCCGTTTGGGAACGCTGTCCGCGAAACGCTGTTTCGTGTTTCCTTGCTAGCGTCGGATGCTTCACGCGAAGCAGAGTTTCGCGAAATGGGTTCCCAAACAGAGTTTGGGAACCAGACGAACAGAGTTTGGGAACCAGACGACCAGACAACCCAAAATCTCCCGAATTCTTGAAACTACTGTTACACTTCAGGCTCGGATACAAAAGGGAAAGGGGGGACTCCTACCAGCCGAGTCCTTCCGCTTCGCGGACGAGTTGATCGAGGCGTTTGCTGATGATTTCGCGGCGGTTCTCTTTACGTTTTTCCACGAGTTCCTTGAGCTTCTTGATCTGTTTTTCCAGGGCCGCAATCTCGTCTTGGTGCCGCTTTTGGCGGGCGTCGAATTGTTTGCCCAGCGTGTCAGTGAGCTGGTCCTTGATTTTTTCCTTTTTCTCGCCCTCGGCCTTGGCGAGTTGTTTCACGAGTTCGTGGCTCTTCTGTGCGAGTTCGGCTTCTTCCCGCCGTGCTACCTCGCCGATTCCATAGTATCCCTGAGCTACCGTCCCAGGGGCCGACCACACTGTTCCCGGCCTGTACGTTCCTGGCAGTGAATTGGGCGAATGTAGGTCTGCCGGCTGCTGCGCCGACGCAAACAAAGTCATGACGGCCAGAATGGACACCCCGCTGATCACGAGCTTGCGATACATTGATCATCTCCCGTAAAGAGGTTGGTTGCTTAAATAGCCCGGCGCCCCGTTGGCACCGGACTGGATTTCTTGTTCCAATCTGCAAGCCTCTTGCAAAATTCGCTGAATTTCCGCACCGATGGGATCTTCCGAATCGGCGCAACATCGGGAATTGAAATCCGCCTCCAGCGCTTGGGCGCTTGTTCGCAGAGCGTGAATCCGCGTCTCGATATTCTCCATTTCCCGGTGCGCTCGATCACTCAATCGAAACGCATCGGAACTTTGCAGCGCGGGCGTTTCTTCGGCTCGCGCGGGCACTTCCTCGACCGTGGGCTTCTGCCCCTCATGGAAAGCGAACGGTGCGGCCACGGAGACGGTCAAGAGAGCCGCAATCGCCGCGGCCCAGCGGGCGCTGCGTCTTCCCCGACGAAAACGATCGGGCGGCCGAGTCAACGAAGGCGGCAGCGGCACAGTCAGCGGTTGCTGGAGATGGGCCAGGCAACGACCCAACAGCTCGGATACCTCGCCGGCGGTCTGGAGTCGCTGGTCCGGATCCTTGGCGTGCAGCTTGGCGATGATGTCGGCAAACCACATGGGCACCTCCGCGTTTAACTCCCGAATGGGGCGCGGTTCATCGTCCGATACGCGGCGCAGCACGGCCACGGCAGATTCGGCTCGGAACGGCGGATGGCCGGTACACATCGCGTAGAGGGTGCTTCCCAGGCTGAACAGATCCGAACGATGGTCCACGGACTCGCCGCGGGCCTGCTCGGGCGCCATGTACTGGGGAGTGCCGGCCACGACGCCGCTCTGGGTCAAGGCGGCATCGGACACCGCTCGCGCCAGGCCAAAGTCGGTGAGCCGCGCTCGTTCCACCCCGTTCTCCAGGAGGATATTGGCCGGCTTTATGTCGCGATGCACTAGCCCCTGAGCGTGGGCCGCCGCCAGACCGGCGGCCGCCTGCATCCCGATCCGCAGGACTTCGGGCAGCGCCAGCGGTCCCTGCCGGTCCAGCCGCTCCTGGAGCGAACGGCCCGGAACGTATTCCATGACCAAGTAGGGAAGCCCGCCCGTCTCATCAACGTTGTGGACCGCGACGACATGTTCATGCACGACCGCGGCGGCGGCCCGCGCTTCGCGAAGGAATCGCTGCCGCGCCGCGCCGCAGCTGGCCAGGTGGGCGGCAAGCACCTTGATCGCCACCGTGCGATTCAGTGCGGGATCGACGGCCTTGAGGACCACCGCCATGCCGCCGCGGCCGAGCAAACCCTTGACTTCATAGGGGCCAAGTCGTCCCAGGGAGTCGGGCCAATCGGAAGGGACAAGAAAATCGAGCGCCGGCTCGGTTGATGAACCTGTCTCTGTGTATGCGACCGTTTCTTCACCCAGGTAGCGCCGGACGGCCCCGAGCCAGGGATTGGCGGCGGACAACCGATCGAGGTCTGACTGACACTGCGGGCACTCTTGCAGGTGCTCTTCCAAAGAGCCAAGCTCCGCGGAGGGCAAGCATCCCGAGGCCAACTGATGCAGCCGGTCGGGGTCACAGGAGTTCATTGGATATGCCATGATCTACCTCATGAAGGATCGCCGTTGTCTCTTCGCCGAGCTCCTCGATGCGTTGACGGAGACGGGCCAAAATTCGGCTGCGGGCGATGTACACGGCCCCCACCGTCAGGCCCAGCTCGGAGGCCGCTTGCTTCGGCGGCCGGCCCCCAACGGCGGTCAGCCAAAATGCCTGCCAGGTTGTCGGCGTAAACTCGCCGCGAATTGCCTCGGCAGCCCACCGGAACACGCGGCGTCGATACTCGGTCTCGAACAGCGCCGTGGCCGACGAGTCCGCGGACGGCTGCGCTTCGAGCAGCTCATGCACGCTGGTCGCGCCGCTGCCGCGTGGCTCCGGTTGCCGGGTCAGGAAGTTCACCAGCAGGTTCCGCGTGATGCGGGACAGCCAGCCGCGGAAGCTGCCGCGATTGGGGTCTGGGTCCCAGCGATGGACCGCCCGCGCCACGGCCAGGAACACTTCCTGACAGAGATCCCGAGCGTCGGCATCCTGTAACCCCTTGCGGCAAGCGAGATTGTAGACGAGCGGTTCATACAGGGCGACGAACTCATCCCAGGCGACCGCATCGGCGGGGTCGCGCAGCCGGAGAATCAGCGAGGCTCGGGTAAGGGGCGGCTCGTTCATCATTCCTCCTCCTACCACATTACACACAGGGAGCGTTGAAATCTTTCAGAAAAAAATCATCCAACAGCAGGACGAGGAACCACCTTCTCGTTCCCACGCTCCTGCGTGGGAACGCACGATGGCGACGCTCCGCGTCGCGTCTTGTCCTTTCGCGGGGCGGGACGCAGAGCGTCCGGAAGTGCGTTCCCACGCAGGAGCGTGGGAACGAGAGATAAGAACAGCATCGCTTGGAGGCATGTCGGGAAGGAGAACATATCAGGGTGAATCTGTCCCAAATCCGTTCAGGAACCCACCAATTGACGCAAGACCCGACCGGCCGGGAAGATCGATGTGTCGCGGAGGGTCGCCAGCCGATGCATGGGAGGAAAACCCAGCCGGTCGAAGATGGTCGCCGCGATGTCCTCCGGCGTACACGGGTCGCTGGCCGGACTTGCTTCGGCGGTCGGCCGCCGGGGTCCGCCAGGGAACTGCCTATTTCTTCCTCTCTGGTTCGGCGAATAATTTCTGGAAGTCCGCACGGTTACGGATCGGGGTAAGGTCCTTATCCTTTTGCAGCTTCGAGAGGAAGATCGGATCTTTGGAGGCCCCGGGCGCATGCACCTGGCGAAGCAGCTCGACGGCGCGATCCCCGTATCGTTCGGCCAGGCGTTGGCGTTCGGCCGCGGCTAGCCGCGCGTCCTCGGACACGGCGGCCGCCGCCAGGCTCAGGGCGCACGCCAGGTCGTAGCGGCTGCCGGACGCCAGGGAATCATCGCGGGCCAGCTCTTCCACCTCCGCGGCGGCCTGGCGGTGGTCCTTGGTCCGGGCCAGCAAGACGGCCCGCGTCGCGCGGATCGCCGCCCGGTCCTTGCCGTTGTCCAAAAGCAGGGATTGCTCGCAATCGCGCACGGCTTCCTCATAGCGGCCGAGATCGGCCAGGGCCTTGGCCCGGCCTTCATAGGTGACGCTCAGCAGGAGGCGAGCGAGACTGTGCCCGGGCTGTTTCTCCAAAACGCCCTGCCCGCGGACCAGCGCCGCGTCATAGCGGGACAGGGCTTCTTTCGGCCTCTCGGTTTCCTGATAGAGATTGCCCTGGTTGGCGAGGTTGCCGGCGAGGTCCACGGCATATTCCAGCACCGACGGGTTCCGCTCGGCGAGAGTCTGAAAGACCGTCTGGGCCTGTTGATACGCCTGCTCCGCCTCACGGACTTTTTTCAACTGAAGGCAGTCGTTGCCGAGATTGTCCAGGGCCTTGCCCAGACAGCTCTGATAATCCAGGACTTCGGGCTGGCGGTCGGCCAGCTGCCGATAGAGTCCGGCCGACTCCCGATACGCCTGCTCCGCCTTGGCCAGCTTCCCGCGCTCAAAATACAGGATGCCCAGGTCGTTCAGGCTAACAGCCAGGCGAAACTGATAGGCAGCCACACCGGGGTTGTGCTTCACGAGCTGCCGGCGGATGACCAGGGCCTCGTTGTAGACCTTTTCCGCCTGGTCCCTCTGTCCTCCGGCCATGTGCAGAACGCCATGCGCGGTGAGGGTTGCTGCGATAGCACTTTGATACTTGGCTTCTCCCGGCCGTAGCTCGGCCAGCTGCCGCTGGAGGCGGAGGGCCTCTCGATAGGACTCATCAGCCGGGCCGGTTTGTCCCACCTGAGCCTGGAGGCGGGCCAGGGCGTAATGGGTCTCGGCGATCTTCTCTCTCACGTCCAAGTCTTGCGGTTGGGCCTCCGCCACCTGGTGAAAATTGGTCAGTGCCTGCCGGTAGGCGTCCTCCGCGTCCGCAGTCCGGCCAACTGCCCCGTAGAGGTCTCCGCTGATCCGGTAACTCGAGGCCAGCAACCCTTGGTACTTCAACTCGCTCGGATGATCTCGGACGAGGGGGGTGAAGAAACCGACGGCCTGTTCCGACTGGGCCAGCGCCTGGGTGACATCGCCGATCTCGCGGGTCACATTGGCCAGCTGCAAGCTCGCCTGTCCCAGTTCCGCTTGCATCACGGGGTCGTCGCCGCGCCGCTGTAGGAACTGCTCGTAAAACGGGACAGCGGTCTGAAGGAGTTCCCGGCGGAGCGGGCGGTTGTCGCGCAAGCGCTCGTCGCCGCTGACCTTCATGCAGTAGTCATCCACGGCCTGGCGAGCCAGCCGCAAGTTGGTTTCGGCCTCCTGGCGGTGGCGCTCGGCGTGCAACCAGAGAGCGGTCACCGCGCTGAACCCGCCGGCCACGGCCAGGATCAGGGCCGCCGCCAGGCCCGCGATCAACGGCCGGCGCCGCACCCATTTGGCGGTCCTCTCCACCGTACTCACCGGGCGGGCGCGGATTGGCTCGCCGCGCTGCCAGCGACCCAGGTCGTCGGCCAGGTCCAGGGCGCTCGTGTAGCGGCGGGCCGGGCTTTTCTCCAGGCACTTGAGGCACACCGTTTCCAGATCCCGCGGAGTCGCCGGCTGGAGCCGTCGCGGCGAGACTGGCTCGTCGCGGACGACTTGCATCACCGTCTCCAGGGGCGTGGCCGCCCGGAAGGGCGGCCGGCCGGTGAGACACTCATAAAGGATGGACCCCAAGGAATAAATGTCCACGGCCGGCCCAATTGCCTTGGTCTTGCCCCCGGCCTGCTCGGGCGCCATGTAGCTGGGCGTACCCATTACGGCCCCTGTCTGCGTCAGGCTCGAGCCGCCGACCAGGAGCTTGGCCAGGCCGAAGTCGCCGATCTTTGGTATGGCGAAGGAAGAAAGGCGGTGCGAGGACTCTTTTTCATCCCCCACTCGATCACTCTGCTCCGTTTGCAGGAGCACATTCCCCGGGGTCAGATCGCGATGAAGCACCCCTCTCCCGTGGGCGTAGTGGCTCGCTCGAGCCAGCTTCTCTACCAGCGCGGCCGCCTCGTACGGGGGCAGGGGAGTTCCCGCCAGCCGCCGGGCCAGGCTGCCGCCGCCGGCAAACTCCATCACCAGGTAGGGCCGGCCGGCGTGCTCGCCGACCTCGTAGACCTGGACGATGTTGGGGTGCTGCAAGCGCGCCACGGCCTCGGCCTCGATGCGGAACCGTTCCCGTGCCTCCGGCAGTGCGTCCACCCTGGCCGAGATCATCTTCAGGGCCACTATGCGGCACAGGCTCTCCTGCCAGGCGCGGTAGACCACGGCCATGCCGCCCCGGCCCAGGAGATCCAGGATTTTGTAGCCCGGCACCAGGGGCAGATCGGCCTCATCCGCGCCGTCGTTGACCAACGGCAAGGTCTGCCGCGGCGTCTCGGCCCCCAGCGTTGGGGGGAGGGCTTGCGCCAACCGATCAAGAAAGTCCATGTCCACGATGGGTGGCACGGTAATGGGCACCCCTTCCTGGGATGCCATCACCTCGCTTGCTGATGAGGAGAGCCTGCCGGCACCGCCAGTCAGTTCTTCCAGGGCTTTCTGACAGGAAGGGCACCCTTCCAGGTGGGCCTCGAAGGCCTGGGCCTCCGGGCCGGCTTCCGTGGAGTCTAGCAAGCGCCTTAGTTCGTCCGAGGAGGGACAGCGGTCCATAGGCGGCCTCCCTTTCAATCCCAGGGAGCGCCGGGCGAGGGCTTTAGGAGGCCCCCAGCCGGGCGATCTCTTCCTGGAGCATCTTCTGCACCTTGCTCTTCGCCTTGAACACCGTGGCGACTTTCATGCCCAACTGCTCGGCGGCAGCGGCACCGGACAACCCCTCCAGGGCCGTCAGCCGGAAGGCCTCCCAGGTGTGAGGCTCGACGCGCCGCCGCACCCGCTCAGCGGCTTCCGCCAGCAACTCCTGATCGAACTCCTCGTCCAACCGCCGCACCAAGTCGTCGCGGGCCTCGACAGTCTGCAGACGGTCGAGCACGGCGCTGTCGCCGCTGCCGGCGCCAGGCCGCCGGTTGCCCTGGACCAAATCGCACCAAGCGTAGTGGGTCAGCGTCTTGAGGTAGGCGCGGAAGCTCTGGGCGGGGTCGTAGCGGAAGGTGCGCAGCCGGGCGTGCAGCCGAACCAGGACGTTCTGAGTGAGGTCCTCGGCGTCGGCCTCCTGTAGCTTCCAGCGGCGGCACCAGCGGTAGATCTGCCGGCCGTAGCGGCGCACGAACTCGGCCCAAGCCTGCTGGTCGGTCTCTTCGCGCCCGAGCCGCTCCAGCAGCGTGATGCTTGTGCGCAGGTCGTGGAATTCGGACATGAGCCATCCTCATGGGTGCCGACCGGACGATCCGCGGCGATTGTACCGGATGAGAAGCGCACAGCCGCCCGGGTTTGTGGTTGAGCATCGTCCGGCCACAGCCGACCCGACAGAAGTGTCGCCAGCAATTATACCGGGCCTTGTCGCTGGAGGTAGGGAAAAAATGTTGGCGCTATCAGGTTTACCGCAAATCGCCTGATTGATCTGGTGAGAGCAATATCTGGTGCCGGCAACGGGTCGCCTCTCGTTCCGCGAGCGACCCCAGCCGGCGGACACGACACAAGTAGTGACGTGCCGTGTCATCTCATGCACGTGTCAACTCACGCAACTACAACGCGAAGGAGAACCTAATGTCCAGGTTGACGAAATGGTTTCGCAGTCCCGCACGGCCCGCGCGCCGGCAGCGCGTCCGCCTCGAGTTGGAGCAGCTGGAACAACGCGACGTGCCCACCGTCGCTTTCCTGCCCCACAACCCGGCCCCGATGGTCACGGACAAGGGAGGCGACTACCTGAACAGTCCGCCGGTCTACCTCATTTTCTGGGGCAAGGAGTGGAACGGCGGCGCCAACCCGATGGTGAATGACATTGAGAACGCCACGGCCAATGCACTTGCCAGTCCTTACCTGAGCCGCCTGACCCAGTACGGCAGCGACGGCCATGCCTACTTCGCCGGTGCGGTATTCGACAATTCGCCGGTGAACATGGGCTTCTCGGGCGACGATATTGAAAACAAGGTCCAGAACGCCATCGATAACCTTGGCCTGCCGGAATCCGACGACGGCCCGAACTGGCCCATCTACCTGGTCCTCACCCCGCCCGGTTACGCATCCAACAAAGCTGCTTCCGGCTTCCACGGGATGACCCACGACAGCGACATCGGCGATTACGACGACATCCCCTACGGGTGGGTGGGATGGTCCGCCCCGAAGAACGGCGAGGCGACTCTGGTGGACGGTTACACATCCACCCTCTCGCACGAGGTGGCCGAGACCATGACGGACACGGACCCTGGCAATAACCCCCGGATCATTATCAACAACGACCCGACCCAGGAGATCGGCGACGGCGAGCCCGGCGGCCACACCTACGGCTACCGCGAGCCTAACGGCGCCTGGGTGCAACCCTACTGGTCGCAACAGGACGGCACGTTCATTGTCCCCGACGGCAACCTGTCGATGTTCTACCTCAAAGGAAACTACGACAGCAGCAACAATTTTCAGGGCAATTACAGCCTAATCGTCAACGGCGACCAGTTCGGCCCGACGGATGACACGATCACCGTTAGCCAGATCACCAGCGCGCCTAACCAGGGCGGCGTCCAGGTGACGCTCGACGGCGACACGGTGCAGTTCGAGGCGGGCCAGCTCACCCAGATCCAGATTAACACCGGCTCCGGCAACGACACGGTCAACGTCGAAAGCTTACCTTCCGGCGTCCCTGTGTTCATCAACAAGGCCGGCGACGGCCTCGGCTTCGTCAACGTCGGCCGTTTGGCCGGCAATCTGAGCACCGTCCAGAGCCGTGTGGACGTGATGGCCAGCAACCTGGCGGCCATCACTGTCAACGCCTACGATCAGAACGACAGCAATGCAGAGACCTACCAGGTTGATCCCGCCTATATCAGCTGGGGCGGCTCGGGTAGCATCACCTACTACGGCGGCACTCCGGGGAGCCTCGCCCTCAACGCCGGCAGCGGTGCCGACACCATCAAGGTGGCGGATCTGGGTCAGAGCCTCGATCACTTCCACACCGTCACCATTGACGGCGGTTGGAACAGCGACCTGACCGTCAACGACCAGCAGGCCAGCACATCCGAAACCTACACTCTGGCTGCCGATCACTTGACGCGCGGCACCGGCGCGCAGCAAGTCACGGTCAACTACTCTCGCCTCAAGAGTTTAACGCTAAACACTGCCTGGTGGGCCAGCACGGTCAATATCGACGGCACCCCGGCCTCGACCACCGTCGTCGGCGGGGGCCACGCCGACCAGTTCAACGTCAACAGCCTCGACGGCTTGGGCAGTGGCCTGACCCTCGACGGCGGCAGCGGCGGCGCAACGGTGGTCCTGAACGACTCGGGCCATGTCAACCCCTACGACCTGCTCCTAAACTACAGCGTTACCGGCAGCAGTGTGCAACGCTCGGAGATGTACTGGGATCCGTCCACCGGGTTCGATTTCTCGAGCCTCGTAACGGTCAACTACGCCCGCGTCAACCACCTGGAGCTCGACGGCAGCACCTGGTTCCCCGCCATCGTCAGCGTCGAGAGCACCTCCGCGCCGACCGACATCCACGGCGGCAGCCAGATCCTCGTCACCCCCACGTCCCAGACGCTCAACAGCATCAATGGCTTGCTGAGCATCTACGGCGGCTACCTGACCGTTGACGACCTGGCCAACCCATATTGGCGCGGGTCTGGGGCCACCGTTTCGTACGCGGTCGATTCCGTCGGCCTGTCCCGCAGCGTCAGCTTCCTGGGTCGGCCGCCCGCGGTCACCACGGACATCCAGGGCATCGGCCTGTCGGGGCTGACCCTGGACACCTGCATCGCCTCGAACAAAGTCGTGGTCGGCGGCACGCCGGCCCCGACCATCATCAACTGCGGCGCCGCCGACGCGGTCCTGGTCGGCAACTTCCTGGGCACCATCGGCAGCCTCACCGTCAACGGCCACGGCGGCACGCTGACCCTGGACGACAGCGCCACCGCCAACTCCGACGGCCCCATCGGCGGCCTGGACGGTACCCAGTCATTCACCGTCGGTTACACCGTCACGAACCAGTCGGTGGGTTACTACGCCCACGAGGTGGAGCGCGTTTACTACGAGCCACCCGATGGCGGCCCAGGCAAGTGGATCAGGACGACCGCGAACTTCGCCTCGGGCTTCCATTACGCTAACGTCCGCGCCCTGACGATCGACAGCGGCCCGATCGATAACAGCTTTGGCGTGCGGTCCACGCCGGCCGGCATGACGCTGACAATCAACGGCAGCACTGGCCAGGAGGTGAACGGCGCTGACACGTTTAACCATTTCACGGTCGGCGACAGTGGCTCCGTCAAGAACATCCGCAGCCATCTGGTCCTTAACGGCAGCGGCCCGGCGGATACGGTGCTGCTGGACGACTCGGCCGCGACCACGCAGGACATCGTCACCGTCACGCCGACGCAGGTGGGCATGGGGGCGCAGGACAAGTTCTTCGGCGCCGGCGGCGGGCTGATCTACAACGGCATCTCGGCGCTGACGCTTAACCTGAGCGCCGCCCGCGATGACGAGGTCCACCTGACACCCAGCGCCGGGACGGCGTTCGTCCTCAAGGCGAACGAATCGGAGTGGCAGGCCGGCCACGGGGCCATTCTCGACCTGGACCCGGCCGACGTGCCGTACGCGACGAAGCATCAGACCAGCCTGGATGCCGGCTATTTGACATTCAGCAATGGCAAGAAGTCGGTCACGTACAGCGGCTTCGCCCAGGATTGACCGCAAGCGGGGAACGAGATCGTGTCCCCGATTCAATCGGGCCGCAAAAACTCGTCGCCGATTGGCTGGAGAAGGGATTGGCTCCATCGCGTTGAGGAAAATGGTGCCGATTCGGCGCGTGGCGCGGCGTATACCCGCCGGTTGGGGCTGCCACCGGCAGGCTTACTCCGCGTCACTCGCCTAGCAGACTCGGAACCTACGCTTGGACGCACCTTTAGCGGATTATTGAGGAAGCTTCCCTTGGACCTTGCCGAGAAGATGCACCGAAGCGTGCCAGATTTCCCCTTCGCCCTCTTTGAGCAAGCCTCGCTTCATGACTCCCCAGACGATATGCGTGATGCCGCGGCCATCTTCGGCCACTCCCATGTAATGCCCAGAGAAGGTGCGGAATCCTTTCTTGGTCATCAGTTCGCTGGGTCGTTCCGGTTTGGACACAGTGATTGGTTCCGACCACGTTTTGCCGCCGTCGAGCGATCCGCGATAGCACACCCGGCACCATCTCTCTTCGCATTCCAGCCAAATGGCATGGACTCTTTTCCCCGCAGAGGCGATAGCCGGATGCGCCTTGATCGCTGCCCGGCTGGATGACAACTGCATCGGCTTCGACCACGAATCGCCGTCCTGAGAGCTGCGATACCATACGTCAATACTCTCCCCCTTCTCGGCTCGCTGGGCGGATAGTGCGTGGACCGTTCCTTCATCATCCTGCGCCAGGGCCACGCCCGAAGCCCACATCGTCACGCCGGCTTCCTCCTCTTCCGCAGTCGGAATTCTGCCTTTTTCGGTCTGCGAGCCGAAACGATGCCGCCGCCACGTTTTACCGCCATCCCTGGTCACCGCCAGTTC
>Ga0070738_10001077_pt1 | contig 62681 bp, 58 predicted proteins | sample Coa_R2_2_FD_66446 | JGI IMG/M metagenome (GOLD analysis project Ga0070738, IMG submission 66446) | Surface soil microbial communities from Centralia Pennsylvania, which are recovering from an underground coalmine fire - Coalmine... | ecosystem: Environmental > Terrestrial > Soil > Unclassified ... | reverse complement strand
TTCCAACCATCGAGATTTTTTCCATTGAACAGCTCGATCGGCTCGCCCCATTTCGGCGGATGATCGCGCTTGAGCGTTGGAGCGCGGTGACCCGTCCACGTCAGGCGCCCGCCCTTGGTGTCGCTCATCTCACCCTGGAGCGTGTTGTCCCTGAGCCGTCCCTCGAAGCTCAGGTCTTTCTCGCCGTCTTCCCACTGAGGCGGCAAGGAAAAACGAACGGTGTCCCCATCGAACTCCACGCGGGAAATGGGACGAGCACTACCGAACTGGCCAACGAAAGAGCCGACCAGTGTGCGGCGACCGGACAGGCGGACCTCCAGCCAGGAAGGATAGGCGCCGTCGGCTCCCTGCACGGTCAAGTCCCAGCGTCCAAGAATCGACCCTTTTCCCTCGGCCCGCATTGCGGCCGCCGAGACGAAGTGCTTCCCCATCATTAGAGGTAGAACAAGGCAGGTGCCAAGCAGTCCAAGCGTGATCCCGACAGTCAACCGCGTTGCCTGTTTCATGGTTTTGAACCCTCGCCGAATGTCTTCGATCCGCCGCAATCCTCCTTCTCAAGAATTTACCCGCCGCGAGGGTGAAAGCAATGGTCGGCGCGGTGCATCGTAAGAATGAAGGGGCTTAACCGCCTCATCATTGAAGAATCCGCTTCAGCGCTGCCCACATCTCCGGCACCGCCAGGGGGACGGCAATAATCGTTGCCATAGCCGCGAGCAGGCACCAAAAGCAAAATTCGCGATGCACGGACCATTGCTCCCAGGAGAGCTTGCCTGCTTGGTAGGCATCCGCGAATACCTTCAAACCCAGCAAGAGCGGCAGCCACCACCAGCGCTCGTAGCGAGTCGCTCCTCCCAAGGAAGCCAACGCGGCGGTGATGGCATAGCTGACCAAACCGACGAATGCGTCGGGCATCGGCAGGTGCATTCGGCTGTAGGCCTCCGGCGCGGCATCCACTCTATCGGCGTTGAACAAACGCAAGGGCGGCTCGATCAGGTGCCGGACAATTCCCGTCTGGTAAACGGCCACCACCATCATGCACAGCGCCGAAATAAACGAGGTAAGAATGATTCCCCGCCGGCACCATAAGTACAGACCGCTTTCCAAGCGCAACACCTCGCTCAATTGTTCAGGACTCATGATGCTTCCCCTCCGCGCTCCAAGCTGGCGAGACGGCGATCAAGAACAATACTCGCAAACCACATGCCCGTGAATTGATTCGGGATCCTCTTCCGCAAGTTCAGCTTGCCCTTGCTGGCGCTGCGGACTGGCGTGAGAACTTCTTGGCACGGCACGTGCAAATGTAATCTCTTTATGTTGCCTACCGATGAGGAGTTCCCCCGTGAAGCAAACCCGCGACCCTATCCAGGACATCTGGGGCAAGCGTACCCCTTACGAAGGCGAAAACCAGTGGCCCCTCCGCGTGGATGAGTTCGTCAAGGATGAGCCAGACCACTGGGTGCAATCGTGCTGCATGTTGTGCTCGCACGGGTGCGCCCTGGACATCGGCGTGAAGGATGGCAAAATGGTCGGCGTCCGCGGCCGGGAAGTTGACCGGGTCAACCGTGGGCGGCTTGGACCCAAAGGACTGTGCGGCTGGCAGGCGAATAACAGCAACGATCGGCTAACCCGGCCACTCATCAAGGACCGCGGCGACTTCCGCGAAGCGTCCTGGGATGAAGCGATGAACCTCATTGTTTCTCGCTGCCGGGAAACGATGGAGAAATTCAGTTCCAACGCCATCGGCTTCTACAACACCGGTCAGTTGTTTCTCGAAGAATACTACACTCTCTCGATGATCGCCTACGGCGGCATTGGCACTAACCATGTGGACGGCAACACACGTCTCTGCACGGCGACTGCCTCACAGGCCCTGCGAGAGACGTTCGGCTCGGACGGACAACCCTGCTCTTATACCGATGTGGACGTGACCGATTGTCTGTTCCTCGTCGGCAGCAATATGGCCGAAACGCAAACAGTGCTGTGGATGCGCGTGCTCGACCGGCTCGACGGCCCGCGCCGGCCGCGTCTCATCGTCGTCGATCCTCGACGCACGCCGACCGCGGCGGCCGCCGATATTCACCTTGCTCCGCGACCAGGAACCAACGTCGCCCTGCTGAATGGACTGCTCCATTTGCTCCTCGTCCAGGGTTACGTCGATCGCGATTTTCTCGATAAGCATACGCAGGGCTTCGATCGATTGCAGCAAGTCGTTCGGGAGTATCCCCCGGAGCGCGTTCGCGAGATCACGCGAATTCCCGAAACCGAGTTGCGACAAACGGCCGAGATACTGGGTACGTCTCCGACCCTGGTATCGTGCGTGCTCCAGGGCGTCTACCAGTCGAACCAAGCGACGGCCGCTGCTTGCCAGGTGAACAACATCAACCTCGTACTCGGCAAGATCGGCCGGCCCGGCTGCGGCATCATGCAGATGAACGGTCAACCGACCGCTCAAAACACGCGAGAAACCGGTTGCGACGGCGAGTTTCCCTTCTTCCTCAATTTCCAAAACCCCGACCACATCCGTCGCTGGGCATCGCTGTGGAACGTGGATGAGCTGACGCTCCCCCACTGGCACACGCACGCCCATGCTATGGAGATCTTCCGCCATGCCGAGACGGGATTACTGCCCTTCCTTTGGATCATCAGCACCAACCCTGCCGTCTCGTTGCCGGAGCTGCATCGCGTCCGAAAGACTCTTGGACAATCTCGGCTGTTCCTGGTCGTACAAGACGCTTTCCTCACCGAGACTGCTCAGCTCGCCGATGTGGTCCTGCCCGCCGCCATCTGGGGCGAGAAGACGGGTACCTTCACCAACATCGATCGCACGGTTCACATCTCCCATAAGGCAATCGATCCTCCCGGTGAAGCGCGAGCCGATCTCGACATTTTTCTGGATTTTGCCAGCCGTATGGATTTCCGCGATAAGGATGGGCAGCCTCTCGTCAAATGGGCCGATGCAGAGGGCGCTTTCAACCACTGGGCCAGTTGCTCCAAAAGCTGGTTTGTCGATTACAGCGGCATGACCTACGAAAAGCTGAGCCGCGGCTCCGGTATCCAGTGGCCGTGCAACGATCGCTTCCCCGACGGCTGTGAGCGCATCTACACCGACTTGCGTTTTCTTACCGCGGCCGATGTCACCGAGACATTCGGCCACGACTTGGAGACCGGCGCCGCTCGAACACCGGATGAATACCGCGCCAAGGATCCGCAAGGACGAGCTCTCTTGAAGGCGGCTCATTATATTCCGCCATTGGAGGAGCCGGATGAAGATTACCCCTTCTTCCTGACCACCGGCCGGATCGTGTACCACTTCCATACGCGAACAAAGACCGGTCGAACCCCAGAGCTTCAGCGGGCGGCTCCCGAAGTGTTCGTGCAGATCGCCCAGGAGGACGCGGATCGACTCGGCGTCAGGGAGGGCGATGAGGTGGAGGTCGCGTCCCGACGCGGCACGGTGAGAGGGGCGGCGAAGATAGGGAATATCGCACCAGGGAACATTTTCATTCCCTTCCACTACGGATATTGGGACAAGAGCGATGGCAATCATCGCGCGGCAAATGAGCTGACGATCAGCGGCTGGGATCCGGTCAGCAAGCAGCCCCACTTTAAGTACGCAGCCGTCCAGGTCCGCAAGGCAGGCACATTTCTCGCCGGTCTCGGCAATCGGGTAAGGGATACCATGTCGAAATCGCTGGAACGGACCAAGGAAGCCGCGGACCAGTTGCTGAGCGCCAGCCACTCTTCTCCCCGCAGCCACGTCCCGGATGCCTTGGGACTTTTTCTCGGCGAACTTGGGCAATTCTCGTGGGAATGCCGAGCGCTTAAGGATGCCCATTTCGAGGAATTGGAGTTGGTCGCTACCTGGGAGACATTGGCTCGATGGTGTGACGATTTACAGAAACGGTTCGCTCCATTCACGGAGAAATACGGAGAGCGTCCCGCCAAGGAGCCGGAGAAACTTCGGCAGACGCTTTTCCCCGAAGATCGACCCGGCGAGTTTGGGTTGCTGCGAGACCTGCAATCGCTCGAAATATTGGCTACGGCGGTCCACGGCGCCATCACGGTCCTGTTGCAGACCGCTCAGGCACTGCGCGACCGAGAGATGCTTGAGGCGGCCCAGTACGCCGAGGAGCAAATCAAGCGGGCGCAAGCGTGGCTACTAAACCAGATCAAGCACCGGACCGTTGCCAGCCTGGTCATCCCTAGCTGAGGCTCCGGCCCAGCGCGGAAAGAGGAGAGGAACCAGGGAGATCGCCGAAAGCACTACCCAGTCCATCGTCCGTGTGTCCACTTTGACATCCCCCAGCAATCCGCTTCCGGCGTATAGCGCAAATCGTCGCGACGCGGCCGGAATGCGCCGATTCTCATGGCACCTTGGTCCAGGCGGTTGTATTATGAATCGTATCCCGCCGGAATCGCTTTCCTGGTGCCGATTGGATAGACAATATGAATCGCATGCTTTCCCGCCGCTATGCGAACGGCAGCCTGAGCTTCTTTGGCTTATTGGCCGGCACTCTTTTTCTGGCGCTGCCGGTGCGCGCCGCGGAGCCGGCGGCGGAGGCGGTGCGGTTCTTCGAGTCGCGCGTTCGACCGCTGTTGATCGAGCATTGCTTCAAGTGCCACGCCGATAAGAAACAGCGCGGAGGCCTGCGTCTGGATTCGCGTGCCGCGCTCTTGGCCGGAGGCGATCGCGGTACGGCCCTCGTACCGGGCAAGCCGGAGGAGAGCCTGCTCATTCAGGCCGTTCGTCACGAGGACGAGCTGAAAATGCCGCCCTCCAAGAAGCTGAGTCGGGAACAGATTGCCGACCTGACGCAATGGGTTCGCATGGGTGCGCCGTGGCCCGGTCCGGCCGTCACGCCAGCGCCCGGCAAAAGCGTTTTTCAAATCACGGCGCGGGACCGCGCTCATTGGGCGTTTCAGCCGGTCCATCGGCCGCCGATCCCTGCTATCAAGGATCGACAATGGGCGGGAAATCCCATCGACGTTTTCATCCGGGCGAAACTGGAAGCCAAGGACATTTCTCCGAATCCGCCGGCGACGAAACGCGAATTGATCCGGCGTCTGTATTACGATTTGACGGGCTTGCCGCCGACGCCGCGAGAGGTAGAGCAGTTCGTGTTCGATGCCTCGCCGGACGCCTACGAGAAGCTGATCGATCGACTCCTCGCTTCGCCACGCTACGGCGAGAAATGGGGGCGGCACTGGCTCGATCTGGTGCGCTTCGCCGAAACCAATAGTTACGAGCGCGACGGCCATAAGCCAAACGCCTGGCGCTATCGCGATTACGTCATCCGATCTTTCAATGACGATAAGCCGTACGATCGCTTCATCCGCGAGCAACTAGCCGGTGACGAGATGCCCGACGGAGGCGCTGACGGCATCATCGCCACGGGATACTATCGCCTGGGCATCTGGGATGATGAGCCGACCGATCCCCTGCAGTCACGCTACGATGGACTCGATGATATCGTGGCAACAACGGGGCAGGTGTTTCTCGGTCTGACTTTTGATTGCGCCCGCTGCCACGATCACAAGATCGATCCGATTCCGCAGAAAGATTACTATCGCCTCCTGGCGTTCTTCCACAATATCAATCACTACCGTAATGGTGGTCCCACCGACGAACGACCGGTTGATTCCGACGCCGCCGGCAAGCATGCCCTTGAAGATCGAGTCCGCGCGTGGGAGCAGAGGCGTGACGAGTTGCAAGCAGCCCTCAAGACTTTCGAGACGGATTTCCGCAAGCTGCACGAACAGATTCATGGAGGGCGCGTCGAGCCGATGGAGTTGGCACGGCTCATCCGAAGCGAGGGTGCCAAGCTGCTCGGTGCTGAACGCTATCAGCGCTACAGCGAGCAGCGGCGCGAGCTACAAAGATTGCTTCGCACCCGAGTCGCTGGCGAGATGGCCCTGTGCGTCACCGAGGCCGGGATTCGCGCGCCGGAGACGTTCGTTCTGCTCCGCGGCAATGCACATGTCAAGGGCGACAAAGTGGAGCCGGCTTTCCCGCTCGTTTTGGGCGGCGTCCAGCCAATCATTCCATCCCCCCCGCCGGAATCAAAGACGACCTGTCGCCGCCTCGTGCTGGCACACTGGATTGCCTCGGCGGACAATCCGTTAACGTCGCGCGTGATCGTCAACCGCATCTGGCAATACCACTTTGGACGCGGTCTCGTTCGTTCGTCCAGCAATTTCGGCCTCCAGGGTGACAGACCCACACACCCAGAGCTGCTCAATTGGCTTGCCGACGAGTTTGTGCGCCGCGGCTGGAGCATGAAAGCGATGCACCGGCTCATTCTCACGTCGAATGCCTATCGCCTGTCGTCGGGTGCCAGCAAACGAGCATTGTCGGCGGATCCCACCAATGAACTGTTCTGGCGTTTCGATATGCGCCGTCTGACGGCGGAGGAGATCCGCGATTCGATCCTCGCCCTGGGCGGCACGCTGAACTTGAAGATGTACGGTCCCGGCGTGTATACGCCGATTCCCGCCGAGATCCTCGCCGGCCAATCCATGCCGGGCAACGGTTGGGGCCAATCCCCCCTCGAGGAACAGCGTCGGCGCAGCATCTATGTCCATGTCAAGCGCTCCCTGCTGACGCCGATTCTCGAAAGTTTCGACACGGCGGAGACCGATCGCTCGACGCCGGTGCGGTTCGTGACGACGCAGCCGACGCAGGCGTTGGCCCTGCTCAATGGCGATTTCATCAACGAGCAAGCCGCCCTCTTCGCCGACCGCCTTCGCCGCGAAGCCGGTAAGGAGCTTCGCAGGCAGGTCGCCCTCGCACTGAACCTGGCCACATCGCGGCCGCCCCGCGCAACCGAGATTGACCGTGGCGTCGAGCTGATTACGGCCCTCCGAACCAAGGAGAACTTGAGCGAGCAGGCTGCACTCCGATCGTTCTGCCTGGTCGTTTTGAACTTGAACGAGTTTGTGTATCTGGATTGACCACAAACAGCGGAGAATCGTCATGGATCACCTGGCATCGAACTCACATCAACCCGGCGGCTCCTTCTGCCGAAGGACGCGCCGCGAGTTCTTGTGGGAAGCCGGCGCGGGTTTCACCGGAGTCGCCCTAACCGGACTTCTCTCTCTGGAACATTTCTTCGCCAAGCCGAGCGTCGCTGCCGAAAGTGTGACGAAATTCGGCAATCCGCTGGCTCCCAAAAAACCGCCGCTGTACGCCAAGGCCAAGAGCGTGATCTTTCTGTTCATGTACGGCGGACCAAGCCACGTCGATACGTTCGATTACAAGCCGAAGCTGTACAATCTGGACGGCAAGACGATCACGGTTAAGACGTTTGGCCGCGGCGGCCACAAAAATCAGGGTCGTGTAGTTGGTCCCAAGTGGAAATTCAAACGCTATGGCGAGTGCGGTAAGCTCATCAGCGATCTCTTTCCGCACCTGGCAACGTGCGTCGATGACATCGCGTTTCTGCATTCAATGACGGCGGACTCGCCGATTCACGGTTCGGCTATGCTGCAAATGAACACGGGCAAAATCCTGTCCGGAAGCCCGTGTCTCGGCTCCTGGGTCAACTACGGCCTGGGCAGCGTCAACGAGAATCTACCGGGTTTCGTCGTCATGCTCGATCCGACGGGCGGCCCCATCAGCGGCGCCAAGAACTGGTCGAGCGGCTACATGCCGGCCACTTATCAAGGCACCATCCTTCGTTCGGCCGGTGCTCCGGTGCTGGACTTGCAGCGCCCCGCCGGCACGAGTCAATCCGTGCAGCGACGCTTGCTCGACACATTGCACGATTACAACACCGAGCATCAAGCCCTACGCGCCGACAACAGCAACCTAGCCGCGCGCATCGCCAGCTACGAGCTGGCCTTCAAGATGCAAACGCACGCGCCGGAAGCGGTCGATCTAAGCAAGGAAACCGAGGAGACAAAAACTCTGTACGGACTGGACGACAAGAAAACGCGTGAGTTCGGCACGCGCTGCCTGTTGGCGCGGCGCTTGGTGGAGCGTGGCGTGCGTTTCGTGCAGCTTTATGCGGGCGGCGCGCACAACGACGATAACTGGGACGCGCACGGCGATTTGATGAAGAACCACACGTATCACGCCGGCCGCACGGATAAGCCGATTGCTGGACTTTTGAAGGACCTGAAACGTCGCGGCCTGCTTGATTCGACGCTGGTGCTTTGGGGCGGCGAGTTCGGCCGACAGCCCACTGCCGAGTACGCGATGGGCACCGGCCGCGATCATAACGCCTATGGTTTTACGATGTGGCTGGCCGGGGGCGGCATTAAGGGCGGCATCAGCGTTGGTGAAACGGATGAACTCGGCTCTGCTGCCGTCGTCGATCGCTTGCACGTCAAGAACCTGCATGCCACGCTTCTGACGCAGCTGGGTTTCGATCCCAACAAGCTGACGTATTTCTACGGTGGACTGGATCAGAAACTGGTAGGCGTCGAGGGAGCAGAGCCAATCCGGCAGATTCTCTGAGCGCGATCCCCCGAGTCGATAGAGCAGGTTACTCGCGGCACCTATCTCACGGTTCCGCAGCAATGGGACACGAAGTGATTTTCTTCGCCCAACGCTTGGTCAGGTGAGGGAAAAGCGGCAAATCCGGGTAGGGCCTGACGGGCTTGTCGGTCGGTGTGAACGTGGTAGAATCACTCTCGGACATGGCAACGTCTGCTAAAAACTGGCTTGCTGTGTTCATGGTCAACCTGTTCACAGCCGATTGACCACGGACTTGATTCCATTCCTCGGGGGATCCGGTGTCAAGGAGTCCGAATAGGAGTCGGATGATTGACACCTGTTTTGAGAAGAGACGCAAACCCTTGTAAAAGAAGCATTGGCGGCGTAGCTCAGCGGTTAGAGCAGCGGCTTCATAAAGCAAAAAGAACACAAAAACCCCTAGTTTTCTAGGGGTTTTTGCTTTTTGGACTACACCTATAGCCCCTGAAAACCATTGGTCGCGGGTGTAGTCGGGTGTAGTTTTGGGGTGTAGTCCGTGGCAATGATGGGGGCGCGTCCGAGCCGCATCAAGCAATCCCCGTGACAAAAAATCAGAGCACCGCAAGTTTTTGCTTGCCTCTCTCTGTCCATCCACGATACTGTCATGGTCGAGCCGGCCAGTCCCGAAGCGTCCGCAACGGCGCGTGTCGTTTCGAGCACAGTAACGCGGACGGCTCGACATCGGAGTCGAGACCATGCCCAGCAACAACGTTCGTTGCATCTGTCCGAATTGCAGTCAGTCCCTTGCCGTAACTTCTCAGGATGCGCTAGGGAAGAGAGGCCGTTGCTCGAATTGCAAATCCAGCTTCACGATTACAAGGTTAGAACTGGCTCCGTCCAAGCCAACCGAGGAAAAGCCTCTTGCCACACCGTTCCAATCTCTATCCCCTACGCAAATTCAGCGGAAATTGGCCATAATCCAACTCCGGCAACGTGTTCGGGGTTTCTGTGACAAAGTGGGACTTGGCCCAACGACGGGAGAACGCTTTTGCTGCATGCTCATCGTCGGAGTAATCCCTTTCGTTATCAGCTTCGTGATTGCCATTCTCACACGCGAGCCAGCTGGCTATGCCGCCTTGCAGGGTGTGGGATCGTTCGCGTTGACCGCGCTGTTCGGGATGCTTCTTGTCGGCAAACAGGCTGATGAGCAATTAGAGACCAGGCGGGAACAACTCGTGCTCGAACTACCGACGGCGCGAGAGAGAGAAGCTATCCGTCGCCTAAAGGCAAGCATGCCTATCGAAACCCCCATCCAGGAACAACCGAGAGAGCAGGCACCGCCGGGGATCACAAATGCCGCTCCGCCGCTGGTTTCTGGGCAGCAGCAGGTCGTGGTGCAAGTAAAACAGGTTGTGCGAATAGATAGACGAAAATCGAGCGCAGTAGCCGCCTTGCTTGAACTGTTTTTCGGCTTCTTTTTGGGCACCTTTGGGATCGGGCACTTCTATGCCGGGTCGGTCGGTGTCGGTTTGTTTTTGCTCTTGGGATGGTGGTTCTACTTGTTCGTGAATGTGGTACTGGCTTTTTTTAGCTGCGGATTGTGGAGTTATCTCGCGATCATTGTCGTTCCCGTCCCGTGGTTCTTCTTGCTGATCCTCTCGCCTATTTTGGCAGCAAACGAAGCATCGGCGAGATAGAGTCTTCGCCCTGGAACATCCGGAGGAACCGCGGCCCGCTCATCTTCCTACAATGCCCGTGGTGTATCTCTTCATGGAGAGCGGCCGGCTGTGTCGTGGTGATGCAGCCAGCCGCGTTGTTTTCATGTCGTAATGCTGCGATGAATTAAGATGAGTTCACGATGGCGGGCGAGCCAGCGTGGGAGGTAATGCGGGACAGCCTCTTCTTCCCGCGTCGGAACGGCTATGAGGCAATCGAAATGCGCTTGGCCATCACAAAGTAGGGTTTCCCGTCTTCCTGCGGATCAGGAATCGGCTCTGGACTGACAATGGTGAAGCCGCACTCCGTGTAGACACGGATAGCCTTCTGGCTTGTTGTGTACACGTCCAAGAACAAGACATCGTGACACTGGCCGTGCAATGCAAGTAGCGCTGCTTCGTCAATCAAGTGGCAGACGATGCTGGTGCCGTAGCCCCGGCTCTTGATCGTCGGATTGATGGCCAGCAGCGGGAGGTAGGGATGGAGTTTGCCGCCCGTGTATTCGCCGCATTCCCCGCAAATGTCGAGCGTTCCGAATCCGACTAGGCTGCCGTCCGGATCGCGGTACGTCCAGATACTGCAATTGCCGAACTGCACGCGCTGTGGAATATCCCCTTGCAGCAGACGTTTGACGAATGGGTCGGCGAACGGCCATCCTGAGATTGCCTGAAACTCGCTACTTTCGAGTCCGATCAGAACCGCGGTGAGCGGGATAGGCGGGCCGTGAGTCATACACCGTAGCTAACAAAAGAAAAAACCGAGGTGTGTCTCTCGCCCCGGTCATAGGTTTCCCCCTCGCTGCAACATCTTGAACAGTGTCCACCGGCGGGGATCGGTCGGCTGCCAATTGGCGGGTAGCGATGGAAGGGCATCAACGCGCTTTTGAACTTCTTCCTTTGCGGCTTGAGTCAGCGCCGTGCCGTGCCGTGCCAGCGGAGAAATTGCAAGTTTCGGCGTCACCCAAGCAGATAATAGTCGTTCGAGCCGCCAAAGGGCGGACCCCAGCGCCGCGCCGTTTTCCAGGACGAAGCAATGCCCTTGCATCGCCTGCCCGTAGACCCACAAGCCGCTTGCGCGGCGGTAAAGCTCAGACCCTTCGTTGAGCCAGAGTTTTTCCACCTCCGGATCGAAGGCGGCTTGTCCGTAGAAGATCGCCCGGCCCCACTGTCGAACTCCTTCACAGAATTCGCAGCAGAATTCGGCGTAACGGCGAAGTGTTCGGTCGAGGTTCGCGCACTCCATGCGCTCGCCGTTGTCGCACTGGTCCATGCGGGCGTCTAGGTCGGCAGTGAAGCGGCGCGCATCGGCAAGGTCAAATGTCGTCATCGCCTTCTCCTTTCTGCCCAGATTGACAGGGTTTCGACACGTTGCAACGCTTCATATATCGAATTGTCGAAACGGTTGGTAGAACATCTAGCATAGCTTGGTACGCCCGAGATGCAAGGAGCTTGCGCAAACGGTGAACCCCCCGATTCGCATTCCGGTCCATTCTCCGTCAACTTCATCATAGGCGATTCTTTCCCCCAGAACCATCACTACCCCGCTCCCCGACCTATTGCCGGGTTCATCCCCGCATCTCTTGATAATCCCTACACTTGCAATTGATAGACCACTTTGTTGACGCCGCCTTAGTTCGGATCGCATTGGCGGTACGGCCGCAACTTCACCTTGCGGGCTAGGGCTATCTCTTGATCGCAGCAGTAGCATCGCATTCAATCCCCCTTTCGCTTTCTCGTCTTCTTCGGCGGCGGTCTCTCGGCCTCGGTCGGCTCATCGTGTTTGGCGTCAGCGATTGGCGCTAGATGCAGGCCGAGTACGCGGCACAAGCGAACGACATTTTGCAATCGCAAATCGCGTTCGCCACGCATGAACCGCGATAGTTGGCTGTCATTGATGCCGGACTTTTTTCCTAGCTGATATAAGCTCAACCCGCTGGATTGAATGGCATCCCGCAACTGTTGTTCTATATCTATGTGCTTATCCATGCCCGGATTGTACGCTTTCTTCTTCTTACCTGTCAATGGGCAGAGAGCCGCTTCCCTTCTTTGCGCACCAACTTGCTCGAAAATACTTGTTTCTGCCTATTGACACCTAAAAGCAGATCCTTATACTTATAGGTGTCAATTGACAAGTAGCTGCTCTTTGACAAATCGGGATCGGCCCAAAGGTATGCGAGAGCATCCATCAGACCCAAGTAGGCCAATCCGCCAGTCCTACGGTAAGCGATTGACTGGCATCTCCGAAACCGAACGGACCGAAGAAAAGAGAGCAACAATCCGGCGAGCGGTTCGCCGGAAACAAGAATGGGCCGGCGGTGCTACTAACACCCCGGCCCTTGGCACTTCCTGAGAGTGAGGAAATGCAATGGTAACTGCAACGAAGTCCCGCAAGTCTGTCAAGCCCGCACGCGAAGCACACGGCAAGTGCTTCCTGAAAGCCACCGGCAACCTGACCCTGGAGCAAGCCCTTGATTCGGGCAATGCTCTCCTGACTGTCCACACCGAACGTTGCACGAACTATCTCGTGCAACGCCTGACCGACCCCGACGGCGAGACGGTCGGCTTTCGCCTCATGAAGCTCACCGATTACATCATTGACCGCAAGCTGTATGACATTGACGTTTGCTGCGGGAAAGACTGGCTGTGCGATTGCCCTGATGCTCAATTCCAAAATCGTGAATGCAAGCACGTCCGGGCGCTCCGTGCGGCACTGACCAGCAACGGCATCACGGTTGCCGCTCCGAAGAAGCCCGAAGCCAAGCAGCAACCGTCTCCGCAGCAACAACCGGCACCGAAGCCCGAAGCCAAGTCCCGCGGCTGCTGCTTCAACTGTGACCTGCCTGTCGAAAAGTGCTGCTGCTCGATCTAACCACCACGTCACCGGGAGATCGGAACCGCCCTCCGCTCTCCCCTTCGGAGGCATCAACGATGCTTACCCAGCTGGTCATCGAACCGGAACGCGATGAGGACGGTTATCACGCGGCCATCATCGACATCGCCCTCGATGCAGTGCTGTACGTCACCGACAGCTTCAAGGCTATCGAAGACGCCATCGGTGCGGCGCAACGGTGGATCAACCAGAACCAATAACTCCATAGGAGACTGACCCAATGGAAACGAAAGCCAAATTGGAAGAGTGTTTTGAGATCTTGACGGCCATCCTGCGGATTCGGCCGCGGAACTACCCCGCCATGCTCTGCCGCGCTCACCGGCTGCTCGAAAGCGCCCTGGGAGACTTTTTCGACGATCCCGAGGACGTGGCGGGCTTGGCCGATGAGGAGAAGGTGTACATCGGCGCCGAACCGCCCAAGCCGCGCTTCCCCGCAGCGTAACCCATCACCACGGCGAGCGCATCGCCCCGCTCGCCTTGATCCCTGGAGGAACCATGCCCCGCAAGAAAACCAGCGATCCGCGTCTGATTGCTCTGATGGATAAGCGGGAGAAGCTGCGACGCGACTTTGACCGTGCCTACGCGCGGATGCGCCGCAGCTTCCGCCAGATGGAAAAGTCCCGACTCGCCCTTATTCGCCTGGGCAAACGGATCGATGCCCAGCAAGCCGCACCAAACGGCGTATAGGCCAAGGTCGGAACAGAGAAGAGGCGACTATTGACCTTCCCCGAATCTCGCCCGGAGACCACTTTATGAACGCGATTCGCAACGTCTTCGCTGCCCTGTCGAATCTCGCCACGTCGATCAACGGGCTTGCGGCCATCATCGACAGTGCCGGCCATCGGCTGCGGATGCAGCTGGACTACGAACCGCCCGCGCCGGCCCTGCCGCACAACGGCGACGTGATCGACATCGCGGCGGACAGCAACCACTCGACGAAACGTAACGGCCGCTCGAAAGCCTCGGCCTGACCCTCTCTACTACGGCCGGCGCCTCGCCCGCGCCGGCGAGATGGCGGGAAGGAATTGCGGGGGAGGGCGGGAGCGAATAAGAGAGGCAATAACTCGCCCCTCGACGCCTCCGGTCGGAAACACACCGGCCCCCGCTGGCGTCACGCCGCACCAAAGCATTGCGGCTGCCCTCCTGCAACGCGCAGGACTCATCGCGGCATCAGTCAGCCGCCCGAAGCATTCGCGTCAGATAACCGCCCCGGGTCGCGTGCTTGTCCTTGCGATAGTAGCCTCCCGAATCGCGCTCTTGCCGGAAATGCTTGTCGTCGCGGGCCACACGCTCCATGCTCGCTGGCCGAAAACGCGGCTCATGCTGGCCCCACTGTTCGGCAAATAGCTGGTCTTGGCACAGTTCGCGGGCGCGGTCGAGGGCGATGCTTTTGGTGCAGCCGGCAACGCGGAACACGGCTCCGCCCGGCCCTGTTAGGAGGCACTCGCACGGCTCGTTCTCGCCGATGAACTCGCCGGCTTCCTCGGCAGCGGCGAAGGCGTCGAGGGCGCGCTCCATCCGATGGGCTAGGCGCTGGACCCTCTCCTCGAACGCACGATCCGACGCGGCGTTGAGTCGCTTGGTTATGGAATCAAGGCGATCCAAAATGTCGGACATGGGTTTTCCTTTCAAGTGGGTTGTGGTTCTCGGTGGGCCAGCTGTTTTTCGAGCGCCTCAACTCGCTCGGCCAAAATCTCTTCCCGGGACATACGACGCAAACGCTCCCGCTCTTGTTCTTCCTGGTGCCGCTTCGCTGCTTCCGCCTCGCGGCGCGCCTCGGCCTCAGCTCCGATACTGTCGATGTTCGCCTGCCGCTCGACGGCGGCCACGGTGATCCAGTCGGGCATCACGGCGGTTTCCCTGCCGGCAGCCATGTTGAAAATCTTCCCCACTCGCCCCAGGTTGAGCCACTGCAGGCGGGGATGCTGCTGAATGTCGCGGAGAGGATGATTCTCCGGTATGCCGTGGCGGTCGGTCAGCATCGCGCAATTGCCTGTGACAACGATGTAACGCCGATCGATGGCGTCGAGGTTGCACAAGCCGTACTGACTCTGCCTCGCGGCGTGGGTCAACTCCATTTCGATGCCGGATAGCATCCCCTCGACAGCCGATTTGATCTTCCATTCGGAGTTGTTCATGATCTTGGCGGCAGCTTGCTCGGCAGCACTCTGGCGCACCGCGTGGCCGGCCGGCTCGTCGTCGAGGCGGAATTGCTGGGCACGGAAGCTGAGCAAGGCGCGAACATCCTCGGCGGACTGCGGGCTGGGCATGTGGGTCAAGTGCCGCGATAGCTCCTCGACAGCCTGGCCGATGGCGGCGCGCTTGGCGTGATAGGCGGTGAGCCATTCTTGCAAGGGCGATGGTTTGTCGCTTTCGGTTGTCGAGTCCATATCATCAAGCTCCAACAATAAAACGGTTCTGGGTTATCCGACGTAAACCATGTCAGCGGAGAACTCCGTGAAATACTCGCCCCACCACAGGGCTAACGCCGTCGCCAGCACCAAGTCATCGTGTTCACGAGCGCGCCACGCCTCGAACGATTCGTTTCCGGTGTTTACGTTGATTTTCACTTTGAAATTCTGCAATTCCCGGAGCAGCGTCTTGTACTCGGACAACTTCGTAGAAATCTGTAGTCGCTTACTCTGGAGTACGCTTGAGACAGTGGAAACAAGCTCGCGCTTGGCAACGTGCCACTCCGGGCCGGGGTGACTCACCTGGGTACCGCCGGTGATAATCACTCCGATTATCTCATCGACGGCAAGCCGCGCGCTGACAAGCATTTGCAAGACCGGACGGCCGGCACCCGTGCCATCGACAACCAAATCGGGCGGCGACGGCAGGTTTTCGCAAATCTTGCGGAGATCCTCAATGATCTCCTCGTAACCGGTGTTGAGGGGCCAGCGGCAGAGTAGGCGGCAAGCGAAATGCCGGACCGTCTTGCCCTTTGCATCCGGTCTTTTCTCGGCCTGGAGGGCACAAAGGGCACTGTGGTCTTGAACTTCTCCTAGGTCTAAACCAAGTATGACGCGCTCCGGCTTGGATAGCGAATCGTCGCGGTCGATCTGCAAGCGGTCAATGTCGCGGTCCTGGTAACGCATCACACGTTTGGTTATCTCGCGGAGAAAACTCAACATCAATCACGCCCCCACAAAAAACGGTTCCAGCTCGTCGGACAATGCCGCCTCGATGTCCTCGGTCCGGAAACAACTCCCAATCAGGTCTCTAAATTCGCAGAAGTATTCTTGCCGGTACCACGCTTCGCCCAACGCGGCCAACTCCTCGGCGAGGAACTCCTTCGTGATTCTCGCGATTTGGTCTGCCGTCACATGGACGCGGTTCCATCGCTCGTCGCTAAAGTAAGACTCATAAAACCAGCCTCTCCGGCCCATCGGCGTTGACAAGGCCAGCAGCCGGCCACGGGACACGGACAGCATGGGGCGAATCGAGTAATACAAAGAGTCGGAAACGCGGCTGGCCTCGTCGATGATTACCAGCTTTGGGGCGCTAAACCCGCGAATCGCCCCGTCGTCTCGTCCGGGCAAGCTGATGATGCGACTGCCATTGGCGAACTCAACCCGCATGGCGGATTCCCCAGTCGCGGGGATGGGCCGGCCTAGCGCTCGGTTTACGTCCGCTGTCTTGCGATACAGTTCCGCCGATTGCCGCTGCGAGGGCGAGAGCAAAAGCACCAACGCGGGCGCGTCGAGCAAAGCCGTCTGCATGGCCAGTGCCGCGGCCACACTAGACTTGCCGGCCTGCCGGCTACAGAGCAACATCGTCCGGTCCGCCGAAGAGCGGCGGCATGTCGTCGGCGAGTAGGTCGTCAGCAGCTTCCGTTGCCAGTCGTCGGGCTTCTGACCTTGGCATTCCATGAGGATGCTCGGACTGTTGCGGATACGGCTCAGGATCTCCGGCTCCGTGGTCTGGAGTGCTGTCGCATCCTTCTGCAGCTGGGCTATCCGTTTTCGGAGGAGTGCTGTTGCCACGGCCCTTGATCTCCGCGATTTCCTTTTGAAGTTTCTCGACGATGCGATTCAGTTCGTCCTCGAACAAACCGGTCAGTTTCGCCTCGCTGTCGAGGCAAGCCAGTGCTGCCCGAATGTCCCCCTGACCGACCGCTTTAGCGAAGAGGTTTCGGCGTTGTGCTAGATGCCGACGAAGTAGTCGCTTGCGTCCGGCTTCCTTGCGGAAAGCGTCTTTCAGCAGCTGGTCGGCCCTGCCGATGTACCACCAGATTGTTCGCTCGGCGATGGGCTTTCCGCCGTCCGGCAGCTTCCACGGCTCTTCGCCGGCTTGCTGCTTTTCGGCAATGTACTGCAACACGTCCCAAAACTCGGCACCGTCCAGCCGGATGCGTAGGACTTCCTCGATTCGCCGGGCAACGATGACTTTTGTGGCCTTACCCATCGGCGCGGGCCTCGTGCTTGTCTAACAATGCCTCGATCCATCCGGCGTGAAAGTCGTGCAAGCCAGCGTCGTGGATCAGTGCGAATTGCTCCCGCCCCGAACCGTTGCCGCAAAGGTTGGCGCTGCCCTCGATGCAAAACCGCTCTCCGGACGCGAAGGCCAGCGTCACAACCTTGGCGTGCGAGTGACAGTAGGCGGCTCTTTGTTTCCGCGAACGGAACTCCTCAAGCGTCTCTTCCCAGAGGGCTTGATTGTGCGAATGAAAGAACCGACTGGCCACAAGCGAGAGGCTGCCTATGGCTCCGCTGTCGAGCCAAGAGAGCATCATGCGTAGGTTTCTGGCGTTGTAGCCCAACGTCGCAACCCTCATCCGCTCGCATCGTCCCAAGCGCTCAAGGATGGCGTTCAGCACGTCTGTCAAATCGAGCCGCGCCGTCACCACGGCATGAAGGCTTTCGCCTGGTCCCGGTAGATGCTCAAGAACCGCCTTCGCCTCGGCGATGCCCGCGGCTCGACGCGCCAGCAGCTTAACCCGCTTGGGTGCGGGTAGGTCCACTCCTTCGTCGTCGCCCTCGGCGATGGGGCGATTGCCGAAACGGACTGGTCGCGGAGCGAAGCGCATCGGTCACCTAGTCGGGAATGGGTGCGTTGCTGATGTACGAACGCCAAGCGTTGCTTTTGCTGCCGCTCGTACGTCCATTGCCGGCCCGCTTGCCCTTGCCGCCCTTACGCGTGCGTGGCTTTTTGGGCTTAGCATTGGCTCCGAAGTTGAAACTTATACCCTTGGCCATCTGTGCCGCCCTCGTTGTAGTGGGAGAGGCGGCGTCCATCACCGCCTCTCCCCCGGAACGGAGAAAGAATCCCGTATCTTGCAATTTCAGGGTCAGGCTTCTGCGTCTCCGCGTACAAAGCGGTCTAGCTCCAAACGGTCGAACCGTACCAACTTTTCGCCTACTCGGTAGTTCTTTAACTTTCCCGCGTCGGCCATCCTCCGCAACGTGGCTACGCTCACGCCGATGTAGGCGGCGGCCTCGGCGTAGCCGAAATAACGGGTTTCGATGGTTTGCTCGTTCATGCTATACTATGTTATGCAAAGTAATTTGCGTTGTCAAGTACTAGGCTTGCCGACTTGTTGTTGTTTACATAACTTAATTTGTTTGTCGCATCGGACGGAGTGAACGTCGGCGCCGCTCCGCCGGTCATCACCTGCCAGCGGTCGGGCACTCCCCAGCGGTCGCCTTCACGGGAGAGACGGCGGGAGCATTGCGAGAGGGAATCGCCCTGACAAACCTTCCGCCACCGTTGGGCAGATGCAATCCAGAGCCAACCATGCCAAAGTGTCATCGTGGCATCTCCTTAGAAGCGGCGCCGGAGCGGTAACGGCCGGCCGTCGTCATCCGGCAAACACCGACCGAACATCACGACAATCTCTCCGTCGGGCCGTTTCAGCAGCGCGGCGGAGTTGGCCTCGCCGTAAGTGGGGCCGGAGGCAATCCACGTCCAGGGGGAGGAAGGCTCCGGCCGGTGGTAGGCATTCCAAGCGTTGCGATTAACCATGTTTGGGTTCCTGTTGCTCACCGGCCGGTCCGTCGTCGAGTCCGTCGCCATCGATGCGGACGCAGCGCAATCGATCCCTTCGCAGTGCGGTCTTGAGCAGCTGCCGAAGACGGATGCGAACCGGAATCGAGCAAGGCAGTGGTTCTAAAATCAGAATCAGTTGCGGCTTACTCATGCTCGCGGTTTCCTCCGTTCCTCTTCTCTTTGGTCTGACATGTTGCAAAGCAGCTCGCTTGTGTGGTGCAGCTGCTTCCCAATGCTGGCCAGTCGCTTCAATAACGCGAATTGCTGTCCGCGATGCAGATCCTTTGCCAGACTCGCGGCAAGGTCCGCCAAGCTGGTTGCTTCGTCAACCATCTCCAGAGCGGCTCTCTTACAGGCGCCCTCAAGACACGGCACTAGCCGGGTAGTTGTTGGTGTCGTCGTGGTCATGGTCAATCGCCTCCCCAGGTTTGACACGTCTTTGCCTCGACTTCGCACGGCACCGGGTCGAGCACGTTCTTCATGCCGTCAAGCATTGCGGTTTTCAGCCACTCCGCCGCGGACTCGGCTTTGTCGGCGTCCGCCTCGATCACGATCTCGTCATGCACGAATAAAACGGGGAATGCTCCCGTACATTGGTCGCGACGTTCCCATAGCAGAGCCATCGCTAGCTTGGCTCCGTCCGCTTCGCTGCCCTGAACGGGTGAATTCAGCCGGAAGGTGAAGGGGGTCTTATCCGAGAAAAGACGGCGACGCCCCAAGATAGTCCGCGATTCCTTGGCTGACGATCCTCCTGCTTGTCGGTGCCATCGCCGCAAGCCGGTATAGGTGCCGAAGAAGGCGTTGCGGTAGGCGCTAGCTTCTTCGTGGTTTAGATGGACCCCATAGTCGGCCGCGGCGGTCTCCATCAATCGCTTCGCCCCCATACCGAACAACAATCCGAAGTTGACAGCTTTGGCCGTCTGCCGCTCCGCTTTCGTCACCTCCGCCTTGCCGGTGATGGCTTGGGCGGTGAGCGTGTGTAGGTCCGCTCCGGAGCGGAAGGCGTCCATCATCTTTTCGTCGCCGGCGATCTTGGCGGCGAGGCGCAATTGCAGCTGGGAGTAATCGCACTTGATGAGAACACGGCCCGGCGGAGCGCGGAAGCAACGGCGAAAACGAATGTCCTTCGGCACTTGTTGCAGGTTTGGCTCTTTGCAGGACGAACGGCCGGCATCGGTGCCGAGCTGGACCCATCGCGGGTAGATGCGTCCACCGTCCGCGAATTCGAGATAGCTGCGACCGAACGTCTTCACCAGCTGCGACGTCGAGCGATATTCACGGAGGAGAGCGGCGAGCGGATGATCGACACCAGCAAGGGCGGCATCGTCGGTGCTGTCGAGATGGAAACCAAGAACCGCGAAGGCGGCGGCCACTTCATCCGGGCTGCGCCAGTTCCACGCTCCGGCTCCGGACAGGCAACCGTCTCGGGACGGAGAAATCTCGTCCAGGCGTTCGATGAGGGAACGTTCATGTTCTTCGGATTCCGTCGCCAGGGAAGACCAGGCGTCGGCATCAAAGGGGGTGCCGGACGTGATAAGCCAGATGAAGGCGGGAACGGCTCGGCTCTCGATGATCGCGATGCGCTCCAGCTTGGCGGTTTTGATCTTCGCGGCTAGGGGGGCGTACAAGTCGCGCGTCGTCTCGGCGTCGTGGGCGGCATAATCGAGCATCTCCGGCGAGAGAACACCAGACCAGTCGGCGGATTGATATTTCTTGTCGAGGGACTTGCCTAACTCCCGTTCGGCGAGGTCCGCTAGGGTATTCTTTTCCCGTGTGCCGGCCGTCAGCAATCGGGACAAGATCATCAGGTCCGTGACCTTTCCCGGTCGGAAGCCCAATTGCCACAGGAAGGCCAGGTCGAACGCGGCATTGTGGACAACCAACCTCGTCTCGGCGAGCGGTTCCCAGAGGGTGGATAGGTCAGGGAGGGAGAATAGGTCGATAACGAAGGTTCCCCGGTCGGTGGCCAGCTGAAGGAGCCGGACCTGGTCCTTCTGCGGAGAAAGTCCCGTGGTTTCAAGGTCCAAACCTACTCGAGAAGTCTCGTCAAGGGCCTGCAGGACGGACGATAACCCGGCAGCATGAGTCACCAGCTGGTAGGGAGGGGGGCTTTTCGCGTATTCACGTTTTTGGCAAACCTCCCAAGTTTCCAGGGATTTTTGGCTTTTCGCGTCAATCACGTTTATCGCGTAAACCGTGTTTGTTTCCGGAGCGGTCGGGACGGGTAAGGTCGCGGCTCTTGCTACCACCGGAGCCAGCGAGGTGGTAGAGCTATGCCCATTTCGCTGGGCTTTCTGCCGGTTGTAGACTTTCCGAGCTAGTTCCAGAATACCCATCGTTCGTTCCAGGTGTACGCGATAAACGTGATTGACGCGAAAAGCCATTTTCCTCGGGGAATTTGCAGATTTCACTCCGAACGCGCTTACGCGAAAAGGTCAACGCTTCGTAGCCTTCCATACTTCTCGCGGCCTTCCTCCGGTTTGCTGGGTCTCGGCGTACGCCAGATGGTTCGACGCCAGTAAGACCAGCGCCTTGCCGATGCGGTCGGACGCGATGTTGCGTCCGAAGTGGTCGTACATCTGATTCCGGGATAGCCCATCAGGGGCGGCGCGGAGTAAGCGGAGCAATTCATCGGCGATGGCGTCCCCCAGCGCATCTCCCCAGATGTGGCGAACGGATTGTTCCGCGTACTGCCAGATGGCCAGTGCTGCCATCAGGTGCGGTGCCTGTATGACTGCGATGCCGTCAAGGGCGGCGTACAGCATCGATAGGCGTAGGACGTGGGCCTCGGCTCGCCCTAGAATCGCGCCGGTCAAACCCGGTCGGCCTTCGGAAAGCTCGCCGTACACGGTATCCCAGATTTCTCCAGCTTGTTCGTGGAAATTCAGTTCGCCGAGATTCCCGGCAACTTTCAGCGTAGCGGCGAGACGGGAGCGTAGATTAGCGAGAAGCGTTTCATCCGGTCGACCGCCACGGGAAAGCGCTTTGGATCGTTGCACGCAGAAAAACATGTGCCGATTGGCGAAGCCGTTGGCCGCCTCGGTCGTGGTGAGGTATCGACGCAATTCATCGGTCGTGATATGGCCGATGAGACTGACGTGCGCGCCCGTGGCTTTCGCGGGAGAATTCTTTGTGAGAGTGCGGAGATGGCCAGATTCCCACGCTTGGCGCAGAATGGCCGATAGCGTGTTGCCCTGCCTCTCCGTTTGCTTGAGGACATTCGCGTATTCCGGCTCGACAATCAGGAGACGCTTATCGCTAATGCCGGGATCGGCTTCGACCTTTTCATAGCGAACGGGTTCGCCACGCTCCTTCACCTTCTCCATTTTTTCGATGGGATCTCGGACGGCCCATATTAACCCTTCCCCGGAACTCAGGCCGGTCTGGATGCGGTCGTTAGCCCATTGTTCCTCAGCTTCGTTAAGGAGTCGGTAGACCTGTCCCCAGCTGGTGCCTTTACGCGCCTTGCTCGTTTTTCCGACTAGGACAGCAAACTCGTTCCCGAAATGCTGATCGGCTTCAACTCGGCAATGTGCTGTCCGCCCCAGCAGATTCCCAAAGCCGAGAAGGGTTTGGACCAACAGCGCCACCGGGTCGGCTTCGCTGGCCGGCTCGATGGCGCGGACGATCTCGCCAGCCAAACCGTGATACGCTTCTTCGGCCAACGGTGCAGGCCAGTGCGGTTGAGTGGGCAGAGAGAATGTCGCCGATGACGTCGTGGGGATGTCGATCACGTCGGCCAGCTCCATCGCGGCTTCCCAACGCTGGACGAATAGCTTTGGGTTGTCGATATGGAGGGCAGAAGGGTCTTTGAATCCGTCCAGAGATATGCGCCGTAACTCACCCTTCCAACCAATTGCCGCTAGACGGTTCCGCACTCCATTCACGAAAGATTCACCCGAGTGCCCAGGCTCCTGGAAAACGTATATGCGGGTCAGTTGCGCGATATGGCCTTGCTCAAGAACCTTGGCGCATTCGGAACCGGGGATACCGAGGGCTGGGAGACGATGATGCCACAAGGTCCATGCGTCGCTCTCTCCTTCCACCAGGATGACAAAGTCTTCCTCCACAGCGTCTTTAAGACGATCTTCTCCATAGATAATGGCCTTCTGACCTTTGGACCATTTTGGGCGTGACTGGAGATTGTCGCGGGTTCTAGTTGCGATGACTCTTCCGATCATGTCGTGGTATTCAATCTCGACTCCGCCTCCCTCACGATTTCGTACCCCGCATCCGATCAATAATTCCCGGGGAAGTCGCTTGATCTCGGCCAACTCTTCCAGCGTGAAGGTGATACCCAACGCGTGCTTGATGGTAGCGACGGAGTTCCATGCGCCCTCGATCACGTCCGCCAGTTTTGGCCAACCCGATGCCGGCTTGCCTTGTTTGATCTTCTTGGCGGTGCCGGCTACATTGGCGACTCGGGCTTGCGGCCCGTCCTCATCGTCCGTTGCCACGGCCACAGCGCCGATCAGCGCCTCGACGCGCTCGACGGTCCAGCCGGCGCGGAGCAACCCGCCGGCCAGGGCGAGATAGGCACGGTGGCGTTTATCTTTTTTGGGCCAGAGCTGCGCTATAGTACCGATAACCTCGGCGTTGCAAGGCGCGGCTTTTTCGCTAGAATTAACCACGTAAACAATCTCCAAAAGGGCCGGGACGGTGGCGAGCTGTCCCGGCCTTTTTCACGTCTCAAGCTAGGTATCGCTCTTCGACGCTAATGGGGTACTCGATCACGCCGCTGATTTCGTCGTGAAGCATCCTTTGAGCGAGGAGAGAGGGATCGTTCGTAGTCTGCGGATTACAATGGCCGGCAATCCGGCACGCTCTCCCGTATCCCGCTCGATCTCGCCAAGGCTTGGGTGTGAGGCGAGCGCGATAGCACTTCTGCGCTTCGCACAGTGCCATGTATTGTGGATCAGCTCGCATGAAGCGCATGAAGTGTGTGGCGAGCCAACCGTCCGTCGCCCAGGGGAACGGCCGTGAGGTGCAAATAACTCGGCAGCCTGCTGCCGTTCGGTAGACGGTGTAGGACTGTGCCGAAAATTGAGGATGCTCAAGAGGAAAATAGGGCGAACCGAAACGACGGGATAAGTGTTGATCGAGTCGTTTCAGGCGTCTGAGCCAGGTCAAGACTTCCGGAACATCCGCGGCTCCGCCGTGTTCCTCGTATCGCGGGTTCCCAAAGTCGATGTCAACAATGAGGAGGTTTTTCGAGTTGAGGATCAAAGCGTCATACGCATTGACGGTGACAAAGGCGTCTTCGCGGGGAAGGGAATAAAGGTCGTCTACAGGGATGATCGGCTCCGGCTCGCCATCGTGGTAGGGCACAACTCTCTCCGCAGTTGGACGTACTTTGCGATACTGCCCTTTCGGGGGCGGCTCGGTCCATACGCCTTTTTTGCGGTGCCGGCCAAGACGCCGAAGCATTTCGTCGCGGCGTTCCGCAAGTGCGCCGCTTGTCTTGAGATCTTTCATTGGAACCATGTAACCATCTCCTAGAGGGCGAACGATTGAAAACAGCACTGGCACCATGCCAGTGCTGAGCGAGTGTCAGGAGCCGCCGTCTCGGCCGATCATGCCGAGCAGCTCATTGAGGCGCTCCGCCTCAATCACGGGCCGACCGTCGTGTCCAGTCAGCGGCGAGGTGGTGAGCAATCGTCGGGCGATGTCGGGGTCGATGCCGAGCGATAGCAGAGCGTCATAGTCGAGGTAATCCATCTCTATAATCTCTAATCCGGATAATAATCGATTGTCGATGGGCGCCTCCGCCGTCGCGGGGCGGGGCTGGCGGGTGTGGCAGCAGCGCGGGACCGCTCCCAGGCGGCCAGCTGATGCGGCAGAACGATGTAGCGCGGGCGGCGGCATCGCTGGCGGGCAGTGTTGATGGCTCCGAGCCGACCGGCTCGGATCTCGTCGCGTATATAGTCTGCACTAACCCGCAGGTAGCGGGCGGCCTCAGCGGGGGTCATGCCGCGCGACGGTGACGGCGGGGTGTCAGTCGGCACGGCGAGCCTCCTCCGGCTCTAGCGGAGCGGCGGTTGGCGAGCGTCGTCGGCCGAGGTGTCGTGCTGTGGCTGCGCGGAGCAGGATTGCCAGAGCGGAGCGCTCGCGGTCCAGCTCGGCGATGCGCTGGCGCAGCTCTGCGGGGTGCAGCTCTGTCAGGAGTTTGGATAGATCGGTAGCGTCCATGACCTCAGTATCCGCCGCGCAGCAGCGGGGATATACCGGGGATGGAGCGGAGATGCGAGGTTTTAGCGGAGTTAGTTAGGGTCCAATTTCCAGCCGATTCGCTGGTTGTTATGCAACCGGAGTATCGTTAGTGAAGTGGAGGATAGCCGTTCATTCAGAGCGTCTACGGCGTCTTTAATTGACCCGCTGAATGTTCGTGGTACGAGCACTCCCTGGGTGGGCCAGCCGGCTTCCTCCAACAAATCCAAGATGGCGAATTGGACGTGGGCTTCTCGTTTGGCAATTTCCACAGGTTGATTATCCACGGTAAGTATTCGAGAGGCACGGTCCCATTGTGGACGGGGTTGGGGAGTCTTGCCCGAACCGAGTATCGGTCTATGAGCATCCGCCCCTTTCGATTCTGCTTGCAATCTCTCGACATAAACAGCTAATCTGTCAGCATGTCCCCCCATTTTCGGTAGCGTTTTGACTTTCCTTGGCACAATCCCCCATCCGCCATTTGCTTGTATACCCCATTTTTCCGCTACTTCTGCTTTTTCCTTTTGCGATCTTGCGTGTCTGCTAAAGCGAATTTGCCTACATAAGCTATGAATACAAATTAACTCCCGCATGTATCCAGGGAATTGTCCGGTTGGGGGGAAAGCGTCTGCCGAAAACCCACACCGCGACAAGGCGTTTTCCAACGCTAGCGCTGGCGGAGCGAGGGTGCCAAAAAGCAGTTGGTTTTCTAGTGTCGGTGCATAGTCCGTGGGAGCTACCGCACGTTCATAGTGCCTTATTGCTTCTACCAAGTGTTCCGCTTGGCGTAAGACTTCGGGAGCGTGCTCCGAAATGTCGATCATGGGTTGTTGTTCTCCGGTCGAAGGCGTCGCCTAGCCTCAACGACGCGCCGGAGAACAGCCGCGCCGTCGAGGCTAGGCACGCGAGGTAGCTACTCCCCGCGTTTGCCCTGTTGCGTTATTCTATCGTCTTGATTGTTTCAGCGGAGGGAAACAGCCACGTCCGGACGTGCGAAGCCACGGCGCGCAGTCGCTCATCGCCGATCGTCTCCCGATAGTGGCTGCTCATGTGGGCCACTTCGTGCCCCATCATGTAATCAACGGCGGGCTGATCTTTCGATTCATCGGCGATCGTGCGGAACACGTGCCGCAATGTATAAAAGCCGAGTCCCTTCCGCCCGTTGATTTTCAGCGACCGCAACAGCTTACCCATCTCCTGACTGACCGGGTTCGTGCTGGTGTCCTTGTTCCACGCCAACCCGTATTTCGTGATGAAGACTAGGCCGGCGTCTTCCCCGCTCTTGGGTTCATGTCGTTTCGCCAGAGCATCGCGGAGGGCAGCTACCGTCTCAGGCCATAGCGGGCAACGGCGGGGAATGCCGGTTTTCGGGCGGGCAAAGTCGATAATAGCTTTATCCAGGTCAACGGCAGACAACGGCAGCTCGCCGCAATCGGCGTTGCCGAATCCGCAGTTGATCCCCAGCAAGATCATCGCACGCATCGACGAGCCGGCGGCATCGATCAAGCGGCGGATTTCTTCCGCCGTGAACAGCTTCGGGCCGGCTTCCGCGCGGTTCAGACGGAGAACCTTTTTCGATGGCCTCTTGAAGCCAGGGCCGAAACGAACAGGCCGATCTATCAACCCGGCATCGATGGCGTGCTTGAAGAGGCAGCGCGTGTACTGGATGAGTTTGCTTCCAAGCCGTTGCGGTCCCCAGCGCTTCGCTACTTTCTTCCGCAAGGCCGCGAAGTCATCCGGGCCGACATCCTCGGCGAGTCGAGACTTGCCCAGGTGAGCAACCACCATGTCACACACTTGCTTGTAGTCTGCCCAGGTCCGCTCCGATAGCTCGCCGGTATCGACTAGGGCTTGTTTTGCGTTCAGGAAGTCGTTGGCCACATCCTTGACGGTGACGGCGGACGGATCGGGACGCGGCTTGCGTCCGGCGTGCAGGTCTTCCTTCTGCTCCAGGTACGATTTCAGGGCGGCATCGGGAGCAGACCACACCCCGAAGTACACCAGCTTGCCGCGGATTTTTTTCGCCCATTGGCCGCTGGCGTGCGCGAAGAGAGGGTAATCGGGAAAGGGCTTGCTCGGCTTGGCGGACGGCCTAGAATGAGAATCGGACATGGCAACAACTCCTTGAAACTGGTGTTGCGGTGTTCATGGCCGGGAGCGCTGCAATCGCCCCGGCCTTGTCATTCTAGTAGAGCTTCGGGTGTAGTCAAGGGTGTAGTCGAGAAATGAGGCGAACAGAACAAATGACGTAAGTGCAAGTGAATCAATAACTTGGCGGCGTAGCTCAGCGGTTAGAGCAGCGGCTTCATAAGCCGCGTGTCGCTGGTTCGATCCCAGCCGCCGCTATTCTTCTCAATCGGTATCAACTGGTCGCAATCTCTCTCAACCCCTTGCACCGCAAGGGGTTTTGCGTTTACCTGTTCAGCCGTTGCCTCGGTAGGTAGATGCTCAACCATTGTCAGGGAATCTCTTTCAGTTGCACTCTTCTGGGCAACTGGCGAGCAACTGAAATCCACAGTCGTTGATGCGTCTCGGCCCTCCGTCCCCGTGGCTCTCAGGACGTGCCCAGCCGTTAGAGCAGCGGCTTCTCGCTCCGCATCGCTATCGCTGGGTACAAGAGATGGTAGCCGCTCGACCGTGGCAGCGAGGTCGTGAAGCTGGGGACGGCCGTATCGGGCCATCGTCAGTTTCGGGTCGGAATGGCGGGCTAGGTGCATCGCTTGCTTGAGTGTGGCGCCGGTCTTATCGAGCAAAGCGACGAACGAATGCCTCAGACTATGGAAGTCCACGAACAACAAGCCTTCTGGCCCATCGTCAACCGGAGCGATGGCGGCGGCGTCGAGGTCGATTCGCAGCATCTCGGCAGCGCGGTCAACCCAGGTGCCGGGCCAAACGGGAGTATCGGTGGGACGGCCGGCCAAGTAGCCGCGCAGCAGTTCAGCCACGTCCGGGGGCAGGGGTTGAGTGGCGGTCTGGCCATTCTTGGTGCGCTCGCCGGCCAGCGTCGCGGTCGCCGGCTCTGCATCCAGGCCGACATCGGACGGACGCAAAGCTGCCAGCTCGGCAGCGCGAAAGCCAGTCGTCAGCGCGGTCAGGTACAGCGCGTGCCGGTCGAGGCCGGTCAGTCCGCGGAACACGCAGCCGCTAGCCAAGGCCGCGGCCAGCAAGCGGCGCAGTTCGTCCTCATCCAACGGCCGGCGGTCGTGCCGATGGTCCGAAAGCAACGTGGCGCCGGCCAGGTCCGCAAGCGGATCGTCGGCAATGCGGCGACGCCGCGCTAACCAGCGCGTGAACGCCTTGATTTCTCTGGCATAGTAGCCGGCCGTCGAAACAGCAGCGCCGCGCTGCTGCCGGGCCAGAAGTGCCAGGGCAGTTTCGCGCGGATAGCGCCGGGCCTTGCCGTTGCCCGAAGCGGCGAGTCCGTGGCGGCGAACCAACGGATGAACGGATGCCGGCTTGACGCCAAGTAGTGCGGCCAGCTCCGTGCGTGTGAACGATTGCTTGTCCGCGTCGAGGACGGGCCAGCTCGCGGCATCGGCACTCAGCGCGGACAGAAACTCTTGCACGCGGGACAGGGATAAATCGGCAGGCAAGCAGAAGCCGCAATGGTCCAGCACCCGGCGGATGCGTCCCACTTTGAGCGCTACCTGTTTGGCGGTCGGTGGCCGCTTGCGGCCGCGGCGGATGGTAGAACGCAACTCTTCCTCGAAATCGGCAAGGTGTTCATGGAGCGGGCGAAGTCGATGGGGTTCGTACGCGTCTTTGACACCGACCTTCTCCAGCTCGGCTTTCTTCACTCGCTCGTTCAGCATGATTTCCGCAGCGCCCTTGTTGCGGCACAACGGAATGGGCTTCGCGGCGCCAGGCACGCGGCCGTACCACTTGGCGGTCTTCTCTTTGACCTTGCGGGCGCCGGGTGTGCCTTTGGGGACTTGCCGGCCGTCAGCGTCAAGGTAGCGGACGATGGATTTCTTGTAGACTCGGGGCATGGTGTTCCTTTCTCAGAAGTGCCGGCGCCGCCTTACGCTTCTGACTTCGTGCAAGCGGACGCCGGCCAATGGATCAGCTGGAACAAGTGTACAATGGAAGTAAAGAGAGACAAGGCTAGTAGGAGATTTCTTCCTCCAATCTGCCCCTTTGTGGAAGGGTGCATCTATTTTCCGATTAGACGCCGATCCGTTCCATCGAGCGCTACGGCGGTTCCTGCCGCAAGGCGCGATGCCACTCGGTCGTCATAGATGCGCCCCAGTTGCCCAATATTGAGGTTGCTCACGCAGATCAGCGGCCGACCCTCGCGCTCGTCGAGTAGCCGTTTCATCGTGTCGTAGTGGAACTCGGTGACTTTCTCGCGTGCACCCAGTTCGTCTAGGACAACAAGCGCTGTTCCCGCCAATTCAGCCCACAGGTTTTCTGGATAGACAAGTCGGCCATTCACCGGCATTGTCAGCCTGCCCTGCTGAGCCTGAATGAACACTTCGCACAATCCCGCAGCCGTGTAATAAAATCCTCCGGCGTGGTCGAGCAGGCACAATGCGGCGCAGGTCTTTCCGCTGCCAGCTGGCCCAAGCATCAATAACGGCCAGGGCAATTCGCCCTTAGTGAGCTTGCCGATCATCTCCCGCAGCGGCTTCTCTATTTGAGCTATCCGCCGCGGTTTCTTTTTCAGCCAGTTCATCTCTGGCTCCTGGTTGAGGCGTAGGGGCTGACAGCCGGAGGGTCTTGACGATGCCGTCGTATTTGCCCGCTGGAGACTCAATTCGACCAAGTCGCTCCATGTTGTTTCGGCCATCGAAAGAGCTCCCTGTCTTGATTTCTGCTTCGTCTTCCCAGCGTCGGCCGTTCAGCCAAGTAGATGGGTGGGGGATAAACCGTCCCCCTTCACGCTGCCATTGCTGCGACTGCTTCTGACGAGAAATTGAAGCGAGGATGATGCGCTGCGTCTCGGCATCCGGGGCGAGCTTTGACCAAGCCTTTAAGGCAGCTTGCTTTGCCGTCTTGCGGGGATACGCGGTCCAGAACTCCGCAAAACCTTCTGGGATCACTGCGGACGGCGAACTTTTCTTTTCGAGCCGCTCGGATGGATGCGAAGGCGCATCGCCCTCTCCTTCCCCCCGTGGGGGGTTAGGGGGGGTATTCTCCTGTGCTGTGCTGTGCTGGGCTGGGCTGTGAGTGCGGCCTAACTCAGACTTATTGCCGAATTGGTCAGAATTAGTCGGACTAATTCCGCCTTCGTTGTCCTTGGTGTGCCTGCGTGGGGCGTATTTGTGCTTGCGATTTTGGTCGCGCTCGAAGCGCTTGCGGACGTAATCGGGAGCGTTTTCGAGCAGGTCATGAATCGCATATACGCCCGGTTCGATCTCGTCGATGAGACGCACGGCGAGTAGCGCCTCCGTCAGCTTCCCCCGATCGCCCGGCCATTCGGCCGCCAGTTCTACATCGATGCTGTCGCCGATAACGGGATTGCCATTCTGGTACGATACATCCCACAGACACTCGCACAGACCCCAAGCGTAGGGGATCGCTAAGCCAAGAATGTGAGACAATCGGTTCAACTTTTGGTGTTGTCTGAATCCTGGCCGGGCCATCGAACCGTCTCCCTGCCGTGGTGCTTACTCGTTGAATTGACACGAGATTTCGACGGTGAATCCCGAACGGCTGGCCAAGTCCTTGCATCGTGGAGCGTTCCATCCGGGCGGCGGCAGCGGAGCCAGGCTAAGCATTCTTCTAAGTCGTATCTCAGACAACCGGCATTCAGGCGAACCGTCCAGGGATCGGACCACTTTGGCAGCGTGCTTACGTCCGTGATCGTCGTTGTCGGGCAAGCTGATGATTTGGCGGCCGTGAAGGTATTCGCTGTATTCATCCTTCCACTTGCGGGCGCCCTACGGGTTCGTCGTCGCGGCTATATCTCTCTTCCAGAGGGCATCGACGCACTTCTCGCCCTCGACAACGAAGACGAGCCGACTTGCATCTTGCTTGAGGGTTTCCGGGAGGCGGTACGGCACCAACCGCGCTCCTTTCAAACTGTTTTTCCAGCTGCCCTTGCCATCGGGTTGACGCTGGTAGATGGATTTCTTTTTGCCGCTAGGTCCCGGTTCCCGCCTCACGACTCGGAAAAGCAGTTTGCAATCTTTGTCGCGAGATTCGTGGATGGTCGTTTTTGTGGTATGCTCATGGTGGATGTTCCTGAGTCAAGAATCTTGCTGGCGGCCGGTGTTATCAGCACCGGCCGTTGGCGTTTCGCGATGCCTGCCAGGCTTTCCGGTCGGGACACCCAGCCTCGATCCAATTCCGCAGTTCGTCCGCCCGCCAACGAACAGACGTACCGACGCGCACAGGCGCTGGACAACGAGCGGCAGCGTCCCAACGCCACCAGGTCGCCAGGCTCACGCTGCACGCGGCGGCGGCGTCGCGAGCACGCAGCAAAAGGGCGGCCGGTGCCGAACTGACCGGCGGCGCTTCCGTTCCATCCGGAACCGGATCGGGTGTATGCAAGTTCAAGCGGGGCATTTCTCGCCCCCTTTCTCAGGGTTCTCTGGGGGCAGATAGCCGGCTGCGCCGCTCGTGCCGCGTAGTTCCGCAACGATCGTCCGCGCTGTCTCCTCAGAGAACACGCGCAGGCGTCCGGCTCTACCGACGGGAGCAATGCTTCGCGCTCGGACCAGATACTCAACCCGATGCAACGGCTGTCCGGCCGCTCGTGCAATTTCTCCAATGGTCCATAGCTTCGCCATGATTTGACCCTCGCTCCGGAGAACCGGGATGCGAGAGGTTCGCACCCTACTTGGTTCGCCCTACACCTATTGCGGACGTTCGCCGTTCATTCGCGCTGACGAGCAGCCCGAATGCTGCCTACAAACGAAAAACCCCGGAAAAACCCCCGGGGTAATTTGATGCTGAGATTGTTGGCGGTCGGGCTATCCGAATAGCCCGAATGATAGTCGAAAGGATTATGGGCGGTTATCCAGCCATTGCTCCGCAGACGCTCCGGCCAATTCGATCAATTCGTCCCGAGGTCGATCAATCATTCCGAGTTGTTCTTTCAGCTGGTTGTACAGCTCCGTACAGGCTTTTGGGTCAAGACGTTTGAGTTTGTTTCGGTGCTTTGTCGCTTCGGACGAATCGCCCTGCTCATACCGCTTTAGTAGTATTTCACGCAACTGATCCGGGGAGGCGAAAATGTCCACCTCTTCCGTGTACTTCTTCCCGCGTTGATGAGCCTCCGCAGCCCGATATTCCTGTACGGCAGCACGATTGTCGGTCATCGGAACTTCCTTGGCCTTCGGCGCTACCTGGGGGATTGTTTTCCCCTTCGCGGCCATGTGCGCCTTCCACGCGTCCGATCCGTGAACCGTGGATTCCGCATAACCCACGTTCGCGGCAGTCTGTGCAACCGTTGCATCGGGGTTGTTCGTCAAGTAGTCACGGATGCGATTTTCCTTGTGCTCCTTCCAAACTGGTTTTTTGCGCAGCCGGTCCAACGTCCACGGCTTCGCCCCCATCGGAAGTGCCGCATTCACCGCTGTGAGAGCATCGTCTTCCGTCGCGTCGGGATGTTTGCTCAGGTGTTCATCAAGAATGGAGTTACCTTGGGGCTGCCTGCTTTCTGCTTGATCGCTGCCGGCGCCAGTCTCTTCGGAGGCGAAAGATGGGAATAACTGGTTATAGATGCTCTCCAACTCGATAAGCGCCTCATGTGCGCCGTACCATACCGGCCGCTCCCTAACCTCCACATTCGATTTTCCCACGGCGTTGAGATGGCGGACCAACCGCCAGGCATCGCGGACATTATCACCGCAATCGACCGGCCTTCTCATATCACGATCAAGGTACTCTTGGCAACGCAGCGGTCCTACCGGATGCAAGTAAAAGTCAAACCACTGGCGGATCGCTTTCGCAGAATCGTTACGAGGGATCTCTACACTATCCCATCCGAGCGGCGGCCAGTAGGGTTGGACAAGGGGCGGGCCTACTTCTTGATCTTTTGCCTTCTGTAAATCCTTCTTGCGGATTAGTAGATCACAATCAGGAGGGACATAGGGACCGAAGAATGCCTCATTCATGGCAGCGTTATCGAGGCAATCATCAGCGCCACTGTCAGGAGAGGCCCCAGGATCGGAATCCTGCGTCATCGTGTTAGATCTCCTATGAAATGACCGCTCTAGCCAATTTTTATATTAAAGGACCGACTGCACGCGGCGGAGGGCTTATCAGTAAGTTCCGTATCGTCTTCGAGAATGGATCGTCCTTGCCTTGCCAAGCACATTCTTTTCCAGGAGCGACGATGAGTACGTTCGGCTATCTCTGCGATTCTCGCCATCCGGTGTTAGCGTCAGACGCTCGCGCCATGCAAGGCGGGATTTTACAATCCTTCAACGCTCAGCACAGTCTCTCCCTCGACGCCATCTTTTTCGACAGTCCTGATTATTCCTGCGTCCACTGACAGGAGCATCCAGGCAGCCGCTCGAGCTGGCATCACCATAGTCGAGTGGTTTGCCGCAGAGGCCGAGCGCGTCTCCGCCCTCCTGCGCGAACCGAAAGACCAGCGCCCACGGCGCGAACTGTTCGAGTGGATTGAGCGGCACGGCAGCGGGACAATAGTTCGGGACCTGCAAATCGGTTGGCGCTCCCGCTACCCTACGGCGGAAGCCGCCAGGGATGCTCTGAACGAATTGGTCGAGGCGGAGCCTGGGGAGTGGCTGAATAGTACCGGCGGACGAAGTGGAGGCCGCCCTTCCGAAAAGTTCCGACTCCGCGCACAAAACCACAAAACTCTCCGACTCGCTGGAAAATAGCCTCGATTTGCAGGAGCCAGAGAGTTTTTGTGGTTTTGTGCGCGCGAGAGAACAGAACGGCGAGGCATCCCCGCCAAAGGACGTTTTGCAGTCGCCGGACGCTTGGATTGCTAATGGCGAGACGCCCGAGAGTAGCCGCACTCCGTTTGATGAAGAAAAATGATCAAGTTTTACTGTCCGTGGAGGGACCGAATACCCCTTGGGGCAGCGCGAAGAAACCGTCCTGAACGAGGCGGATATGCCCCCCGAAGACACCAACCGCGTCGGAAACCGGGAGTGAGGTCGCGATGGTACAATACGTCGGCGGCTTCCGGGAAGGTTTCGCACCGGAGGGCCTCACTTCGGCGCGAGTCGAGAGCTGAAAGCTGCCAGGGTGGCCCTTGGAAAGCAGAACTCTATGTTATCGAGCCGAATGGACATTCCGTTCGAACTAATCGAGATCTTGCCATGACCAACGAGAACGGCAAACGGCTGAGTAAGAGGAATAGAGGACGAGCAGAATCCTTCCGCCGTCGGCTTGTGGCTTGGATGCGGGAGGAGAAGGGCATCGACGTCTCCGCCGACACCGAGGAAGGGAGAATGTCTGCCCAAATCCTCGATATGATCCTGGATTGGCGGCGGGACATGGCCAGCGTGTCGGCTGCCGAGCAGGTGGCGTGGCAGCGGTCGCGGCATCGGCCTGTCAACCAGCACCCCGGTCCGGGATTCCGCTTCGAGGGAAACGGGCCCGACCGGCGTGTCGTGCCCGACCCCGCCCAGCGGGCCATCATGGCTTGCATTCTGGACTGGTATGAGGCCGGCGAGACAGCCCAGGCCATCGCCCGCCGGCTCCGCGAGGAGGGAATGGAGGGCTGGTACCCCAAACGAGTCTATCGGGCGGTGGATGCCGAACGGCGGCTGCGCGCCCTGGAAGCACGGGACCAGCCACCGCCCCCGTAGGGGAGACCACTGGAGTTGCAGGCCCTTCGAACTGCTCAGCTTCTGATCTTCCAGGCCCCATCGGGCCACCGACCGAGAAGGAACCTGGCGAAGACAGTCCTTTTCTGTTCAGGAGGCTGCACGACCCGTCATCGGGTACGGGTGGGGCAGAACGGGGGCTTTTTTCAACGCAAGCTCCAGGGCGGCATAGGTTTGGGTAAAGACACGCCACACCCAAAATGTTATTAGGGGAGATTCCTCCGGGGGCCATCGTTTAGGTCCACGGAAGAGACCGACGGCCAAGGATGGGACTCCAAGCGCTCATGCACGGCTGTTGCATGGCGCCCAGGGGGTTCTCTGTCGCTCCCGACGACGGGAGCGACAGCGTAAACCGGCATCATGCATTTTGCAAGAAGCGGACGCGAATGTGGGAACACCCTCTGCCTGGATCACTCACATCAGCGCCAGCCTGGCTGAGCGGACGACGATAGCGAATCCTGCCTCATCAAGCGCGAAACTCAATTGAAGGGCTTGAGATTTTTGGTCAGGGGACGACAAGAGGGGAATGACACGAGTTGGGGATAGGGCCAATTTGAGAAGCTGCTGCACCATCCAGGAATCGGACCCGTTTTCTAGGCTTATAAACTCCAGGAGAAGTAGGTGCATCGTTTTGTGCGCGCGTTGGGGGGCCTGGGGGCAGTAACGCCGCCTGATACGGCGAGAACGCACGAAGCAAGGCCCATGCGGACAGCCAAACGCCCGCGGGCTTTTTGGCATTTCAGGCACGGCAGGGCATGGGCTACGCGCGTGCGTGCGATCGCCGGCGGGGGTTGCCACAGGCTACGCGCGGGCGCGGCTCTGATCGTAAGCGACGGCTATTTCTAGACTTGCGGAAAAACCCGCTTGACAGGCCGGGAAAAGTCGGCTACGCTTGGACCGTTCGGCCAAAAAGACCCTTTGGCCCTCCGCTTTGTCGGCTGTCCCGTGCTGGGGCAGGGCAAGGGCGGAAGACAACGGCCACGGCGGTGTGCAACCACCCCGTGGCCTGGGCAGTACCCAAGTGAGGAGTACCACCATGTCCGAGCTTAACACGTCCGCCGTCCGTACCCAAGATCAGCCCACCGAGACCATGCCCGCAGAGCAGCCGGCCGCCGACACCGCGGAGCAAGCCCGCGCCGCTGCCGACGCTGCCGAGGCCGCGGAGGCGGCCGCCCGCGAGGAGGCGCACGCCACGCTCAAGGCCGCCGTGCGGGCCTTCGCCAAGGGCGAGCGGGCCTACCGTGCCGGCCTCTTGGAGTCCGGCCGCCTGGCCGACCTGTACGTCCGCCAGCGCCTGGCGCTGGGCGATGAACGCGCCGCCGCTGTGCAGGCGCTGGAGGGCCAGCTGGCGGCCTACAGCAGCGGGGCCGTCGATGTCAACCGCCTCATCGCCTGCCACCACGCCTGGCGTCTGCTCGCCGAGGCGCAGGGGCTGGACAAGGCTGCCGAGAGTGTCCCGTATGGCCACTACCGCGATGCCTACGCCCGCCTGCTGATCCGGCAGCACAAGGACACGCCGGAGGAAAGCTGGGCACTGTTGCCCGGCATGGAGGCGGAGTGCCAGGCTGTCTTTGCCGCTGCGTGCCAGGCGGGGCTGAGCAAGGCTGCGGTAGAGGACAAGTGCCAGGGCTTGCTGCGCCGGTATGCCGACGCGCAGGCCGCCGAAGCCAAAGCCTGCCAGCAGGCCGCCGAGATGGAGGCGCAGACCAAACGCGAGGCCGAGCTGCGGGCACGGCAGCAAGCCGAGCAGGCGGAGGCCAAGGCCAAGGCCGCCACGGAAGCCGCTGAGCAGGCCGATAGCCCGGAGCAGCGGGCCGACCTGACGAGGGCAGCAGAGCAGGCACGGGAGGAACTCTTGGCTGCCCAGCGAACGCAGGCCATGGCGCTGGAAGAGGCCGCCGAAGCAGCACGCCGTCAGGCCGAGGCGGACGCGCAAGCCAAGGCCGCCGAGCAGGCCAAGGCGCGGGCCGAAGCCAAGGCGAAGGCCAAGGCCGCCAGGGCAGCGCGCCGGGCGGGGGGCAAGGGAGCATCCCATGCGCAGCCCCCGCAGACGGGCAAGACGGCGGAAGCGCGGCAGGGAAGCAACCTGCTGGCCGGCGCCAAGGCGGGCACGGCCAAGGACGTGGCGGAGATGTGCCTGGAACTGGTGACGGGTAGTGACACCCCCGACGATGTGCTGGCCGAGCTGCTGGACATGCTCGACGGCCACAACGCCCTGTCCCGCCCCGCTCAGCGGGCTGTCAAGGCCGCCCGCGTGTCCTTGGCGAGCCGTCCCACGGCTACGCTGGCCGCCTCTCGCTAAGCCCCTAATCCTCGCCGACAGCCCCCGGACGGAGGAAGCCGTCCGGGGGCTTGTGCGCGCCCTTCCATTCCCTGCCGGCCGTTCTTCGCTTCGCCGCTCCCATCTTCATCCCCTTCCCGTCGTCCCCCGTACCCCGTCGTACCCGCCTATGCCGGGCGATTAGCGTTTGCCCGGTCGCTTGATGCGAAAACGCCCGCGGGCGTTTTGGTTTGAGACGTTCTGCTCCCTCCCTTGGCCTGTCCGATCGGCGCGGCCGGCGTGCCCCATCGCCCGCGTTCGGAAGAGAATCCGGCGTCCAACCATTCCGTGCGCACTGCACGCAAGACTCTGTTCGGTTCCGCAGGCCGCGCTCGCGTGCGGTCGGACTTCCGAACGATCGTGGCCTGAAGCCGGTTGGTGCCGGGCGTTCTTGGGAATCTCGGCCTGCAGGCAGGTAACGACGGCCCTACGCTTGATCCAAAACTGCATTTATGAGATAATAGAGGTCCGTTAGTGAACTGCGGCTGGCTGAGCGGGGGCGTCATCGGCAACAACTCCCAAAGCATCCCGCATCCTCAACCGCGAATCATCAATCTCACGGCTCTCAGCGAACGGAACACGCCGACGCGACAGCCGTCCGACGCTTCCGTCCCACACCGAAGCATTCTCGGAGCGATCCGTCTGCCCCTGCTGCTTCGGGGTTCATGTTATCCCCTTGTTACCGACGGCAGCCACGCCGCTTGCTGAACACTGCGGGCCACACTCTCTCGCCTCTGTTCCCCGCTTCGCGTCGAGAGCACGGCCTGACCCCAACGCGAGCAATGCTCGCCGTGCATCATCTTCCGAATCCATCGTTGAGAATCGTCCCTGCGGCTGTTCCCTGGGTCGCTCCGCGGGGGCGGCCTGATAACCCCTGACCCGAAAGAGGAGGTATGTTCTCGTGATCTTCCTACCCAAGAACCTCGGCAGCCTGGCCACACTGGCCGGCGACGAGAGCCAGCGTTACGCCCTTGCCGGCGTCCACGTGCTCGATGAGGGCGACTTCTATCGCTGCGAAGTCACGGACGGCAGACTGTTGGCCATCGTCTGCGGTCCCGATGCTCGCGCTTCCACGGCGGGCCGCCACATTACCGACGAACAACAGGAGGCCATCGAGGATGCTCCTGGCGGCGACTTTGACATGATCGTGCCGGCCGGTCGCTGGAAGGAAGCGTTTCGCCAACTGCCCAAGGACGCCGCGCTGGGGTTGGCCGCGGGCGAGGGTGTCATCACCCTGGCGCTGCCGCAGGCCATCGCTCGCTGCTCACCGGTGGAGGGCCGCTGGCCCAACGTTGATATGGTGCTGCCATCCACCGGTCCCCTTGTCCGCATTCGCGTCAATCCCAAGACGTTGTCCCACCTACTGGAAGTGGCCGCCGCCTTCGCCGAAGCCGAACCGATGGACCCGCCGGCCGTGGACCTTCTCTTCTATGGTCGTGACAAGCCACTGGGCATCGTGGGCAAGAACCATCACGGTCAGACGTTTGACGCGCTCCTCATGCCCCTGATCGGTAACGAAACGCCTCGGCCACGGCCACCGGCGCGGAATGCCAGTCCCACGCCCAAAACCACGCCGGCTGTCACTCCCCCTGCCGAGCCGAACGACTTGGCCCAACGCAACGGCCACGGCAAGCCGCCGCTCGCTGCCTAAAGTGTCGAACTCCTTCTCCTCATCCCGCAGTCACTATCCCTCGAACCAACTGGATGAAATCAGGCCGGGCGTCTGTATGCGCTCGGCCTTTCTTCCACCTTCTGCCAAGGAGTTATCAACCGTGAAACCAAGTGATGTCAAGCGCACCCTGCAAGCGCTCTTGCCTACCGGCCGTGCCCTCTATCTGTGGGGACCGCCAGGCGTCTCCAAATCCAGCATCGTTCGTCAGTCAGCAGCCGACATGGGCATTGACTTACTCGACTGGCGGGCCTTGCTCCGCGATCCTGTCGATGCCCGCGGCGTCCCGGACGTGCGTGATGGTCTGACCCACTGGAACCCGCCGGCGGAGCTGCCACGTTCGGGCAAGGGTATCTTCTTCCTCGATGAAGTCGGCCAGGCCCCCGTCGCCATGCAGCAAGTCTGCGGCCAGATCGCCCTGGAACGACGCTGCGGCGATTACGTGTTGCCGGAGGGCTGGTATGTCGTGGCTGCCAGCAATCGGCTGGAGGACCGGGCCGGCACGCTCCGCGCTCCCACCAATGTGCTGCGGCGATTCACCCATCTCGATGTGGAAGTGGATCACGCCGACTGGCAGTCGTGGGCGGCCAACGCCGGCATTGCCCCCGAAGTGAGGTCGTTCTTGAACTATCGCCCGGCTCACCTGTTCCAGTTTGAGCCGTCTCACGCCGAGCGTGCTTTCCCCACGCCGGCGAGTTGGGAAGCCGTCTCCGATTTGATCCGCGTTACGCCGCCAGAGTTGCTCTTGCCCGTGGTCGCCGGCACGGTCGGCCAAGGCGCGGCGGTCGAGTTCGTGGCCTTCGTGGAGATTCGCTCGAAGCTGCCCGATCCCGCTCAGGTTCTCGCCACGCCTGCCACGGCGCCTGTGCCGCGGGAACCGGCGATCTTGTATGCTCTGGCCGGCGCATTGGCCGAGCATTGCCGCCATGCCGATGAGCTGACTCTCCGAGCCTTCGCGCTGTACGTGGGTCGCATGCCGGAGGAATTCGCCGTTCTGGCCATGCGTGATGCCGTCGCTGCCAATCCGAAAGTAATCGCCTTCGCTGGCAACTGGCTCAAGCTGCATAAGAACGTTTTCCTCACACGCTAATTCGCATAACTCCAAGGAGCATTCACCATGACACCGCATCCTCTCCGCCTCGGCGGAGCCGTCGTCTATTGGGCGCTTTCCGAGTTCACGTTCCGTGATCGCCTGGCCGATGGGCTGGGCGATGCCGGCTTCGGCGATGTGGCTCCGGGTGCAAGGCCCGCGACCGCGGCGCTTAAGGCAGCATTGGAACAAACGCTTGGCGGTTCCCGTGTGCTCATTCGCCCCCTGCAATCCCGCGACGGTTTCGCCGTCGTCGAGGAGCAACGCGGCCAGACTGAGAACCAATACCGACAGACGCTCTCTGCTCACGTTCAAGGCGAGGGCGTCTGCGCTAGGCTGGCTTTCTCGTTATCGGACGAGCGTTCCCTTGCGGTGCAGCAAGCCTTCGATCTGCACCAGGGACTTATCGCTGCTCATCAGGTCAGCGAGTGTCTGGTCGGCATCGTCGAGCGTTTAGGAGGCACGCGACTGCGTCCGAGTGGCGGCTTCTACTGGCTCCCGGAGAACAAACTTGACCTCTGGCAAGAAGTCGCTGTTGCGGTGGAGAAGGCAGCGTTCGGCCGGCCGCATGCCTGTTACATCTTGCGTGTGGCGATGAATGCCGATGCCGTGCGTGCCGTGCGCGACGCCATCGTGGCCGAGGTGACGGCCGAAGCCAATCGCATCCGCAATGAGGTCTTATCAGGCGAATTGAAAGAGCGTGCGTTGGAGAGTCGCCGCCTGGAAGCAGAGGACCTGCGCGACAAGGTGGCCCTGTACGAACAGCTCCTCGACACAGGGCTTGCATCCTTGCGCGAGGCCATCGACGCGGCAGAGGAAGCTGCTGCGGCCGCAGCCTTGTTGGTTTCTGCCCAGCCGGTCGGAGCCGAATCATGATGCGTCATCCAACCCGCCGGCTGCTGTCTGGCCGGCGGGCCTTTTCCCTTAATCCTCAACGTCAGCACAAGGAGTTCGACGAATGATGTCTCAGAAGAATGATCCGTTTGCCTCTCTGGAAGAGGCTGCCTACCGGCAGGACGCCGAGAACAAAGCTGCTGCCGTAATCAGCGCCGCTCGCTCGCGCTTGGTGTTGAGCAAGGATGCCAGCTCTGCGTTTTTCGCGGCGCTGGCCTTGCGGCTGGATGCTGCGCCGGCTTGGGATGTGCCAACACTGGCTACCGATGGTGAACGTCTTGTGTTCAACCCCGAATACGCTCTCTTACTCTCCGAGCGTGAAGTCGTCGGCGTCGTGGCGCATGAGGTGATGCATTGCGCCTTGGGCCATCACGCCCGGCGAGGCATGCGCGACTCGCAACGCTGGAACATTGCCTGCGACCTGGCCGTCAATCCCGTGCTCTTGAGAGCGGGGTTTGACTTACCGCGAGGACGCCTGCTTCCGGGCGAAGGCGAGTTCGTCGGCTGGCCCACGGGACTGTCGGCCGAAGATTACTATGCTCGTCTCCCTGACAAGGGCGGCCAGTCATCCGAGGAATCGGGCGATGGTGGCAGCGCTGGCAGCTCAACCGGCGATGGAGCAGCCAGTTCAAATCCCGGCGACGACCCTGGCGGTTGCGGGTCCGTTCGCGATGCCGGAGACGGAAGCCCCGCGCAGCAGCAAGCGAGCGAGGCGCGCTGGCAGGTCGCCGTCGCGCATGCAGCCCGCATGGCCGAGGCACGGGGCAAAGGCGACCTGCCCGCCGGATTAGCACGGTCTGTCGAAGAGATTCTCCAGCCGTCCGTACCGTGGCGTGAGATCCTGCGCGCATTCCTGACCCGAGCGTCGCGCAACGATTACCGCTGGAACCGGCCCAACCGCCGCTTCATAGGACGACGTTTGTACTTGCCGTCGCTGGCCGGCGATTCGCTGGGCGAAGTGGTTGTGGCTGTGGATACAAGTGGCTCGATCGGCCAGGAGGAACTAGACCGCTTTGCCGCCGAGGTCCAGGGCATCCTCGATGCCTACGAAGTACACCTCACCGTTCTCTACCACGACACAGACGTGACGGAGGTTGAAGAGTGGTCGCCAGCGGACGGCCCCATCAAGCTGCGTCCACTCGGTGGAGGTGGTACGTCCCATCGAGGCGTCTTTACCTGGCTCGACGAGCACGGTCTCGATCCCACTTGTGTCGTTTGCTTGACAGACCTGTACACGACTTTTCCAGAGGCGCCTCCGACATCTCCGGTTCTGTGGGCCGTTGTCGGGAGTTGCCTCACCCCGCCTCCCTTTGGCCAGCGCCTATCGGTCGGTTGATCCGTTCTGCCGCTCCGCTCCGCGCTTGAAAGGGAACCCGAATCGCAACATGAATTGCTCATCTAGGCGAAGTTCGACGACGAGCCGCTGGCCGCCGACATGGTCCAGCAAGCGCAGGCAGCGGCTCAGCGAATCCGGCGAATGGTCCAGCGACTATTGAAAGTGTTGATTGCGGCCGGAAAGGAATTGTCTGTCGGTTTAGCCATCGTCGCTAAATTGCAGATTTCCGACTTGATGGTAGCCCTTGCCGAGATAGCCTGGAAGCGTTGGAGGAGAAAAGAACCCACCAAACGACTTCCTTAAAGCCAGTACCGGTAGGATTGCCCCCATGAGTTCGCTCCGGGGCAGAGAACTGTACACCGCCGTGTCGGTGAGCTTCTCGGTAGCTTCCCCTGCCGAGAGCGGAGCGTCAACAATGAAATAATATTTGTGCGTATAAATGCTTGGGAGTACGTGGTACCGCACTCCCAAGCTGGCTTGTCGAGCTCGAGCTACTATCGACTCCCATTAGGAGTCCCTGAGCATGAGTTAACAAGGCTACCTCGCCGCTCTTCCGCACATATATTTATCCGGACAACCATAAAAAATCGATTTTGCGCGGTCGATTTGGTCCGCGATCACGCCTTAAGTAATAGGGGAACGGAATGACTCGCGACGTGGAGGACAAAGAACCCAACCTGGAGCCGTTCCGCGACCGCTTGCGTCTACTGGCACGTGCCGAGCTCGACGTCCTGTTGCAGGGCAAGATTGACCCCTCCGATGTGGTTCAGCAAACCCTGTTAGAGGCGTATCAGGCTCGTGACCAGTTTCGCGGCAAGAGCGAGGCTGAGCTGGTTGCCTGGCTCCAGCGCATCCTCGCCCATAACCTGGCGGATGTCGTCCGCCGCTATAGCACCGCCGCCCGCGATGTCGCCCTGGAAAATTCCCTGGAAGCCTCGTTGGCTGAATCCGCCTCGCGCCTGGATGTGTGGCTGGCCGATGAGCGGTCCTCGCCGTCCCAGCAAGTGTTGCGACAGGAACAACTGGGGCGACTGTACGAGGCCTTGATGAAACTGCCGGAGGATCAGCGGATTGTCGTGGAAGGGAAGCATCTACACGGGCTGAGCGTGGCACAGATCAGTCAGCAGATGGGAAAGAGCGAGGCGGCGATCAGCGGCTTACTGCGTCGAGGCCTGCGGAGACTTCGCGAACTCTTGCAGAATGAATCGTGAGGTAGAGGATGCACAGCAAGCACAATGGCGTGTCCGAGCGGGAACAGCGTCTGGATGAAGTGGTCCTGACTTATTTGAAGGCCGTGGAGGCCGGACAGCAGCCCGATCGCCAGGAACTGCTGGATCGTCACGCGGATTTACTGCCGGAGCTGGCGCAATTCTTCGAGGACGCCGACGCTTTGGGCGGATTGGCCCTGCGTCCTCGCTCCGTTAAGCCGGCCGCCGCGCTGACTTGCGAGTCGGTCAGCGCGACGATCACAGAAGGCAAGGAGCTGGGCGACTTTCGCATAGTTCGCGAGGTCGGCAAGGGCGGTATGGGCATCGTCTATGAGGCGGAGCAGATGTCCTTGAGGCGGCGAGTAGCACTCAAAGTGTTGCCGTTCGCGGCGATGATGGATCCGCGACATTTGCAGCGCTTCCACAACGAGGCGCGAGCCGCGTCCTGCCTGCACCATGTCCACATCGTACCGGTGTATTTCGTCGGCTGCGAACGCAGCGTCCACTTCTACGCCATGCAGTTCATCGAGGGTCAGTCGCTCGCCGAATTGATCGCGGTGCAGAGACGCATCTCGGCACGCGAAGCCACGTCAGCGCCCTGCTCGCCGGATGCCACGACGCGGCCGATCGCAAAAGCAACCACACAAGCCGCGCCGCACGATGCAGCGAACTATCGCCGCATCGCCGAATGGGGCATTCAGGCGGCGGAAGCTCTGGAGCACGCCCATTGCCTGGGCATTGTTCACCGCGACATCAAGCCCAGCAATCTGATGATCGACGGTGCGGGCAAGCTGTGGATCACCGACTTCGGCCTGGCGCGGACGGCGACCGACGCGGGCTTGACGATGACCGGCGATGTGCTAGGCACGCTGCGTTACATGAGTCCGGAGCAAGCGTTGGCCAAGCACGGCCTGGTGGACCACCGCACCGATATCTACGCCCTGGGAGCAACGCTCTACGAACTGCTGACCCTGCGGCCGACGGTCGATGGAATCGATCGCGAAGAAATCCTGCGCAAGATCGCCTTCGAGGAACCGGCCCGACCCCGGTCTTATGATCGCGCCATCCCGGCAGACCTGGAAAGCATTGTCCTTAAGGCACTGGCCAAGGAGCCGGCCGATCGTTACAGCACCGCCCAGGAACTGGCCGACGAGCTGCGAAACTACATCCAGAATAAACCGCTCCAGCGGACGCGGCCGGTTCGATGGATCGAGCGGATCTGGCGCTGGTGCCGGCGAAAACCCTTCCTGGCTATTCTGATAGCCCTGTCGGCAGGTCTGGCCCTTGCCTTCGTCGTCGGCCTGATGGTGAGTGTCTGGCTGATTACCGGACAGCGGGATGAAATCCGCGACCAATACAAGCAAACCCTGGAGCGTGAGCGCGACCTGCGCATCCACCTTTACGCCGGCGACATGAAGCTGGCGTGGCAAGCCTGGCTCCAAGGAGATCTCTCTCGCGTCCACGAGCTGTTGAAGCGCCATCAACCGCAGCCGGACGAGGAGGATTTGCGCACCTTCGTCTGGTATTACTTGCAGAAGGTAACTCGCGGCATCCCCGTGGCTCGCTCACTGGACGGCCATCAGGGCGATGTCTATTACCTCGCCTACTCGCCCGATGGCCAAACGCTGGCAACCGCCGGCAAGGACGGCACGACCCGGCTGTGGGATCCCACCACCGGCCAGCAGCGCCTCGTCCTGCACGGCGATGGCACGGAAGTCAATGCCGTGGCGTTTTCTCCGGACGGCCGAACGCTGGCAACGGCGAGCGACTCCGGCCAGGTACACCTCTGGGACTGCGCGGCGGGGCGCGAGCAAGGGACATTCCGCTTGCATCAGAGAGAAGTAGCAACGGTCGCGTTCAGCCCCGATGGTAAGACCCTGGCATCCGGCGGCGAGGACCAGATCGTCCGGCTGTGGGACCGTACTTCCTTGAAGGAGAAGGCCGTGCTGACTTCCTATGGGGGCCGTATCGAAGCTCTGGCGTTCTCTCCGGATGGCAAAAACCTTAGCTTCAGCGCCGCGGAACCAAAAGAACCAGGATCTTCCCCTGGCGACATCGGGCGTGTGCATCATTGGAACTTGGCCATCCTTCAGCTGCGCGGAGGGTTCTCCGACGGCGGGAGAATTTATGCAATGGTCTACAGCCATGATGGCCGCATGATTGCTTTTGGTGGCGACAGATCGCTCTTGCACCTCTGCGATCCGCTCACTTTCCGTCTGCAACAGACCTGGCATGGGCACATGAATACTATTCAATCCGTGGCTTTCTCGCCGGACGACCGGATGCTGGCCTCGGCGGGCGATGATGGCGTGCGCGTGTGGGATGTTGCTTCCAGGTCCCTGCGGCAAGTGATTCCGACTTTCGGGGAGCGCATCTGGTGCGTGGCGTTTTCTCCGGATGGCCGGACCCTGGCCACGTGTGGTAGAAACGGTGCCGTTCGACTCTATGATCTTGGTACTGCTCGGCACCACAAAGCATACCCAACGCTGCCGCGCGGTTTCTGGGGCAGTGTGACAACCGTTTCGCCGGATGGACGGACTGCGGCGGCTCAATACGGAAAAGATTATTCCATTCGGACCTGGAAAGTAGCCACGGGGGAACTCGGCCCGGCATGTGTCGGACACCGGGATTACATCATGGGCCTCTGGTTTAGTACGGATGGTAAATCGTTCCTCACGACGAGCCGGGACAAGACGGCTCGGTTGTGGGACCTGGCCACGGGGAAGCAGCTTGTCCCGCCCTTGTGTCCTCCAGGTCCCGTCACCGGCGCTGCACTTAGCCCCGATGGTTCAATGGCCGTAATGACCTTCGAAGATCGCGCTCACTTCTGGGATACAAGGTCCGGAAAGAAGCTTGAGGAAGTTTCGCTAGGAGAGAACCTGGATTTTGCGGCGTTTTCCCCCGAGATGAGGACGCTTGCGGTCTGTAGGGGGAACCTTGTCCAGCTATGGGGTCTACAAACACACCGCGTTGAGCATATCTTGAGTCTCCCCAGCGGTTTCAGCACGCTTGCATTCAGCCCGGACGGAACCCTGCTTGCAGCAGGCACCGGAGACGGAACGATCAAAATCTGGAACGCACGAACCGGCCAAGAGCTGTACACGATCACCGGGCATCGACATCGCATCGCCTTCATGGCGATTTCGCCGGATGGCAAGACGCTGGCCTCGGGTGGAGATGATCATGAGGTCAAGCTGTGGGATGTTCGAACGGGCCAGGAAGTGGCCAGCTTCGAAGCACAGTGGGGAAGGTTGAGCTGCCTCGTTTTCACTCCTGATGGGAAGACGTTGATCTGTGCAGAGACCAATGATTCCCACGGGAGTATTTACACCTGGTCCGCGGATGCCGCGGATGGGGATTCGCCAAGAAAATAAGTCCGGCACCAGGAGATCGCCGGATGCAGGAGAAGGACTGCGGAACAGGTAGGACGAGCAGCAAATCACGTGAGTAGGCAGTGTGGCCTGCCGCCTCACTTCCCGATCATGGTCTACCATCGACTCCGACTCATCTTCGGAGTCCTTGAGCATGAGCGAACAAGGCTGCCTCGCCACCCTTCCGCACCTATATTTATCCGGACAACCATAAAAAATCGATTTTGCGCGGTCGATTTGGTCCGCGATCACGCCTTAAGTAATAGGGGAATGAAATGACTCGTGCTGTGGAGGACAAGGAACCCAACCTGGAGTCGTTTCGCGACCGCTTGCGTCTACTGGCACGTGCCGAGCTCGACGTCCTGTTGCAGGGCAAGATTGACCCCTCCGATGTGGTTCAGCAAACCCTGATGGAGGCCTATCAGGCTCGTGACCAGTTCCGTGGCAAGAGCGAGGCCGAGCTGGTTGCCTGGCTGCAGCGCATCCTCGCCCATAACCTGGCGGATGTCGTCCGCCGCTATAGCACCGCCGCCCGCGATGTCGCCCTGGAAAATTCCCTGGAAGCCTCGCTGGCTGAATCGGCCTCACGCCTGGATGTGTGGCTGGCCGATGAGCGGTCCTCGCCGTCCCAGCAGGTTTTGCGACAAGAACAACTGGGACGGCTGTACGAGGCCTTGATGAAACTGCCGGAGGATCAGCGGATTGTCGTGGAAGGGAAGCATCTACACGGGCTGAGCGTGGCACAGATCAGTCAGCAGATGGGAAAGAGCGAAGCAGCGATCAGCGGCTTACTGCGTCGGGGCCTGCGGAGGCTTCGCGAACTCTTGCAGAGTGAAGCGTGAGGGACAGGATGGACAGCAAGCACAATGGCGTGTTCGAGCGGGAGCAGCGTCTGGATGAGGTGGTCCTGGCTTATTTGAAGGCCGTGGAGGCCGGACAGCGGCCCGATCACCAGGAGCTGCTGGATCGTCACGCGGATTTACTCCCGGAGCTGGCGCAATTCTTCGAGGATGCCGACGCGTTGGGCGGATTGGCCCTGCGTCCTCGCTCCGTTAAGCCGGCCGCCGCGCTGACTTGCGAGTCGGTCAGCGCGACGATCTTGGAAGGCAAGGAGTTGGGCGACTTTCGCATAGTTCGCGAGGTCGGCAAGGGCGGCATGGGCATCGTCTATGAGGCGGAGCAACTGTCGCTGCGTCGGCGTGTGGCCTTGAAGGTGTTGCCGTTTGCGGCGACGATGGACCCGCGACATTTGCAGCGCTTCCACAACGAGGCGCGAGCCGCGGCCTGCCTGCACCACACCAACATCGTGCCCGTGCATTTCGTTGGCTGCGAGCGCGGCGTGCATTTCTACGCCATGCAGTTCATCGACGGCCAGCCATTGAGTGACATCATCCGCCAGTTGCGGCAGGCGGAGAAGAAAACGCCGACAGCAGAGGAAAACACGGTCGCCTATCAACCGTCTGGAGCTGAGGCAGCCACGACGCCGTCGCCGGCCGCGGAGATCACGCCGCTAACTGGCGAGGGACGACGGAGTCGCGACTATTACCGCAAGGTGGCGGAGTTGGGCATTCAAGCGGCCGAAGCGCTCGATCATGCTCATCAGTGGGGGATCGTGCATCGCGACATCAAGCCGGGCAACCTGATCCTGGACGGTCGCGGCAACTTGTGGGTGACGGACTTCGGCCTGGCGCACATGCAGCACAGCGAGGCCAGTCTCACCGCCACGGGGCAGATGATGGGCACGCCGCGTTACATGTCGCCGGAACAAGCGTTGGCCAAGCGCGTGCCCATCGATCATCGCACCGATGTCTATTCTCTGGGTGTGACGCTCTACGAACTGTTGACGCTGCGTCCGGCGTTCTGGAGCGAGGATGGCCACGAATTGCTGCGGCAGATCGCCTTTGAGGAGCCGGCGCGGCCGCGGCGTCTGGAGCGTGCCATTCCGGCGGAGCTGGAGACGATCGTGCTCAAGGCGATGGACAAGCGGCCGCAGGACCGCTACGCCACGGCCAAGGAACTGGCCGATGACCTGGAGCGCTGGGTGAAACACGAGCCGATCCGCGCCCGGCGGCCGTCGGTGATTCAAGTAGCGCAAAAGTGGATGCGTCGGCACCAATCAGCGGTGTGGGCGGCGTCGTTGCTTCTATTCGTCCTGATGATCGTCGGCGTCGCCAACGCCTTATGGTGGGTCCAGAAACGAACGAAAGGACAGACTCAAGGACGGCTGGCACTGAGAGAGGCCGGACATTGGGCGCAGCAAGAGAGATGGTCCGAGGCGCTTAGCGCTATTCACCGCGCGCAAGGGGTCATCCATGGCTTTTGGGCAGATACGGATCTTCAGCGGCAAGTTGATGAGTTGGGCAAGGATGTGGAGATGGCTCAACGGCTGGAAGATGCACGATTGCAGTTTACGGCGGTGGAAAAGTCTGGGGGGTTCGATGCCAAAGGATGCATCGACGCTTATACGGAGGCTTTTGCGTGGTATGGCCTGGACGTGGAGCATGGGGACGCTGGCGTGGCGGCGGAATCTATTCGCTTGCGTTCCATCGTAAAGCAGCTAATGGCGGCGTTGGACCACTGGGCGAGTCTCCAGCGACTGAGAGAGGACCAGGAGTGGAGGCATCTGTTGGCCGTGGCTCGTGCCGCCGATAGCGATGATTGGCGGAAACGGTTTCGGGATGCTTGGGAACACGGCGATGGCAAGGCCATGAACGATCTGCTGGCTTCCGCCGAGGTTGAGAAGCAGTTTACCACCACGCTGAGCCTGCTGGGGATCTCCAATCCCACCCCGAAGAACGTCTCCATAGCGCAAGCCGCGGACCTGCTGCGGCGAGCGCAGCAACGGCACCCAGCTGACTTCTGGGTCAATCATGACCTGGCCTTTCTCCTAATGCATACGGAGCCTCCTCAGCTGGATGAAGCCATCAGCTTTTACCGAGTAGCGGTTGCTCTGCGCGCGCAAAGCCCTGGTGTACATCTTAACTTCGGCAATGCGCTTAAAGAAAAAGGCCGGCTAGATGAGGCCATTACCGAGTACAAGGAGGCCATCCGTCTCAAGAAGGACTACGCCGAGGCTCACAGCAACCTCGGCATCGCACTGCAAGCGAAGGGCCGGTTGGATGAGGCCATCGACGAGCATCGCGAAGCTATCCGGCACAAGCCAGATAACCCTGTGCTCCATGCCAACTTCGGCAACGTCTTACGCGAGATCGGCCAGCTAGACGAGGCCACCGGAGAGTACCGTGAGGCCCTCCGAATCAAGAAGGATTACGCCGTCGCCCACTACAACCTCGGCAACGCCCTAAAAGCCAAGGGGCAGCTCGACGAGGCCATCGGAGAGTACCGTGAGGCCCTCCGAATCAAGAAGGATTACGCCGTCGCCCACTACAACCTCGGCATCGCCCTGCGCGACAAAGGCCAACTGAACGAGGCGATCGGAGAGTACCGTGAGGCCCTCCGAATCAAGAAGGATTTCGCCGAGGCCCACGGCAACCTCGGCAACGCCCTGCGCGACAAAGGCCAACTGGACGAGGCCATTACCGAGTATCGTGAGTTCCTCCGAATCAACAAGGATGACGCCATGGCTCACAACAACCTCAGTAGCGCCCTGTGGGAGAAAGGCCAACTGGACGAGGCAATCGCCGAGTGTCGCGAGGCCCTGCGAATCAAGAAGGATTTCGCCTTGGCCCACTACAACCTCGGCAACGCCCTAAAAGCCAAGGGGCAGCTCGACGAGGCCATCGGAGAGTACCGTGAGGCCCTCCGAATCAAGAAGAATTACGCCGACGCCCACAACAACCTCGGCAACGCCCTAGCAGAAAAGGGGCAACTGGACGAGGCCATCAGCGAGTATTGTGAAGCTCTCCGAATCAAGAAGGATTACGCTCATGCCCACAACAACCTTGGCGTCGCCCTGAAAGACAAAGGCCAACTAGACGAGGCCATCGCCGAATACCGTGAGGCCATCCGGCTCAAGAAGGACTTCGCCGGGGCTCACGCCAACCTGGGCTTGGCCCTGCAGCGCAAGGGTCAGCTAGTTGAGGCCATCGCCGAGTACCGCGAGGCGGCCATCCACCTCAAGAAGGATGTAAAACTTGCTCGCATCCTGCAGGATGCCCTTGCTGAGCGAGCAATTGTAGCAAAGCTGCAGGCGATTCTGTCGGGAGAAGCCAAAGCAAACAATCCCGCAGAACAGCTCGCTCTGGGTAGGGTTTGCCAGCAACCGTACAAGGGTCTCTATGCCGCCGCAGTCCAGTTCTATCTCGATGCCTTCACCGCGCAACCGCGTCTGGCCGATGACCTGAACGCGCAACACCGCTATAACGCTGCCTGCGCCGCCGCACTGGCGGGCTGCGGTCAGGGCAAGGATGCGGACAAACTCGATAGCAAAGAACATTCTCGCTTGCGTCAGCAAGCCCTCGACTGGCTGCGGGCCGATCTCAAGGCCTATCGGCAAGTGATGGAGAAATCCGCAGGCAAGGCCGGACCCGCGATCGCACAACAGATGGAGCACTGGCTTCAGGACAACGATTTCGCGGGCGTGCGCGACTCCGGTTCGCTGGCCAAATTGCCGGAAGCAGAGCGCAAGAAGTGGGAGAAACTCTGGGAGGAAGTCGAGACACTGCGGAAACGTTCGACACAACAGCCGAAAGCAGCAAGCTCCGCTCGGCCCTGATACACGGTTGATCGACAGAAGAAAAAGGCGGCCGGTGAGTTCTCTGCCGCCAAGCCAAGCACTCACCGGCCAGACAGCGCCCGGGCGTCCGGTCTGCGCGCCCAGGTCTTGTCGTTTCCATTATATCGCAGACCACCACCGCGATGGAGAATTCCCATGCGTATCTCGACCTGGCTCCAGCCCCTGATGGTCCGCCTGAGCCGCCCCCGTCCCCGACGACTCTCGCAACGTCCGGCCTTCCGCCCGCGACTTGAGGCACTGGAGGATCGCCTCACCCCGTCCGGTGGCGGTCTGCTCGACCCGACCTTCGGCAGCGGCGGCATCGTCCATTTGCCCAGCACCACGGACACCAGAGCTTCCGCGGTCGCCGTCCAGCCCGATGGCAAGGTGGTGGTCGCCGGGTACGCTGGCAACTACCTCTCGGTGCAGCGGCTGAACCCGGACGGCTCGCTCGACACAACGTTCAACAAGACCGGCAGCGTGACCATCACGACGGGGAAAGGGGATAACGCGACCTCGGTGGCCCTCCAGCCGGACGGCAAGATCCTGGTCGGCGGGGACGCCACGGCCAACAACGGGACGGGCGAGTTCTTGATCGCGCGGGTGAACGCGAATGGAACGCTCGATTCGACGTTCGCCAGCAAGGGGATCTGGGTCTCCTCCTATACGGCCGGACAGGTGAACGGGCTGGCCGTTCTGACCGATCCGGCCAACCCGAACAACGTCACCGGAATCGTCGCCGCCGCCCAGGGTTTTGTCAACGGGAAGCAGTGCTTCGAGACGATCGAACTGAGCGCGGCCGGGAAGCTGGACTCGTCCTTCGGCTCCGGTGGGTTCGCGGTGCTCGCCAACCTGTCCGGCGGCCAGGCCAAGGCCGTCGCCGTGGCCCCGTCCGGAGAAATCTACCTGGCCGGGTACCTCCCGTTCGGCAGCGGGGCCGTGTGGGACGGCTGCCTGGCCGCCGTCACCCCGGCCGGAGCGCTGGATGAGACGTTCGGTGGTGGGGCGGGGTACGTCCTGGCTTACCCGCCCGGGAGTCAGGAATCCGGGTTCTACGACCTGGTGGTCCAAACACTCACCGTCAACGGCCAGACGGTCAGCCGGCTCATCACAGCCGGGAACGACAGCAACGCCGACCCCTCGGGCAATCCCGCCGGGTTCGTTAGTGCCTATACCCTCGGCGGCACCCTCGACACGACGTTCGGGTCCGGCGGATCGTACACCTTCGTCAGCCCGCCCGGCGAATACTCGCACTTCAATTCCCTGGCCTTGGAAGCGGACGGGTCGATCGTCGTCGGCGGGGATCAATACTACCTCGCCGCCGACGGGAACTACCATCCCGAGATCCTGGTCGGCCACCTGACCGCAGCCGGCGTGGCCGACACCTCGTTCGGCTCGGACGGGACCGGCTTCACGACCGTCCAGGACGGGCAGAACAGCGAGGCCATGGGGCTGGCCATCGATCCTCGCAACGGCGACATCCTGACCTGTGGGTACACCACCAAGACAGGGTCCCCCGCCCCATGGGAGGCGGACATCCTCCGGTTCACCGCCCCGTGACGAGATGCTGTTTCCTAACGCTGAACCCTGATGACACGATTCTATCCCTAACTGGAGAACCCAACCCATGACTCTCACTCACTGGCTCCGTTCCTGCTTCTCCCCTCGCCCCGCCGCCCGCACCCGGCCACGTGCCCGACCGCTGGCCCTCGAGCAGTTGGAGGATCGTCTCACCCCGTCCACCGGCGGCCTGCTCGACCCGACCTTCGGCTCCGGCGGGCAGGTGATAACCTCGTTCACCAACCGCGACGACGAGGCCCGCGCCGTCGTTGCCCAGCCGGACGGCAAGATCGTAATCGCCGGCCAGACGACCGCAGCCAATTCCAGAACGGGCATCGACTTCCTGGTCGCCCGCTACAATGCGGACGGTTCCTTGGACACCTCGTTCGGCTCCGGCGGCTACACCGCGACCGATTTCAGCAAGGGCGACGACCGTGCCTACGCCGTGGCCCTCCAGCCCCAGGGGTCCGGCCCGAGCAAGATCCTGGCGGCTGGCTGGGCCGTGGTGGCGAATAGCGAACAGTTCGCCGTAGCGCGGTACAACGCCAACGGCAGCCTGGACACCACCTTTGGCAACAAGGGAAAGGTGACGACCGCCTTCAGCGGGAATGCGCAGGGCGATTCGATGGTCGTGGACGGGTCCGGCCGCATCCTGGTGGCCGGTACCACCAGCGGGGGCCTCACGCTCGTCCGTTACACCGCGAACGGTGCCCTCGACACCTCCTTCGGCAGCGGTGGCAAGCTCGTCACCACTCTCAAGGTCCAGGGGGGCGACCAGCTGCATATGGCCCTCCAGCCGGACGGCCGGATCGTCATCGCGAGCACCCAGTCCGGCCCGACGACCGGTTTGACGCAGTTCGTGACGGCCCGGTTCAACAGCAACGGCACGCTCGACAGCACCTACGGTACCGGCGGGGGGGTCACCACTCATGTCGGCAGCGACGACAACAGCGGCGGGGTCACGATCGACGGGAGCGGCCGCATACTGGTCGCCGGATGGGAGTCGGGTAACGACCCCGACGGCGTGCAACGAGAGGGCGAGTACCTGTTGCGCTACAACCCCAGTGGCACGCTCGATGCCGGCTTCGGCACGGGTGGGGTCGTGTACCTGGTGAACCCGTCCGGGTTGCTTGCAGGGAATGTCGCCGGTGTGGCCGTCCAGGCGGATGGGCAGATCGTTACGGGCGCGCGTTTCCAAAGCGGCGACACCCAGCAGTCGCAGTTCGTCGCCATCCGGGTGAGCACGAGCGGCAATCTCGACAGCGGCTACGGGACAGGCGGCTGGGCGTCCGCAACCGTCGCGGGGCCCGCTCACGCGCTGGCACTGGAGCCAGACGGCCGGCTTGTCCTTGCGGGGGCCGCCGAGCGAGCCGTAGTCAACCCCCCCACGGACGTGGTCCTGGTCCGCTTCCTGGCCTCGGCCCCGCAGATCGGCTCGTTCACGGCCAATCCCAACCCGGTGACCTCGGGCAGCAGCACAACGCTGACGGCCTCGAACATCACCGATGGCAACCCCAACAGCACCATCACACAGGTGACCTTCTACTACTTCGACGCCAACGGCAATAAGGTCATTCTGGGCTACGGCGCCTCGGATGGCTTGGGCGACTGGATTTTGAATTTCACCGTCAACCTGGCGTCCGGCACGTACACGCTCTATGCCCAGGCCCAGGACAACTACGGCGTCCTCGGCGACCCTGATGCCCTGACGCTGACCGTGCAGTAAACAGGGTGGTGCGTCACCGTGGGAGGAGGTCTGAGAAGGAGAATAGCCGTTTACCCCAAACGCGGCCGGTGAGTCGTCGCCACTCGACCGCCGAAAGCGGCAAGCTCCGCTCGGCCCTGATACACGGTTGATCGTCAGAAGAAAAAGGCGGCCGGTGAGTCCCTAGCCACCAAGCAAAGCACTCACCGGCCTAACAGTGCCCGGGCGTACGGTCTGCGCGCCGAGGTCATGTCGTTTCCATTGTATCGCAGACCGCAACCTGAATGGAGAACATCCATGCGTATCTCTCACTGGCTCCGGCCCCTGGCCACCCGTTTGTCCCGTATCCCCACACCGCAGACAAGGCAACGACGGACCTTCCGCCCCCACCTCGAGATGCTGGAGGACCGGACAGTTCCTACCACAGTCGCCACCCCAGCCGGCCTTACCAACTGGTGGTCGGCGGACAACAGCCTGGCAGATATTGCGGGTCAGAGCACGGCGGTCGCGATCGGTGGAGTCGGGTACGCGCCCGGGGAGGTCGGTCAGGCGTTCGATTTCACTGGTGGTGGCCACGTGGCCGTGACGGGCAACTCCATTATCCAAGGGCCGCGGACCATCGAGGGCTGGGTCAAGCTCGGAGTGACGCGCTCATTCCAAGACTTACCGATCATCGACTTCGGGGACATAAACACAAACCTCGGCATTTTCGGCATCTCTGGGAACTACCTCAGTTCTAGCTCATTTGGTGAGCTCTACTTTTCCAACGACGAGAGTTCGACTTGCCATAGCACCGCCAAGGTCACCCCTGGAGTCTGGAGCCACGTGGCTATGACCTATGACGGGACGACTGTTCGGTTCTTCATCAACGGGCAGGCGGCCGGGCAAGTCGATGGAAACATAAGCGACGGAACCATAAGCGACTACCCCCTCAACGGCGCCACCATCGGCGGGCCTTCCGATACAACCAACTTATTCCCCCCCACGCAGTTGTTCTTCCCTGGCGAGATCGACGAACTCAGTCTGTACAACCGCGCTCTCTCCGCACAGGAGATCCAGTCGATCTACCAGGCCGGTCCGGACGGGAAGAGCCAGTTCTTCATCACCTCGAGTTCGCCGACGGCGGGGGAAAAGGTCGGCGCGCCCCCGACCGACTTCACCCTCCACTTCTCCCAGCAGGTGAGCTCAACCCTCTTTCAGCCAACCGATCTGACGGTGAACGGCATCGCGGCAGATACCGTGAATTCGATCGACGCCCAGACCCTATCGTTCCACTACAACATCAGCCCGGTGACCGCTGCCGGACAGCAGACAATGCAATTTGGGTCTCTGGGTTGGTCAAGTACGTTCTCTTATATCGCCGGCTTAGTCACCACGGAGTTCAACAGTTCCACCTACGCCATGCCCGGTGATGAGACGGGGGCCTGGAACGTCGCCGTCCAGCCGAACGACGGCAAAATCATCCTGGTTGGCGATACGGGTTCTGCAGCGACCGGATACCACTTCGTGGTGGCTCGCTACAACCCGAATGGGGTACTGGACCCTACTTTCGGGCAGAATGGCCAAGTCACCCTCAACTTCGGCTCCCCGCAGGACCACGGCTACGGGGTGACCGTCCAGCCGGACGGCAAGATCCTGGTGGTCGGCACAACTTATAACAGCGCGACGGGGCTTGACGAGTTTGCAGTGGCTCGGCTTCTCCCGAATGGGTCCCTTGATCCTGGCTTTTCCAGCGCCGACGACAACCTCGGACCCGGCATGGTGACTGTCGGCTTCGACGGGGTCGATATCGCTTTTTTTGGGAACCTTCGGGCGCAGTTGCAGGGTAACCAGATTGTTCTCTCCGACTCGCGGTGCAACGGCAATCTTGCCCTCGCCCGGCTGAACAGTGACGGATCGGTAGACAATTCCTTTGGGACCGCCGGAAATGGCCGAGTCCTCATCCCTGTCGGCGGCATATACAGCCTAGCCGACACCGTGATTGAGCCCAGCGGGAAGATCGTCATCGCCGACGAGACGGGTCGCGTGTTCCGGCTCAACAGCGACGGCAGCCCGGACAGCACATTCAGTAACCAGACACTTGACTTCTCCGCCGGCACCGTAATACTCGACGCTCAGGGCAACCTCCTCATCGGCGGCCGCAATGATGAGGAGACGTTCACCCACCAGGACTGGGTCGTCGCCCGCCTGGGCGCTGACGGGAACGTGGACACGAATTTCGGCACAGGAGGAGAGGCGCAGATCTCCATCGATGGCAGCACGCACGAAGCCTTGTACTACCTGGCGGTGCAAGCCAACGGCAAAATCATCGCCGACGGGTGGAGGATCTCGGGTGGCATCATGAGTATGATCGCGGCTCGCCTGACTCCGGATGGCCAACTGGACACGTCGTTCGGCTCCCAGGGCAGTGTCGTTCTCCCTCTCGACGATGTTGGGAATGTAGTGGTAGCCCCTGATGGCGGCATTCTAATCCCGGGCACGGTCTACCAGTCAAGCGCGATCTACGACTTCGCGATGGCGCGACTGCCGGAGGACTCGGTCCAAAGCCCGCCGATCTCCGTGCAGATCGTCGGTCCGAAAATCACCAGCTCCGGACAGGTCAGTTTCAGCGCCAAGGTTGCCGGCCCCACTTCTGGCGACGAGCAGGCTGGCTACGACTACACTATCGACTGGGGCGACGGCACAGCTCAGGCTCCGGACCTAACGACCGTGGCGGCGTCAGCCCACGATGGCAACGGATCGCTGGTCCTGCCCTCGCACACCTATGCCCCGGGCATCTACACCGTTTCGCTGACCGCAACCGATCAAGCCGGCCTGAGTAAAGCGACGACGGCCCTGGTCCTCGTCAGCAACACTCCCAATGACAGCATCTCCGTTAGCGGGGGGGACAGCGCTGGGCAGGTGGCCATCACCGAAGGTGGCCACACACTCCCGACGCCCGGCACTTACGATCAGGTGTTGATCGCCGGCTCCGGCGGCTCGGATGTCTACACCGTCAACTTCGGCGGCAACCTGATCGCGCCAATCACCTTGGCCGGCAGCGGCACAGACAGTCTGTTCGCCAACGGCTCCAGCGGCGACAACAATATCGTCAAGCAAACCGGCTCAACTAGCACCATCAGTTGGGGGCCGCAAGCAGGCAATTCTGTCAATCCGCTGGAAACGGTCAGCTACGCCGGCATTGGGAACGTCACCATCAACGGCGGCTCCGGCAATAATTACATTACAGATCCCGGCAGCAACACCACCATCAATGGCGGCCCCGGACAGAACACCATCGTCATCACCGCCACGAGTGGCAACGGCGTCGTCATCAACGGCGGCGGCTCCGACACCTACGAGATCGACCTCGGCAACCTTGCCGGGCCGGTGAGCATCCAGAACAGCAACACCAACGCCACGGATAATCTCATCGTCAACGGTGCGACCGGTAACAACACGATCAATGTGGCCGGCAACCAGATCACGGAGGGAACGCAGACCATCACCGACACGGCGGCGTTGGCGAACCTGACCGTCAACGGCGGCTCCGGCACCAATCAAATGACGGTTTCCGCCCTGACGGTGCCCGTTACCAATGTGACGTTGGCCGGCGGTAGCGGCACCAATACCTACACCGTCAACGCTGGCAGCACGGTCAGCATCGTCGCCGGCACCGGCGACAACATCCTCAACGTCAACGGCGGCACAGTGGCCAGCATCACCGCCCCGGCTGGTGTCAGCGTACCCATCGTCTTCGCCAGCAACTACACGGTGTTTGACAATGGCAAGCTGAGCGTAGCCGCCGCCACGGGCGTTCTCGCCAACGACCTGTCCACCAATGGGCAGCCTCTGACGGCGGTGCTGGCGACTGGACCGGCTCATGGGATCTTATCACTCAACGCCGATGGCTCCTTCGTGTATACGCCGGCAGCCAACTTTGTCGGCTTTGACAACTTCACCTATCGGGCCAAAGGCAGCGATGGCTCACTGTCTGCTCTCGCCACGGTTACCATCCATGTCAGCTATAAATTCAGCGGTTTCCTGCCGCCCTTGAGCAATGGCCTGGTCTTCGCCGTCAATCGGACCATTCCCATCAAGTTCTCTCTGAGCGACGCGAACGGCAACGCCGTCACTAGCCTGAGTGCCGTCACATCGTTGCAAATCCAGGCGTTGGACGCCAACGGCAACCCGATCGGCAATCCCTTCAATCCCACAGCGTCCGGCAACACCGGCCTGAGCAACAGCGGCGGTCAGTACCTCTTCAACTGGCAGACCAAGGGATTGGCCGCCGGCTCCTACCAGATCGTACTGACGCTGGCCGATGGCACGACGCGTACCAAGACGATCCAGCTAACCGCCAGCGGCAGTTCGGCGGGCCTGGTGACTGATGGTTCGGGCGGCACGGCCACTGCCGGCGCTCTGTTGGGCGGCGAGGTGGACCTGTACGTCGATAACAGCAACGGCGAGTTGACCAGCGACGAACTGGCGCGCATTCAGGATGCTGTTACTACCATCGATGCGACGATCGCGCCTTATGGCGTAGTTATCAACGAGGTCAGCGATCCGACGCAGTCTAACGTCACGCTCAACATGAACACGACTAGTTCGTTGGGTGGAACCGTCCAGGGCGTGCTCGGTTGCACCACGGACGCCGACCAGGTGACCATGATCCAGGGCTGGAATTGGTATGCCGGCAGCGACCCCACGCAGGTCGGTGCGGGACAGTACGACTTCGAGACAGCGGTGGTGCACGAGCTGGGCCATGTGCTGGGGCTGGGTCACAGCAGTAGCAGCACCTCGGTCATGTACGCCAGCTTGGCGACCGGCACCGCCAACCACGCGCTGACCACCGCGGATCTGAACGTTCCCGATAACGACTGCGGCCCCTGCGCCTTGCATGCGGCCCCGGCGCCAGTCGTGAGCAGCACAAGCAACAGCCAGGGCGTGAGCGCACCCAGTAGCACGAGCGTCCCCAGCAGTGGCAGCCCCACGTCTGCCCCAGATCAGCTGTTTGCCAACTTCACCCTCGTGTTGAACGAGATGAGGAACGGCAATCAGCCGGCGTGGTCCTCCGTGGCGGCTCTGTGGCAGAGCATCGATGCTTTGGCGTTGCAGCGTCTGGATCTGTTACTGAGCATGGAGGCCGGTGCGATGGGCGTGACGAAGGACAATCTGATGCGCGAACTCTTCTTCGCCCCCACTTCCGCCTCCAACGGTGTGTAACCGGGCGCGTCCGGGAAATGTCTGACTCAGGTTATCCGGCCCTCTCGAGATAACCATTCGCGGCCCCGTTCGTTCGTGAGCGGGGCCGTTATCTCCCCCTCCGGCGAAACGGGAGGGGCAACCTAAGTAGTCCTACGAAGAGCGGCTCATAAGTCTTGACCGTGCCGGGATTCTTCGGACTCTTCGCGTGTTTCCCTGCATTTCTGCACCGTATCGACCAGCGCCATCACAGTGGCACGAATGTGAGCAGGCATGTCTGGCCACGCGGCTGCCAACCGGGTAAGATCGGGATCGGTGGGCAACTGGCGAGCAACTGACATCGGAGTATCAACGGAAGTGTTGTGGGGCAAAGGGTTAGGAACAGGCTCCGTTGGCTTCATAAGCCGCGTGTCGCTGGTTCGATCCCAGCCGCCGCTATTTAATCTAAACGCCACAGGGATTTTACCTTGTGGCGTTTTGCTTTTGGTCAGCTGCTTGCCAGAAAAGCCCGATTGATAGCCCAACTGTAGCCAATCGAAAAGTCCTCCGACGGGCATGTGGCGCCGCGCGCTCCACGAAGCGGCTTGTGGGGGCCATACCACCAGGCAGGCCCACTGCCAGCCCGGCACCGCCCCGGCGCTCGGTCCGCGCCGCGAGGGTCGCCATCGCCATTCTCGGGCAGACCATTTTCGGGAAGGAGACGTTTAATTGAGATTTGCCTTTTTCTGATTAATCGTCCGTACGACCTGTAATGCAACTATCCCCTTTGCCCTCTCCCTATCCGTCCCGTGCTTGACCGTCGGCTCGTTTGCAAAGTACGATAACCGGGTAGAATCACTCTTTTGAGATATTGAGGTTCACAGACGATGCCCAAGTTCTGGGGGGCGGCCACCGAGATCATCGACCTGGGGGTGGTGGCGGAGTTGTGTCCCCACTGCGAGCAGATCATGCCCTGCCTCCTCCGGTCGGTGTGCCGGGGCCATTACGCTTTCTTTGTTAAAACCACCGGCCCCACAATCGAAAGGTCCTGCCTCTGTACGGGCTGCCACAAGCCGTTCCGGGGCGAGCACTGGCGCTACGCAGCCGTCCTCCCGATCGGGGAGGCCAAAGCCCTGACGCGGGAAGACCTGCTGACACGGACCAACCCGGTCCTGGCCGAGCGTGGCCAGTTGAAGTTGCTGATTCACGCCCTTGGCGGCGATCGCCGTTTTGCGGTCGCCTACGAACAGCTCGAGCAGATGCGGCCTGGCGCCTTGCGCTCGGATTTGCTGCGGCAGCTGCTCACCTGGGACCGGCTGCCGGAGGAGCAGAGGACCTGCCTTGTGGAGCGAGTAGCGGCTCGGGCCCGTGCCTGGCAATTCAGCCGGCAGATCGCGCCGGCGTTTCCGGAACACACCATCTCCCTAGCCGCGATTGTGGCCGCACTCGTCATGGGGCCCGTGTTTCTATGGATACCCGGGGCGCGCAGCTGGCTTTGGGGTGGCGCCACGGTGGTAGCTGGTTTGGTAGCCGCGTGGCTTATCGGCGACGCCTCCTACACCCGACGGATACGCCAGTGGACGCGACAGACGTTGATCCCCGAGGCGCAGGAGGCGAACGTATCTCTCGGCTGTCTCCTCGATGTGGTGGATGATGTTCCCGGATCGCGGCTGGGCTTGATGGAGGAACTCTGGCCGATGAAAGTTCAGCTGGAGACGATCCGCGGGGTGCTGACCTCCGATGGGATTATCAGTCGGTAACACGCCCCAACTCGCAGTGGGACTCTAGCCCATTTCCTTTGCCCGCGACGGGACTTCGCCTGCTCGCTCAGCCGTGTCATCGTCGAGCGGCGACTGAACAACGCCAGTTCCATAACATCAAACCATCCTTGTGAGCGTGGGAGCACCGTCACTTCGCCTTGCGGCAAGGATTCAGATCCGTTAAACCGTCCGATCGGGACCGGGATACCTTCTACTTCTTGCCGTTCGGCCACCCTGCAATGCACAAACGCCTTCTTCTCTCTCTTGCCGTTTGTTGGGGTCTTTTCTTGCTGCTTGTGATCGGCTGCGGAACGCCGCTTGGTTCGGCCCACGCGCAGTCCGCCGGCTCGACGGTGGACAAGCCTGGACCCACGCCAGCGCGGCAAAAGGCAAAAGAAGTGCCGCTAGCGGATCGGCTGCACTCGCCGGTGGATGCGGAGCGGCCGTTGGCAGATAAAATTCGCTCGCCACGCGAGACGCTCAAGTCGCTGTATTTCGCCGTGCTTCTCTATGATCTGTTTCCGCAGATTATCCAGGATGCCATTGCCTGTCTCGATCTCGATGCCCTGCAACCTCGGCCACGCGCCGAAGATGCGGCCATGCTCGCGCTGGATCTGGAATACATCCTCCAGGGTTTGGCGCTGCCGCTTAGCAGTGTATCGGACGAAACGGTAGGACAACGCTACGTGCTGAACGACGCGGAAGGGTTCACGCTGGCAATGAAGCGCGGCTCGGACGGCGGCTGGCGCTTCGACGCGGCAACGCTGGAACGGCTGCCTGACATGCTGCGCCTCACGCGCGAACGACCCAAGAAAACCGTGGACCTCTCCGCCCTGCGCGAAGGTTTGACCGATCCCCGCGCGACGCTGCGGCAGTTCATCGCCGATGCCGTGCGCAACGATTTTTATGCCGCGGCACGGGCACTCGATCTGGGCGCTCTCAGCACGGAGCAACGGCGACGC
>Ga0070738_10001076_pt1 | contig 62718 bp, 56 predicted proteins | sample Coa_R2_2_FD_66446 | JGI IMG/M metagenome (GOLD analysis project Ga0070738, IMG submission 66446) | Surface soil microbial communities from Centralia Pennsylvania, which are recovering from an underground coalmine fire - Coalmine... | ecosystem: Environmental > Terrestrial > Soil > Unclassified ... | reverse complement strand
CAACCGGCCAGAACGCCTCGTCCCCGGGCGAGATCAAATCGGAAAGGTGGGCGACATCGTCTCGGAATCCCCGGGCGACTTCAAATCGGTACACCCGGGCGACATCGTCGGAATCCGCAAGGTCGAGACGTGGCGTGAAAATGCCAGCTCTGCACAAGGCTGCACCCAGTCACTGGCAGCGCCGTTCGAGTGCATGCCCGTCGTGGCCGGGTCATCGCTGGCGACAGAGTCCGATGCACATATTCACCCAATTTCGCCGCACCAGTATCTCTCTCCTACGTCCCGTTCAGGCATCGGTATGGTTTGGCTGCACGAGGCCTTGCCGGATCACCTGGCTGTTGTCGGCGATGGCGCGGTCGAGATCACCCTCGGTGGCCCAGGCGATGCCGCGCGTGATGTAGGCGTTGGTATTTTTCGGATCGAGCCTGATCGCCTGATCGAAGTCCGCAACGGCGCGGTCGAGGTCGCCCTTGTCGCGCCGGGCCATGCCGCGGACGCGATAGGCGACGGCGCTTTTGGATCGAGCCGGATCGCCTGGTCGAAGTCCGCCATGGCGACGTCGCCGATTGCCGTGCGCAGGTCTCCCGGTCGTCTGCGGCAGCGGTCGTCGGCACGCGAAAGTCACCACGGCGAGGCACGCGCAACCAGTATGCTCACTGGCGCGTTCGGCATCGCAGGTGATCTCCGCATGTTGACCGAACGAGCCGGGATTCGTCATGCCCCGCGCGCTCATCCGACCTTAGTCGAAGCGGCAGCCGAAGCAGTTCGTTCGCGAGATCGGTGACGCCCGGCGAGGCGGCTTCCAATGGAACCGAGTGTTGGGAGTCGATGTTGCGTCCTTGCGGCGCGCCGTATCATATACCGCGATGAGATTTCCACATGATCCGAGTCGAGACTAGCTTGGAATACCGCTCGGGCGCCGCTTAGAACATCTCGTTGCCGTCGCGCCAAGGTTGGGAGTGCAAGCGAGAGGACTTCAAACGGGAGGACTTCAAAACGGGAGGAGTTGGGGATGGAGCACCTGATCCGGGAGTTCGGTGCGTGGCTCAAGCAGGGTTTCGGTTGGCTCATCGACGTGTTCGTGTTCGGGTGCCTGTGGGGCATCAGCCAGATATCGCGGCTTCTCGGCACGCACTTGGCTGGCGCTTCGATCCTGAAGATCGTCGTGCTTGTCGTCGTGCTCCTGATCCTCCTCTATGCGTTCTATTTGCTCTTCGCCCGCTTCATCGGCGTGATTCGATGGGCACTCGACCGGATCGCGTATGCGTTGGGAGCGATTCTGTTGACCGCGGCCGTCGTGTCGGGCGTGTTCGCCGGTGCAGGGCTCGTGGCGGCCGTGGTCATCTGGACGATGAGCAACATCAACCTGGCCTCGCGGTGAGTAGCCCCGAGGCGCGATCGCGGTGACGGTGCCGCGCAGCAGCCCGCCGCGAGCGACCGTCCTTCGCGCGCCATTGCCCGAGAATGCTCGAGAGGTTGATCGCGCGTCCGATCCCGGGCAAGCTTGCGCCTTCATTGCGTCCAAGCGCACGAGACTCCCGGGAGCCGGCATGAAGTCCCATCGTCCGACCATCATGGGCACGCACCACATGATCGCGGCGACCCAATATCTCGCCGCCGAGGCCGGCTTCAAGATTCTGGAGGCGGGCGGCAACGCGATCGACGCGGGGGTCGCGGCGGGCATCGCGCTTGGTGTCGTGCAGCCCGAATTCGTGAACGTGGCGGGCGTCGCGCCGATCATCATCTATTCGGCGGTCGAGGATCGCATCGTCACGATCCCGGGCCTGGGCACCTGGCCGAAGGCGATCGATCGCAACTATTTCAAGCACAACCACGGCGGCAAAATCCCGCAGAGCATCATGCGGACCGTGGTGCCGGCGGCGCCCGATGCCTGGATCACGGCGCTCGAACGCTTCGGCACCATGAGCTTCGGCGAGGTAGCGCGTTCGGCCATCGGCTACGCCCGCGACGGGTTTCCGGTCTACCCGCTGATGAGCGAGGTGATCACCGAGCACGAAGCCGAGTATCGCGCGTTTCCCTCGAACGTCGCGCTCTATCTGCCGAAGGGGCGCCCGCCGCGGCCGGGCGAAATCTTCGTGCAGTCGGCGCTCGCCGCCACCTTGCAGCACATGGCCGATGAGGAGAAAGCGGCGCGCGGCCGCGGACGCGACGCCGGCCTCGCGGCGGCACGCGACGCCTTCTATCGCGGCGACATCGCGCGGGCGATCGTCAAGCATCAGAAGGAGAACGGCGGCCTGCTGTCGGCAGACGATCTCGCGAGCTACCGCTCGGGCTTCGACGCGCCGGCGCAGACGTCGTTCGGCGATATCCGATTGTACGCCTGCGGTCCCTGGTGCCAGGGGCCGTCGTTGCTGCAGGCGATCAACCTTTTGGACGCCGCCGAGCTGCGCAAGCTCGGACATAACTCGACCGGCTACCTCCATCACATCACCGAGGCCGTGAAGCTGGCGTTCGCGGACCGCGAGGCTTATTTCGGCGATCCGCGCGTGGTCGACGTGCCGATCGACGCGCTGCTGTCGCGCGAGTATGCGACGAAGCGGCGCGAGATGATCCGCCCGGACAAGGCTTGGCCCGAGATGCCGCCCGCCGGCGATCCACGCAAGCTCGCCGCCGCGCGCGCCGCCGGCGCGCCGCTCGAGCCGGAGCGCGCCTTCGCGGCGCCGGAGCTCGACACGTCGCATGTCTGCTGTGTCGACAAGCACGGCAATGTGTTCGCCGCGACGCCGAGCGACGGCTCCTACAATGCGCCGGTCATTCCGGAGCTCGGCATCATCCCGTCGCCGCGCGGCAGCCAGAGCTGGGGCGATCCCGATCATCCGTCCGGCGTCGCGCCCGGCAAGCGGCCGCGGCTCACGCCGAGCCCCGCGATCGCGATCGAGCCGGGCAAGATGAAGATGCCATTCGGCACGCCCGGCGGCGACGTGCAGACCCAGGCCATGCTGCAGGTCTTCCTCAACATTCACCTTTTCGGGATGGAGACGCAGGAGGCGGTGGAAGCGCCGCGGGTCGCGTCCTACAGCTTCCCGTCGTCGTTCGAGCCGCACGCCTACCATCCGGGCCTGCTGCGGATGGAGAGCCGGATCGATCGCGCGACCGGCGAGGCGCTCGGCCGCCTCGGCCACACGATCGACTGGTGGCCGGAGTGGACCTGGCTCGCCGGCGCCGTCTGCGCGGTCGTCGCCGACCTTGAGACCGGGGTGCTCAAGGGCGGCGCCGACCCGCGTCGCCCATCCTATGCGCTGGGCCTGTGACGGCGCGCACCGCTGTCCGCACATGATCTCGCAGGGGCCGAGATGAAACTGCGACGATTGCTATTGGTGTTGTGGGGCGTGACAGCGGTCCTCCCGGTTCTCCCGTGCGATGTCCAAGCACAAAGCTACCCAAACCGGCCGATCCGACTGATCTCGCCGTTTCCGGCGGGCGGCGGCAATGACGTGCTGGCCCGCATCATCGCGGCAAGGCTGGCGGATCGCCTGGGTGGCTCGGTCGTGGTCGAGAACCGCCCGGGCGCCGGCGCCGTCATCGGCATCCAGGCGCTCGCCCGGTCCGCGCCGGACGGCTACACGCTCGTGCTCGGCAGCAGCGTGCTCGCGGTCGCACCCACGCTCTACAAGAAGCCGCCGTTCGATCCGAACAAGGATTTCGCGCCGGTCGCGCTCGTCGCGCAATATCCGTTCCTGCTGGTCGCGTCGGCGTCGCTCGCGGCCAAGACTCTGCCGGAGCTGCTCGCGATGGCGAAGGAAAAGCCGGGCGAGATCACCTACGCGGCGCCCGGCATCGCCACCTCGCAGCATCTCTTTACGGAATTGCTCGAGACCAAGGCGGGCATCCAGCTGCGTCCGATTCTCTACAACGGCACCGCGCCCGCGGTAGTCGACATCGTCGCCGGGCGGGTGTCGCTGATGTTCGCGGCGGCCGCCCCTTCCATTCCGTTTTTCAAGGCCGGAACCCTGCGACCGCTGGCAGTCAGCTCGGCCGCGCGGCTCGCCGAGCTGCCGGACGTTCCGCCTGTCGCCGACACCGTTCCCGGCTTCGACGAGCAGAATTGGTCGATGATCCTGGCGCCCGCAGGCACGCCGAGCCACATCGTCGACCGGCTCCATGCCGAGCTCAAGACCGTCATGGCCATGCCGGAGGTCGAGAAACAGCTCGCCGCGATCGGCATGATGCCGATCGTCAGTCCGCCGCCGAGCGATCTGAAAACCTTCATCAGCACGGCGGTCGAGCGCTGGGGCATGATCGTGCAGCAGGCCGGAATGGCCGGGACGCATTGATGCCGGCCATGGAAACCGCAATCGCTCCGCGCGTTTCCGTGGCGACGATGCAACCCTCGCTCCCAATCGCCGGCAACTTGGCGACGGCGATGTCTACGCGGTTCAGCCCTTCTTCAGCTCGGCAATCGCAGCGCTCCACGCTGCGATCGTGTGATCGATGTCGTCCTGGGTGTGGGCAACACTCACGTAATACTTGCTCTCGCCCTTCATGACGCCGCGCTCGCGCAAGAGCTTGTTGAACTTTGCGGCGATGATCTTGTCGCCCTTCAACGTGTCGCGATAGTTGCGGATAGGCTGGTCGGTGAAGACGACGTCGAACAGCGGCGGCTCGCCGAGCACGGTCGCCTTGATGCCGGCCTCTTTCAAGAGCTCGGACAGGGCGCTCATCAGGGTGCGCCCGGTCCTGAACACGCCTTCGTATGTGCCCGGGCGCTTGAGCACCTCGAGCGTGGCGAGGCCGGCCACCGCCGCCACGGGATTGCCCGAGAGCGTGCCGACCTGGAACAGGAAGTCCTCGTCGGCAACCGCAAGCCGGTCGAAATGCTTCATGATGTCGGCGTGGCCGGCGATGGCCGCGAGCGCAAAGCCGCCACCCACGATCTTGCCCAAGGTGCAGAGATCGGGCGTGACGCCGTAGTACTCCTGCGCGCCGCCGTAGGCGAAACGGAAGCCGGTCACGACCTCATCGAAGATCAACGGGATGCCATGCTCGGCCGTCACCTTCCTCAATGCCTGCAAAAAGCCGGGCTGTGGCGGCAGCAAGCGCTGGAACGGCTCGACGATGACGCCGGCCAGCTCGTCCTTGTGCTCCTTGATGAGGCTCTCGACCATGTCGATGTCGTTGAACGCCGACACCAGCATCTCGTCGGCCACGCTCTTGGGAATGCCGGCCGAATCTGGAATCGCGCGCGGGAAGTTGCCGGGATTTTTCGGCGCCAGCGACATCAGCGCATAGTCGCTCATGCCGTGGTAGCCGCCCTCGAACTTCAGGATCTTGTCGCGCTTTCGGTACGCGCGGGCGGCCCGCATGGCGTAGAGATCGGCCTCGGTGCCCGAGCAGACGAAGCGCACCTGCTCGGCGCACGGAACGGCGTCGACGATCGCCTCGGCGAGCGCGATGCCATGGCGATTGTTGGCGAAGAAGGTCGTTCCCAGCGGCACCTGGCTCTCGACGGCCGCCGTCACCTCCGGATGGGCATGGCCGATGAACATGGGCCCCGATCCCAGGAGGAAATCGACGTACTCCTTGCCGGTTTCGTCCCAGATGCGCCCGCCCCTGCCGTCGCGCAGGACGACCTCGGCCGGCATGTTGCCGAAGGTGCCGCCCGGCAGCACCCTGTTGGCTTTGTCCAGGAGAGTGGACGCGGGATCGAGCGTCGTCTGAGCCGCCATGGTTGTTCCTGCACGGTAAGAGGTGAACCGAGATCGATGGACGAGCATATCAGTGACGCCCGAAGCGCGCGAACGACAGCGGCGCGAGGTCGATATTCGACGGTTCGCCGCAGATCGCGCGCGCCAGGATGTCACCGCTGGTCGCCGACATCGTCAGCCCCAGATGCCCGTGGCCGAAGTTGAACCACAAGCCGCGATGGCGGCTCGGTCCCATCACCGGCAGGGAATCGGGGAAGCACGGACGGTGTCCCATCCATGGCGACCATTCGTCGGGAATTTTCGCGCGCGGGAAAACCCGGGATACGTCGCGCACCAGATACGCTGCGCGCCTTCGGTTCGGCGGCGGCGCAAGGCCGCCGAACTCGACGGTGCCGGCGACCCGCAGCCCGTCCTCCATCGGCGTCAGAAACACTTTTCGGTCGGCCGCAATCACCGGCCGGGAGGTCGCGATCCCGGGCGAGGCGATCACGACGTGATATCCGCGCTGGCTCTCGAGCGGCAGCGCATAGCCAAGCTGGGCGAGCAGTTGCGCCGACCAGGCGCCCGCGCAAATCACCGCATGATCACACGGATAGGCGGCACTCTCGCCGCGCACCGCCGTCACGCGATCTGCCGCGCCGATCTCGATGGCGGTGACGCGATCGCGCACGATGCGGCCGCCGCGTCGGGCGAAATCGGCCGCAATGGCGGCGACCTGCCGATAGGGATTGACCGACATGCCCTGATCGGGCGTGAACAGACCGATCGTGTAATCGGGTCCGACCTCCGGCTCGAGCGCGAGGATGTCCTCTCGCCCGAGCCGGTCGATACGAAGGCCGTGCTCCTTGCGCAGCGTCCACGACATCGCGTCTTTGCGCAGCGATTTCTCGTCGGGATAGAGGTAGAGCTGGCCGCTGCGGCGCACGATGTCCGACGCACCGATCTCGCCCAGCATCTCGACGTGCTTCTCGATCGAATGGGCCAGCAGGGTCGACAGCACCTGGGCGATGCGCCGGACCTCATCGGGCTTTGCGGCGCGCACGAACCGCCGCAGCCATGGCGCCGCCGTCGGCAGATAGGCCAGCGGGATGCGCAACGGCGCCGCGGGGTCGAGCAGCATCGACAAGGCGTCGCGCATCACGCCGGGCATCGCCAGCGGCGCGGCGCTTCCGCAGCTCAAAGCCCCGGCGTTGCCGTAGGAGCAGCCGCGGCCCGGCTCGTCGCGATCGATCAGCGTCACATCGGCGCCGCGACGCTTGAGGTGCCAGGCCGTGCACGCCCCGACGATGCCTGCACCGACGACCACGATCGCGGCGCGTCCATTCCCGTTCATATCGATTGGCGTACACCATGAAGGTGCTCGATGCCACGGTTGGTCGCACCCAACAGGGCGGCGATCGATCATTGATGACGCCTCGTCGATTGGCCTTGCCGGACAAAGGAGGGTCGGGGTGAGGGCGCCGATTGCTCGAATTCGCGGACTCCGAGGGTCGCGAAGACAGCCCCTCACCCCGCCCCCCTCCGCGCGAAGACCGGGAGACGGAGCGCGGGCACCGTGCTCATCCCATATGCAAGCAGCCCCTCACCGTTCACGCAGCGTCGTCGTGCAGATGCTCGCGCAGCGGCGCGAGCAGGAAGTCGATGATCCGGCGGCAAAGATCGATCTCGGGGGTAGATGACATGGCAACTCCTCCTGCAAGTCGTCGTGCAAGTCCTCGTCGTTGCGAGGTGTCAGCGCCGCGGCGCCCTCGCCTGCCCCTCGCCGCTATCCCTGACGCCAACCTCAGATGCGGCCGGCCGCAAGGCACCGCGCATCCGGCGGAGGAGCAGGACGCATCCGGCGAGAAGAACGAGAGCGATTTTCCCGATGAGCCACCCGCCGTGCGTGGCGAGCCGCAGGCCTTCGGACATCGACATCGAGCCGTGCACGAAGGCGGCCACGGCGATGACGAGCGCGATCATCAGTCCCAAGAGCTTCTGCGCATTCATGGCTCGTCTCCACGCGCTACCTAGTGTCGGTGAGCGTCGCGGCCGCGAGGCCCGCGCCGTCTTCTGGTTAGTCGCTCGACGCCGGATAAAGTTCGCTGCGCGGTCACGTCGCCGACGGCCACGGGCGCCGCCAGGGGGCGCCGAACAGGGCCATGATTGCGGGATGGGTGACGGCTCGGCGCGGCGATGCATGCCCGCAGCAGAATCGCGCGGCGATCAGCGCCGTGGATGCAGATGGACGGCGTGCGGTGCGCCACGTCATGATGGTGTCATGTCATGGCGGTGGAGCGCTGCCGCCACCCGTGCTAACGTCGCCGTCGGGGCTCGAACGACTTCGAAAAACGAGAGGCTCGCGATGCGTCTCACGCAGCTCGCAGCGTTGTCATTCCTTGTGTCGGTCGGCGCCGTGATCATTCCGCTGGAGCGCGCCATCGCGCAGCCCGCGCCGTCGCCGGCCGAGCCCGCCGCACCGACCCAGCCCGCGCCACCGACCGAGCCCAGCCCACCGCCGCCGCCACAAGCCGCACCGCCGCCGCCGACGAACCAGGCCGGGCCGCCTCCGGCAAGCCAGGCTGCGCCATCGCCGGCGGTGGCCGTGACGCACAGCAACGTCAATCTGCGCAACGGACCCGGCACGACCTTCGCCGTCGTGACGCTCATTCCGGCGGGCTCGTCCGTCGATGTGAACGACTGCAAGGACGAGTGGTGCCACGTCGCGTTCCACGGCCACGACGGCTACATCATCGAAAGCAGCATCGCGCCGGGTGCTCCGAGGCCCGTCGTCAGACGTTCTCCGCCCCGTTATGTCGGACCGCCGCCCGGCTATGGCGGCCCTCCGCCCGGCTATAGCGGCCCGGCTCCCGGATACGGACCGCCGCCAGGCTATTACGACCCGCCACCGGCCTATTACGGCTACGGCTATTACTATGGGCCCTATTGGGGATGGCGCCATCGCTACTGGCATCGGTGGTGACGTCGATAAGGCGCACATTCCGCTCCGGCAGAGCCGAATGGAGCGTCGGCGTCTGCGAGCACGCTCTCAACTTCGGCCGGTAACATACGGACGCCACGGCGATATTTTTCGTCTCCCATGCGGCGCGCGCATGAACCTTCGGCTTGGGCGGCCGACTCATGCGAACCGGTTTGGATTGCGGAAAATGGAACCATGAGCACCGAGCGACGCGACCAAGTGAATCAATTCCATCAAGATCGAGATTCTGCCAGCAACCCCTCGCCAGCCACACGCGCGGGCGCGGCGGCCCAACTCATCGTCGGCTCGATCGACCCGGCGCCCGCCGCACCGCGCACCGACAGCACCGAACATGGTCAATCGTGGCCCTTCATTGCGAGCCTGCTCATCGTGGTCGCGCTCGCGATCTGCGCGACCGTGGCGGTGGCCGCGTTCTACGGTCCGGTGTTCACGCAGCCGGTGGCGGGGCCATAGCGCACGGCGCAAAGCCCTGCCGGCACGCCGTTTGTGCACACATACTGTTGATGGCGATTTTCCTCGGTGCCGAGCGCGCGGAACGCCGATGCCGATTGCCGCGTTGCCTTGCAGTCGTCAGCCACGACGAGGAGCGGAGGAACCAGCGGAGGACGCCCATGCGGCCGCCCGAGGAACTCGAAGCCGAGCTGATACGCACCCGGCGCAGACTTTATCGGCTCAGCGGCGTGATGACCTTCGTGTTCATCGCCTGCCTCATCGTCGTCTTCGCCGCCGTAGGCGGTGCGCTTGTCGTCGTCGACAAGCGTGCCGCGCGCACGCTGCCGGTCGACGCCAACGATGCGCAGCGGAACGATTCGCATCAGGCTGCGGTCGCGCCGAAAGCGCCGGCACCAGTCGCGCCGACGACGGCGCACGCCGACGCCGCCCCGGCCACCACGGTCGGGGCCGCCCCGGCCAATCCGCCGCCCAGTACGCCTCCCTCGCCGGCTTCAGCGCAGCAGCCGGCGCAACCTGCGCACCCGAACGCTGCTTCTCCGGCCACCACCGTTACGACGGCGCCTGCCAATCCGCCGCCAGCCGCCCCGCCACCGGTACACCGACCCGCCACGACGGCCACGGCCACGCCGGCAAGCAAGCCGACACAGGCCACCCCGCCGACCGCCGGATCGACCGGATCAATCGGCGCGGGCACGGCCCGGCCCGCGGCGCTCCCGCCGTCGCAAGCTCCCGCGCCGTCGACCGACATCAAGCATACGGCGCGCACACATCCACACCATGACGAGCACTCGACGGTCGGCGCGCCGCCGAGCGATACGGCCGATCGCTCAGACCAGGCGCATCAACCGCCGCAAGCGCCGACGCCTTCGATCGACGTGAAGCACACAGCGCGCACGCACCCGCGCCATGACGAGCACTCGACAGTCGGCGCGGCGCCGAGCGATACGGCGGCTCGCTCCGACGACGCGCACAAGCCGCCACAGGTCCCGGCGCCGTCAACCGACATCAAGCGGACGGCGCGCACGCATCCACGCCACGACGAGCGCTCGACGGTCGGCGTGGCGCCGCGGGATACGGCGGCTCGCTCCGACGATTTCCGCGAGCATCGGCGGGTCCAGAGCACGCGCGATCGCAGGCGCCCGGGCGAGGATGAAGACGTGGCGGACGGGCCAGGCCCGCAACGAGTGATCGTCGCGCGCCCGCCGCTGCGCGACGAGGCGCGCGACGACGACCAGGACGGACCGCCGCGGCGCCATGATGTCTTTGGCGATCTGTTTGGCGGCCTGTTCGGCGGCCACGATCAATAAAGAGATGCAGCGTGCACCTGTGCCTGCGCTCCCTCTCCCGGCAAGCACGGAGAGGGGGTGGTGCGCACGCGGCTATAAACAGAGATTCGTCACCACCTTGCCGGACTTGTCCTTGAGCACATAGGGACACGACAGGCGCTTGAGCGCGGCCTTGGCGTCGGCGCTGCCGAGCGCGGCGGCACGCTCGTAGTAGGACTTGGCGGCGGCTGAGTCCTGCGGGCCCCCTCGCCCGGCCTGCGCGAAGACCCCCATCCACTGCAGCGCGTCGGCGTGGTTCTGCGCCGCCGCCTTCTCGAACATGGCGCGCGCCGCGACATCATCCTGCGGCCCGCCGGTGCCGCTCGCCAGCATCACGCCAAGCTGGAATTCGGCCTCGGCCGAGCCCGATTGCGCGGCGCGCGCGAGCAGCGCACGGGCCTGCGCGGGATCGAATGGCGGCCCGCCGCTCGCGGCGAGCGCCAGCAGGTTGAGCACGCCGCGCGGATTGCCAGCCTCGGCCGCGCGCGTGAACAGCTCCTGCGCCTTGGCGCGGTCACGCTCGCCCCCTGCACCGCTCACGAGCAGCACGCCGAGCTCGACCATGGCGGAGGTGCTGCCCCTGTCGGCCGCCTTGCGCCAGGCCGCGATCGCGTCCGCCATCTGCTGGTTCGCCGCATAGGCGCGACCGAGCTCATAGGTCGCGCGGCGCGATCGCGCCGAGGCGATGCGGCAGAACTTGATCGCTTTGGCGATGTCGGTCGGCGCAATGGCGGCGACGCCGCGGATGTCCGCCGGCTTGTCCGGGTCGGCCGGATCGGCGGCGATCTGGTCGCACAGGATCTCGTCGGCGGTTTGCGCGCGGGCGGCCGGCGCGAGCTCCAGCGCAGCAATGGCCGCGAGCGCGAGCCCGGCCGCGAGCCCCGGCAGAGCCGCACAAGATCGTCGTCGCATGCCGGCAGATTAGGATCGCATGGGGCGGGCGGCAAGCTCGCCCCGCCACTCGCCCTACGCGGCGCGCACCGTCGCCAGAAACTTGTCGACCTCGAGCTTGAGGCGATTGCTCTCGCCCGCGAGCGACTGCGCCGACGAGAGCACCTGCGAGGAGGCCGAGCCGGTCTCCGCCGAGCCGCGGCTCACATTGGTGATGTTGCTGGCGACCTCGGTGGTGCCGGCGGCGGCCTGCTGCACGTTACGGGTGATCTCCGCCGTCGCGGCGCCCTGCTCCTCCACGGCCGACGCGATGGTGGTCGCGATCTCGGCGATGTGCGTGATCGTGCCGCCGATCTCCTTGATGGCGGAGACGGAGTCCTGCGTCGCCGCCTGCATCTCGGCGATCTGCGTGCTGATCTCGCTCGTCGCCTTGGCGGTCTGGGCCGCGAGCTGCTTGACCTCCTGGGCGACCACCGCGAAGCCCTTGCCGGCTTCCCCGGCGCGCGCCGCCTCGATCGTGGCGTTGAGCGCCAAGAGGTTCGTCTGCTCCGCGATGGTGGTGATGAGCTTGGTCACGTCGCCGATCCGGCTCGCGGCCTGGGCGAGCTTGGTCATGCGCTGATCCGTGTGCTGCGCCTGCTCGACCGCCTCGCCTGCGATCCGGCTCGAGTCCTGCACTTGCCGGCCGATCTCGGTGACCGAGGCGACGAGCTCCTCGGTCGCCGATGCGACCGACTGGACATTGGTCGAGGCCTCCTCGGAGGCGGCGGCGACCGCGGTGGAGAGCTGCTGGACCGTGTCGGCCGTGCGGCTGAGCGTGGCCGCGGAGGCTTCGAGCTCGGTCGCGGCGGACGACACGGTTCCGATCACGCCGCCGACCGCGGCCTCGAAATCGTCGGCGAGGCCGAGCATCGCGGCCTTGCGCTCGGCCGCGAGCTTGCGCTCCTGCTCGGCCTTCTCGGCCGCCTCGCGCGCGGCCTTCTCCTGCGCCTTGACCTTGAAGGCCTCGACGGCCGCGGCGATGTCGCCGATCTCGTTCTTGCTGCCGAGCCCGGGCAGAACTGCGGCGAAATCGCCCTCGGCCAGCCGCCGCATGGCGGCGACGATGCCGCGCAGCGGCACCGTGATCGAGCGCGATGAGAACAACACGATCAAGCCGGCCATCATGAGCCCGACGCCGAGCAGAATCCACTCGAAGATGCGCAGCGTCGCGACGCGGTCGAACACCTCCTGCGATTCCAACGCCAGCATCCGCTGCTGGTTGGTCTTGAGACCGCCCGAGCGCGTACCGTCGCTGCGCTTTTCGCCGTCGAGCAGGTCGAGCAGCTTGAGCGCGCGCGGCGCCGCCTCGGTGGCGAGCAGATGGACCGGCGCGTTCCACTGCGGGGTCTCGCGAATGGCGAACATCCTCGCCGGCAGCGGCGCGAACTCGTCATGCGATTTGCGCAGGGTGTCGAAGGCGGCCTGCTGCGTCGGCGTCAGCAACGCATGCCGCGCCGCGATCGCGGCGAGCGCCTTGTCGGCACGGTCGGAGAACTGCACGAATCGGTCGTGCGTGGCTTTGTCGCCGGTCAGGAGGTAGGTACGCAGCTGCGCCACCGCCATCGCGAAGTTGCCGCGCAGATCGGCCATCGACTTGAACAGCTGCTTGCGCTCCGCGCTCGCCTCGAGGCTGGCTTCCGCGTCGATCATCCGGGTGATGTCGCCGACGATCGCGTCGGCGCGCGGCGCCGCCTCCTCCTGCAGAAGCTTGGTCGCCGGATAGGCGTCGGGTGTGAACGCGACCCTCTCGACGCGATCCTGCGCGGCGCGAAAATCGGCGAGCAGCGCCTTGGCTTCGTCCCATTTGCGCTTGTTGTCGGGATTGCTGAAGCGGGCGGCCATCCCGTCGAGGCTCGCCTGCGTCTCGTCGAGCTCGTGCCACATGGCGGCGCGATCGAGCTTGCCTTGCGGGTTGCCGGTCAGCAGATAGCCGCGCAGGGTCGCGAGCGTCGAATAGAGATTGCCGACCATCTGCGTGCTCGCGATCGACACCGGCGCGCGCAGCGTGACGAGGCGATCCACCCGCTCGGACACGCCAGCGATTAGGTAGATGGTGGCGCCGACCGCGAAGGCGAGGACCGCGCAGACGGCGGCGAAGCCCAGCAGCAGCCGTGTGCCGATGCGCAAGTCGAATTTCAGTAAGGCGGGCATGTTCGTCCCCTCGATGACATGATCGCACGCGCATCGGCGCGGCGATTGCGTTCGCGTTTTCCCGCGGCCTGATCGCGTCGATCGGCGCGGCACGGATGTTGCTGCTTTACGGTGCGCGAAGCCCGGATGGGGGCCAGGAATCATGGCTCGCGCGATTCCAAACTGTGGAACTCTAGGCGCACGATAGTTATCGCGCAGTAAAAATGCTTATGGCCTGAGGTCGCACGCAATAAGCGATGCTACTGTGAGATGCGCAAAGTCGCCGCGGGGCGTCATTTGTACGGGTTCTCTGCCAACATTTTGCGCACACGTTTCGGTGCCCGGATTTCGCGCATGCCTGACGAGAGTGTTAGGAGCGCCGCGCGAAGCGTTCGCGCTGACGTTCGAGCAGAACCGCCATGACGATCGGCAAGAACGCCGACAACACCTCGGGCGAAGGCGAGCGCGCCGTCGTGCCGCCGGAGATCCGTCGCTGGAATTGGGGCGCGTTCCCGCTCCACTGGATCTGGGGCATCGGCAACGACACCTACATCGCGCTCCTCACACTCATCCCGCTGGTGAATCGTGATGTCCTTCGTGCTCGGCGCGAAGGGAAGCGAATGGGCATGGCGAAACAAGCGCTGGCGCGACGTCGCGCATTTCCGCCGCGTGCAGCGCAACTGGGCGATTGCCGGGGCGACTTGTCTGGCTCGGCTTCATCGGATTTTTTGCACTGATCTTGGTTCCGTTCTTCCGGTTCTTCGGGCACTCGGAAGCGTAGCCCACGGCGGTCGCCGCGCTCGAGCCGAGCCGGCAGCGATCAGCGCGCTCGGCGCGCCGATCACCAACGGCTTTCCGTTCGGCAGGATCTCGATCCACGGCGATACGGGGCGCGCCCAACTCTCTTCGCGGCCAAGCGACCGAAGTCTCAAGGCATGGCCTTGGTCGATGAGACGCTGCTCGCAAACGATCGCTGAGCGCCGCCTGACGCGGCCGGCACGTGGGGGCTCATGCAGGATCAACGCCGCAACGCGCGTAGGCACCCGCAACCCGCGAGTGCCTATGTTGCGATTGCGCCATGCGACTTAGAACGGCGTATCGACGACCTGATCCGGCAGACCGCGCGCCGCCACCATCATGTCCATCGGCGAAAACGTGCCCGCCGCCGCGCGCGCGCTTTGGCGCGCAACGCTGCCGTCCATCGCGCTGCCGGCGACGATACCGATCGCCAGCGTGGCGACGCCGGCCATCGCATGCCACTTGAGCTTGAAATTCGTCATGCATCCCTCCCGGTGTTCTTGCAACGGCCGAATGGTAGCGGAGGGCCGTTAAAGGCGGCTTTGCACCGACGCGGATCGACCTGCATCTTTCGAATGCGGTGAATCAGATGTTGCACATCGCCCCGCTGTGCACGGGATCCGCCTGATGGTAAATGATAACGAACGATACCCTGAGGCGTCGGCGGCGAGCGCTTCCGGCCCCAGGGCGGCCGCAAGTGCGCGCCGCCGAGGGCGATCGCTCCACCTTGGACCAGCAGGGCTGCTCGCGAGGTCGCGATGGTGGGCGACGGCATCGATGCCCCTGCGCCGCGCTTTTGCCGATGTCGGCATCGCGATGAAGCAGGCGCCGACGTCGCGCGCGAGTCCGCCGACTGCGGATGGGAGGAGGCGCTGTGGAAGCTCGTCGAGGTGGTCGAGGCCTCGCGTGGCGCGGTCGACCTGATCAACAGAATTATGCCATCGTCGCCGGGCTCAATATGGTGGCGCTCGCATTGGCCCTGCCCGCGGACCTATCAGCACCTCGGTGACGGCCATCATCAGCAATGGCTCGGCGATCATGGCCGGCCTCAACGGGATCAGGCCCATCCTGCAATTTCAATGAGCCTCGCCGAAAGTACCGCCGTCTTGCCGCCGCAGCAGCTGCAGGTGCTGGAGGAGGCGGTGCGGCGGCTGGAGGATCGCGGGTTTGCGGCGAAGCTCGCCGATTATGCGGGCCAGCCGGTCGCGAAGCTGCTGCGGATGATGCCTGGCGCCGCCAGCACCCGCTTCAACAAGGCGGTGGAAGCCGCAATGCTCAAGTGCCTGAACGCCGCGATCCGCTCGCTCGGACCAGGGGCGAAGCGCCGGCCCGCGCACCGCGCCTCGTCGGTGCTGGTGGGCTTGAGCGGCGGCGTGAGCGGCTTCTTCGGCCTCGCGGCCCTGCCGATCGAGCTGCCGGTGACGACGACGTTGATGCTACGCGCGATCGCCGATATCGCGCGGCACTACGGCGAGGATCTCTCGACGCTCGAGGCGCGGCTCGCCTGTATGGAGGTGTTCGCGCTGGGCGCGCCGGAGGATCGCAGCCACGGCGGCCGCCACCTCGGCTATTACGCGTCGCGCGTCTTCCTCGGCCGTCTGACCGCCGATACGGCGGCGCTGCTGCTCGAGCGCGGTCTCGCCAGCGTCTCGGCGCCGCTGGTCGGCGGTCTCATCTCCGAGATCGCGACGCGGTTCGGCGTCGTCGTCAGCGAGCGCTCGGCCGCAAGCGCGATGCCGGTGCTGGGCGCCCTCGGCGGCGCCACGGTCAATGTCGTGTTCATGAATCACTTCCAGAGCGTCGCCCAGGGCCATTTCGCCATCCGGCGGCTCGAGCGCGACTACGGTTTCGCCGTGGTGCGCCGGCTCTATGAGGAGATCGCGCCGCGCCATCGCCGCGCTGCGGGCGAATAGCGAATAGCGAATCGCGAATAGCGAATGACGGGCAGCGAAATGGCGGACGGTGCAGAATTTCCATTCGCTGCACGCCATCGCTACCGGCACCGCGCCAAGCAGGCGGCGCCCCCACCTTTGACCCGGTCGATCCGCGTCGCGCCGGCCTGCGGCGCATGCGGACGATCGCGACGCTGCTGCTCGTCGCGATGACGTTGGTCTTCATTGCATGCCGTCTCGCCAAGGTCGACTGGCCGTGGCTGCCCTATATGCGTGCCTTCGCGGAGGCCGGCATGGTCGGTGCCTGCGCCGACTGGTTCGCGGTCGTCGCCCTCTTCCGCCGCCCGCTCGGCCTGCCTATTCCGCACACCGGCACCGTCCCCGCCAACAAGGAGCGGATCGGCGCGGCGCTCGGCCGCTTCATGACCGAGAACTTCCTCACCGGCCGGGCGATGCGCGAGCGGTTCGATCGCGTCGACGCGATCGGCACGCTCGCCGCCTGGATCGGATCCGCACAACGGCCGGCGTCTCGCGCGCTACATCGCGACCGTGCTGCCGCGCACCGGCGAGACGCTGCGGCGCCCCGTCAGCCCAAAAGGCAGCAGCGCGAGCTCGCCGACCTCGAGGGGGCAGCACACGGGCGGCCGGCAAGACCTGTTGCATCCAATCGGCGCGGCGGCGAGACCATGAAAACGGGCTTTAATCTCGCCCTCACGTCGCCGACATATCCCGATGGGAACCGGCATCCGGGCAATTCTGTCGGCCGACCCAATCCCGTTGCGAGGAACCCTCATGTCCTTCGTCTCGACCGTCGCGATCTGGTTCGCAATCGTGGTCTGCATCGTCCAGACCGCGCTGTTCGCCGGGCTCAACCTTGCGATATTCAGCCTCAGTCAGCTGCGCCTGCAGATCGAGGCCGACGGCGGCAATACCGATGCGGCGGGGGTGCTCGCGCTGCGCCAGGATTCCAACGGAGTGCTCTCGACCGTGGTCTGGGGCAACGTCAGCACCAACGTGCTGCTGACGCTGCTGTCGGATTCGGTGCTGGCAGGGGTCGCGGCCTTCTTCTTTTCGGCGGTCGCGATCACGTTGCTGGGCGAGATCGTGCCGCAAGCCTATTTTTCCCGCAACGCGCTGCGGATGACGGCGCGCTGCCTGCCCTTCCTCACCTTCTACCGCATCGTCCTCTATCCGATCGCCAGGCCGACGGCGCTGCTGCTCGACTGGTGGCTCGGCCAGGAGGGCATCTCCTATCTGCGCGAGCGCGACGTGCGCTCGCTGATCTTGCGCAGCGCCAAGGGCGGCGGCGACATCGGGCGCCTGGAAGCGATCGGCGCGCGCAACTTTCTCGATCTCGACGACATCCCCGTGAGCGAGGAAGGCGAGCCGATCGAGCCGCAGAGCATCATCGCGATGCCGCTCGTCAACCAGCGCTGCGTCCTGCCCAAGTTCGAGCGCTCGCCGAACGATCCGTTCCTGCGCCGCGTCGATGCGTCGGGCAAGAAATGGGTGATCGTCACCGACCTGTCGGGCGAGCCGGTGTTCGTCCTCGACTCGCACCACTTCCTGCGCGATGCCCTGTTCAACCAGCTCGAGACCGATCTCGACGCCTACTGGCACCGGCCGATCGTCATTCGCGACCAGCAGGCCAAGCTCGGCGACGTCATCGGTCGCATGAAGGTCGCGCCGGAACGCCCGGGCGACGACGTGATCGACAATGATCTCATTCTCGTATGGACCACGCAGCCGCGCATCATCACGGGTGCCGATCTGCTGGGCCGACTGCTGCGCGATATCGTGACGCCGGAGGCGGTGGCTGCGCCGGCAAAGACTGCGACTGCGTAGCCACCGCGACACTGCCGCCTGCACTCCTCTCCTCGCTGTTCAGCGAGGAGACGGGGCGCGGGCAGCGTGCCATCATGGCTTCTGGAACTTCAGCACGAACTCGTCGACCTTGATGGGCGAGCGGAAGACGACCGCGGTGCGCGGGTCGTCGGGGTTGCGCAGGAAATCGCCGGAGCCGACGAGCTTGAATCCGGCGGTCTCGAGCTCGGCGCGCACGGTCGCCTCGGCGATGCGGTGATAGAGCTTGCCGACCTTGTCGGCGTCCTCGGGGCGCGCCGAATGATCGGCGATGACCAGAATGCCGCCGGGCTTGAGCGCCGCGAACAGCGCCTTGTCCATCTTGGCACGGTCGACACCCATGTAGGTCGTGTCGTGATAAGCGAACAGGAATGTAATGAGGTCGAGCGGCGGCAGGCCGGCGGCCGGATCCTCGTAAGGCTTGATCCAGGCGAGCGCGTTGTGCATCGCCGGCCCCTGCATGCGCGCGTCGAACTTCTGGTTCGGCTTGTCGTTCTGGCCCCACACTTTGCCATTGGGAGCAACCGAGCGCGCCATCAGCTCGGTCGAGTAGCCGGCATCCGCCCCCATATCCAGCACGTTCCAGCCGGCTTTCGGGCCGATGAAGGTGAGGAGCTTCAAGGCCTCGCGCCGCTTGTCGGTGTGCCGGTCGGCATCGCTGCGGTCGCCCGCCGCGAGGATCGCGGCATAGTCCTGTGCCCGCGCCGTGCAGGGGACTTGCAACAGCGCCAGGCCGCACACGAAGGCGCCAAGCACGAGCGAACGCAATGTGAAAGCCATGAGGTCCTCCAATGAGCGGCGCCGACCATCGCAGACGCCGGGAAAATTGCAACGCGGTCGGAGTGGACGCGGGTCGCCTTTTCGCCGCCAAAACGCTACATCCCTACCAGGGTCATGCTGCAATTTTGTGAGGACGGTTCCAGGGATCTTGCCGCAATGACGGATCGCGCCTCCTCTGCGCTCGCGGACATCATCGGCGACTTCGACCAGTTGTACGACGCCTACCACAAAGGCGCGCTGATCAGCGACGGTCCGGGCGGCGCATTGGCGAAGAGGCTCGTCGGCGAGGGCCAGGATCTCTTCCGCTTTCGCCGGTTGTTTCTGCTGCTCGATGCGCTGATGCGCAACCGCGTCGGACGCCTGATCGGCGGCGACGACGGGCGGCGCCACGTGGTCGTATTCGGCGGCAACAACGTGGGAAAGAGCACGGTCGTCAACATTCTCGCCGGCCGCCGCCTCGCCAGCGTGAGCCCGGAAGGCGGCCACACCCGACATGCCGAGGCGTTCGTGCCGGACGGGATCATGAACAAGGCGGATTTGTTCGCCGACGATCACTATGCGCTGCGGCGGCTCACGCCGCAGGCCGACTCGGGCCTCGCCCAGGCGCCGCTCGATCACTTCGGCATCAGCCCGCTCGCCTCGACCGCGTTGCCCGACAACGTGGTGCTGTGGGATACGCCCGACTGCGACGCGGTCGGATCGGAGAGCTACCTCCTCGCCGTGATCGAGGCCGTCACGGTCGCCGACGTTCTGGTCTACGTGACGTCGGGCGAGAAGTACTCGGTCGAGCACCTGGTCGAATGGTTCCTTCTGCTCGCCGGCACTGGCATCGACGCGCTCGAATGCCTCAACCGCACGCCGGTGCGGGACCACGCGCAGGTGATCGAGAGCCAGAAGACGCGCATCTTTCCGCGCGCCGCTGCGGCGCTCGGCGTCGCGGCGCCCTCCCCGCGCGTGGTCGGGCTCAAGTTCATGGTCGAGGGCGAGGAAGACGACCTGTGGGACCCGCGCCAGCACCCGGAGGCCGAGAAGTTGCGCGGCGAGGTGCTGGCGTTGGTCGAGCGCGGGCGGCGCGATCCGGCGCCGCCCCTCGACTTCGTCGCCGCTCACGTCGAGCGGCTGCTCGAGCCGGCCCGCATCGAGCGCAGCGCGATCGAGGGGTGGACGCGCGAGGTCGAGGAGGCGATCCGGCTTTTTGCGCAGATTTACGAGGATGCGTATCTCGTGTCGGAGAAGACGATCGACCCGATCAGCCGGCTCAATGTGCAGATCCTCGAGCTGCTCAATCCGAATATTCCGGGCCTGCAGGAGACCCTGTCGGCGCTGAGCTGGGCGGCGCGCTGGCCGGCCAAGATCACCATCAAGGCGATCGGGCACGTCTATCAGGCGGTCACCGGCGGCACGCAGAAGGGCGAGGCAGCGCCGAAAGAGCTCGTCGCCTACACGGACGCGCACACGGCGGTGTTGACCCGGCTCTCGCAGGCGATCGAGGCCGCGCGCGAGGAGCCGCGGCACCATCCGTTCTGGGATGCGCTCGACACCGCCTGGAAGGACGAGTTCGACGCGCTCAACGACAGGTTCGTCAAGCTCGTCGCCAGGCATATGAAGGAAACGGACGAAGCGATCGTGGCGTCCGCCCGGGCGATCATCGATCAGCTGCGCACCCGGCCGACCCTGCTCAAGACGTTGCAGGGCGCGCGCATCGCCGCAACCGTCGGCGGCATCATGGTGTCGTTCGCGGTGCCGCACGTCGGCTCCTTCGCCTATCAGCTGCTCGAGGAATCCTTTCTCGCGCCGATGATGGCGGTCGGCGTGGATGCCGCCGCGCAGGGCGCGATCGCGGCCTTCGTGAAGAAAATCGAGGTCGATCTCGTCGCCAAGCTCAGGCAGGAGGCCATGACCAACGCCAACGCGCTCTACGGCGAGGCCGTGAACCACATCACGCAGGTCGCGAAGGCGCGCGCCGGCACCCTCGGTGTCGACCCGGACGTGCTGCGTGGCTTGCCGCGGAAGATCGATGAGCTCCGGCGCGAATTCGACACGCCGTCGGCGAGGATCGCATGAGCGCCGGCTGGACCGACAGCTCGGCGCTGCTCGCCGAGATCGAGCGCTGGATGAGCGAGCTCGCCGAGCGGGGGCTGCGCGGCGAAGCGGAGCTCCGCGAGCTCAGCGCGGAACTCGCCCAATCGCGCGGCGAGCGGCTCGACCTTCCGACCGACGCGATCCTCGTGGTGCTGCTGTGCGGGCCGACCGCGGTCGGCAAGTCGACGCTGATCAACACGCTCGCGGGCGCCGAGATCTCTCGGCCGGGTCTCGGCGCGACCACGAGCGCGGCCGTGATCTACCTGCACGAGGACGACAACCCGCAGCGCCTGTTCGAGTACGGGCGCGAGATCGGCGAGCTCGCGCGCGCCCCGCAGACCGTGGTGCGTCACCGCCGGCCCGAGCTGCTGCACAAGGTGCTGATCGACACGCCCGACATCGACAGCGTGGTGCGCGACCATCGCGCCCTCACCGGCGCGCTGGTGCATGCCGCCGACCTCGTGCTGTTCGTCACCACGCCCGAGCGCTACCGCGACATGCAGGCGGCCCAGTGGGTCGAGCAGCAGAGCGCGCAGCGCGCCATGGCGTTCGTGCTCAACAAATGGGACCGCGCCTCGGTTGGGCTGCAGTGGGAGGGCCGCGGGCTGGTCGAGGCCGATTTTCGCCGCGTGCTCGCCGGCAACGGCTTTGCCGAATCGCAGATGTTCAAGGTCTCATGCGTTGCGACCGGCGGAAACAGCCAAAAGGACGACGAGAACGAGTTGCCGGCGCTGCGCGACTGGCTCGAGCGCGGGCTCAACCGGTCGGCATCCGCCGCGATCCAGGATCGCCGCCGCGTGATGGCGTGGGGACGGCTTGCGGCGGCGATCGCAAAGAACATGCCCGTGCCGATCAGTGCGGCCCCGTGGTTGAAAGAGGCGTTCGAGGCATTCGCGGGCGTTCGCCGCGAGGCGGCGGCGCCGGTCCAGACCGCGGCCGCCGAGGTCGCAGGCGACATCGGCGACCGTTCCGTATGGCCGTCGAGCCCCGGGCTGTTCGGCACCTATGCGCGCTTCCTCGCCTGGTGCGCGGCGCTGCGCCAGAACCCCTGGTACAACCCGCTCGGGTTCGGCCGCACGGCGGCCGCCGGTGACGGCGAAACGAACGTCGACGCCAGAGTCCCGGCGCTCCCCAGTGCGGCCTTCGCGGCGGCGCTGCCGCGGCTCCTCGCCGAGACCGTCCGCCGCCTGCGCTATCGGCTGATCGCACAGCCGCTGCCGCTCAAGGCGGTCGACGTGCAGTGGGACGACGAGCTGGCACAGCTGGCGCCGCGGCTTGCGGCAGTGCCCGCCGCGACGCTGGCGGATGTCGTCGCCACCGCGTCGAAGCTGAGCTTTCGCCGGGCGTTCGGGATCGCGGCGATCGCGGGCATCGAGCTTGCGATCCTCGCAGTGCTCGGCACGGCGCTGTGGCAGGTCGGGCGCGGCTTCGTCACGGCGCAGTATGCGCAGTCGGGGCTCATCTACAGCACGGTCGCGCTGGTGATCCTGCTGCTGCTCGCCGGCCACATGCTGGCGAATTTCTTCTTCCCGTCGCTGCGGCGCCGGTTCCAGGCCGAGCTCGCCCGCCGCCTGCAGGCAAACGTCGAGCGCAGCTGCGGCCGCATGGAGACCGCGTTGCAGGAGCACGCCGCCGCGATCGACCGGCTGGCGGCGCACGGCCGCGATATCCAGGGCGCGATCGACCGCTCGGTCCAGTCGCTGCGCCACAGCGGCGACGGCGCCGCGATCGAGCGGCTGTTCGGCCAAAAGGCTCCGGCCGCGCCGCAAGCAGATCCCCTTTCCGCGAAGCCGCCCAAGCCGCAACCGCCGTCACGCCGGCCGGCCAGGTTCGAATGATGGAGTAAAATGCCGATGTCCGAGCTCGCCCGCTGGAACGAGCGCTTTTCCGCGCCCGGCTATCTGTTCGGCACCGAGCCGAATGCGTTCCTCAAAGGCGAGGCGCATCGGCTCAAGCGCGGCGCGACGGCGCTCTCGATCGCCGACGGCGAAGGACGCAACGGCGTCTTCCTCGCGAGCCTCGGCCTCGACGTGCTGGCGGTCGATTTCTCCGCCGTCGCACTTGCCAAATCGCGTGAGCTCGCGGCGCGCCGCGGCGTCAATCTGCGGACCGAGCAAGTCGATCTCCTGCGCTGGACCTGGCCGACCGCGGCCTTCGACGTGGTGGTCGCGATCTTCATCCAGTTCGCGAGCGAAGCCGAGCGGCCGCCGCTGTTCGCCGGCATCAAGCAGGCGCTGCGCCCGGGCGGACTTCTCCTGATGCAAGGCTACCGCCCCGAGCAGCTCGCCTACGGGACGGGGGGCCCGAAGGAGCTCGGCAACCTCTATACGCGCGCGCTGCTCGAAACGTCGTTCGCCGATTTCGCCGAGCTGAGCATCCGCGAGCACGATGACGTGGTGCAGGAGGGCAGTGGTCACGACGGAATGTCGGCACTGATCGATCTGGTGGGAAGGAAGTAGTTTCGTGCTCACGCGCCGGCCGGCGTCGGCGCTTGCTCGATGAACTCCAGCCCGTGCGGCCCCTGATAGAACCGGCCCGTGATGGTGCGGTCGATCTCGCCGGTCACGACGGCGATCCGCACCGCGAAGCCGCATACGTGGCCGGCTTCCCGCGGACTCGGCATGCAGGCGAGCTTGGTGAAGCCGCGGATGTCGAACGCATCGGTCCGTGCGGCGCGCACCTGCGCGAGCGCCGCCTCGCCGCCGGTCGCGGCGACGAAATCGAGCGCTGCGCGCACGTCGGCCGTGAGCGTCGCCTGAAAGGCCGAGCGCATTGCGCCTTCGCTCGGCTCGTCGGAAAAGCCGGTCGCGGCCATGATGCCGACGGCCACCGCCGGCAGCGTCCAAACTCGCATTGCGGAAGAGCCCCCTCCTGCCACGCCGCGAAGATGGCACAGAGAACTTGCGCCGCCGTTTGGCCGGCCGGTGCAATTTTAGCGATTGGGAATTCGTTCACCTTGCCGGCTTGATCGCCGCACGTTCTACCGCGATAGATGAACCGGCCACACTGTGATCCCGCCCCAAGAACATCCCGAGGAACGCCCATGCCTGCCAAGCTCAAGCCGCGCCTGCCCATCATCCCGGACGACAAGCTCACTGATCGGCAGAAGGAGCTGATGGAGGCGATCCGCTCCGGCCCGCGCGGCCGGGTCAACCAGGGCGGCCCGTTCGGCGTCTACCTGCACGCGCCCGATTTCGGCGATCTCACCCAGAAGCTCGGCGCCCACGCGCGCTACAAATCGGGGCTGCCGCCGCGCCTCTCCGAGTTCGCCATCCTGTGCACGGCCCGTCAGTGGCGCGCGCAGTACGAGTGGCACGCGCATGCGCAGATCGCCGAGAAGGCCGGCGTGGCCCCGGAAGCGATCCGCGACGTGAAGGCCGGCCGCGCGCCGAAGAAGGCGAGCAAGGAGGAGCGCGCGATCTACGATTTCGTCGCCGAGCTCTACAAGACGCGGCGGGTGAGCGAGCGCACCTACAAGCGGGTGCATGCCTTCCTCGGCAACACCGGAATGGTCGAGCTGGTCGGCATCCTCGGCTATTACGGCCTCGTCGCCATGATGCTCGACGTGTTCAACGTGCCGCTGCCGGAGGGCGCGACGCCGGCGTTCCCGGAAAGATAGCGAAAGGCGCGAGCGAAGAAGCAATCTCGGTCCGTATGCGAATGAGCTTGCGGGTCGAGCTTGCTTCGACGCGCATGCAAGTCGGGCCTGCCCGACTTGCCACGATGTTGTCGATCTCGGGTAAACCCGAGATCGATGCGCCTCGCAATGACGGGAAGAGCTACGCGCTTGCCGCGGCCGGCAGGTCTTCCTCGGCCGGCGGCGCTTCGCCTTGCGGCTCGGCTTTCGGCTTCGGCTTGTTCATGCGCTGCTGCAGCAGCGCCATGAAGTCCCTCATCGGCATGGGCGGCGCGATCAGGTGACCCTGGCCGAAATCGCAGCCCATGATCTGCATCGCCTGCAGGTCGGCGACCGTCTCGATGCCTTCGGCGACCGCGGCGCTGCCGAAGCGGTGGGCGAGATCGATGGCGGTCTGGCAGATCGCCGCGTTGGTCGGGTCGCCGGCGCATCCCTTGATGAAGCTGTGGTTGAGCTTGAGCTCGGCGAAGGAAAGCTCGCGCAGGCTCGAGAACGACGAAAAGCCGGCGCCGAAATCGTCGATCGCGACCGAGATGCCGCTCACCCGCAGCTTGGCGGCGATCTCCTGGCTGCGGCGGATGTCGCGCACGATCTGGTCCTCGGTCACCTCGACGATGAGGCCCGGCCAGTACTCGGCCTTGGGGCGGTTCTCGGTGACGATCTTCTCGATCGGCAGGCGGTCGAGCAGGTGCACCGGCACGTTGATGGCGAGGCGCAGGTTGAAGCCCGCCTCGTCGAACACCGACCAGTCACGCAGCACCGTGAGCAGCGCGTGCTCGGTGAGCCGCGCCATGACGTCGTCGCTCACCCCCGGCAGGAAGCTTCCCGGCAGCAGCACGCCCTTGTCGGGATCGCGAATGCGCGCAAGCGCCTCGGCGCCGGCGAGACAGCGCTGCTTGATGTCGATCTTGGGCTGATACCAGAGCTCGAGGCGGGTCTCGCGCAGCGCCTCGTCGAGCGGCCCCGTCGATGGCGGTGGCGGCGGCGTTGCGGCGCCCTGCGTTGCGGGCGCAGCCTGTCCATCGGCCGTCAACGCGGCAAGCACCCGCTCCAGGCCCGACTTGGTGTCGTCCAACGCCATGATCGCCATCCCGATTTTCCTCCGGAGATAGCGGAATATTCTTAAGCTTTGGTGTTGGGGAGATATTGCAAAAGCGCAGCCGCGCGTGATTTCAAGCCTTTCGCGGCGCAGAAGCGCGCTGCCGCCGCGGGCCATTAACCCGCGGCTAACCGCACTCGCCGAAGCCAACCGTATCCCGACGACGTGTGCTCTGGAGCTCCAGCAGCAGCACAGGCTCAGTGCATATGCATGGTTCCGCCGCCGGGGATCTGCATGGTGTTGCCGGGCGTGCGCGCCGGCGCGTTCGTGGGTGCCTGGGCGCCGACGGCCTGCACGTCATATTCGATGTCGACCTTGCCGGCCTTCTCGAAAGTGAGCGTGCCCTTGATATGGTCGCCCTGTTTGAGCGGCTGCTTGAGGCCGGTCATCATCACGTGCTCACCGCCGGGCTCGAGCTGCACGGTCTCCCCCGGCTTGAGCTCGAGACCGCCCTTGAGCGGGCGCATCTGCATCATGCCGTTCGCCATGGTCATCTCATGGATATCGGCATTGCGCGCTGCCTCCGAGGTGACGGCGACGAGCCGGTCGGGTGTCGTGCCGGTATTGGTGACCGTGAAGTAGCCGGCGCCGGCCGTCGCGCCGCTCGGCGTCGCGCGCGCCCACGGGTTGCTGATCACGATGGCGCCCGCCTTGTAGTCGCCGGCGTGCGCGGTCGATGCCGCGAGCGCGGCGGTGAGGAGAAGCGTCGGTGCGATGAGCTTGGCGATGAGTCTGACAGTCATGGTGCGTGCTTTCGTGGATTCGCGAGGGAGCTGCCGGTCGGTCGCGACCGGAGCGAGCGGCAATGATGCGTGTCTTTCACACAGGCGGCGCGCGGGCGAGCCCGGCACGCGAGACGATCCGGCTCGCTGGCGCGGCGCCCGGCGAAGGCAGGATCGGCGCCCCGGCCCCGTAGATGCGAACCGCGGTCGGCATCCCTGATGGTGGCAGGTCGGCCGAGCCACTGCAGGCCAGGGGGCAGAAAGGACACTCGGATCCGCGGCCCGGTACCGGCGGCACAGGGATATCGGGCGCGCCGGGTGAATTCCAATCGTGGCCGGGTGCACAGATGGCGGCCGCGAAGGCCGCGCCCGGGGCCCCGACGCCGGCGAGCATGGCCTGCAGCGCCAGCCCATAGGCGGCGACAAGCGCAATCAGCCGACGCGAGAGGCCAGTTCGGCACATGAATCTATTGTAGCGAGCGCCGGACGGCCGCGTCCAATGCGCAAGTATTCAGCGCAGACGGATCGGTTCGCCGCGCCACGCGGCGGTCGCGCCGCGGAACGCCAGGATGCGCTGGCGTGCGAAGGCGGTGGCGGTGAGCAGCGCGAGCAGCAGCGGCCAAGTCCACAGACCCATCGTGCCCTCGATTGCATGGCCGAATATGGTAACGAGATAAAGCATCATCACCACGTAAGACGCCGACACGCAGATCGTCGCCACCGCAAAGCGCACGAGCGAGACCCGCGCGAATCCGCACGCGACGCCTGCGACGAGAATGAGGCCGGGAACGAACCGGCAGAGCGCAATGAGCGCGACGAGGTCGCGCCGGAATACGTCGCCGAAGGCACGCACCCGCTCGTCCACCGCGTGTCGCTGCAGCCACGGCAGCCGTCGCGCGCCGGCGCCGATGCCGTAAAGGGCAAGATCGCTCGCCAGGATCACGCCCGCGATGGCGGCGACCGTCTCACCGGCCGGCGCGAAGTGGTTCGTCATCAAGTAGGCGCCGAGCACGATGGCCAGGTCTTCATGCGCGATCGGCAGCACCCCGCGCGAGGCTGGTCGCTCGAGCGACACCGAATCGAGACTTGCAATTGGGGAAGCAACGCGTTGCATATGCGGTCGCCCGGGTTTTCCTCACGCAACAGGACTCTTGTGGCCCCGCTTTTTGTACCTGGCCGGTCGCCCATCGGCCCGACTGCTCGATCTTGGCTCAGTCATGCGAAGATCGCAAGGCAGGATTGAACTTTTTGCGCAACTCATAATTGAATCTGCGAGCCAGAAATATCCTGATTTCTTCCGGCTAAACTATTGAGAAGCTCCCATTTTTATTCCGTCTTTATGTCGAAGGACCGGACGGCATAGTCTTGAACGCGCGCGTCGCGTGTATGTGGCGCCGCGGCACGCCCATTTGAAAGATCGCCCGCGAGCACCTCGCCGCGATGCTTGCGAGCTTCCCACATCGCCACGCACGTCTGCTTTTTTGCGATGCGCGCGAGCCGCGGGCAGGTAGGCCGCATACCGCGAACGTGCCGGGCACGTCGAAAACTGCTATGGTTGAATCGGCTCGACGGAGGCGACGATGTCAGCGAACCGTTCGATGAAGTCCGATGAGCCGCCCGCGCCTGCGGAAATGGGCCGCATCTTGCCGTTCGAGCCTCGGCGCAAGATCGCACGACCTAACGACCGACCGCCGACGCGGCTGAGCGATCCCTCGCCGATCGAGGGTTTGGAAAAATATTCCCGTCCGCGCGAAGACTCGGAAGACTACCGCTACCGCATGCGCGCCAACCTCGCCGCGATCGTGCTGGTGGGATTGCTGATCTGGTGCGGCTTCTGGCTGTTCAACACGCTCGCCGAGATGCGCAAGGTGCAGGACTGCATCCTGATGGGCCGCACCAACTGCGCCCCGATCAGCGTGCCGACCGAGCGCTGACGGGGCCGCCGAGCGGCGCCTGGTGGGCCGCCGGACCGCTCCCAAATCCGGTTCCCATTCAAGGCCTTGCGCGTCGACGCAGACGGCGCCTCGGCGGCAATCTGGCGGTTGACGAAACCCGCCGCGGCATTGCGCTCGCGGGCCCACTTGTTTATACGGGCGGGCGAGTAGCGGGTGCACATAGCGGGCCGCCCAAGCCCAGCCGGGGGAATCGCGCGCCGCCATCGTCTTCGTGTTGGCGCGCTGGGAAAACCAGAAATTTTCCAGAGAGTTGATGATGTCCTCAACCTTCGACACGGTCGCCAATATCATCGCCGAGACGTGTGACATCCCGCGCGAGAAGATCACGCCCGACAGCCACGCGATCGACGATCTGGGCATCGACAGCCTCGACTTTCTCGACATCGCGTTCGCGATCGACAAGGCGTTCGGCATCAAGCTGCCGCTCGAGCAGTGGACGCAGGAAGTCAACGACGGCAAGGCGACCACCGAGCAGTACTTCGTGCTCAAGAACCTGTGCGCCCGCATCGACGGTCTGGTTGCCGCCAAGGGAGCCGCTTAGGCTCCCTGCCCCATGCGGATCGAGTACTTCCAGCTCATCGACCACATCGTCGACCTCGACCTCGATGGGCGCACGATCCGCGTCGATGCCCAGGTGCCGCAGGAAAGCACCATCTTCGAAGGGCATTTTCCCGGCCATCCGCTGATGCCGGGCGTGCTGCTGATCGAGGCGATGGCGCAGACGTCGGGCTGGCTCGTCATCGCGGCCACGAAGTTCGAGCGCATGCCGTTCCTCGCCGCCGTCAAGGAGGCGAAGCTGCGGTCATTCGTGATCCCCGGGCAGCTGCTATCGATCACCGCCAAGCTGCTGCATGACGGCTCCGGCTTCGCGGTCACCAAGGCCTCGGTCACGGTCGCCGGCAAGGCGACCTGCGAGGCCGAGCTGACGCTGCGCGTCATGCCGTTCCCGGACCCGCGCCTGCGCGCCAACATGGAAGAGGTGGCGGCGCGGATCGGCTTCCCCAAGGAGGCGCTCGCACATGGCTGAGTTGCCGCGCGAGGCCTGGATCACCGGGATCGGCATCGTGTCGTGCCTCGGCGAAGGTCTCGAGGCGCACTGGGCGGGCTTTGCCGAGAGCAAGCGCGTCATCGATACGGAAACCTATGCGCCCTACATCGTGCACCCGCTCGCGCCGATCGACTTCGACAAGCAGATCCCGAAGAAGGGCGACCAGCGGCAGATGGAGCCGTGGCAGCGCATCGGCACCTATGCGGCGGGCCTCGCGCTCGACTCGGCCGGGGTCAAAGGCAACAAGGAGCTGCTCGGCCGCATGGACATGATCGTCGCGGCCGGTGGCGGCGAGCGCGATGAAGCGGTCGACAGCGCGATCCTCACCGCGCTGCCGAAGGCGGAGCGTCCCGACATCTTCCTCAACGAACGGCTGATGAACGACCTGCGGCCGACGCTGTTCCTCGCCCAGCTCTCCAACCTGCTCGCCGGCAACGTCTCGATCGTGCACGGCGTCACGGGCTCGTCGCGCACTTTCATGGGCGAAGAGTCGGCCGGTGCCGATGCGGTGCGCATCGCGTTGGCGCGCATCAAGGCGGGGCAGAGCGAGATCGCGTTGGTCGGCGGCTCTTACAATGGCCAGCGCTCCGACGTAGTGATGCTGTTCGAGTTCGGCGGTTACTGTCTCAAGGGCGAGTTCAAGCCGGTGTGGGAGCGCGCCGCGCAGCCGGGCTTCGCGATCGCGTCGCTCGGCGCGTTTCTGGTGGTCGAGAACCGCGCGCACGCGGAGGCGCGCGGCGCCACGCCGATCGCGCGGCTGTCGGCGGTCGCGAGCGGTTACTCCGACCGCGGCCAGCCCGGCGCGATCAAGGACGAGCTCGGCCGCTTGTGGGCGAAGGTGGTCGGCACGCTCGGCCCCGGCGCCGCGGTGATCTCGGGCGCCACCGGCGTCGCGACGGCCACCGCCGAGGAGCGGGACTTCCTCGCCAGCCATCCCGAGCTGCCGGTCCGCGCCACCGGGACCCTTGTGGGACATGGTGTCGAGCCACAAATGGTGATGAATGTCGCGCTTGCGGCACTCGCGGTGAGCCGGGGTAAGCTGTTTCCGCCGAACGGGGCGTTCGAGCGGCCGATGGACGGCCCTCTGACCCAGGCGGTGGTGACAGGCGTCGGTCACTGGCGCGGCGAAGGGCTCGGGCTCGTCGAAGCGGTCGGTCGAGACGCGCCGGGCTGAGGATTTGTGGGGCGCGTGTTGTTTGTCGGCGAACCGGCATCCACTTCGCCGGAACATGCGCTGACAGCGGGGAGAGCATGATGGCTTCCATTCGCGACAAATCGGGCCGGCCCGTCGTCGTGGTGACCGGCATGGGCGTCGTCACCTCGCTCGCGGCCGGCAAGGACGACAACTGGAAGAAGCTCACCGCCGGCGAGTCGGGCATCCGGTCGATCACTCGCTTCGACACCACCGGGCTCAAGACGCGCATCGCCGGCACCGTCGACTTCGTGCCGGTCGATCCCCTCACCTCGCCGGCGCTCGCTGGCCGCCTCGCCGACATGGCCGCCGAGGAAGCGGTGGCTCAGTCGGGCATCGGATCGAAGGGCCGTTTTCCGGGCCCGCTGTTTCTCGCGGTCGCGCCGGTCGAGGTCGAGTGGCCGCAGCGCCAGGAGCTTGCCAAGGCATCGGGCGCCAACGATCAGGTCGCCTACGCCGACCTGATCCGCGCGGCGTCGAGCGGCAAGTTCCGTCACTATCACGAACGCTTCATGTTTTCCTCGGTGTCCGACACTCTCGCGCAGAAATACGGCACCGAAGGCGCGCCCATCTCGCTGTCGACGGCGTGCGCCTCCGGTGCGAGCTCGATCCAGCTCGGCTTCGAGGCGATCCGCCGCGGCGAAACCAACGCGGCGCTGTGCGTCGCCACCGACGGTTCGGTCAACGTGGAGAGCCTGATCCGCTTCTCGCTGCTGTCCGCGCTGTCGATCTCCAACGATCCGCCGCAGGGTGCGTCGAAGCCCTTCTCGAAGAACCGCGACGGCTTCGTGATGGCGGAAGGCGCCGGCGCGCTGGTTCTGGAAAGCTACGAGGCCGCAAAGGCGCGCGGTGCAAACATCCTGGGCGTGATGGCCGGCATCGGCGAGCTCGCCGACAGTTTCCACCGCACCCGCTCGAGTCCGGACGGAAAGCCGATCGTCGGGTGCATGCGCAGGGCGCTCGACGACGCCGGTGTCACCCCTGAGGACATCGACTACATAAACGCGCACGGCACCAGCACGCCGGAGAACGACAAGATGGAATGCCAGTGCGTTATCACGGTATTCGGCGAGCATGCCAAGAAGATCCCGATCTCGTCGACCAAGTCGATGATCGGCCATACCCTGTCGGCCGCCGGCGCGATCGAGGCGGTGGTCACCCTGATGACGCTCGAGCACCAGCGCATCCCGCCGACCATCAACTACAATGTGCCGGACCCCGGCATCACCCTCGACGTGGTGCCGAACGTCGCGCGCGATGCCAAGATGGAGCGGGCGATCTCCAACTCGTTCGGCTTCGGCGGACAGAACGTGTCGCTGGTACTGGCGCGGGAGCCGGCGTGATGAGCGAATCCGCGACCAGACGGCGCGCCCTCGTCACCGGCGGGGGACGCGGCCTCGGCTCCGCGATCGTGCGCGCGCTCGCCAAGGCGGGCGACGACGTCACCTTCACGTATCGCTCGGCGAGCGCCGAGGCGGACGCACTGATCAAGGAGCTCCAATCCGCGCATCCGGCGCAGAGCTTCGCGGCGCATGGGCTCGATCTTGCTGACAAGGCGGCGGTGGAGGCGTTCGCCGACGCCATCGCGGCCACGGGCCCGTTCGCGGCCTTCGTGCACAACGCCGGGCAGGGTTACGACGCGCTCGCCGTGACCATGGACCAGACCAAGGCCGAAGCCACCATGCAGGTGAACTACTGGTCGTTCACCCGTCTCGTGAACACCGTGGTGCGGCCGATGATGCGCGCGCGCTATGGCCGCGTCGCCGTGATCGGCTCGGTGACGGCGCTGCAGGCCAACCAGGGCAATGCGGCGTACGCGGCCTCGAAGGGCGCCCTGCTCTCTTACGTCCGCACGCTCGCCGTCGAGGTCGCGCGCACCGGCATCACGGTCAACTACGTGGCGCCCGGCTTCATCGACACCGCGATGCTGGAGAAATTCGCCAAGTTTCGCGAGCATATGGAGGAGCAGATCCCGGCGCGGCGCTTTGCGACGCCGGACGATGTGGCCTCCGTGGTCGCTTTCCTTGCGTCACCTGCGGCCGGCTACATCACGGGCGCGGTCGTGCCGGTTGACGGCGGGCTTTCGGCGGCGCTAGGCATCCACCGCTGATCCCTTAAATCTATCGACGCTGCCCCGGAGACGCGGATGCGTGCGCTCACCCTCGTTGCCGATCGCAAGATCGAGCTAGCCGACATCGTGCCGCCGCCCGCACCTGGCGCCGGCGAGGTGCAGATCCGTATCAGGGCGGTCGGCCTCAATCACCTCGACCTGTGGGGCTTTCGCGGCATGGCGTTCGCCAAGCGCAAGCTGCCGCTCGTGGTCGGCGCGGAAGCGGCCGGCGAAATTGCGGCGGTCGGACCGGGCGTGACCGCATTCAAACCGGGCGATCCGGTCGTGATGTATGGCGGCCTCACGTGCGGTACCTGCAAAGCTTGTCGCGAAGGCCGCGATAACCTGTGCGAGAACATCAAGGGCATCCTCGGTTTCCACGTCGACGGCTTTGCCCGCGACCTCGTCAACATGGAGGCCCGCCTCGTCATGCCGGTGCCGGCGGGTGTCAATCTGCGCGACGCCGCCTGCGCGCCGATCGCGTTCTCGACCGTTCAGCACATGCTGTTCGACAACGCCAAGCTCGAGCCGGGCGAGACCATCCTGGTGCACGCGGGCGGCTCCGGCATCGGCACCGCCGCGATCAAGATGGCGAAGGCGATCGGTTGCACGGTCATCACCACGGTCGGCGACGACGCCAAGGCCGAGAAGGCGAAGGCGCTCGGCGCCGACCACGTGATCAACTACCGCGTCGACCGCTTCGAGGGCGTCACCCGCAAGCTCACGGCGAGGAAGGGCGTCGACGTCGTTTTCGAGCACACCGGCGCCGAGACCTTTCCGGGCTCGCTCCTCTGCCTCAAACGCGGCGGCCGCCTGGTGACGTGCGGCGCGACCTCGGGCCCGAGCGTGACGTTCAACCTGATGCAGCTCTTTCAGCAGCAGTACCGGATCATCGGGTCGTTCGGCGCGTCGATGCGCAACATCCGCGACAGCCTCGTCAAGATGGCGGCCGGGATCACGCCCGTGATCGACCTGGAGGTGCCGCTCGGCGAAATCGAGCGCGGGCTGTCGCGGCTCGAAAGCCGGCAGGTGTTCGGCAAGATCATCGTCAGCTTCTGATCGGCCCGCGATGTCGACGCTGCGACGTCTCGCCCGGCGCACCGCAGTCCTGGCGAAATCAGGCTTCGACCATGCGGCCGGCATGCTGCTGGTCCTCGTCCTCAAGGCGGTCCGCCACACTGACCGCCTGCGCGCGAGCGATGCCATCGCCCGCATCACCCGCACGGTCGGACCACGGCTGCCCGAGCACAAGCTCGGCCGCGCCAACCTCAAAGCCGCGTTTCCGGAAAAATCGCCCGAGGAGATCGAGCGCATCCTCATCGGGGTGTGGGACAATCTCGGCCGCGTGTTCGCCGAGTTCGCCCATATCGACCGGCTCACGGTCGGCGATCCGCTCAATTTGCCTTACATAAAGTTCGACACCGTCGCCGTCGAGCGCTTCAACCGCATCCGCGACGACGGCAAGGCGGCGCTGGTGTTTTCGGCGCATCTCGGCAATTGGGAGCTTCCCGCGATCGTCGCGCAGGCCTTCGGCGTCGACGCGCTCGTGCTCTACCGCCGCCCCAATGTGGGAGCGGTCGCCGACGCGGTCGAGGCGCTGCGGGCGGGCCACATGGGCACGCTGGTGCCGACCGATTCGAACGCGCCCATTCGGCTTGCGCGCGCCCTCGAGGCGGGCAAGCGGGTCGGCATGCTGGTCGACCAGCATTATGTGAAGGGCGTCGACGTGACGTTCTTCGGCCGGCGCTGCAAGGCGAATCCGCTGATCGCCGCGCTCGCACGCCATGTCGAATGCCCGATCTACGGCACCCGCGTCGTCCGCCTGCCGGGGGGTGCCTTCCGGGCGGAGGTAACGGAGGCGATCGCGCCGGTGCGCGATGCCGCCGGCAAGGTCGACGTGCAGGGCACCATGCAGGCGATCACCAATGTGATCGAAGGTTGGGTGCGCGAGCATCCCGAGCAGTGGCTGTGGCTGCACCGGCGGTGGCGGGATTAGGCGTGTAGCTCCACTAGCGCGTAGCCCGGATGGAGGCGCGCCAGTGCCGCAATCCGGGGAAGGGCCGTCCCCGCATTCCGCTTCGCTCCATGCGGGCTACAAGGAAGAAAAGAGCGGCCCCGACCCGGGGCCGCCAAGCGTCCGCGCCACAGGAGTGCAGACGCCGGGCGGCCATCAGGTTGCCCGCAAGCCGTTGATGATGAGGTCTTACTCGCCCTCCGTCCCGATCGCGTAGGCGGTCTCGCCATGCACCGCGTCGTCACCGACCTTGAGAGTCGCATCGTCCATGCGCAGCGGCACGATCAGCCCGATGACCTTCAGAATGATGAAGGTCATGATCGCGTTGAACACGATGATGAACGCGGCGCCTTCGAGCTGCAGCAGCAGCTGATGCCCGGTATCGCCATAGAGGAGACCGGTCACGGACACGCCCGGCGCCTCTTTGTCGGTGCCGATGTATTCGAGCATCGCCGGATTGGCGACGATGCCGACCATCAGGCCGCCGCACAGGCCGGCCACGCCGTGGGTCGAGAACACGCTCAGCGTATCGTCGACCTTCTGCATGAAGGGGAGCTTCTGGAACTTGTTCATCGCGAACCACGGGATGATGCCGGCGACCACGCCGATGATGATCGCGCCCCAACCGTCGACGAAACCGGCCCCGGGCGTGATGGCGACGAGACCCGCGATCATGCCGTTGACGGCGCCGAGCACCGACGGCTTGCCGTACGCCATCTTGTCCATCAGCGTCCACACCAGCAGCGCGACGGCGGTCGCCGTGTTGGTGTTGAGCACGGCCGCGCCGGCGTCCGCGTTGGCGAAGTACGGGTCGCCGCCGTTGAAGCCGTTCCAGCCGAGCCATAGGATGCCGGCGCCGGCGAGCGTGATCAGCAGGCTGTTCGGCGGGAAGTGGTCGCGGTCAGCTTGCAGCCGCGGGCCGATCACCCACGCGGCGACGAAGCCCGAGGTACCGGCGGCGAGATGGATGACGTAGCCACCCGAGAAGTCCTGCACGCCGAGGGCGCTGAGCCAACCGCCGCCCCACACGCTGAATGCGCCGACCGTGTAGACGAGCGTCATCCACACCGGGCAGAAGATCATCCAGGCCGTGAAGTTCATGCGGCCCAGCACCGAGCCGGCCAGAATGATCACCGTGATCGCGGCGAACACGAACTGGAAGAAGATCAGCGTCGCCATCGGGAAGGTCAGCGGCGGCATACCCGCCGCGGCCGCCGGAATGGTCGCCTGGCCGATCGTGTAGGTGGCCGATGTCGCCAGGCCTGGCGTGCCGAGGAACGGAAACCATTGCGGCCCGAAGGCCATGTTGTAGTCGAACAGGATCCAGACCACGAGGACGGACGCGAAGGCATACATCGACATGAAGGCGGAGTTGATCGCCCACTTCTTCTTCACGATGCCGCCGTAGAGGATCGTCAGTCCGGGAAGACTTTGCAGGCCGACGAAGGTCGCCGCCGCAAGCTGCCACGCGTTATTCCCTGTATCTAGCCATTGTGGTGATGGAACGAGTGCCATTGTGTTTTTCCCCATGCCCTTGGGCGCCAATCTCGCACGGGCGCACCTCATCCAGGTTGGCAAGTTCTATGCCAGCCAATAGAGCATTGACGGGACAGGCTTACGCGCGGAGATTATGAAGGGCCGAGAGACGCGCTGACCATAAAGTCGGCACCTGATGACAAAATGGGCAGGTACATGGCTAAGGCTATTGCCCGTATCGGGCAGATGGGATTTGCCGCGCTCCTCATAGGTATTTCAATCGCCGACGCGCAGACGCCGAGCGGCGACGTCGCCGTCTTCACGTGCACCAATCCGGCGAGCGGCGCGCAATGGCAAATCCGCATCGACTATGGGCGGCACACCGTGGATTCCCACCCGGCACGATTCACCGACGCCGACATCAAGTGGCATGACGCCCGCGAGAACACCGACTACACGCTCGAGCGCAAGTCGGGCAATCTCACGGTGGTGGTCCCGTCCAGCACCGGCGGCTATTTCATCCATGATAACTGCAAGCTCGCAAAATAGGCGCGCGCAGCGGCGCGCGAGCGCCAAGCGTCGAGGCCGCGCCGATGTCTGAGCGGCTTGCCGGCGTCAAGGCGACCGTCGGGTTTGCCTCTGAGGCCGGGCCGCGCGAGCGCAACGAGGATTTCGGCGGCGCGGTCTTCGGCTACGAGCTGCCGCAGCCGCGCCGCGACGTGGCGGCCGCGATCGCCGACGGCATCGGCGGCACCAAGGGCGGCCGCATCGCCGCCGAGACCGCGGTGCGCGGCTTTCTCGACGGCTTCTTCGACATGCCCGAGACCATGGAGGTGCGCCGCGCGGGCGCAAAGGTCCTCGATGCGCTCAATGCCTGGATCTATTCGGAAGGCAAGCGCAACGCCCAGGCGGCGGGGCTCGGTTGCACCTTCACGGCGCTGGTGCTGCGCGGCCGCGTCGCGCACGTGCTGCATGTGGGCGACAGCCGCGCGTATCGGCTCGGCGGCGATCGTCTCACCCTGCTGACCAGCGACCACACCCGCGGCGACGGCGCCACCCGTTCCAACATCCTCAACCGCGCGCTCGGCGTCGAGGCGGAGGTGCGGCTCGACTACGCGCACCAGCCGATGGCGCGACACGACCGGTTCCTGCTGTGCAGCGATGGCGTGCACGGCTGGCTCCCCGCCGAGGCTATCGCCGACATCATGCGCGCGCGCTCCGCCTCCGACGATACCGCGCGCGCGCTGGTCAACGCCGCGCTCGACAGCGGCAGCACCGACAACTGCACGGCGCTCGTCCTCGACGTGGTCGACCTTCCGGCCGCGGACTCGGCCGATGTCGGCGCCGCCATCATGCAGTTGCCGTTGATCCCGGTGCCGACCGGCGGCGAGACCGTCGACGGTTTCGTGCTCAAGGTGCTGATCTCCGATGGCCGCTACACCCGCCTGTTCGGCGCCGTCGACGAGATCGAGGGCGGCGAGGTCGCGCTCAAATTTCCCAAGCCGCAGGTCGCGGCGGCCGCGACCTACCGCGCGGCCTTCGTGCGCGAGGCCTGGGTCGGCGCGCGCGTGAACAGCCCGTGGGTCGGCCGCACCATCGAGCTGCCGCCCGGGCGTCAGACCTGCCTCTACACGGTGATGCCGCTCTACCAGGGCGAGCTGCTCGAGCAGCGCCTCGCGCGGCGGCCGGGGATCGGCCTCGAGGAAGGGCGCAACATCGCGATCAAGCTCGCGCGCGCCATCGCGAGCCTGCACCGCGCCGGCATCATCCATCGCGACATCAAGCCCGACAACGTGATCCTCGAGCGCGACGGCTCGCTCAAGCTGATCGATCTCGGCGTCGTGCGCGTGCCGGGGCTGGAGGATTTCCCCCCGCAGGACATTCCCGGCACCGCCGCCTACATGGCGCCGGAGATGTTCACAGGCGAAGCCGGCAACGAGGCGACCGACATCTACGCGCTCGGCGTCACCTTGTTTCGCGCATTCACGGGCGAATACCCGTACGGCAATCCCGACGCCGTGAGCCGGAGCCGGCGCGAGCGCCCGACGCCGCTCGCCACGATCCGGCCCGATCTGCCGGCGTGGCTGCAGAACGCGCTCGCCCGCGCGATCGCGGTCGATCCCGCCGAGCGCTTCCAGGACGTGATGGAATTCGCCTTCGAGATGGAGACCGGTCCCGCCCGCCCGGCGGTCGAGCCGACCCCGCCGCGCACGCTCTACGAACGCAATCCGCTGCGCTTCTGGCAAGGGGTGTCGGCGCTGCTGGCGCTGGCGCTGCTGGCGGCGCTGCTGTTGCGGCATTGACGCCTAGGCGGGCAAAATGACGCTTGCAATTTTGCCCACGCGGGATTCGCGCGTGAGCGACGGCGAAGAGCCCGTCGCCCACCCTATGCCATCTACACGAGGGCGCCGAGATTATGCGAAGTGTCAATCCGGCGATCGACCCCGTCAGGAGGCGGCGCGGCTGACGCCCCGCGCTCTTTCACGCGCAACGCCATTAGGCCCGCGCGCGCATCCGCATCTATCAGCACGCGCGCGAGCTGCTGCTCGTCGCACCAGATCCACCGCCCGCGCTCGAGCCGCGCGTAGATGCGGGCGGTAGCGCGATCGGCGAAGTTGATCGCCGGAATCAGGCGGGCGCAGCGCTGCAGGAAATCGGTGTTGCGCTCCGGCGCGAGATCGAGGCCGGCATAGACGGCGTCGGGATCCTGCGCGCGGATATTGATCTTGCGGAACCGGTCGATGTCCAGCATGCGCTTGATGTCGACGATCGTCATCTCGGTATTCCAACCGAACGCGATGGTGAGCGGACGGCCCTCGGCGACGCTGTTGTCGAGAAACTCGTAATGCACGCGCCGCCGGGCATCGAGCGCCCAGGTGAAGAACAGCTCGGGCATGCCCGTATAGGCTTCGACATTGTGCGCCAGCAGATCCTCGACCGCCTTATAGCGGCCGACCTGCAAGCCGCGCAGCCACGCACGCTCGACCGTCATCTCGGGCGGAGTGACGATGAAGAACATGTAGACCAGATCGGCAAAACGGGTGAGCAGCCGCTTCGGCTCGCGGCCCTCGACGAAGCTGTCGAAGCGGAATCGATCGATCAGGAGGTGCGAGACCTCTCCCCTCGCCCATTTGCCCGCCATGTGACGATCGAGCTTCTTGTCGATGATCTCGATCTCGTGGCCCGTCAGCGTCCCGGCGTATTTGTAGGCGGCGCCGAGCGAACCGTAGTCGAGCAGGAACTTGCGCCAGATGTCCGGGCTGATCAGCGCGAAATTCTGCCACGCGAAGCCGAGCTTGTTCGCCAGCGCCTGCTGCAGCGGCCGCATCGTGCTCTTGCCCGAGGCGGAGGCGCCCTTGACGTTGAGGATGACCGGACGCTCCTGCGCCGGCACCGGACGATAGCCCTCCTGGCGGGCGGCGTGCGCGATGATCGGCGCCATCGCGTCGCCGATCGCCTCGCTGCCGAAGTCATTGCCGACCAGCGTGAGGGCGAGGTCGGCGATCGGCTTCGGATCGGCGAACAGGCGGCCGCGGCGCGCCGTCACGGCGGTCGCGACCGCGTTGAGGGCCCGCAGGCACGATTGCTCGAGCCGGCCGGCGGCTGTCTCGGCGCGCTCGGACCATTCCCGGATGAGCCGCCGCTCCCGCGCCTCGACGGACTCTACCGGTGGCTGCCGCTCGCGCTTCGCCTTCGCGAACGACCACCATTTGCGGCCGGTGCCCTCGCCGTCGACGGGCGCACGATTCGGCGTGACCAGATGCGCGAGCTCCTGTGCGATCAGCCTTGCGGCGTCCTCGCGCACCTGACCGAAGCGCTGCCTCAGGGCGTCGGCGTGGGCGGCAAGGTACTTGTCGAGAACCGTCGACGCGATGGCACGAAAATTACGCCCGAGATCCTCGTAGGTCGTGCCGTCCGGGACCGCGAGGCCGCCGGTCACGCGGACCAGCAGCTCATGAACGATGAGCCGCTCGGGCCGAAAGGCGACGAGCTCATGTGGCGGCAGGCCGCAATAATCGCTGAGCTCGAAGGCTTCGGCGAGGCTGGTCGAGACGTTCTCGGAGCGGAAGACCGTGGCCAGAGGCAGGAGCTCGCGCGGCAGCTCCGACTCGAGGCCGGGGTTCCAGGCGCCTTCGCGGGCCGGCGCGACAGGGTGATCGACGAGGCTCATGGGAATTCACCTCATCAAGTCCGTAGGGTTGGGCACGGCGCATGCTCATACCCCGCCGCGTGGGCAAAATCGCGGAAGCGCCGTGCCCACGCGGAAAGACCGTGCAGGCGATTTGGCCCTACCCTACATCAATGTCCCGTCTTGATCTTGGTCCACAGGCGATTGAGCACGCGCTGCGTTTTGAGGTCGTGCGCCGAGATCGTGTAGAGCTTCGCCAGCGTCGCGGCGTCGGGATAGATGGTGCGGTCGTCGATGATCGATTTGTCGATGAATTTCTGGCTCGCCAGGTTGCCATTGGCGTATTGCACGAAGTCGGTGTTCTTCGCCGCCACCTCGGGCCGCAGCAGATAATCGATCAGCGCATGCGCGTCGGCGACGTGCGGCGCGTCCTTGGGGATCGCGAGATTGTCGAAGAACATCTGCGCGCCCTCCTTCGGGATGGCGTAGCCGATCTCGATGCCGGCCTTCGCCTCGGCCGCGCGCTTCTGCGCCTGCTTGATGTCGCCCGACCAGCCGACCACCAGGCAGATCTCGCCGCTCGCCAGCGCGTTGAGATATTCGGACGAGTGGAACTTGCGCACGTCGGGCCTGATCTTCTCGATCAGGCTCGCGGCCTTCTCGAGATCCGCGGTCTGGGTCGAGTTCGGGTCGAGCCCGAGATACGACAGGGCCGCCGGCATGATGTCGTCGACCGAGTCGAGCATGTGAATGCCGCAAGCCTTGAACCGGGCGAGCTGCTCGGGTTTGAAAATGAGGTCCCAGCTGTCGATCGTTCCACTGGGTCCCAGGATCTCGTGCATCTTTTTGATGTTGTAGCCGATGCCGGTCGTGCCCCACATGTAGTTGACGGCGTACTGGTTGCCCGGGTCGTAGAAAGCGAGCTTGCGCATGATCTGCGGCCAGGCATTGCCGAGGTTCGGCAGCTTCGACTTGTCGAGCTTCTGAAAGACGCCGGCTGTGATCTGGCGCTGCAGGAAATAGCCGGTCGGCACCACCACGTCGTAGCCGGAATTGCCGGCGAGCAGCTTGGTCTCGAGCGTCTCGTTGGCATCGAAGGTGTCGTAGCGCACCTTGATGCCGGTCTCCTTGGTGAATGCCTCGAGCACCGTCGGATCGATATAGTCCGACCAGTTGTAGAAATTGACCACCCGCTCGCCCTGCGCCGCGGCGGCGCCGGGCGCGCAAAGCGCGAGGCCGAGCGCCACCACGCCAGCCATCGCGCGCCGCAACCTGGTCATGGCTCAATCATCATGGCTCAATCGGCTCCCGGCGGAATTGGCGCCAGCGTGCTGCGGGTGCCTCTGCGGTCAATCGGGATAGAACGGCCACCACTCATTGTGTCCGCGACGGTGCCGCTCCGTGTACGGCGCACGCACATTCTGCCGGCAAAAGCCGCCGATCCCCCGCACGGTCGCCACGCACTGCTCGTAGCTGGAGAACAGGCATTCCTCGGGGATGTTGTTGGTCGCATAGACCGCGCACCACGGCCGCCACGGCCGCGCCTCGCTCGGGCGCACGTCGCCCGCCACCGCGATACCCAGCGCCGCCAGACCGAGCAGCATCATCCGCATCATCGTCTCCTTCACGAACAGCGCCCCCGCAATGACGATCCAACTCAAGTTTCGGTCGGCAGCCCGACGGCCTTCCACGCCTTGAGGCCGCCAGCCATGTGCGCGTCGTAAGGCAGCCCGGCCGCCTGGGCGATCTCGGATGCCTTCACGGACCGAATCCCCGACGCGCAGGAAAAGACGAGCGCCCGGCCGCCCGGATCGGGCAGATCGTCCGGATCGAACGACGACAGCGGCGCGAGCACGGCCCCCGGGATGCGCTCGATTGCGGTCTCGGCCGGCTCGCGCACGTCGACAAGAAGGATCTCGCCGGCCTGCATCCCGCGCGCGACCTCCTCGGGCGCAAGATCGCGCACCGCGCCGCCGAATCGATCGAACATCAATGCGCTCCCCGAAGACGCCTCGCGCGACACCTTCCGATATCCGGGGCCGGAAGCCAAGAGCAACCAAGAGGGATCGAGCGGCGCGGAGCACCACCGCGGATGATCGCTCATCGCGTCAGATCGTCCGTTCAGATGTGCATTCAGATCGTCACCTGGGTGCCGACCTCGACCACCCGGCCGGTCGGGATCTGGAAATAGTCGGTGGCATCGTTGGCGGTGCGCGCGAGCGCGATGAACAGGCGATCCTGCCACGGCGGCATGCCGGAGCGGGCCGCGCGCTTGAGGGCGCGGCGCGACAGGAAGAACGAGGTCGCCATGATGTCGAAATGCCAGCCGTGCTTGCGCGCGATCGCCAGCGCCTTCGGCACGTTCGGCGTCTCGGTATAGCCGAACTTGACGATCAGCCGCGAGAACGTCTTGCCGACCTGCTCGAACAGCGCCACGCGCTCCTCGTCGGGGACGCGGGGGGTGTTGGCGGTCTTGATGCAGAGGATGACGTTCTTCTCGTGCAGCACCTTGTAGTGCTTGAGGCTGTGCATCAGCGCGGTCGGTGCGCTCGAGGGATCGCTGGTGAAGAAGACGGCGGTGCCCGGCACCGTGGCGGGCGGTTTTTTCTCCAGCATGGCGACGAGGGTGTCGAGCGGCGTCTCCAGCCGCCGCGTCTTCTCGAACAAGAGCCGGCTGCCGCGCCGCCACGTGTACATGATCACCATCATGAAGATGCCGAAGGCGAGCGGCACCCAGCCGCCCTCCACCACCTTCAGCATGTTGGCGGTGAGGAATGTGGCATCGACCACGACGAATGGGATCATCAGCAGGGCGGCCGCGAACGGCGTCCAGTGCCACACCTTCCAGACGACGATGAACGCCATCATCGCGGTCACCACCATGGTGCCGGTGACCGCGATGCCATACGCGGAGGCGAGCGCGTCGGACGAGCGGAAGAGGCCCACGAGCAGCAGCACGCCGATCAGCAGCACGCCGTTGACGCGCGGCATGTAGATCTGACCCTCGTGGCTCGTCGAGGTGTGGCGGATCTCGAGGCGCGGCAGCAGGCCGAGCTGGATCGCCTGGCGGGTGAGCGAATAGGCGCCGCTGATCACCGCCTGGCTCGCGATCACGGTCGCGACCGTCGCGAGCAGCGTCATCGGCAGCAGCGCCCAGTCGGGATAGAGCAGAAAGAACGGGTGCTTCATCACCTTCGGGTCGGCGAGCACGGCGGCGCCCTGGGCGAGATAGTTCATCACCAGCGCCGGCAGCACCAGCCCGAGCCAGGCGATCTGGATCGGCTGCTTGCCAAAATGGCCGAGATCGGCGTAGAGCGCCTCGGCGCCGGTGACGGCGAGAAAGACGGCGCCGAGCGTGGCCAGCCCGATGCCACCGTGCTGGAGCAGAAACTCGACCCCATAGGCCGGATTGAAGCAGAGGAGAATTCCCGGCGACTTGGCGATGTAGTAGAGCCCGGGAACGGCGATCGCGACGAACCACAAGGCCATCACGGGACCGAAGAACGCCGCCACGCTCGCGGTGCCGCGTGCCTGCACGGAAAACAGCACGATCAGGATCAGCGCTGTGAGCGGCACCACCAAGGGACCGAAGGCTGGATTGTATTCGTTCAGACCTTCGATCGCCGACAGCACCGAGACGGCCGGCGTGATCAGCGCGTCGCCGTAGAAGAGCGCAGCGCCGACGATGCCGAACAGCGGCACCCAGATCGCGGCCTGCCCCATGGCGCGCTGCGCGAGCGCCATCAGCGTGAGCGTGCCGCCCTCGCCGTTGTTGTCGGCGCGCAGCAGGATCACGACATATTTCAGCGTGACGATGATGATCAGCGACCACAGGATCAGCGACAGGATGCCGAACACGACAACCGGGGTCGGGATTCCGTTCTCGCCGACGGCGGTCCGCACGGCCACCCGGAACGCGTAGATCGGGCTCGTGCCGATATCGCCGTAGACCACCCCGATGCTGCCGATGACGAGCGCCCACAACCCCGGCCCGGCACGAAACGGGACGACGCTCGGCGGATGGGCGGCAAGGTCGGTGTGCGAAGAAGCCGGAACGCTATTGGCCATTGTGTCGACCGTTATGCTGCACTGCAGCATAGCACGAAGTTGCGCTTATATCATCGCCGGCCCAACGCGTCAGGCCGCTTGGTGATCCCGCCCCTGGCTTTCCGCCATGCGAAGCGCGCGTATATGGGCTCGATTTGCTGGCGGCGCAATGCGGGGGAGCCCTTATCCCAAGCGCGATTGCCGCGGTTCGGCCCCAGCACTTGTTCCCTATAGCGGAACGACGCGCCCGGTGTGTTCAGGGCTGGAAGTCCATCGGGATCGGCGGCTCTTCGCGCATCAGCGTGATCGTGACCCGGCGATTGGCCGCGATATAGGGATCGTCGGGAAAGAGCGGCTGGGTGTCGGCCTTGCCGGCCACCTCCATGAACTGCGCGGTCGGCACGCCCTCCTCCTCGAGGATGCGACGAACCGAGTTCGCGCGATCGGCGGAAAGCTCCCACGGCCCGTAACCCGGGCGCGGCGGCGTCTTGGTCGCCGCCGTATGGCCGGTGATGCGCAGCCGATAGGGCGTGCTCTTGAGCGGCGTGCTGAGCTTCTCGATCAGGCGGCGGGTGCGCTCATAGGGCTCCTTCGAGCCTTCGGGAAACATCGAGCGCCCGTCCTGGTCGACGATCTCGATGTTGAGGCCGTCCTTGCTCTCCTCGATCACGATGTGCTTCGAGATCTCGGTGAGCTCCGGCATGTCCTGCAGCGCCTGGCGCAGCGAGGCGGCGGCGAGCGCGAAGGCACGATCCTCCTTGAGACGGGCGCCGACTGCGCGGTTGCGGTCGTGCTCGTCCGGCGTCGGCGTCGCCGAGGCTTCCTCGGGCGGAATGTGGGCGGCGTTCTTGAGCCGTGGCCGGGTCGGCAGGCCGGGCACCTCGATGATGCCCGAATAGCGCACGTTCTGCTGCACGCCGAAAGCGTCGCGCATGGAGCCGGCGACGATCTGCAGCTTCTGCTGGTCCTGGTTGGAGAAGGCGACCAGCATCACGAAGAAGCTCACCAGCAGGCCCATCAGGTCCGCGAAGGTGACGAACCAGCCGTGCCCGCCCCCGTGCGCTGCCCCCCGATTTTTCTTGGCCATGTGGTCGGCGATGCCCGGCGATCAGGCCGGCACCGGCTCTCCTTCGTCGGCGTCCTGGCGGTGCTTCTCCGGCAGGTAGGCGAGCAGCATCTCGCGCACGAGGGTCGGGCTCTTGGAATCGCGGATCATCAGGATGCCGTCGATCATGAGCGTGCGGTTGATCTCCTCGTCGACCAGCTTGAGGTGCAGCTTGTCGGCGATCGGCAGCGTGATCAGGTTGGCGACCACCGCGCCGTAGAGGGTGGCGAGCAACGCGGTCGCCATGAAAGGGCCGAGCTTCGACGGATCGGTCATGTTGGCGAACATCTGCACCATGCCGATCAGCGTGCCGACCATGCCGAAAGCCGGAGCGCAGTCGCCGATCGCGCGGTAGATCTTCTGCCCCTCGTCGAGATGGGTGAGAAAAATGTCGCGGTCGCGCTCCAGGTTGTCGCGGATGAAGTCCACGTCGTAGCCGTCCGCGACGTAGCGGATGCCCTTGGCGAGGAAAGGATCGTCGATGTCCACCTTCTCGAGCCCGATCGGTCCCTGCTTGCGGGCGAGCTCGGCGAGGCCGGCGATCTCGTCGACCAGCTCGCGCTGCGAGGTGCGGCGCAGCGTGAAGGCGAACTTGGCGCCGAGCGGCAGGCCGTGGAAGATCGCGCTCAGCGGAAAGCGGATGAGGGTCGCGGCGAACGAGCCGCCGAAAATGATGATCATCGCATGGTCGCTGACGAACATGCGCAGGTCGCCACCCATCAAAATCAGGCTGACGACCACGATGACTCCGGCGATCAGACCGAGGCCCGTGGCGATATCCATGAACGAACTCCGAACTCAACGCCGCACGGCGCGCGCCAATCGCGACACGCCCGGGGCCAAACCCTAGCGCCGCCGCACTTAAAGAGCCGTAAAGGTTCATAAAGGTTGACGGTGCGGCAACGTCGCACCCAGCCCATCCCGTTTCGGGGATGGGCTCCCGATTCATAGGTTGGTGCATGTCCTTGTCGGCGAACCCGGATCCGCGCCGACGCGACATGCGCCCGCGGAGGTGTCCGGCCGCTTCCCGTCGCTCCCGGGGTGGGCTATCTGATGCGCATATTTGATCATGGTCCGATCCCGGCGCTCGGATCGGGACGAACGAACGGCCGCCGCCAAGGGCGCCGGAGAAACAGTCTAGGAGGCAGGAATGCGCGACATCGGCCATTTCATCGGCGGGTCGGAGGTGAAGGGCAAATCGGGGCGCACCGGGGACGTCTTCAACCCCAATACGGGCGAGGTGCAGGCGCGCGTCGCCCTTGCCGCCAAGGCGGAGGTCGAGCAGGCGATCGCCAATGCGGCCGCCGCGCAGCCCGCCTGGGCGGCCACCAATCCGCAGCGCCGCGCGCGCGTGATGTTCAAGTTCCTCGACCTCGTGAACAAGGAATATGACAGCCTCGCCGCGCTCCTGTCCTCCGAGCACGGCAAGACGCTCGCCGATGCGCGCGGCGACATCCAACGCGGGCTCGAGGTGGTCGAGTTCGCGTGCGGCATCCCGCATCTGCTCAAGGGCGAGTTCTCCGAAGGCGCCGGCCCCGGCATCGACCTTTTCTCCATCCGCCAGCCTCTCGGCGTCGTCGCCGGCATCACGCCGTTCAACTTCCCGGCCATGATCCCGCTGTGGAAGGCGGCGCCGGCGCTCGCGTGCGGTAATGCCTTCATCCTCAAACCGTCCGAGCGCGACCCGTCGGTGCCGATGCGGCTCGCGCAGCTCTTCATCGAGGCGGGCCTGCCGCCGGGTGTGCTCAACGTCGTCAACGGCGACAAGGAAGCGGTCGACACGCTGCTCACCGATCGGCGCATCCAGGCGATCGGCTTCGTCGGCTCGTCGAGCATCGCGGAATACATCTATGCGACCGGCTGCGCGCACGGAAAGCGCGTGCAGTGCTTCGGCGGCGCCAAGAACCACATGATCGTGATGCCCGACGCCGACATGGACCAGGCCGTCGATGCGCTGATCGGCGCCGGCTACGGCTCGGCCGGCGAGCGCTGCATGGCGGTGTCGGTCGCGGTGCCGGTCGGGCAGAAGACCGCCGACATTCTGGTCGAAAAGCTGGTGCCGCGCGTCGAGTCGCTCAAGATCGGGCCCTCGACCGACAAGCAGGCCGACTACGGCCCGCTGGTCACCAAGGCGCATCTCGACAAGGTCAAGAAATATGTCGACCTCGGCGTGCAGGAAGGCGCGAAGCTGCTGGTCGACGGGCGCAACTTCAAGCTCCAGGGCTACGAGAACGGCAACTTCATGGGCGGCTGCCTGTTCGATCACGTGACGCCCGACATGCGCATCTACAAGGAGGAGATCTTCGGCCCCGTCCTCTCGGTGGTGCGCGCCAAGGATTACGACGAGGCGGTGCGGCTGCCGTCCGAGAACGAGTACGGCAACGGCGTCGCGATCTTCACCCGCGACGGCGACACCGCGCGCGATTTCACGAGCCGCGTCAACGTGGGCATGGTCGGCGTCAATTTCGCGATTCCGGTGCCGCTCGCCTATCACACGTTCGGCGGCTGGAAGCGCTCGGGCTACGGCGACCTCAACCAGCACGGGCCGGATTCGGTCCGCTTCTACACCAAAACCAAGACCGTGACGGCGCGCTGGCCGTCCGGCATCAAGGAAGGCGCCGAGTTCGTCATCCCGACGATGAAGTGATACCGTAGGGTGGGCAACATCGCCTGACGTGCCTTATCGGCGTGGGCCGGCGCTTTCGCGATTTTGCCCACGCGGGGGATCGGTGCGCACGCCGTGCCCACCCTGCGCCCTGGACCGTGGTGCCCCTACCCCTCCACCTTGCACCTTGGGTCGCGGCCGAAAGCGCTGACCGCGATCGTGACGATGCGGTCCTTGCGGATCGCGAACTGGCAGAACGGGACGCGCTCGCCGTAGCGCTCGTAGGCGAGCGTCGCAGGGCCGACGCGCTCGCGCAGCACGGTGCCGTCGCTCCTCGACATGTCGATGCGCGTCGTGCCGAGGACGAGCGGCGGCACGATGAAGCCGGGCATGACCTTGATCTGGACGTAGCCGGTGTCCGGGGTGCAATGGGTGAGCGCGAGCGCCATCACGCCGACACCGATGCCGGCCGCGCCCGCGAGCAGCGGACGCATCCTCAGGTCCCCGGCTTCGGCGGCGAGACCGTGTTGATGAAATTGTTGAGCAGGTCGGACGCGTCGTGGATCTGCTTCGCCAGATCGCGCACCACGCGCAGCGCCTCCCGGCCCTGGCGCAGCTCCATCAGCTCGCCGACATAGTCGTCGCTGGTCTGCAGCATCCGCAGTTCCTGGGCGAAGCGCGTCCGCGCGTCGTCGAGCTCCTTGGTGGCCGCCTCGGTGTCCTGGGCGAGCTTCTGCCACTGGCCGAGCAGAAAGGCGCGCTGCTCCGCCGTGTAGCGCGTGTCGGACGCGAGCGCCTTCTGCTTGGCGCGCGCATGCTCGAGCGCCTTGGCGCCGAGCTGGGCGACCGCGCCGTTGTCCGCGACCGCGCCGAGCAGCGAGCTCACCAGCGCGCGCAGGTCGGCGATCTCCTTGCGCGCGGCGTTCGGATCGGTCTCGCTGTCGATCAGCTTGGTGCTCTGCTCGATGCGCGCGTTGAGATCCGTGAAGGTCTTCTTGAGCTCGTCGAGCTGGCGGGAGAAATCCTCGACCGGCGACACGGCGTCGGAAGGGCTCCCGGCGTTCGAGTCCGCGGGACCCGACGAGCTCGGCGACTGCGCGAGCCCGGCACGCGGCGTCAGCGCCAGAACAGCCACGAGAGCCAACAGCACCGGCAAACGCTTCCACATCGGACGCCTCCCTGATGCGCTACGGTATTTTGGTGATAATTTAGGCCGAACCGGGGCTGGCGTGGAGTCTCCGGGTACGCCCTCGTTTCAGTGCACCGAAAACCCAAGGTCCGAAATGTCCGAATATCAGCTTTATTGCTTCGCCCAATCCGGCAATGCCTATCGGGTCGCCCTGATGCTCAACCTCATCGGCGCCGACTGGCAGCCGGTGTTCGTCGATTTCTTCAAGGGCGGCGTCCAGCGCACGCCGCAATACCGGAGCGAAGTCAACGAGATGGGCGAGGTGCCCGTGCTGGTGCACGGCACCAAGAAGCTCAGCCAGTCGGGCGTGTGCCTGACCTACCTCGCCGAGCGCACCGGCAAGTTCGCGCCGCAGGGCGAGGACGAGCGGCTCGAGGCGCTGCGCTGGATCATCTTCGACAATCAGAAGGTCAACGGCTTCCTCGGCCCGTACCGGTTCCTCGAGACCCTCGCCAAGCCGCCGGGCGATCCCGCCGTGCTCGCCTTTCTCAAGGGCCGCATCGACGGCAATCTCGCGATCGTCGAGAAGCGTCTCGCGGCGCGCCCCTTCGTCATCGGCGAGCGGCCGACGATCGCGGACGTCTCGCTGGTCGCCTATCTCTATTATCCAGCTGAGGAGTTCGGCTTCGACATTCCGGCGACGTACCCATCGATCGGCAAGTGGCTCGACCGCATGAAGGCGCTGCCGGGCTGGGAGCATCCTTACAAGCTGATGCCGGGGTATCCGCTCAATCCGTGATATTGCGTCGTGCCGCCGGTCGCGATCATGCTTTCCGCGGCTCGAAGCTGCGCAGAAATGCGGATGCGTCGCTCGGCTGGACGATCTCGCGCATATCCGGCGGCGCGTCCGCCATCTCGCGCGGCAGGCACAACATGTTGAACGACATGATGCGGCCGAAGAGGTTGTTGGGGTTGCGCCGGAAATTGTCCGGATTGAAGAGCGGCGGCGTGTGCCACCACAGCCGATAGCCGGCCGAGAGCAGGTGGGCGGCGAGCGCCTCCGCGGTCGCCACCCGATCGTTCTCGACGTAGAGGATGGGCCGGCAGCGCGCGAGCGTCGCCGCCGCGCCCAGCAACACGTCGAGCTCCATTCCCTCGACGTCGATCTTGACGAAGCGCAGGCTCTTGAGCCCGAGATGGTCGAGCGTGACGAGGCTGATCTCCTCGTGATGGAAGGGATACTCGACGTTGAGCGCGACGCCGCCGAAATTGTTGCGCGCCCGATAGTCGACCGGCGGCGCCTTGATGCGTCCGACGGCGCGCCCGACGGCAAGCGGGAGGGTGCGGACGTTGAGCAGCTCATTGAGCACGACGTTGCCGGACAGGATTTGAAACAGGATGCGCTGCGGCTCGAACGCGTGCACGACGCCGGTCGGACCCACGAGCTGCGCCATCGGGATCGTGTGCGAGCCGAAATTCGCCCCGATGTCGACCGCGACGTCGCCCGGACGCAGCCAGCGGCGAAACTGCTCGACCTCGCCTTCGGAATACTCGCCGTACTCGGCGAACGAGCGGGCGATATATATGTCCTGCCGCAGGTACATCATCGGGCCATAGCGGCAGCGGCTGATCGCCAGCAGGGAATGGGCTGCTGCCGCACGTGCCGCGTCGACGTCGGAGGGATCGAGCATGAGTCGGCCTCGCGCGGGCTCCGAACCGGGAGGGCTCAGGCCTCGCCTTTGATCACCCGGCGCAGCCAGTCGGCGGCCTCTTTGGGATTCGTGATCTCCTCGAAGCCCTCGAGCTGGACCTGGGTCTCGTGCGGTACGCACAGCATGTTGAAGGACCTGATGACGCCGAACACGTTGTCGGCATTGCGGCGGAAGTTGTCGGGATTGAACAGCGGCGGCACATGCCACCACATGCGATAGCCGTCGGCGATGAGCTGGGCCATCAGGGCCTCGGATTTGTCGGGCCGGTCGTTCTCGACGTAGAGAATGGGGCGATCGCGCGCGAGCACCTCCTTGGCGCCTAGCAGCACGTCGAGCTCCATGCCCTCGACGTCGATCTTGATGAACCGCGCCTTCGGCAGCCCAACCTGGTCGAGCGTGACGACCGGGACGGCATCGCCTTGCGCGCCGCCGAGCGAGACGCCGCCGAAATTATTGGAAGCGCTGTAGTCGAGCGGAATGATGTGCGTCACCCCCGGGGCGCGCCCGAGGGCGAACGGAAAGGCCTTGATGTTGACGAGCTCGTTGAGCGCGATGTTGCCGCACAGGATGTTGAACAGGACGCGTTGCGGCTCGACCGCAAAGACGAAGCCGGTCGGGCCGACCAGGCGTGCCATCGGGATCGTGTGCGCGCCCAGATTGGCGCCGATATCGAGGGCGATGTCGCCCGGCCGCAGGATGGATCGGAAGATCTCGACCTCGCCCTCCGAGAATTCGCCGTACTCATGCAGCGATCGGCCCACGTACCAGTCGCGCCGCAGATACATCATCGGCCCATGGCGGCATTGGCTGACCGCCAGCATCGACTCGGTCTCCGGCCGGATGGCGTTGATGTCCGCTGCCTGCAGCATGGGCGTCTCCCGATACCCGTTGCGACTCAACGCACGCGGGCGACAGGCTAATCGATAGCGGCCGAGGGAGGTAGCCCGGATGGAGGCGCAAAGCGGCGTAATCCGGAGAATGGTCCTTGCAGAAGGCTTCCCCCCATCACGCTTCGCTCCATACGGGCCACGAACTACGAACGCAGCTCCTTCAACAACGGCCCGAGGTGATCCTCGTACACCTTCCACCGGCCGACCGCGCTGGCGTAGATCGGCTGGCGTACTTGCGTCGCGCTCGCGGTGCGCACCGGGCGGTCGGTCTTGTGGAACGCGAGACAGCGCTCGTCCCACGGCAGGCCGCAATAGGCGATGACGCGGCGCGCCTGGCCTTCGAGGTCGGCGACCACCTCCTCGTAGCGCACGTCGAGGATGCAGTCTGTGGGCAGGACGCGGCGCCAGTGCGCCATGAGCCTTTCGTAGCGCCGGTAGTAGCGGCCGAGCTCGCCGAGATCGTAGGTGTGGTTCTGCTCGGCCGAGAAAAGCTTGGAGAAGCACGACACGCAGGTGTCGACCGGGTCGCGGATGGTGTGGATGATCTTGGCGTTCGGCAGCGCGAGGTGGATCAGGCCGGCGAAATAGTAGTTCGACGGCATCTTGTCGGTGACGCGCTCGCCGGTCGGCGCGAGCTTGCGCACCAGCGTCACATAACGCTGGCCGATCGCCTTGAGCGCACCGGCATCGAGCGAGGGCACGAAATCCGGATAAGGCAGCGTATTGCCGTCGGGACCGCGCACCTCGAGCACGACGTCGTTGAAGGTCTGCAGCTCGCCTGCCCCGTGCACCATCGGGTGGCTCGCCAGAATCTGCTCGACCAGGGTGGTGCCGGAGCGCGGCATGCCGATGACGAAGATCGGCATGCGGGTCGGATCGCCACTCCCACGCTTCGCCGCGATCAGCTCGCGCGTGAAGACGCGCTCGATGCGCTCGAACAGCGCGAAGGCCTCGGCCTCATCGTACTTGATGGTCGCGCGCTTGGCGGCGGCGCCGCGCAGCAGGTGCTGGAACGAGCGGCCGTGGTCCTTGAGATCCGCGTAGGCCTTGCCGAGCGCGAAATCGAGCTGCATGCGGTCGGTCTTCGACAGCCCGTCCGGCTGCGCCGCGAGCGCCTCGATGGCGGCGAGGTGCGGATCGCCGGGCGCAAACTTCTTCGAGTCGGCGAGGTTGACGTATACGCCGGCGACCTTCGGATCGAGGTCGAGCGCGGTGAGATAGGCCTTCTCGGCCTCGGCGAGCTGGCCCAGCTCCTTGAGCACGTTGCCCATATTGTTGTAGGCGTCGGCAAGATCGGGCTTGAGCGCCAGCGCGCGGCGATAGTGCGCGAGCGCATCGTCGAGGTTGCCGCGCTCGAAGGCGACGCGGCCCATCAGGTTGATGGTGTCGTGGTTCGACGGGTTGAGCGCGAGGGCGCGGTCGGTCGCGGCTGCCGCCTCTTCGATGCGGTGCAGATCGACCAGCACGGTGCCGTGGTGCAGATGGATCTTGTCGCTGCGCGGCTCGATCGCGATGGCCGCGCGCAGCGCCGCCTCCGCCTCCTCGAGCCGCTCGAGATCCTTGAGCGCGAGCGCGAGGTTGTCGAGCGTCTCGGGATCGTTGGGGCGCAGCTCCAGGGCCTTGCGGTAGACGGTTTCCGCCTCCTCGGAGCGCTTGAGCTCGCGCAAGCACGTGCCGAGATTGTTCCAGGCGTCGGGAAACGCCGGCACGAGCTCGATCGCGCGGCGGTAGCAGAGCTCGGCCTCGGCGAAGCGCTCGAGCCGTTGCAGCGCGTTGCCGCGGTTCGAATGCGCCTGCACGAAGGCGGGATCGATCGCGACCGCGCGGTCGTAATGCTCGAGCGCCTCCTCGAACTTGCCTTGCTCGAACAGCGCGATGCCGACATTGCTGAACGCGCCCGAATGGTTCGGATCGAGCGCGATGGCGCGCCGGCCGGCCGCAATGGCGTCGTCGGTGCGGCCGGCGAGCCGGCACATCTCGCCGAGATTGGCATGATAGAGCGCGACGTCGGGCTTGAGCGTCGCGGCACGGCGGACGTGGTCGATCGCCTCGGGAAGCTTGCCCGACTGGTGCGCGATGATGCCGAGCATGTGATGCGCCTCGGCATTGTCGGGCTCCGCCGCCAGCGCCCGACGGATGAGCTCGTCGGCATCGGCGAGGAAGCCGTGCCGGCGCTTCTGCTCGGCGAGCAGCAGGAGCTGGCCCGGGTTGGTGGCCACCGGCGCGAGCGTCACCTGCGGCTGGGCCTGCGCCATCTGCGGCCCGGCGGCGGGCGTGCGCGTCGCCTCGATGGCGATGATCGCGGCCGCCTGCGCGGCGCGCGCCTCGCCCTCGGCGCGAAACGGCGTGAGGGGCGCCGTCTCGCCGGCGGCGACGGCAGCGAGATCGCGGGCAATGCGGGCGATGATCGGCGCCCACGCCTCGCCGCGCTCCTGCCGGTACAGCCGCATGGTCGGATACCAGGGATTGTCCTCGCGCCCGAGCATCCAGCGCCAGTCCGTCACCCACGGCAGCAGCACCCAGGTTGGTTTGCCCAGGCCGCCGACCAGGTGACACACCGAGGTGTCGACCGTGATGACGAGGTCGAGCCCCGACACCAGCGCGGCGCTCTCGGCAAAGTCGGTGAGCTTTTCGGTGAGATCGAGGATCTTGCGGCCGCGGTGCTCGCGCGTCTTGAGATCGGCCGCGCGGGGGCCGACCTGCAGGCTCACGAACGAGACGCCCGGCACGTCGAGGATCGGCGCGAGCGCCGCCAGCGATTGCGAGCGGCGCATGTCGTTGACGTGCTCGGGATTGCCGGCCCAGACGAGGCCGACCTTGAGGCCGGGCAGCGAGCTGATGCGCGGCGCCCAGCGCTTGAGCGCGTCGGCGGGCGCGCGCAGATAGGGCACGCTCGCCGGAATGGTCTCGAGCCGGGTGCGGAAGACGCGCGGCAGGCTCAGCAGCACCGCGTCGCATTGATACGGCGTGGGATCGCCACGATCGCCCAGCACCTCGACCCCGGGCAGGCTCTCGCGCAGCAAAGTCACGATCTGCTGATGCACCCGCAGCGTCACCTTGCCGGCGCGGGCGGCAAGCAGCGGGATGTAGCGGGCGAACTGCAGCGTATCGCCGAACCCCTGCTCGGCCTGCACATATATATGCCGGCCGGCGAGGCTCTCGCCCTGCCACGGCCGCTCGGGAAACAGCGGACCCTTGCGCTCGGACGAGCGCAGCCGCCACTCGTACTCGTCCCAGCCCTCGGCGAGGTCGCCGCGCATCAAGAGCAGGATGCCGAGGCCCGAATGCGCATTGGCGTGGCCGGGCGCAAGCGCGATGGCGCGGCGCAGCGCGGCGGCGCCCTCCGCGAACTCGCCGGCGTGATGCAGCGTGGTGCCGAGGTTTGCCCAGGCGTCCGCGTAGTTGGGGTTGAGCTCGATGGCCCGCCGATAGGCCGGCACCGCCTCGTCGAAGCGTTTCAACGCATGCAGCGCATTGCCGAGATTGCTGTGCGCCTCGACGAAGGCGGGATTGGCCGCGATGGCGCGGCGGTGCGCCTGTGCGGCCTCCTCGTACTCCTTGAGCTCATAGAGCGCGACGCCGAGATTGCTCAGCGCCGCCGGCATGTTCGGGTCGATCGCGAGCGCGCGCCGCGCCTCCTCGGCTGCGAGCTTCGGCCGCCCGCCGAGGCGGAGCATCTCGCCCAGATTGGCGTGAAACAGCGCATTCTTCGGCGCAAGCTTGACGGCGCGCCGCACGTGCTCGATCGCCTCGGCTAGCTTTCCGTTCTGGTGCGCGATGACGCCGAGCAGGTGCTCGGCCTCGGCCACGTCCGGCTGCGCCGCCAGCACCTGCCGGCACAGGCCCTCGGCCTCGAGCAGCCGCCCCTCGCCGCGATAGCGGTCGGCGAGCATCAGCGCCTCGCCGAGCGGCATGAATTGCTGCGCCGGGTTCCCCGTGACCTGGTTCATGGGGACCGTCGATAGCATGGCGCCAACGCGGGCGGCAAAGCCCGGCGCATGCGCCGAGTCCGCCTGCGGCTCTTGCGATCTTGGATGAAGAAATGGAGCTAACCGCGATTTTGCGCTCGGCCTGAAAATACAGGCGAAATACAGGAAATCTACAGGAAGGCGCGCGGCCCGTTCTGGCGCCGAAGTTCGTCTCGCGCGTCCGGCAAGCCGGGCCGGGACCGGGCCACAAAAAAAGCCCGGCACGGCCGGCCGCGACGCAACCACTCTCATTAATGCCATTGCACGAGTGGCAGCGGAACGCAACGATGCCGCGCAGATTTATGCGCGCAGGGCGATGCTCTGCCATTGATGGCGACGCATCGCTCGCGCGCGATCGCATGCAACGGACCAAGAACCAGGCAATTCACCGGGATTTCTTCCGCGAGATGCGGCGAGGCCGGCCGACCGCAGGACTCAACCGGAGCTTCACATTGCTAATCGCATAACGGGGGCACTAGTTTGGCCGCAATGACTTGGAACGTGCACTGACCTTGCGTCGGCCCGTGACCAATCCAACCGCCCCTCGCAGCCGCCTTTGGCCGCGCGGCATTTCGGGGCGTTCCCGGGCGAAGCAGGGCGACAAGATGAGCGAACGCATTGCGATCGAGGATTTCGGGTATGGCGCGGGCGCGCTGCAGCGTCTGCGCGAGGCCACTGACGCGATCTGTGACGTGACCACGCCGAATTCCGCGGATGAATTTCGCATGGGCTCGTCCACGGTGCAGCTGGGCCAGGCCCTGCTCATCAAATCGCAGGTCAGCGCCGTCGAGTACGTGCGCACGCCACGGCACGTCGCGCGCAGCGGCCTCGATCACTACCAGCTCGCGTTCTACCTCGACGGTACGCACACGTTCACATCGGGCCGCCGTCAGGCGGCGTTGCAGCCCGGGGACGTATGCATCGTCGACATGACGCAAGCCAATCGCTTCAGCGCGGTTCCTGACCCGCAACGCCGGATTGGGCGGGGGCTCTCGCTGGTGCTTCCGCGGTCGCGGCTCGCCCCGCTGCTGGCGACCCCCGATGCGGTCTCGGCCCGAATGCTCTCGCGCGCGACGCGCGAGGGGCAGCTCGTGGCCGGAGAGCTGCTCTCGCTTTACGACCGGCGCGAGACGCTTGCCCCCGGCGAGGCGGAGGCGGCAGTCGACGCCGTCCTCGATGTCGTCGCCCGCGCGGTCGGAGCGGCGCGCCACGCCACAGCGGCGGAATACGGCGAGCGTCACCTGCTCACAGCCGCGATCAAGCGCCACCTCGATACTCACTTGACCGCCGAGCAGATCGACGTCGGCGCGCTGTGCCGGCGGTTTCGGCTCTCGCGCGCGACGCTCTACCGGCTGTTCGAGCCCGACGGCGGCCTCTGGCGCTACGTCCAGGACCAGCGGCTCAACCGCGCCTTCGCGCGGCTCGCGACGCCAGGCGCCCCGCTCGAACGCATGATCGACCTCGCGATCGAGTTCGGGTTCAGCAGCGACACGACCTTCGTGCGCGCCTTCCGCCGCCGGCACGGACTGACGCCGGGCGAGGTGCGCGAGCTCGCTGGCTCGCGGACGCGTCCTTCGGCGCCTCACAGCCAGTGGACATCCGGCGCGTGGCTGCAGGATCTGGCGCAAAAATAGGCAAGCCCTGCGTTTTTCCCGCCGTTGAGACGCTCGGCACATAGTCCCCCCGCCCGATCTGTTATGGCCGGACTTGGCTCGCGCATGCGGGCCCGGGAAGGGCGTTGTTCAATGCAGGTACGCGTCGACTGCAGCCGAGTGAGGCTGCTGGCGTCGAGCTCGATGGTGGCACTTCTCGTCGGCAGCGGAGCGCTGCCTGCCTACGCCTGTTTGACCCAGAATGGCGGGACGGTCGCGTCGGTGACGGCAACCGGCAACTGCGTCATTCTCGAAAACGGCGCCACCGTCACCGGCAATGTCACCAATTCCGGTACCATCCACGTGGGTGGCGGCGACGGGATCGGCATTGTCAGCAGCACCGTCGGCGGGGCGGTCACGAACAGCGGCACGATCTCAGGGGCCGGCGCGGGCATGCTCGTCGCCGGCAATGCGAACGTCGCGGGCGGGGTCGTCAACAGCGGCACCGTCTCAATGGTCGGACAAGGCTTCATCTCCGGATTCGGCGCCCAAGGCATCGCCGTTGCCAACGTGAACACCTATACGGGCGGCATCAATAACGCCGCGGGCGGTACGATCACGGCCGGCAGCGGCACCGGCATTCTCGTCTATAGCGTGAGCACCTTCACGGGCGGGATCACCAACAGCGGCAGCGTCTCCGGGGACAACCAGGGTATTGCCATATCGGGCGCGAGAACCAGCGGCGGCGGCGTGGTTTTCGCCACCTCTTTCGGCGGCGGAATCAACAACAATGGGACGATCACCGCCGGTAGCTACGGCCTTACGGTCTACGGTCTCAGCACCTTCACAGGAGGGATCACCAACACCGGCAGGATAACGGTAAGCGGAGATTACTACGGCATCATGGTCGACTCCGTGGCGCATTTCGGCAGCGCCAGCCTCGGCGGCGGCATTACCAATAGCGGTATCATCGTTGCCCGCACCGGCATTGCGGTTGGCGCATTCTTCGGACCCGCGTCGACCGTCATGGGAGGGATCACCAACAGTGGGGGCGCAAGCATCTCGGCTGTCGGTGCCGGCATCGACGTCGGCTGGCTCGCGAGCTTCGCCGGGGGGATCACGAATGCCGGTACCATCTCGGCCGGCGCCTCGGGCATCGGTGTCGTCAAGATCCAGAGCTTCTCGGGCAACATCAGCAACGCCGGAACGATCTCGAGCCGCAATTTCGGCATTGTCGTCGGTGGCCTGAACACGTCCCGGCTTTCCTTCCGCGTCAGGTCGTTCGAGGGGAATATCACCAACTCGGGGACGATTACGGCCAAGACCGGCATTCTCGTCCAAAACGCAGGTATCAGCGGTGCCATCGTCGACAGCGGGATCATCAATGCCTCGCACATCGGCATCATCGTCAGGAGCCAGGCAAGCGTGGTGGCGACCCGCATGGCGGTCGCGATCACCGGCCCCACCTTCACGGGCGGCATCACCAATACCGGCACCATCGCCGGCGCGACCGGCCTGTTCATCGGCTCGCAGGTGTCGACCTTCACGGGCGCCATTTCCAACTCTGGCACCATTTCCGGCGCCGGCGGCACGGCGATTGACGTGAGTGCGGCCCACGACGCGATCAGCATCAATCAGAGCGCCGGGCTGATCGCCGGCGACATCAAACTCTCGGCCAACGCCGACGTCCTCGACTTCACGGGGGGAACGATCAGCGGCAACATCGTCGGCGCCGGATCGAGCGACACGGTCAATGTCGCCCTCGGCGCGGACAACACATTGAGGTACGGCGCGGCGTTCACGGGCATCAACCAGTTCAACATCAATTCCGGCACGGTGATCCTCGACGGCGCCAACAGCGCCACCAATGTCGACGTCAATGCCGGCACCCTCGCGGGCACGGGCACGATCGCGGCGAGCGCCGTCACGATCCATACGGGCGCGACCTTCGCGCCCGGCACGCCGGGCATCGCCGGCTCGTCGATGACGATCAACGGCAGCCTCTCCTTTCAGACGGGCACCACCTATGCGGTGCAGGTCAATCCGACCGCGGCATCGTCCGCCAATGTCTCGGGCACGGCGGCGCTCGCCGGCAACGTGCTCGCCGGCTTCGCGCCGGGCAGTTACGTGAGCAAGGACTACCTGATCCTGCAGTCGACCGGGCTGAGCGGCACGTTCGCGAGCCTCACCACCAGCGGCATGCCCACCGGCTTCCACGCCACCCTCGCCTACAATGGGGGCGACGTCTTCCTCGATCTTGCCCCCCAACTCACGACGGCGGGCCTCAATGGCAATCAAGCGAACGTCGCGGCCGGGATCCTCAATGCGTTCAACGCCGGTGCACCGCTGCCGCCGGGTTTCCTGACCCTCTTCGCATTGCCCAGCGCCAATCAGACGAGCGCGCTCGCCGAGCTGTCGGGCCAGCAGGCAATCGATGCCCGCAAAGGCGCGTCCCAATTGACGGCCGATTTCCTGGTGACCATGCTCGACCTGTCGCTCGAAGGCCGCGGCGGCGCGGCTGGTCCCCTGCCCTTCGCACCCGATGCGGCGGCGGCGCTACCGTTCGAGCTTGCCAGCGCCTACGCGTCCGTGCTCAAGGCCCCCGCGGCGCCGCCGCGCCCGGCCCTGGACCAGCGCTGGAGCGCCTGGGGCGCCGCCTTCGGCGGCTACAACTCGACCAAGGGCGATCCGGCCGTCGGCTCCAATGACGTGGTCGCGCGCGACTATGGCTTTGCGGCCGGCATGGATTATCGCGTCGCACCCGACACGATCGTGGGCTTCGCGCTCGCCGGCGCCGGCACCAATTGGGGCCTCGCGCAAGGGCTCGGCGGCGGGCGCAGCGACGCATTCCAGGCCGGCCTCTACGGCCGCACCGAGCTCGGTGCCGCCTATGTGGCGAGCGCGCTCGCCTTCGCCAATCACTGGTTCACCACCAGCCGCACGGCGCTCGGCGATCAGCTCACCGCGAAATTCGACGGGCAGAGCTACGCGGCGCGACTGGAGGGCGGCTGGCGCTACGCGCTCCAGCCGACGCTCGGCATCACGCCTTACGCGGCGCTGCAGAGCCAGCTGTTTCGCACGCCCGCCTACAGCGAGAGCGATCTGACCGGCGGCGCCTTCGGGCTTGCCTATAATGCGGTGAGCGCGAGCGATACGCGAAGCGAGCTCGGCGCGCGCTTCGATAGCCTGCAGATCGTCGCTGGCATGCCGCTCATCCTGCGCGGCCGGCTCGCTTGGGCGCGCGATTGGGTGAGCAATCCGACGGTCGGTGCCGCCTTCGAGGCGCTGCCCGGCGCCGCCTTCACGGTCAATGGCGCAGCGCCGCCGAGGAATTCGACCCTGACCGCGACGAGCGCCGAGCTCAAGCTCTCGGCCGATTGGTCGCTTACCGCGCGCTTCGAGGGCGAGCTCGGCAACGGCGCGCAGACCTATACCGGCACCGGGGTGCTGCGCCACACGTGGTGAGTCCGAAGCCGCACGACGCGCACGGCTAACCAAGCGCCTGCAGCTGATCTGGCTGCTATACTCCGTCGTCCTCGACGGAGACCCAATGCCGCCAGCCGAGCCCGACATTTCCGCGATCGTCGCGCGCACGTCGCGCAGCTACGACGCCCTGCCCTACGTGTCGAACCCGTTTCCGATGACCCATCCGGCGCTCACCGGCGCGATCGCGCGGCTGTTCGCGCTCGAGGCCGCGCCGCTCGGCGGGGCGCGCGTGCTCGAGCTCGGCTGCGCGGCGGGCGGCAACATCATCCCGGCGGCGGCGCGCCACCCGGACGCGTCGGTGCTCGGGATCGATCTGTCGCCCGCCCAGGTAGCGGGCGGGCGCGCCCGCATCGCCGATCTGAGGCTTTCGAACATCGAGATCCGTTGCCAAAGCTTTGCGGATTTCGACGGCCGCACCGAGGGGCCGTTCGATTACATCATCTGTCACGGCGTCTATAGCTGGGTGCCGGCGCCGCTGCGCGATGCGATCCTGCGCATCTGCCGCGACGGACTTTCGCGCCGAGGCGTCGCGCTGGTGAGCTACAACGTGTTGCCCGGCTGGCGCATGCTGCAGGCGCTGCGCGACTCCTTCCTGCTGCACCAGAAGCCCGACGCCGATCCGCGCCGGCGCGTCGCCGAGGCGCGCGCGCTCTTGGCGCTGCTGCCGCGCGGCGCACCCGATGACGGCGCCTACAAGAGCTTCCTCACCGCCGAGGCGGCGCGGCTCGCCGCGGCGTCGGACGACTACTTGGCGCACGAGTTCCTCGACGACGTGAACGAGCCCTGCACGTTCCGCGAGTTCGTCGACGCGGCGCAGCGCCACGATCTGGCGTTCCTCGCCGAGGCCGACCTGCCGTCGATGATCGTCGGCAACTATCCGCTCGCCATGGCCGAGGTGGTGCCGCGCATCGGCGGATGCGCTGCTCGCGACCGAGCAGTCGATCGACATGGTGAGCGGCCGCACGTTTCGCCAGACGCTGCTGGTCGCCGCCGAGCGCGCGGCGCGGATCGACCGGCAGATCGCCGCCGCGCGCCTCGACGAGATGCATTTTCTCGGCGAGGCGGACCTTGCGCTCACGCATGAGTCCGGCGGCGCGACGCTGGCGCGGCCGACCGGGAGGCGGCTGCACACCGGCTCGGCGCCGCTCGCCGCGGCGCTCGCGCGCTTCGTCGCGGCCTATCCGGGATCGGCGAGCGTTGACGACCTGGTCGCGGCGCTGCCAGCGGGGGCACGCAACGCCGAGGGACGCGCCATGGTGCGCGACGCCGTGCTCAACATGGTGATCAACGGCCTCGCGACGCCACGCACCGAGCCGGTGCGGGCGACTGGCCATGTGAACGCGCGGCCGATCGCGTGCCCGCTCGCGCGCGCTGATGCGGCGGGCGGCGCCACAGCGACTGCCAACCTGCGCCACGAGAGCGTTGCCCTGGGCGAAGCTGCGCGCGCCGTGCTGGCGCTGCTCGACGGCAGCCGCGATACGGACGCGATTGCGCGGGCGCTGGCGCAAGGCCCGGCCGGCGGGATCGCGATGCTGGCGACGCTCGCGCGGGCCGGGTTGCTGCTCTCATGACGCACGCGGCGCGCACGCAACGTTTGACGCGTACGTTCCGATTCACCCGGGACGTGTTCAACCGGTGTAACCTTACGGCAACATTCCCGCAAGATTCGCTTCGGCACGTGGATTAACGGATTGAGCGGCATGCCACAATCCGACGGGCGCGGACTGGCGCGTTGGTCGGCGCGGCCGTGAGAAGGCGCGGATGGGTTCGGGAGGACGCGGGCGCAATCTGCTGCTGTCGAGCTCGGTCGCGGCGCTGCTGGTCGGCGGCGGCGCGCCAGCGGCCGCGTCCTGCTACACGGGCCCGTTCCCGGTCACCAATTCGGGCCCGCTGAGCTGCA